>Ga0316628_100002621_pt1 | contig 13452 bp, 9 predicted proteins | sample OWC_Aug_M2_C1_D5_FD_207648 | JGI IMG/M metagenome (GOLD analysis project Ga0316628, IMG submission 207648) | Wetland soil microbial communities from Old Woman Creek delta, Ohio, United States - OWC_Aug_M2_C1_D5_C | ecosystem: Environmental > Terrestrial > Soil > Wetlands | place: USA: Ohio... | reverse complement strand
GACCCGCTTCCGTGGCCAGTAGGTCGGCGGAACTGACCATGCCCCGGGTTCCCGCCGCGGCTTCGACCGCCGGGGCGGCGGGCCGGGGAGGCGTTACGGCCGTAGCGGCGCCCAAGATAACGGCGGCCAGGGCCGGGGCCCCGGCCGAGACGATGTGTCGCGGCATTGGCTGTCCTCGGGAGGGATGGTAATCCATTCGGCCGCCGCGACGCAAGCCCGCCGGCCGCGGCGCCGGTCAACGGCGCATGTGCTCCGCCGCCCTTTCCCAGCGGCGGCCGAGCAGGCGGGCCTTGGCCCGCTCCGGCATGACCTTGCTCAGCGCGCCAAGCAGGACGTTGAGACGGCCGGGGATGTAGACGGCCCGGCCGCGGAGCGACCGCTCGTAGATCCGCTCGGCCACCCAGCCGACGTTCTTCTCCGTCACGAGGCCCATGATCCCCTGGCAGTCGTTGACGCTCTTGACGTTGGCCGGAGTGGCCGGCATGCCGGCCGGACAGACGGTCATGACCTGGACGTTCCGGCCCCGCATCTCCTCGCGCAGGGCGATGGAGAAATCGTAGACGAAGCGCTTGGAGGCGGCGTAGATCGACTTCCGGGGCATGGGCGAGAAGCAGCCGAGGCTGGCGATGTTGACGATCCTGAGGACGCGGTCCGGGGCCCGGCGCTCCAGGACCCGCTTGGTCATCGTGACGAGCGCCTCGATGTTGACCCTCAGGATGGCCCGGGCGCGGCCGGACTCGAGCTCGTCGAACCTCCCGTCGCCGCCGGTCCCGGCGACGTTGAGAAGGCCGTCGAAGACGAAACCGTTGGCGCCGATCCAGGACCACATCGCCTCGACCTCCCGCTCGTCCGCGAGGTCGCAGGCGCGGCAGACGACGTCGACCTCGACGAGCCGCTCGAGGCCCGCGGCGAAGACCTCGAGGCGGTCCCGGTCGCGGTCCGTGAGGAACACCGGATGGCCCCGCTCGGCGTACTCCGCGGCCAGGGCCTTGCCCAGCCCTCCGGCCGCCCCGGTGATCATGACGTAGCTCGTCATCTCACCTCCCTCGCCTCAGAGGAAATCGACCCCGCACATCCTCTCCGTCATCTGCCAGAGCTGAAGGGCGGCGTCGACGCGCCGGGCGTAGGGACTGGGCTCGACGGGCCGGTCGAGCCGCCAATAATCCTGGCCGGCCGCCGGGGCGGGCCCGGCCGCGAGCCGGACGACGAACCCCGCCGCCTCGGCCGGGCTGAGGCCCTTCTTCCTCCGGCGCCTCCAATAGGCCCGGACAAGGCCGCCCGTGTTCTTCTCGCCCAGGGCCGTATCGACCACTCCCGGCTCGATGCCCAGGGCCCGGAGGGTGAACCGGCCCGCGACCCGGCGGTTGAGCTCGAGAGTGAACATGACCAGGGCCAGCTTGGACTGCTTGTAGGCCTTCAGGCAGCCATAGGACCTCCGCAACATGGGGTCGTCCCAACGGATCCTGGCCCGCCGGTGGGAGCCGGAACTGATGGTGATGACCCGGGCGTCGTCGGGCCTCGTCAGACAGGGGAAGAGCTCGCGGGTCAGCAGGAAGGCGGCCAGATAGTTGACGGCGAACTGCAGCTCGTAGCCGTCCTCCGTGCCGATATACCAGTTGGACACGGTGGCGGCGTTGTGCACGAGCCGGTCGAGGCGCCCGCCGCGGAGCAGGGACCTGATCGCGGCCCCGGCCTCCCGGACGTTGGCGAGGGACGAGAGGTCGGCGGCGACGAAGCGGACGTCGGGGCCGGAGGCCGCGGCGGAGACCTCCCGCTCGGCCAGGCGGCATTTCTCGGCCGAGCGGCCGATGCCGACGACGTTCAATCCGGCGGCGGCGAGCTGGCGGGCGGTCTCGAGGCCCAGGCCCGACGTCGCGCCCGTGACGACGGCCGTGTCGCGGTTGTCGCCCATTCCATCCTCCGGTCCCATGATAGCCCTGCCGACAAGCGGAGTTGTTAAGAAAATGTCAATATTGCGTAAAAATATTGATATAATCCGGGCAGGGTCGAACCGGGTATGGCGCGACGCAACTTCGTCCTATCGCTTTTGGCCGGATTGGCCGTCGCGGGCGTCACCCTGTTCGGCCTGTTCAACCTGAGCGGACGGCCGGGCCTTCCCAAGGAGCTCTTGTCACGGCCGATCGTCGGCGTCGATTCCGTCGACTTCCGGCGGCCGACCGACCTCGCCTTCGTCCTGTCCCGCACGAGGATCGGCGACGAGGTCGAGGTGCGTTTCGGCCCGGACGGAGGACCGGCCGCGGTCCGGACCGTCCTTGTGCCCTATTATTCCCAGACGGCCTTCCCGCTGGTCTATGTCCTCATGGGCGGGTTCAGCTTCCTGGCCGGTTTCGGCGTCTTCCTGTTCAAGCCGAACGAGCCGAGGGCCAGGATCTTCTACTGGCTCAGCCTGAGCTTCGGGGCGGCCGTGGTGATCGGCGGCTCGAACTACGGCATCCAGGGTCGGGCGGTCAACGTCATCCCCGGCATCCTCTTCAACTTCGCTTATCCGATGACGGTCGCCATCCTCCTCCGGTTCGCCCTGAGCTACGCGCCGCCGCGGCGGATCAAGCCGGCCCTGTTCTGGGCCCTTCCCGCGGCCTGGGGCGTCTTCCTCACGGGCGCGTTCCTCCTGGCCCAGCTCGGGCCGTCCCTGGCCGCCTTCCGGGTCCGCAAGCAGGCCATCCACGTCTTCCGCATCTACATCGTCCTCATGGCCGTCGCCGCCCTCGTCGAGTTGGGCCGGGCCTTCCGACACGCCGCCTCGGAGGAGGACAGGACGCAGATCAAGTGGTATCTCATCGGCCTCCTGGCCGGGCTCGGACCGTTCCTGGCCTTCTATCAGCTGCCCCTGGCCTTGACCGATCGGCCCCTCCTGTCCGAGGATTTCGCCACTATCTTTTTCTTCCTCCTGCCCATTTTCATGGCCATGGCCATCCTCCAGTTCCGGCTGCTGCGGGTCAACATCGTCTTCCATCGCGGCTTGGTCTACGCCCTCTTCACGGTGTTCATCCTCTGCGCCTACTTGTTCTCGGTCGAGGCCCTGCATCGCCTCTTCCCCCGGACGACCGCGGCCGGCAACGCCCTGATCTCGGTCGCCGCGATCCTGGCCGTGGCCCTGGCCTTCAGCCCGGGCCGGAAGCGGGTCCAGGACTTCGTCGATAAGCTGTTCTTCCGGCAGGCCTACGACTACAGGAAGGCCGTTCAGGAATTCGAAGCGGTCGCCCCGTCGGTCGTCGACGCCGGGAAGCTCATCGCCCTCTTCACCGAGACCCTGACCGCCGTCCTGCTGGTCGACCGGGTCGGGGTCGTCATCCGGGAGGATCCCGCTGGTGACGGCGAAGCGCTCCGGACGTCCGGACTGGACTCGAACACGGCGGCGGCGCTCGAAGAACTCCCGCCGGACTCCGCCTTTCCCTGGGCCAGGCCGGGCAAGGTCCGCGGCGTCGACGGCCTGGACTTCGGCCGCGACGGCTTCCTTGAGAAAGTCGGCTTGGCCCTCGTTCGGACCATGCCGCGCGCCGCCGGGACGCCGGCCGGCCTGCTGGCCTTCGGCCCGAAGGTCTCCGGCCACCGCTTCACCAAGGAGGACGTCGAACTCATCGAGACGCTGTCCGGCGCCCTGGCCGTGAACCTGGGCCGGATCCGGATCCAGGAGCAGGTGATCTACGAACGGGCCTCGCGGGAGAAATCGGAGGAGCTCGTCCGGCTGAAGACCGAATTCATCTCCTCGGTGTCCCACGAGCTCCGGACGCCGATGACCTCGCTCCGCGGCCTGTCGGAGCTTCTCCGCTCGGGCAAGGTCGCGGACGAGGGGCGCCGCGAGGAGCTCCTCGGGCTCATGGCCGGGGAGTGCGGCCGGCTGACGCGGTTCCTGACCAACGTCCTTGATTTCGGGAAGATCGAAGGTGACGCCAAGACCTACGACATCAAGGAGACCGATATCGGCCCCCTGGTCAGGGAGGTCGCCGAGCTCGTCCGGGGCGGGCATCCGCACGGGTCGGCCCGGCTGAAGGTCGAGGCGCCCGACGGGACGCCGAAGGTCCGGGCCGATCCGGACGCCGTCCGTCAAGCCCTGCTCAACCTCGTCGACAACGCCCTCAAATACAGCCCGGAGGGGACCGAGGTGACCGTCGGCCTGACGGCCGGGCCCGCCGACGTCACGGTCGCGGTCAGGGACCGCGGGCCCGGCGTCACGGCCGAGGACCGGGACAGGATCTTCGAGGCCTTCTTCCGTTCGCCGGAGACGGCGTCGGCCCATCCGGGCGGCGTCGGCCTGGGCCTGAAGATCGTCAGGCACATCATGGCCGCTCACGGCGGACGCGTCGACGTCGCCAGCGAGCCGGGACAGGGCAGCACCTTCAGCCTCGTCTTCCCGAGACGATGACGGTTTTGAAACCAGGCGGCCCCGAGTTACGTAATGTTGGAGGAAGAGGAGCGCGCACATGATCAGGAACTGGTTCAAGGTCGCTTTCCGCAACCTTCTCCGCCATAAAGGATACTCCCTCATCAACCTCCTCGGGCTGGCCGTGGGCCTGACCTGCGCGATCCTCATCCTGCTCTACGTCCGCGACGAGCTCAGCTTCGACCGGTACGCGCCCAGGGCGGATTCCATCTACCGCCTGGCCCTCGAGGCGCAGACCGCCAACCGCGGCCTGGTCCGGACCGCCAGGACCCCTCCGCCTTGGGCCCCGGCCCTGGCCAGGGACTACCCCGAGGTCCTTGATTTCGTCCGGATCAAGACCCCGCTCGTCAGCTGGCTCGTCGGCTATGAGGAGCGCGACCGGCGATTCAACGAAAAAGGCTTCTATTTCGCCGACCCGTCCGTCTTCGAGGTCTTCGGCCTGAGGCTCCTCCGGGGAGACCCTGAGACGGCCCTCAAGGAGCCGAACTCCCTCGTCCTGACGGAAAAAGCGGCGGCCAGGTACTTCGGCCGCGAGGACCCCCTGGGCAAGGTCCTGCGGATCGACAACACCTACGACTTCCGGGTCACGGGCATCGTCCAAGACGTTCCGCGCCGGTCCCACATCGGGTTCGACATCCTGGCCTCCTTCGAATCGCTCAACGTCCTGCCCATCTACGGCGGGGCCCGATACGACACCTTCGAGCGAAGCGGCCTCAATCCCGACGTCTATACCTATCTCCTCCTCAAGGACGGGACGGACCCGGCGGTGCTCGAACGGAAGATGCCGGCCTTCCTGCAGGCCCGCCTGGGCCGCCAGCTGGCCCAGGCCAACGTCCGCCTGACGCCCTTCCTCCAGCCCCTCGTCGATATCCACCTCCGCTCGAACCTGGACGCCGAGCTGCGGGCCAACTCCAGCGTCAGCGACCTCTATATCTATACGGCCGTGGCCCTGTTCATCCTGGCCATCGCCTGCATCAACTTCATGAACCTGGCCACGGCCCGTTCGGCCGGACGGGCCCGCGAAGTGGGCATCCGCAAGGTCGTCGGCGCCGAGCGCCGCCAGCTCGTCGGCCAGTTCCTGGGCGAATCGCTGCTCCTGGCGATGATCTCCCTCGTCCTGGCCCTGGCCCTGGCCAAGCTCCTTCTTCCGGCCTTCGGCGCGCTGGCCGGCAAGGCCCTCTCCCTCAGCTTCGCCGACCCCCTCCTCCTTCTCGGCGGATTCGCCCTGGCCCTCGTCGTGGGGACGGCCTCGGGCAGCTATCCGGCCTTCTTCCTGTCCGCTTTCCGTCCCGCGAACGTCCTCAAGGGGTCTTTCCATCCCGGCGGTTCCAACGTCCTCCTGAGGAAGGCCCTGGTCGTGTTCCAGTTCGGGATCGCCCTCGTTTTCATCATCGGCACGGCCGTCGTTTACGAGCAGATCCGGTACATCAGGACGAAGCCGTTGGGATTCGACAAGACGAACGTCGTCGTGCTCCCGCTCGGAGACCCCCGGGCGCGGCCGCTCTTCCAGGCCTTCAAGGACAGGGTCCTCCAGAGCCCCGGCGTCCTCGCGGCCTCCGGCGCCACGAGCCTGCCCGGGGGCCTGGTCAACGTCGCCCTGGTCGTCCCCGAGGGGGCGCCGCCGGACGGGCAAGCCGCCGTGGATTTCAACCTCGTCGGATACGATTTTTTCCGCACGCTCGGCATCGCATTCGCGGCCGGGCGGGACTTCTCGCGGCAGTTCCCGTCCGACCTCCAGCAAGCCGTCATCCTCAACGAGACGGCGGTCCGGTTCTTCGGCTGGAAGGACAGCCCTCTCGACAAGCGGGTCCGCCTCGGGAACCTGGACTGCCGGGTCATCGGCGTCGTCAAGGACTATCACGTCAAGTCGTTCCACGACCGCGTCGGACCGCTCGTCGTCCACCTGTCCCCGACCCCCGACGGCCTGCTCTACGCGGCCCTGAAGATCGGCCCGAAGGATACGCAGGCGACCCTGGCCGCCATCGAAGGCCAATGGCGGCAGGTCTATCCCCACGACCCGTTCGTCTATTCGTTCCTCGAGGACGATTTCGACGGCCTGACCCGGGCGGAGGACGCCCGCGGCCGCGTCTTCCTCGCCTTCTCGGCCCTGACGGTCTTCATCGCCTGCCTCGGGCTCTTCGGGCTGGCCTCCTTCAGCGCCGAGCAGAGGAAGAAGGAGGTCGGCATCCGCAAGGTGCTTGGGGCTTCGGCCTCCGGCCTGACCGGCATGCTGACGATGGACTTCGTCAAGCTCGTCCTGCTGTCCTGCGTCGTCGCCGGACCGGTGGCCTATTTCGTCATGTCCCGCTGGCTCCGCGGTTTCGCCTACCGGGTGCGGATGGGCTGGTGGATCTTCCCGGCGGCGGCCGTCCTGGCCGTTTTCGTCGCGCTCCTGACCGTCGGGTTCCAGGCCGTTCGGGCGGCGCTGGCCAACCCGGCCGACTCCGTTCGGATCGAGTGACGCGCCGCCCTTCTTCTCGGACCTAGATCCAGTGGAGGATCGGGATGAACAGGATCAGTGACAGGATGACCACGGCCCAGATCGTCCCGACGGCGAAAAGCTTGGCCTTGAGCGTCTTCATGTCATGGACCCAGAAGGCGACGATGAAGAAGGTCAGGTAGCCGAAGAGGAAGATGAGCCAGGGCGCGCTCCGGCTCCACCAGCTGTAGTCCCAGGTCAGGGCGCCGACGCTGTTGAGCAGGACCTCGACGAAGACGCAGAAGACCGCCCCGGCGATAGCGATGAACCAGCGGTTGGGCAGGCCGAGGACCTTCGCCTTCCTGTCCGGCGGGAGCATCTTGCACCAGATGATGCCGGAGACGGCGAACATGAACATGATCTCGATATTGAGACCGATGAGGATGAGATAGGCCGTCTTGCCCGGGGCGCCCCAGACCGGCGCGTAACCCGTGAAGTGGAAGACCAGGCCGTTCCAGATCTCGTTGAACCAGTCCATGCCCCAGAAGGCCAGTCCGGCCAGGACGAGGCTCCAGTTGCGCTTCTCGACCTCCACGGTGTAGACGTAGAAGACGAAAGCCAGCAGGGTGATGACGTACCACTGGAACGGACCGCCGTCGCGGAGGATGGCCAGGGCTTGGGACGCGGATTCGGTCATGGGACCTCCTTTGTCAAGGGGGGATCAAAGCGTGTTCCGGGGGGGATTGTAGGGGCGAACGGGACCGCAAGTCAACCGGCCGCAGGTAAGAAGACGGGGGCGGGCCGGCCGGCCCGCCCCCGTCGGGGGGGGCTTATCTGTCGGAGAAGGCGTAGACCGTCAGGAAGCCGTGCTGGCTGATCTTGGCGATGAGCTCTCCGCTGACCTTCTCGACGCTGTCGCTCGTCTGGTGGTAGTCGGCCGTCATGGCCGCCATGTAATAGACGTAGGGGACCTTGACCGCGGCGAACGAGGAGTGGTCGGAGCCGCCGCCGCCGACGCCGAGGGCGCTGGGGCGGAAGGCCAGGTCGAGCCCGACGTACTGGTTCATCTCCCGGGCGATGTCGGCGAAGGGCGTGCCCTCGGTCAGGTTGACGGTGACGAACCAGGGGGCGCGGACCTTCTTGACGATCTCCTCGGCGCCCGGGACGCTGAAGGCCCGGAGCGACCGGCCGATCGTCTCGGCGTCATAGGGCCGGCTGATCATGTCGTAGTTCAGGTAGCCGACCGTCTTGGCGATCGGGTAGACGGGGTTCTGGGCGTAATAGCGGGACCCCAGGAGGCCCTCCTCCTCGCCCGTCCACAGGGCGAAGACGATGGAGCGCTTGGGCTTGACCGGGCTGGCGGCGATGGCCTTGGCGATGTTCAGGACGCCGACCGAGCCGGAGCCGTTGTCGTCGGCCCCGTTGTAGATATAGTCGCCCCAGGCGCCGTTATGGTCGTAGTGGGCGCCGACGACGAAGACCTCGTCCTTGAGCTTGGGGTCGGACCCCTCGATGACGCCGACGACGTTCGCGCCGCGGACGAGGGCCGTCTTGGAGGTCGTGGCGACGGTCATCTTGGCGCCGGCGACGTCGAACGAGGCCGGTTTCATGGTCTTCTCGATCTTGAGCTTCAGGTCGTCGATCGTCTGGCCCGTCCCCTCGAGGAGGAGATTGGCCATCTCGCGGGTGATCGAGACGGCCGACGGTCCGCCCCGGCCCATCTCGACGCCGCGGCTGTCGCCCGCAAGCGAGAGCCTCCGGCGGGGCCTGTTGACGATCGGACGGTCGTCGCTGGGCTTGCGGACGATGGACATGGCCTTGTAGATGTCGCTGTCCTTGCCGGTGTTGGCCACCTGGACGATGGCCGCCGGCCCGAGCTTGTTGATCTCAGTGAGCTTGTTGAACCGTTGGGGACCGCCGCGCATCATCATGGCCATCCTATCGCCCTGGGGTGCCGCCGGGAAGTACTTGTCCTTGAGCTCCTTCCTGGTCTGGAACGGCGACTGGGGATCGTCCCGGCCGGGCGCGTCGCTGAGCAAGAGGACGATCTTGCCCTTGAGGTTGAGGCCCTTGAGCTCGTCGAAGCCGATGGACGGCTCGGTGATGCCGTAGCCGACGAAGACGACGGGCGCCGTCACGGCGCCGTCGGCGCCGCCGTCCATGCCGCCCATAGCGCCCGCGAAATCGACGCCGGCCTGGAAGGTCCGGCTTTTAAGCGAGCCGCTCTTGTTGACCTCGATCGTGATGGCGGTCTGGGAATCCGAGACCTCCTTCATGGCGAATTCCTGGAAGTAGGTCCTTTCCTGGGGAGCGGAGGGCGCGGAGCCGCGGCCGCCGCCCATGCGGAAACCGGCCATCATCGGCATGTCGCCGGCCGGCTTGACCCCCCACATCTTGAACAGGGACGCGGCGTATTCCGCGGCCAGGGCGTAGCCCCGGGTCGCGGTCTCGCGGCCTTCCAACAGGTCGGACGCGATGTAGGTCAGCATCGCCAGCGATCCCTTGGCGGTGATGGCCTCGAGGCCGGGCTTGAACTTGTCCGGCGCGGGCTGGGCCTTGTCGACCAAGCTGAGCAGTTTCTGGACGTCCTCAAGCTTCATCGGGGCCTGCTGAGGCGGCCCTTGGGCCCTCAGGCTCAGAAGCGCGGCGAAGACGAGGACGACGGCCAATATGTTCTTTCTCATTGATCCCTCCATCTAGAATTCACAGCCATCCTTTTTGACGAGGGAGCGGCGGTTTTCTTTCATCGGGCCGAAGAGCGGGCCCCGGCCGCCCCGGGGGATGGACTCGGCGGAGCCGTTTGGATAAGATAAGAAGGGGTGTCCTTAGGGCCCCGAATCCTAGTGAGAGGTCGACACGTATGAACGTCAAAAGCTCCCTCCTTCTCCTCCTTTGCTGCGGACTGGCTTTCCTGGCCTCCGGGTGCAAGAAACAGACGCCCGAGCCGGCCGCCGCCGCGACCGAATTCAACTGGCAGATCGACCAGTTCGCCGACCTGCAGATCCTGCGCTACCAGGTCCCCGGGTTCGAGGCCCTGACCGCCCGGCAGAAGGAGCTCGTCTACTATCTGAGCGAGGCCGCCCTCTGCGGCCGGGACATCATCTTCGACCAGAACTTCAAGCATAACCTCAAGGTCCTCCGGACCCTCGACGCCATCGTCCAGGGCTACAAGGGCGATCGCGAGGACCCCCGCTGGGCGGCTTTCATGACCTACGTCAAGCGGGTCTGGTTCTCCAACGGCATCCACCACCACTATTCCAACGACAAGTTCGTCCCGGGCTTCGACGCCGACTACTTCGCCGCCCTGGTCAAGGGTTCCGAAGGCGCGGCCTTTCCCCTGGCCGAGGGGCAGTCGGTCGACGACCTCGTCGCCTTCCTGAGGCCCATCCTGTTCGACCCGGCCGTGGCCGCCAAGAAGGTCTCCCAGGACTCGAGCCGGGACCTGGTCGTCAACTCGGCCGTCAACTTCTACGAGGGCGTCACCCAGGCCGAGGTCGAGTCCTATTACAGGAGCGTCGTCGACGAGAAGGACGAAACACCCATCTCCTACGGCCTGAACACGCGGGTCGTCAAGAAGGACGGCCGGGTCGTCGAGGAGGTCGCCTCGATCGACGGCCTCTACGGACCGGCCATCGCCAAGATCGTTTTCTGGCTCGAGAAGGCCGCCGGCGCCGCCGAGAACGACCAGCAGAAGAAGGTCATCGAGGCCCTCGTCGCCTACTACAGGACCGGCAACCTCGAGAGGTTCGACGAATACAACGTCCTCTGGGTCCAGGACCTGGCCTCGCTCGTCGACTTCGTCAACGGCTTCATCGAGGTCTACAACGACCCGCTCGGCCTGAAGGCCAGCTGGGAGTCGGTCGTCAACTTCAAGGACCTGGCCGCGACCAAGCGGGCCGACGCCATCTCGGCCAACGCCCAGTGGTTCGAGGACAACTCGCCGGTCGACGCCCGATACAAGAAGAAAGAGGTCAAGGGCGTCTCGGCCAAGGTCATCACGGCGGCCATGCTCGGGGGCGACTGCTACCCCTCGACGCCCATCGGCATCAACCTGCCGAACGCCAACTGGATCCGCAAGACCCACGGCTCCAAGTCGGTGACCATCGAGAACATCACCTACGCCTACGACCAGTCCTCGCTCAAGTCCGGCTTCGGCAAGGAGTTCTCCTACACCGAGGAGCTCCTCGAGCGGGCCCGGACCTACGGGCCCCTGGCCGGCAACATCCACACCGACCTCCACGAGGTCCTTGGGCACGGCTCGGGCCAGCTCATGCCGGGGGTCGGGCCCGAATCGCTCAAGAACTACCACTCGCCGATCGAGGAGTCGCGAGCCGACCTGTTCGCCCTCTACTACATCATGGACGAGAAGATGGTCGAGCTCGGGCTCCTGCCGAACCTGGACGCGGCCAAGGCCGAATACGACCTCCAGGTCCGCAACGGCCTGATGACCCAGCTGACCCGGATCCAGCCGGGCAAGACCGTCGAGCAGGCCCACATGCGCGGCCGGGCCATGGTCTCCCACTGGGTCTACGAGAAAGGCCGGCCGGACAACGTCGTCTCGCGGGAGACGAAGGACGGGAAGACGTACTTCGTCGTCAACGATTACGGGAAGCTGCGCCAGCTCTACGGCCGGCTCCTAGCCGAGGTCCAAAGGATCACGAGCGAAGGGGACTACGAGGCGGCCAAGAACCTCATCGAGACCTACGGCGTCCAGGTCGACCAGGACCTCCACAAGGAGGTGCTCGACCGCTACGCCAAACTGAACCTGGCCCCCTACAGCGGTTTCGTCAACCCCGTTTACACGCCCGTCGTCGAGAACGGCGCGATCGTCGACGTCAGGATCGACCTGACCGAGGGCTACATCGAGCAGATGCTGAGGTACGGCCGGGATTACGCATTCTTGAAGTAACGACGAGGAGGGACGATGGCAGACGAGGAGATCGGGCACATCACGCACTTCTTCCCCAAGATCGGCGTCGCCGTCATCGAGGTCACGGCCGGCGCGCTGAAGGTCGGCGAGACCGTCCGGATCAAGGGCCACACGAGCGATTTCACCCAGACGGTGGACTCGCTCCAGCAGGAGCACCTGCAGGTCCCCGAGATCAGGAAGGGCGCCTCGGCCGGGATGAAGGTCAAGGAGCACGTCCGCGAGGGGGACAAGGTCTACAGGGTCGAAGAAGGCGCCTGATCCCGGGCGGGGGAGCGGGCGGGCCCCGGCCGCGGTCCGCGGGAAGAAAATCGGCCTCGGGGCGTCAAATGCTATAATGGAGCTTTATACCGCAGTCCGCCCGGAGGTCCGTCTTGGCAAACGTTGATTGGAATCGGCTCAAGAATAAGCTCTGGTCCAAAAAGGCCCGACCGTTCACCATAGCGGGCCTGATCTTCCTCGCGTTCCTGGCCTGGCAGATCGTCAGCCGCGTCGCCGGCGGCGGCGGGCCGGGCGGCGGCCCCCGAGGGGCCGCGGTCGCCGTCGAGATCGTGGCCGTCGAGCGCGGCGGCATCCGCGACATCGGCACGTTCTCTGGGACCTTGATCCCGAAGTCCTATTTCACCATCGTCCCGAGGATCTCCGGCCGGCTCAAGGAGCTGTATGTGGACATCGGCGACCGGCTGAGCCGCGGTCAGCTCGTGGCCCTGCTCGAGGACGAGGAGTACCAGCAGCAGGTCATCCAGGCCGAGGCCGACATGGGCGTCGCCCGGGCCAATCTGGACGAGGCCGCCTCCGCCCGTGAGCTGGCCCAGAAGGAGTTCGACCGGGCCAAGGCCCTTCATCAAAAAGGCATCCTGTCCGACGCCGAGATCGAGGCTGCGCAGTCGACCTTCTCCACCCGCGACGCGCGCTTCAAGGTCACCCAGGCCCAGCTGGCCAACCAGCAGGCGGCCCTGGAAACGGCCAAGGTCCGCCTGTCCTATACCCGGATCCGGGCCGCCTGGGAGACGGGGGGCGACGTCCGCTTCGTCGGCGAGCGCTTCGTCAATCCCGGGGCGATGCTGTCCTCGAACGCGGCCATCCTCTCGGTCATCGAGCTCCAACCGATCACGGCGGTCATCCACGTCACGGAAAAGGACTACTTCCGGCTGAAGACGGAGCAGCCCGTCATCCTGAGCAGCGGCGCCTTCCCGGCCCGGGAGTTCCTTGGCCGCGTGTCCCGCGTCGCGCCGCTCCTCAAGGAGACCTCGCGCGAGGCCCGGGTCGAGATCGACGTCGACAACGCCGACAGCGTCCTGAAGCCGGGCATGTTCGTCAACGCCCGGATCGAATTCGCCAACAAGACCGAGGCGACCATCGTGCCCACCAGCGCCCTCGTGAACCGGGGGGCCTTGCAGGGGCTGTTCCTGGCCGACCTCGAGAACAAGAAAGCCGTGTTCCAGCCCGCGACGGTGGGCATCATCGAGGGCGACCGGGCCGAGATCGTCGAACCGGCCCAGCTCACGGGCCAGGTCATCACCCTCGGCCACCACCTCCTCGAGAACGGCACGGCCCTCATCCTGCCCGAGAGCGCGCCCGGGGCCGGGGGTCCGGCTCCCAAGAAGAAAGCCCCTGGAGACAAGCGATGAAGCTGTCCGAATTCTCCATCCGCCGGCCCATTTTCACCTGGATGGTGACGCTCGTCGTCATCATCATCGGGCT
>Ga0316628_100002620_pt1 | contig 13456 bp, 11 predicted proteins | sample OWC_Aug_M2_C1_D5_FD_207648 | JGI IMG/M metagenome (GOLD analysis project Ga0316628, IMG submission 207648) | Wetland soil microbial communities from Old Woman Creek delta, Ohio, United States - OWC_Aug_M2_C1_D5_C | ecosystem: Environmental > Terrestrial > Soil > Wetlands | place: USA: Ohio... | reverse complement strand
ACTGCCCCGAGCCGATATTCCGCACCAGGCAGGCGCTCGACGAGATGGAGAGCGGCCAGGTGCTGGAGGTCATAGCCGACGACCCGGCCACCGCCGAGGATATCCCGAGGCTTGCAAAGCGCACGGGCAACGAGCTTTTGAAGTTCTTTTCCGAGGGGAACATCAATCACTTCCTGATAAGGAAAAGCTGAGAATTGGAGGCAACCTCATGGCCGAAACCAGAAGAATCTACCTCGACGGCACGGCGGGCCTGCCAGTCGATGCCCGGGTGATGGAGGCGATGGCGCCCTACTTTTCGGTAAAGTTCGGGAATCCGTCCTCGGTCCATTTCTTCGGCCGGGAGGCCCGGACAGCCATTGAACAAGCGCGCGCCGCGGTGGGGGCCCTCATCAACGCCAGGGACCCCAAGCAGATAATATTCACATCGGGAGCCACCGAATCCAACAATCTCGCAATCAAGGGCCTGGCCCAGCGCAACAGGACCGAGGGCAACCACATAATCATCAGCCAGATGGAGCACATGTCCGTGATAAACACATGCAAGTTCCTCCAGAAGAACGGCTTCGAGGTGACGCCCATCCCCCCTCAAAAGGACGGCGTGGTGGACGTCGGGGCCGTCGAGAGGGCCATCAAGAAGGAGACCCTCCTCATATCGGTGATGACTGCCCAAAACGAGATAGGCACGGTACAGCCGGTGAACGAGATTGGAAAGCTCGCCGCCGAAAAAGACGTCTATTTCCACACCGACGCGGTGGCCGCCGCCGGACGGATTCCGATCGACGTGCAAAAATCTGGAGTGGACCTTCTGACCCTGTCCTCCAACGACATCTATGGCCCCAAGGGGGCGGGCGCCCTCTACATACGCGACGGAACGAAGATGGAGACCATCCAGCAGGGCGGCGGCCAGGAGAGGGGGCTGCGCTCGGGCTCGGAGAACATCCCGGCAATAGTGGGCTTCGGAAGGGCCGCGCAGATTGCCAAAGAAGAGCTCGCACCGGAGGCCCTGCGCCTGGGGGCCATGAGGGACAAGCTGGTCAAGGGCATAACGAGCTCCATCCCGGACACCTTCCTGAACGGCTCGGCCACTGCGCGGCTGCCCAACAACGCCTCCATACGCTTCCTCTACATCGAGGGCGAATCGCTAATTCTGAACCTCGAGACCAAGGGCGTGGCCGTCTCCTCTGGCTCGGCCTGCGCCTCCAAGACGCTGGAGCCGTCGCACGTGCTCATGTGCATAGGCCTGCCCCACGAGGAGGCCCACGGCACGCTGCAGTTCTCCCTGAACCGCTACACCAAGGAGGAGGACATAGACCACGTCATAGCCGTCCTGCCGGAGATAGTGAAGCGCCTGAGGGCGATGTCGCCCCTGACGCCCCAGAACCTGCGCGAGTAGAGCCGCCGGGGAATCCCGGGATGGCCAAAATCAGGATGAATAGTCCTTCAGCGCCGCCCGCACGTCCCTTATGTCCTTTTTGTTCGGCTTGAACGGATAGTTGCGCAGTTTTTCCGACGGCCTCTCGTTCCCGTATGGCCTGTTGCAGGCGACCTTCCCGTCCTTGCCGGGGCAACCCGATGTCATGAAGGCCTCTCCTTCTTCGATGATGCGGGCAAGCTCGCTGCTCGCCAGCCCGAAATCGACTATCCGCCCCTTCCGGTCGAATTCCATGTTGTCGGCGCGCCCTTGGTCGTTGTCGATTATGTGGCGGGCCAGCTGGACGCGGTGGTATCCGCCTATCGGCGGCCTCTTCCAGCCCTCCATGGCGCTGCCGTCCTCGGGATAGAACGAGAAAAGGTGGGTGCAGGCGCCCCTGTCGCGGGCCATCTGGATGGTTCCCACCATTTCCTTTTCGGTCTCGCCCAGCCCGACGATGAGATGGACGCCCACCATCCCGCGGCCGAAGACGGACACGGCGTCGTCGAGGACATCCCAATAATGGTCCCACTTGTGCGGCCCATTCACGCCCTTTCCGCGGAATTTCTCGAAGAGCCCCGGCGTGGCGGCGTCCACGGCGATTCCGACGCGGTCGACGCCGGCATCCTTCATCTTCTGCAGCGGCGCCTTTCCCTTTATCATGGTCGGCCCTATCAGCGCCGATATCGAAAGCGTGGTGCGTTCCCTGAACCGGCGCGCCACATCGTTGAGGTCCCCGAGGGCCTTCGGGTGTGTTATCATGGATATGCAGACCCGGTCGAGGCCCCTGCCGTGCTTCAATGACCTGTCGATGACCTCCTCGGTGCTGATGGCGGGCCAGTCGACGCGGATGAAGCTGTCCTGCTGGGGCGCCCTCGAGCTGGAGAGGCCGCAGTAGGCGCAGCGCGCGCAGCAGCCGGAATCATATGTCAGAAGAAGGTTCAGCGCCTTCAATTTGGCGCCGCGGTGGAACTTCCCTGGATAATACTTGAGGGTCATGGCCGCCGCCGTGCTGGTCCTGACGAAATCCGGGGAGCTCCCGGACGGGCGCGCTCTATCAGATCTTCTCATCGGCATTCTCCAGCTCCTCTTGAATCCATTTTGTAATCGCCTTTTCGTCCCCCAGTATCTCGGGGGAGCCCATGTCCTTTTCAATGTCGCCGGGCCGGATGGCCAGTATCCAGGAGCCGTAGGGGTCCCTGTTTATCCTACGGGGGTCCCTGACGACCTGTTCGTTTACCCCGACGACGGTCCCGCTGACCGGGGAAAACAGCTTGCTGACGAATTTGGCCGATTCAAAGCTCCCCAGGGAGCCGCCCCGCCTCACGGAGGACTTCTTGTCCAGCATGATGTAGTTGAGGTAGCCGGCGTTGTGGGAAAGGAAGGAATCCATCCCTATCCTTACGGTTCCGTCCTTTTGGGGAAGAAGCCAAATGTGCGCTCCCTTTCTGGTGAAATAGGACCTGTCCAGGGGGAATCTCAGGTTTCCGACCTTCACGGTCCGCGATGCCCCCGTCGCCTTTCTCGGGCGTCCTCCCTTTTTCACATTCGCCACCCGTTTTGCTTTTCCCCGCCCCCCCATCTTCACATCCACCAATCCCATCGCCTCCGGCCGTCAGCGGGTTGCCATCCGGGATATTCTATTTATAATTTGTTCCCCGTCGTATTCCATCCCCTTCAATGCCCCGACATCCCGGGCCGACAGCGTGCCCCCGACCGGGGCGGCCGAGGCGACATTCCCGTCGTGGACCTCCACGAGGACATCCCCCTTTTCCGAGGAAAACTGGGCGACATAGCAGCCCTCGCGGAGCTTGACCTCGCGCCAGCTCTTTTTGGCCCCCAGGTCCGACATCCAGCGGCGGTGGAAAAGCTCCACCCGGATGCGCTCCATCTCCGCCTCCACCTGGAAGGGCAGGCCCGACGGCTCCAGTGGGCCCAGCAGGGCCTCGTATCTTTCCCTCACCAGACCCTTCAATACGGTCACGGGCGGGGCGGCCCCCAGCTCGCGCTTGACGGTGGTGAGATTTTCCTTCATGCCCTCCAAAACGGACTTCCTGAACAGTTCGGACGGGCACCGCAGCGCGCCAGCCATCTTTTCGAAGTCGAAATCCAAAAGCATGTTGGTTGCCAGGACGTTGCAGTCCCCGATTTCTCCCCCGCCTGTGCCCGATATCTTCCTTCCCCCGACGAGAAGGTCGTTTATCGGGTGGAATTTTGCCGATATTCCGAGGGCGCGGTAGCTTTCCACTAGCGGGCCCAGGAACCTGCGGAAGAAATTGGCCTGCCCGGCAGGCACGTCCCGGCGGTCCCTTCTGAGGACCAGTTGAACGAGCAGCTGGTCCTTGTCTATGAACACGGTGCCCCCACCTATCTCCCTGCGAAAGACGCCGATGTCGCTTCTTCGGCACCAGTCGCGGTCGAGTTCGACCGGGACGCCCTGCGAGAACCCGACGCAGACATAGGGCTCGATGGTGCCCGTGAGGGCCAGCGCCTCGACGCCCAGCCTGCCCATCGCGTGGTAGAGCAGCTGGGTCTGGTCCCAGTGCATGGGGGGCAAGTCCAAAAATATCATCGCAACGCCTCGAAATTAGTTATCGGGTGCCGGGTGCAGGGGGCCGGGTGCAGGGTAACGAACGACCACGAAGCGTCCCGATTCCCGTAACAATAATCGTCACCCGGCCCCCGACACCCTGCACCCGACACCCGGCAAAGCGTGGAAAGCGTCTATGCCGGCTTCTTGTACTTGTTGTGCTCGGCGGTGAGCCACTGCTCGAACTCGGGCGTGCCGGGCCTCATCAGGTTGCCCAGCTCCGCCTCTAGGTTGGAGGGCTTGATCTTGACTATCCAGCCCTCGCCGTAGGGAGATTCGTTGACCTTCTTGGGCGTCTCCTCCAAGACAGCGTTGGTCTCGACGATGACGCCACCCAGGGGCGACTGCATCTTCCCTGTCCACTTGCCCGAGCTGAGGGTCCCGTAGGGCTTCGATTGCTCTATTTCGTCGTCGGGCTCCAGCGTCACGATGCGCTTCACGGTCCCGGCCTGCTTCTGGGCGAAATCGGTTATCCCGAAGACGACCAAATCGCCCACCACGCGGGCGTAGGAATGCTCCTTGTGGTAGTAAAGCTCGTCCGGGCAATCGTAGTCGAGGAATTTCATGTCGTACCCCCTTTCCCGGAAGCGGTTGGGGTTTTAAATCGTTTCCGGCCGCCGGGGTCCTATCTCATCCTGGAATAGCGCTCCAGAAGCTGGTCCAGGGGCGCCTCGGCCTTCTGGGGGAGCAGCCCCATGACCACCTTCTCGTGGATGAACTGCTGGGCGGCGTGGATGCTCATGCGGCTGGCCTTGGCGATGATGGAGGCAATGATCGTGTTCCAGGTGCCGTCCTTCTTGCCGGTCTGGGCGATGATTTCGTCGGCGTAGTACATGAACTGGTTCATCCTGGACATGTCCAACATGCTCTCCCGTCGGGACCTGTCCCCCCGATTGGGCACCTGCGAGTAGCTCCTCCGTCTGCCGGCCATCTGTTCTTCCTTCCGAGTACCCCTACGAGGTGCGGGTAGATAAACAAGAGCATTGGACGGCGCAGGGCGGTTTATAAAAGGGTATATGGTGCAGGGTATAGGGTATTGGGGGCGGGGCTCCGGCTCCTGCATTGCCCCTCCCCGCTGTAAACAGCGAGGCTTCCACGCTTTGTATTCGTGACTCTCCCCGCACTAAAGTGCGAGGCATCCAATGCATGCCTGTCTCCAAGACCCTATACCCTGCACCCTATGCCCTTTCGTATTCCGGCTGCCCGGTTCACCCGATCTTCTTTGCGCCCTTGAGCTTCCCCTCGGCCTCGATGTAGTCTGTGGGGGAGAAATAGCCCTTGAACTTGCCGTCCTTGTCATTCACTATGACGGCGGCGGGCCTGTTCTTCTTTATGTCCTGCAGGGCGGACTCCAGCTCGTCGCTCTCCTTTACATATATGATATTGGTGTCCATGACCTTGGTGATGTCCAGGGCCAGCGGGTCGTCGTCCTTGTCGAGGATGCCCTTGAGAATCTTGCGCTCCGTGACCACGCCAAGGACGTTGTCGTCCTCGCTCTTCACCAGGACCACGCCCCTTTTCATGTCCAGCAGCTTTCGCACCGTGTCCCGGACCGTGGCCCCGGCCAAAACGGTGTCGAACTCGTCGGTTATCACGAAATCCTTGACCTTGAGCTTCCCGGCCTGCTCGTTCGGGGCCGGCTTCATTCCCTTCGGCATTTCCTCCCCCTCGCGTTCTGAATGAATGACGGCGGTAATAAAACTTTATAAGGGAATAGGGAAAAGGGTACAGGGTATAGGGTTTTGGGGACCACATTTCTGCGAATGGGACCATTATCTATCCACGATTCCTGAGAACCGGCTTCCAATATCCCGTACCCAACACACAAAGTATTTATACTAAAATACCTACTAGGCGCCAAGAAGAAGAAAACCGGAATCCTGCTCCTAGCTCACTATCATCCGAGTCATGATTGGGAGATAGCAAAAGCGCCCGGCCCAATGGGCCCCGAACCGGCAAGCAAAGCATGGCCCGGCCGGGGCGCGTGCGGATGCCCGAGAGCTTCTTCTACAGGTGGAAACCATGAACATAGATCCAACGGCGATGAAGTATGTCATACATGCCAGGCTCCAGACCGAAGGTATAATCGAGAAGCCCGACGTGGTCGGCGCCATTTTCGGCCAGACCGAGGGCCTGCTGGGCGATGAACTGGACCTACGCGACCTTCAAAAGAGCGGCCGGATGGGCCGGATAGAGGTTGACGTGGAATCCCAGCGCGGCAAGTCCATGGGAAGGATAACAATGCCTTCCAGCCTCGACCAGGTCGAGACCGCCATCCTGGCGGCCGCGCTCGAGACGATAGACCGGGTCGGCCCCTGCAAGGCGAAAATCGACGTCGAGGACATCGAGGACGTCAGGGTCCAGAAGAAGAACAAGATAGTCGAGCGCGCAAGGGTGCTTCTCCAGCAGCTGATGGAGAAGTCCAAGGTGGGCGGCGCCGACCTGACCAGCTCGGTGCGCTCCTCGCTCCAGGTCGAGGAGGTAATCGCATACGGCAAGGACCGCTGCGACGCCGGGCCCAACGTCGCCGACTCCGACGCCATTGTCGTGGTCGAGGGAAGGTCGGACGTGCTCAACCTTCTGCGCCACGGCATCAAGAACGCCATCGCGGTGGGGGGCACCAACATCCCCAAGACCATCCAGGACCTCAGCAAGGAGCGCATCGTCACCGCATTCGTCGACGGCGACAGGGGCGGCGAGCTCATCCTGAGGGAGCTTCTCCAGGTGGCGGAGGTCGATTTCGTTGCCCGCGCGCCCAGGGGAAAGGAGGTCGAGGAGCTGACCCAGAAGCAAATCATGAAGGCGCTCCGCAACAAGATGGGCATGGACCAGTTCCTTGAGTCCGTGGGCGGGCCCTCGGCCCTGCACGGCAACGCCAAGATATCGCTCCCGCCGCCGCCAGAGGACACCGGGGACGACGAGGACGAGGGGCCGCCCCAGCCCCAGGCCCAGCCGCTTCCCAGGCCCCGCCCGCCCGAGGGGCCACGCCCCTCGGAGACGCCTGAACCGGGCCAGCCTGTGGCCCCGCCGCCGGGCTCGGGCGAGCCGGGCGTTCCGGTGCCGGCCCCCCAGCCCGACGGCCAGATGGGGGACGAGCGCAAGGGCTGGTTCTCCCAGATAATGGGCCGCGTCAAGGACCCGCGTGACCAGCGCCCCCCGTTGCAGGGCCAGCAGGGCCCGCCAGGCAAGCGCCTGTCGGCCGAGCAGCAGAGGTTCAAGCAGGTGCTCGACAAGCTGGGAGGCAGCATGAAGGCCAATCTGGTCAACGCCAAGGGCGCCGTCGTCTCCGAGCTGCCGGTCAGGGACCTGGCCGACGGGCTAAAGTCCCCGCCACCCGAGACGCTGGCTGTCGTCTTTGACGGGATAATCACCCAGAGGCTGCTGGACGTGGCGGCCGAGGGTGGAATAAGGTACGTCATCGGCATGAAGACCGCAAGCATCACAAAGATGCCGGCCAATGTAGAGGTGTGGACCAAGACAGACCTGGAGTGATGGGGAGATGCCCGCCGGGGAAAGGCCCCAGCACGAAGGGGGCGGCATGGTGGACATGCGCAGGGCCACGGTCGGCGACTTCGTGACGACCGCCGACATCCAAATACCGCTGGACCCTCTGGAGCGCGTCATCGGGCAGGACGAGGCCGTCGAACTGGCGCGGATAGCCGCAAGACAGCACCGGCATTTTTTACTCGTGGGGCCCCCCGGCACGGGCAAGTCGATGATAGCCCAGGCGATATCGCTCCACCTGCCGCGCCCGCAGGAGGAGATTCAGGTGGTCCACAACCCCGAGGCGCCGGAGAGGCCTTTCGTGGAGGTCAAGACCGCCGTCGATGTCTCGCGGGACCAGCAGCTCTTCCAGGGCGCCGAGGGCGAGCTCATCGACCCGCAGGACGCGCCGCTGAAGGTGGCCGAGCAGCTCGGCTACAGGTGCGTGGCCTGCGGGGCCTATTCCAGCCCCTCGGAGACGGTCTGCCCGTCGTGCGAGAGGTCCAAGCTCCCGCCCCTTCGCAACCTCTCCAACAACAACCCCTTCAGCGACCTGCTCGGAGGGATAGTGGAGGTCACCATAAACCAGCTGGGGACCGCCGGCCGCAACAGGGTCACGACCACCAGGAAGAGGGGCGCCAAGGAGGAGGTCGTGGTCTTCGAGCGCTCAGGGCCGAAAATAAAGGTGCTCGACCAGAAGGCGCTGGAGAAGCAGCGCGAGATGGAGAGGGCCAACCCGCGGAAGGTGCTCGTCCCTCTGGTGAGGAACCCCTTCGTGATGGCCACCGGCGCCTCCGAGACCGAACTTCTGGGCGACGTGAGGCACGACCCGTACGGCGGACACCCGCAGCTGGGCTCGCTGCCCTACGACAGGGTCATCCCGGGCTCGATACACGAATCCCACGAGGGCGTCCTGTTCGTGGACGAGCTGCCTCACATTGAGCACCTCCAGAGGTTCATCCTTACGGCGATGCAGGAGAAGCGCTTCCCGATATCGGGCCGCAACCCCCAGAGCGCCGGAGCCTCGGTCAAGGTCGAGGGCGTGCCCTGCGACTTCATATTCGTCGGGGCCTGCAACATCCAGGACCTGCCCAACATACTTTCCCCGCTCCGCTCACGCATTTCCGGCGCGGGATACGAGATACTCGTCGAGACCTTCATGCCCGACACCGACGAAAACGAGGCAAAGCTGGCCCAGTTCGTAGCCCAGGAGATAGCCATGGACAGGCGCATCCCCCATGCGAGCAGGGCGGCGGTCGGCGAAGTCATACAGGAGGCCCGCAGGCGGGCCAAGGCCCTGGACGGAAAGGACCGCGCCCTGACGCTGAGGCTGCGGGAGCTGGGCGGGCTGGTGAGGACCGCCGGGGACATGGCGGTGGTGACGGGTGACACTATTATAGATGCGAAGCACATACGGGCGGCGCTGAAGCGCTCCCGGACCGTGGAGGAGCAGGTCAAGGAGAGGTACGGCTCCTACTTCGCCGGGGTGGTCCGGGACATATCGTCGGCCCAGAAGGACAACGCTCCCTACAACCTCTGGAACCAGCACCTGGCCGACGACAAGCGCGGGTACGAGTGAGAGGCATGACGGGGGGGTGCGCCCACGAGGCTGAGGGAATCCAAGGCGGCCGAGCTGCTAGCTAGCCGCGGCGCGCCCTTCATTTCAGGGGGACAGCCCGAAAGGGCCCCCGACGCCCCGGACGGCCATTGCTCCCTCATGGTCACGGCCGACCCGGCCACCCACAAGGTGCTTCTTTTGCTGACGCGCAGGCTTGTGACCGACTGGGGCGAGATGGCCGAGTATCACCCCCGGGAGCTTGCCCGCGAATACTTGGAGGCTGGCGAGCCGGCCGAGCCTTTCGTCGGTCGCGAGCTCGCCCGCAGGGCAGGCTTTGCGGGGGCAGACCAATCCCGCGTCGAGCGGCTGGTCGCTGCCGCCCACGGGCTGTTTTGCGAGCTCGACTGCATCTGGGTGGAGATGGGATTTGTCCGCACCAGGGAGGGATTTTGCGCCACCAGGGCCACGGTGGAGATGGACGAGGGCGCGGCGTTCAGGCACCCAGAACTGGCCAACGATTTCCAGCCGGCGGGACCGCTTCCCCGGACCGGGCGCGAAAGGACTGCGAGGGCGGCGTCCGTCGAGTACATCGAGCTCGAAGGGAACCTGGGCCTGCTGCCCGGCGGGGCGGGGTTCGGGCTTGCGGCCGTGGACATCGTCCGACACGTCGGCGGCAAACCGGCCGATGTGATGGATTCCGGCGGCGAGGCCACGCCCGCAAGGATAAAGGCGATGATGGACCTGCTTTTGGACGACCCCAGGATACTGGCGGTGTTCTGCTGCCGCTACGCGGGCCTCACCCGCGCCGACGGCTGGGCAAAAATTATGATAGAGTACATCCTCGAAAAGAAGCCCTCCAAGCCCATCGTGGTGAGGCTTGCGGGCAATCTGGAGGACGAGGCCCAAAAGCTCTTCGAGGAGGCATCCTCGAAGCAACCGGCTGAATTCTCCAGGGTGGTCGTATTTCATTCAAACACCCCGGTGGACAACGCGGCGCGCGAGGTTGTTGCCATCGTCGACATGCTCCAGAAGGGCGAGGACCCGTTCGCTGAGGCCTCGGCCCACGGGGCCGAGGCCCAAAAAGGGGAATTGCCGGCCACCATCCCCACCGTCGAATCCAAACCGGCCCCTCCAACCACGGAAAAACCCCGCGACGATGGCCGGGACAGAAATGCCGGCGCCGAAGGCGCCGGAAAGGGGGGCGCATAACATGGCGATACTGGTGTCCGGCAGCACCGAGGTGATGGTGCAGGGAATCACCGGCCCCGCCGCCCGCAACTACACCAAGCTGATGCTGGAGTACGGCACGAAGGTGGTCGGCGGAATATCGCCGGGCAAGGGAGGCGAGGAGGTCCACGGCGTCCCGGTCTACGACACGGTCCACGGGTGCCTCGAGCAGCATCCCGACGTCAAGGCGACGGCGCTGTGGGTCCCGCCCAAGCACGCCCGGGACGCGGTGATGGAGGCGGTGGACGCCGGGATACACGTCATCGTGCTCACCACGCAGGGCGTGCCTGTCCACGATATCCTATACACCCGCCGGAGGGCCTGGGAGAAGGGCCTCATCCTCCTGGGAGGGAACACGCTTGGCGTCATAAGCCCCGGGCGGTCACTCCTGGGGATGCTGCCCAAGGTGGCCTTCAGGCAGGGCAACATCGGGATAGTCTCGCGCACGGGGATAATCACATACTACATTTCCAACACGCTCGATTTGGCCGGGATGGGCGTCAGCACCAACGTCGTTCTGGGCTCCGACATATTCCTGGGATGCGCCTACGAGGACATCCTCAGACGGTTCGACGAGGACCCCGACACCCACGCCGTCGTCCTTGCGGGCCAGCCGGGAGGCGCCCACGAGGAAACGGCCGTGGGCTTCGTGAAGAACATGAAAAAGCCGGTGGTGGCGTTCATGACCGGGACGACGCTTCCGGAGGCGGAGTGGCTGTCGCCGCCGACCCCGCCGGTGATGTTTTCCAGGCCCACCGGCGCCGCCAAGGCCCGCGCCTTCAAGGACGCGGGAATCCCGGTGGCGGACACGCTCATGGACATCCCGCGGCTTTTGAAGAAGGCGATGAGGAAGTAGGACCGTTCAGTACCTTTTCCGGCCCGAGAAAAGCGCGATCGCACCGATGATTCCAGCAAACGCGATTACCGTTCCGAACCCTGAAATCGCGCCCTTGGACTCCGTCTTGGGCTTGGCCTTCGCCGTCACCTCAATGCCCACCGGCGGCGAGGAAACGGTCCTTTGGCCGTCGGAGACCTTCAGCACGATCGTGTGCACCCCCGGCTCTAGGCCCGTGACATTGATGTTTGGTCCGGACCCTACCTCGTTCCCGTCGGCATACCATGTGTAATTAAGGACATCGCCGTCCTCGTCGCTGGCGTTGCCGTCCAAAACGATGGCCCCCCCTTCCTTGTACTCGGTCCCGTTCACCGGCAAACTGATGCCCACATTCGCAGGAGGCTCCTCCACCGGCAGGACGGTTATGGTGAAAGTTGCGCTCGCCGAAAGATTGGACCTGTCCCGGACCGTCACGGTGACATCGTGCGTCCCGACGTCGGGGTCGTCGGCGCGGAAGCTCGCCCATCCCGCCTTGTCTATCGTCATCAGTGAAAAATCGGATGAGAACGACAAAACATCGCCGGCGTCCGGGTCGGTTGCGTTGATGCGGAACCGGACATTGGCGTCCTCGTTCACGGTCAGGTTTTCCACCGGCAATATGACCGGCGGTTCGAAGACATCGATGATCGTGAGGGTGAAATTGGCCATATCCCTAAGGTCGCCGGAATCCGTCACAATTATCCTGAACTTGTGAACCCCTACGTCCTTGTCGTTGGGGGTGAAGTTGACGGCCCCGTCGGGGGTGATGTTGAAAAGGCTGGTGTTGGTCGAGAAGGTCAGGTAGTCGAGGCCAATGTCGACATCGGGGTCGGTGGCGTTGAACTTGAAGACGAACGGCGCATCCTCCGGCACCGTGAATGTGCTTCCGGGCACATCGTATACGAGCTTTGGCGGGTCGTTCACGTTCTCGACCGTCAGAGAAACGGCCATCGAGGCATTGAGGCCGTAATGGTCCGTGACCGTGACATTGAAGTTGTGGGTCCCGACATCGCTGTTTTTGGGGGTGAACCAGATCTTTCCCGCGGTTGGATTGACATTCAGCAGGCTTGTGTCGATGGAAAATGACAGGCTCTCGTTGGCATCATAGGCCATGTCGGGATCCGTGGCGGAAAATGTCTGCTCGAAGAGTACGCCTTCCACGGCGCTGAACCCCTCGACCGGCTCCAGGGCCGGGGGATGGTCCACGAAACGCACATTGACGGTGAAATTGTTGGATTCCGCCCACTGTCCCCTGGCGTCGGTGGCCCTCACCCTGAATGTTTGGGCGCCGAACCAGTACTTGGTCGGCGCCGAAAAATCGACCCTGTGGCCGTCAGAATTCATCTTCGCGGTCACCTTGGAGGGGTCCTGCTGGTAGACGACGGTGAACTTGAGATTCCCGACGCCGTTGTCGTCCGAGAAATGCTCCCCCAGGTCCAAAAGGGTGGCGTTTTGGCCCTCGTCCATGTACAGGTCCGGGATGGTCCCGTTTTGCACAGGGGGCCTGTCCTTTATGTCGTGGGAGACGCTCAGGTTCGAAAGGAATACGGAACCGGCCTTCGCGCAATGTATCCTTAGCGGGACATTCACGGTCGGTCCCGAAGCGAGGTCCACGACCCTCTGAAGCCCGGAAACGAACTGGGCGCCCGCGAATGTCTGCTTTCCCTGGAGCCTTGCCGGGTGGGTCCACTCGACCGAACCGTCGTTGCCGACGTCCATGGTCAGGTTCTCGGGCCAGGCCTGCAAGGACCCGGAATAGTCCAGGCTGACGTAGTCGGTGTCCATGGTCGTCGTCTGGAAGCCCGCCCCGGAAACGGTGGCGATCATCGAGACGTGTCCCCTGTTGTCCACGTAATTCGAGGAATTGCCGGTGGCGTTGAACCAGTACTCGAGGTCCATGGTTATCATCGATGGCCGCCGGTAGGAGCCGAAGAGCTCCCACCCCGACGAGGTCGCGTTGTAGATGTAGAGCTGGATGTCCGAGCCGGAGAATCCGTGTAGTGGCTGGGAGGTGCCCATCCCCTTCCAGTAGAGGGTGAAATTCGTGAGGTTGGTGCCACCGACGTTGAACTCGAAAAGCTGGACTACGGCGGCGTTGTTGGCCTGGTCGCTGAGGTAGTTGCCGTCGTTGTTGACCAAAAGGCCCGCGTCCGAAGTCGAGTTCGTGCCCTCGTAGTTGGCCGGCGCCTGGTTGGGCGGTACCGTCTGGGTGCTCGTGGACCATGCCGTGCTCCCCGCGGGATTGTTGAAGTCTATGAACCCGGAGCCGGGGCCGGCGTCGAAGGGCCTTCCCTCGATGTCCAAGGTGGCGAA
>Ga0316628_100002619_pt1 | contig 13458 bp, 11 predicted proteins | sample OWC_Aug_M2_C1_D5_FD_207648 | JGI IMG/M metagenome (GOLD analysis project Ga0316628, IMG submission 207648) | Wetland soil microbial communities from Old Woman Creek delta, Ohio, United States - OWC_Aug_M2_C1_D5_C | ecosystem: Environmental > Terrestrial > Soil > Wetlands | place: USA: Ohio... | reverse complement strand
GGCTTCATCAAGCAAGACTCGGGTCCTGACGTCTTCGTTCATTACTCGCAGATCAACGGGGACGGTCGCCGTCGCCTGTTCGAGGACGAGGTCGTGGAGTTCGAGATCAAGGAGGGGCCGAAAGGTCTGCAGGCGATCAACGTGACGCGCACGCAGCCGAAGGTCAGCGAGACTGCGGTCTGATCAGACCGAATTCTCGAAACTCTCGAAAAAGGGCTTGGCGAGCGCCCGCCGCATTGCGCGGCCGGGCGCTTCGTCATTTTGTACGCCGGATCCCGGCCCTCTACTCCCAGCGCCCCTCCGGCACCGGCTCGTGGTGGAACCGGCCGGAAACCGGATCGAGCACGTGGGCCTCGATGCGGGCGATCTCCCCGGCGTCGTCGATGTCGTAGACGTTGAAGCCGCTCATCCGCGTTTCCTGCTCGTGGTGGAGCGAGGCGCTCGCGGCCCCCGCGACGAGGAGCGAGCCCGCGTCGGTGACGATGCGGTGCTGCTTGCGCCGGTGCAGGTGCCCGTGCAGGACGAGGCCGCGCCCCAGGCCGCGGAGCCGTTCGTAGAGGCGCCCGCCGTCGCGCAGGCTCTCCATGACGGCCTTGACCGTGCCGGACGGCCTCTCGGGCGGGTGATGCACGAGGATGACCGGCAGGCGCCGGCGGACCTCGGGGTGCTCGAGCGCGCGCGACAGCGCCTCGAGCTGCGGCAGGCCGATCTCGCCGGCGGCGACGAACGGCAGCCGCGGGACGGCGCTCGACAGCCCGATGACCGCGCACGGCCCGCGCAGCTTGACGTAGGGGAAGTGGCCAGGGCCCACGTCGATGCCGACGTCGATGTCGTCGCGCGTGTACTCCGCGAAGAACTCCGTGAACCGGCGGCCGCGCAGCGCGCCGCGCGTGTAGACGTCGTGGTTGCCCGGGACGATGCTGACCTCGCTCGGCTCGAGGTGTAGCTCGCCCTCCAGGATGTCGCGCGCCGCCAGGAACTCGGCCTCGAGGCTGAGGTTGGTGAGATCGCCGGTGATGGCGACGTGATCGACGCCGACGCGGCCCACCTCGCGCGCCACGGCGCGCACGTAGGTGGCGCGGTGGACGTCCTTGCGGCGCCACTCGCCGGGGACGCGCTCGCCCACCGCGCGCGCGAGGCCCGAAAGCTCCTCGAGCGGGGCGCGTCGGAGGGCGAGGTTGGCGAGGCCGGTGAAGCGCTTGTTGAGATAGCGCCGGAAGCCGACGCCCTCGAGCGACAGGACGTGCAGATCGGAGAAGTGTGCGATGCGCATGTTTGCCTCTGTCTCCGCGACCCTAGTCGCTCGCGGCGCAGCGGAAGCCGATGAAGTCCGCCCGGGTGGTGCGGAACTCCATGCGACGCGCCGTCGTGCGCTGCTCGTATGCGCCCTCCGCGTACGAGCCGCCGCGCACCACGCGCCGCGCGCCGCCGCGGGAGACCGGGTCGACCTGCGGGCCGGCAGGGTAGGGCGGCGGGAACGTCTCGCTGACGTCGGGATCCACCTCGTCGGCGACCCACTCCGCGGCGTTGCCCGCCATGTCGAGCAGGCCGAGTGGCGTCTGGCCGTCGCGGAAGGAGCCCACCGGCGCGAGCCGCGCGTAGCCGTCGCTCGCGTCGGTGTGGTCGACGCCGAGCGAGCCGTGGTTGCACAGGTGGCCGTTGTACACGCTACCCCACGGGAACACGCGCTGCTGGATGCCGCGCGCGGCGAGCTCCCACTCGGCTTCGGTCGGCAGGCGCCCGTGCGCGAAGGAGCAGTAGTCGCGCGCGTCGTCCCAGGACACGAGCACGACGGGGAAATCGGGGTCGGCGAAGCGCGCGTCGCCGACGGTAAAGCCCGGCGCCGCGCACCTCCCCGCCGAGACGCAGCGCATGTAGTCGCGCACGCGCACCTCGGTGCGATCGATGGAGAACGGCGAGAGGGTGACCTCGTGAGCGGCGCCTTCGGCCACGAAGCGGTGCGGATCGCAGAGCGGTTGCAGGAAGATGGTGCGCGTCTGCGGGTCGACGCGCTGGACGGAGGCTTGCCCGAGCGGCTCGGCGCGGCAGAGCGCGAACGCCGCCTGCATCTCGGCCGGCGACGCTCCCATCGTGAACTTGCCTCCGCCCACGTGGACGCGGCCTTCGGGCGCGGGGCGCAGCAGGGCGACGTCGGAGCCGCTCGAGGCCTTCTCCGCGGCGGCGAGGCCGGTCGAGTAGCTGCCCGCGCGCGACGGCGAGCTCGACGCGGCGGCGATGGGCGCCACGGCCAGCAGGGCGAGTGCGAGAGCTCGCGCGCGGAACATGCGGCACCTTAACATGGGGCCGCCCCGGGCTAAAGCCCGGGGCAGGCGAAGAGCCAACCTGTCTACTCGACTCAAGTCCGCCTTCGGCGGACTGCCGACTTCCGAAGCCCGCCACACTTGAGTTCGAACACGGCCATGTTGCGAGCCCGCCACCGGCGGGCTTTGACCGCGCTCGTCCGTCGAGCTCTTTGCCTGCCCCGGGCTTCAGCCCGGGGTGGCCCAATCAGCCCGTGAGCAGCCGCATGGGCCGCGCGAGCAAGGCGCGCAGCTCCGCCAGGAAGGCCGCGCCGACGGCGCCGTCGACCACGCGGTGGTCGCACGACATCGTCAGCCCGAGCCGCTTGCCCGGCACGACCGCGCCGCCCTCGACGACGGGCTCGTCGCGGACCTGCCCCACGGCGAGGATCGCGCCCTCCGGTGGGTTGATGACCGCGGCGAAGTCGTCGATGCCGAACATGCCGAGGTTGGAGATCGAGAAGGTGCCGTTCTGCATCTCCTCGGGCCGGAGCTTCTTCGTTCGCGCGCGCGCCGCGAGATCGCGGACCTCGCGGGCGATCGCGGCGACGGTCTTCTGATCGGCATTGCGCACGACCGGCGTGACGAGCCCGTCCGGGACGGCGACGGCGACCGAGACGTCGACGCGCTTGTGGACGAGAATGGCCTCGTCCGTGTAGCTCGCGTTGCACTCCGGCACGCGCACCAGCGCGAGCGCGCACGCCTTGATGAGCAGGTCGGTGACGCTGACCTTCGTGGAGGCCCTGGCCTCGCCGCCGTCGCCCGTGCTCTCCGCGAGCTCCTGGTTGATGCGCTCGCGCAGCTCGAGCAGCGGCTTCGGGTCGACGTCGACGTGCAGGTAGAAGTGCGGGACCTTCTGCTTCGCCTCGGTGAGTCGTCGCGCGATGGTCTTGCGCATCATCGAGAGCGGGCGCGCCTCCGGCTCGCCGAGGGCAGGCCCGGGCGGCTGCAGCGTGCTGATGGGCGCGCGCACCATCGCCGTCGCTTCGGGCGACGCCGCCGCCTTGAGGCGATCGAGGTCCTGAGCGACCAGCCGCCCGCCGGGGCCGCTGCCCTGCGCCCCGCGCAGGTCGAGCCCGCGCTCGCGCGCCACCTTGCGGACGTACGGAGACGCGAGGACGCGCCCGGTGCCGCCGTCGGCCGGGGCGACGGGCTCCGGGGCGTAGGCGGTGCGATCGAGCACGCCGCCGGAGCGGGGCGCGCGTGGAGGGACGCGCTGCGCTTCCGGGGCCTCGGTGATGGGCGAGGGCGCCGCGGCCGGCGTGGCCATCGTCGTCGAGAGCGGGCTCGGCTCCGCAGCTGCCTTGGGAGGGGTGGGTGCCGGGGCGGCCGGGCCACCGCCGGCCTTGGCCACGAGCGCGGAGACGTCCTCGCCCGGCGCGCCGAGGATGGCCACCGGCTGTCCGAGCTTGACCGTGGCGCCGTCGGCGACCAGCCGCTTGAGCAGCGTGCCCTTGTCGAAGGCGCGGAACTCCATGGTCGCCTTGTCCGTCTCGACCTCGGCGAGCAGATCGTCCACGGCGACCTCGTCGCCTTCGTTCTTGTGCCACGCGGTGAGCACGCCCTCTTCCATGGTGGGCGACAGCTTCGGCATCTCGAGGAGCTTGGCCATGGGCGGGACCTCAGCGATTCAGCGCGCGCTTCACGGCGGCGACGACGCGATCGGAATGGGGGATCACCAGCTCTTCGAGCTTGGCGTTGTAGGGCATCGGGACGTCGAGCGAGGTCACGCGGAGCACGGGGCCGTCGAGATCGTCGAAGGCGAGGCGCTGGACGCGGTCCGAGATCTCCGCGCCCACGCCGCCGTACGGCCAGCCCTCGTGGACGACGACGCAGTGGTGCGTCCTTCGCACGGAGTCGACGAGGCTGTCCTCGTCGAGCGGGCGGAGGCTGCGCAGGTCGACGATGTCCACGGAGATGCCGTCCTTCTCGAGCGCCGCCGCGGCCTCCAGCGCGACGTGGGTCATGCGCGAGTAAGCGACGATGGTGCAGTCGGTCCCCTCGCGGACGCGCCGCGCGACGCCGAGCGGGATGGTGTCGAGATCGTCGGGCACCTCGCCCTTCACCGAGTACAGCGTCTCGGACTCCATCACGAGCACCGGGTCGTCGTCGCGGATGGCGGCTTTGAGCAGGCCCTTCGCGTCCGCCGGGAAGGCGGGGGCGACGACCTTCAGCCCGGGGATGGTCGCGTAGAAGTGCTCCATCGCGTGCGAGTGCTGGCTGCCGACCTGCTTCGCGCTCGCGTTGGGGCCGCGGAAGACGATGGGGCACTTGAGCTGGCCGCCCGACATCTGCCGCATCTTCGCCGCGTTGTTCAGGATCTGATCGAACGCGACCGCGGAGAAGTTCCACGTCATGAACTCGATGATGGGCCGCAGGCCGACGATGGCCGCGCCGACGCCGATGCCCGCGAACCCGCCCTCGGCGATGGGCGTGTCGATGACGCGTTTCTCGCCGAAGCGCTCGAGCAGGCCCTCGGAGACCTTGTAGGCGCCGTTGTAGAAGCCGACCTCCTCGCCCATCAAGAACACGCGGTCGTCGCGCTCCATCTCTTCGAGCATGGCTTCACGGAGGGCTTCACGATATCGAAGGGTCTTCATGGGCTAGTACGCGAACGGGCCGGAGTACGTGGTCTGCTCGAGGATGGAGGGGTCGGGGTCCGGGCTCTGCTCGGCGAACTCGATGGCGTCCTGGATCTCTTTCTCGACCTGCGCCTCCAGGTCCGCGAGGCGCTCCTTCTCGCCGGCGGCTTCGAGCTTCCCGCGCGTGAGGAGCAGCGGGTCTCTCTTCTTGTGCTCCTCCAGCTCGGCGGCGGTGCGATACTTGCCCGGGTCGCTCATCGAGTGGCCGCGGAAGCGGTACGTCCGCACCTCGATCAGCGACGGCATCGACTCCTTGCGCGCGCGCTCGATCGCCGCGCCGAGGCGCTGCTCCACCTCCAGCACGTCGGCCGCGAAGAAGCGATCGTGCGGGATGCCGTAGCCCGTCGCCTTGAGCGAGACGTCCTCGACCGACAGCGTGCGCGAGAGCGGAGTGCCCATCGAGTACTCGTTGTTCTCGCAGACGAAGACGATCGGCAGCTTCCAGAGCGCGGCGAGCGAGATGCCCTCGTGGAAGCCCTGGATGCTCACGGCGCCGTCACCGAAGAAGCACAGCGTGACGCGGCCGTTGCCCTTGTACTTGTTGGCGAACGCGACGCCGGCCGCGACGGGGATGTGCCCGCCGACGATGCCGTAGCCGCCGAGCATGTGGTGAGCCTCGTCGAACAGGTGCATCGAGCCGCCGAGGCCCTGCGAGCACCCGGTCTTCTTGCCGTAGAGCTCCGCCATCAGCGCGCGCGGGCTCATCCCCTTGGCGAGGGCGAGGCCGTGATCGCGGTACGTCGTGATCACGTAGTCGTCCTTCTGCATCGCCGCGCACGCGCCCACGCCGACGGCCTCCTGGCCGATGTACAGGTGCAGAAACCCGCCGATCTTCCCGGTCGCGTAGGCGCGCGCCGCCTCCTCCTCGAGGCGGCGGATGAGGAACATCTGCCGGTAGAGATCCGAAAGGTGGGCGAGAGAGCCGACGTCGTTCATACGTCCAGTCCCATTGGTGGCCATGGGTTGCATTTTGAGAGCCGAGCAGTCTAGGGAAAGCGCGCGCCGACGTCGAGTAGGTCGCCGGTCCCACGCGGGTTAGGGCATTCGGCCCAGGCCCGCGCACCCGTCGGCGTCGCCGCCGTCGCACGCCTTCTTGTAGAGGGCCTTGGCCCGGGTCGTGTCGACGGCCACGCCCTTGCCGCCCTCGTAGAGGCGGCCGAGGTTGTAGCAGCCCGAGGGCTTGCCCGCGCTGCACCCGCGCTCGTAGTACGCGGACGCGCCCGCCGCGTCGGGGTACGGGACGCCGCGCCCGCTCTCGAGCATGACGCCGTAGTTGATGCACCCGCCCGCCGCGCCGCCGCTGCACGCGCGCAGGTAGTAGCCGGCGGCGACCGCATCGCTCTTGGCGACGCCTTCGCCCTTCTCGTACTGAACGCCGAGGTTGTGACACCCGCTCGGGTCGCCGCCCATGCAGCCCTTGTCGTAGAGGTCGACGGCGCGCTTGCTGTCCTTGGGGACGCCGAGCCCGCGCCAGTACATGTAGCCGAGGTTGGTGCACGCGTACGCGTCGTGCGCGTCGCACGCCTTGCGGAACAGAGCCGCCGCCTTGCCGCTGTCCTGGGCGCGGCCGCCGAGCGCGTAGAGGTAGTGCAGGCCGAGGTGGTTGCACCCGCGGCTCGAGCCGGCCTTGCAGGCCTGGTCGTAGAGGGCGGACGCCTTCGCCTTGTCGGCGGGGAAGCCTTTCCCGTCGTCGTACAGCGCGCCGAGGTTGCTGCACGCGTCGGCCAGCTTGCCATCGCACGCCTTTTTGTAGAAGTCCGCCGCCCGGGCGTAGTCGACGGGAGCGCCCTTGCCCTCCTCGTAGGCGATGCCGGCGAGGTTGCACTCCGTAGGCGCCGTGCCCGTCGCGCAGCTCGCCTCGTCGAGCGTGAGGGCGCGTTGCTGCGCGGGGTCGACCCGAGGCCCTGCGTCGAACGGCGCCGCCGTCGGCGCGGGAGCGATCGAGGGGGCCGTGTAGACGTAGCTGCCGGCGTCGTAGTGGCCGTGATGACTCCGCTTGCCGATGCGCAGCAGCTTCTTGCACCCCGCGAGCGGGAACGCCGCGGTCGCCAGCGCGAGCACGAGGAGGCTTCGCGCGCGCATGCTCAGAAAGGCTTGGGACCGTTCGGAGGGGGCACCTCCAGGAACGGCTGCGGGAGCTGGTGCGCGTCGGCGGTGGCTCCCGCGTCGGCCGTGGCCTGCGAGGGCGCCTCGTGGTGCTCGCTCGAGGTGGGCCGGGCGTGGTGCTCCCCGTTGTGCTGGACGTGCTCCGGCGCGTGCTCGGGGGCGATGGTCGCCGAGAACGAGCTCGCCACGGCCTTCAGCGACACGCCTGCCGGCTGCTCGCGGCCGAGCAGCACGAGCGCCAGGATCACGGTGAGCGCGGCGCCCACGAAGATGTTCTGCCAGCGGCGGGTGGCCTTCGGGACGATGGATGCAGAATGCAACCCCGACAGCGCGGGGAACCCGCTCGACACGCGCACGTCGATCGCCGAGCCGAGCGACTCGCAGAAGACGCGGCAGCTCGGGTAGCGATCGCCGGGGCTCTTCGACAGCGCTCGCCGGACGACCCCGTCCGCGCGCCCGAGCATGATGCGCACGCGGAAGTCGAGCTCGGTGTCGCTCATGCCGGGGGCGAGCGGGCGGCCCGCGACGACGTCCTGCAGCGGCCTGGGGTCTTCGGTGGCGACCATGGCCGCGGTCGAGAGCAGGTCGTCGCCCTGGAAGGCGCGCTTGCCGCACAGCGCCTCGTAGAGCGTGGCCGCGAGCGAGAACTGATCGGACGCGGCGCTGAACTTGCCGCCCGCGAGCGTCTCGGGGGCCGAATAGCCGACGGTGCCGAGCACCATGCCCTTCGTCGTGAGCGTCGAGTCCGGCATCCGGGCGAGGCCGAAGTCCGTCAGCACGGCGCCCGTCGACGACAGGATGATGTTCTCCGGCTTGACGTCTCGGTGGATGACGCCCGCCTCGTGCGCGGTCGTGAGGGCGGCGCCGAGCTCCATCGCGATGCGCGCCACGTCGATGGGCGGCAGGGCGCCGTTCGCGAGCTTGTCGCGCAGCGTCGGCCCCTGGACGTACTCGAAGACGAGGTACAGCCCGTTTTCGTCCTCGCCCATGTCGTGCAGCGTGACGAGGTTCGGGTGCCGGACGGTGGCCGCGGCGCGCGCCTCGTTCTTCATCCGCTCGTGGAGCGACTGCTTCAGCTCGGGAGACAGCCCCAGGTCGTCGCGCAGCACCTTGACCGCCACCTCGCGGCCGAGCACCGTGTCGCGCGCGAGGTAGACGCGCCCCATTCCGCCCTCGCCGAGCTGGCGGATGACCTCGTAGCGGCCGATGCGTTCGGGGACGCCCATGTGGCGCCGCTTACATAGCAGAAGATGTCAGTCGTGCGGGTTGAAGCACGCGACGCGGTGACCGCTGCCCATCTCCTCGAGCAGCGGCGTCTCCTTGTCGCACTTGCCCGCGATGGCGCGCGGGCAACGCGGGTGGAACGAGCACCCAGCCGGCGGGTCGATGGGCGAAGGGAGGTCGCCCTCGAGCAGCACGCGCAGCCGCTTGCGCTTCGGATCCGCCACCGGGGCCGCCGCGAGGAGCGCGCGCGTGTACGGGTGGCGTGGCCGCTCGTAGAGCATCGCCGCCGGCGCCTGCTCGACGATGCGGCCGAGGTACATCACCGCCACGCGGTGGCTGACGTGCTCGACCACCTTCAGGTCGTGCGAGATGAACAGGTACGAGAGCCCCATCTGGTCTTGGAGGTCGAGCAGCAGGTTGACGATCTGCGCCTGGATGGACACGTCGAGCGCGCTGATCGGCTCGTCGCACACGATGAAGTCCGGCTTCACGGCGAGGGCTCGCGCGATGCCGATGCGCTGGCGCTGGCCGCCGGAGAACTCGTGCGGGTAGCGGTCGATGTGCTCGGGGCGCAGGCCGACCTTGCGGAGCAGCTCGCGCACCATGTGCTCCTCTTCGCCCTTGGCCTTGGCGAGGTCGAAGACGCGGATCCCCTCGCCGACGATCTGACGCACCGTCATGCGCGGGTTGAGGCTGGAGTACGGGTCCTGGAAGATGACCTGCATGCGCCGGCGGATCGGCCGCATGTCGGCGTGGCTGAGGGGGAGCAGATCCTGGCCGTCGAAGACCACGCGCCCGAACGTCGGCTCGATGAGGCGCAGGATGCAGCGGCCGAGCGTGCTCTTGCCGCACCCGCTCTCGCCGACCAGGCCCAGCGTCTCGCCGCGCCGGACGCGGATGCTCACGTCCTCGACGGCGCGCAGGTACTTCGTGCTCCGGCCGAGCAGGCCCCGCTCGACCGGGAAGTACTTGGTGAGCTTGTCGGTGGCGACGAGCGTGCGCGGGCGCGTCGCGGTCGGTAGGGCCGGCTGCGACTCCTCGATGGGCTTCTTCGACGCGCTCGGCATCTACTTGCCTACCTCCTCCGCGCGGATGCAGCGCGAGAGGTGCCCCGGCTCCACCTCGCGCAGCGGAGGATCCGCCATGCGGCACGCGTCGATCACCATCGAGCAACGGTCGGCGAAGCGGCAGCCGGGCGGCAGATCGCGCAGATCGGGGACGACGCCCTCGATCGTGCGGAGCCGCTTGCGCTCGCCGCCCGCGCTCGGCTGCGGCATGCTGCCGAGCAGCCCGACCGTGTAGGGGTGGCGCGGCCGCGCGAAGAGATCCTTCACCGTCGCGCGCTCCACCACCCGCCCCGCGTACATCACGACCACGGTGCTCGCGTACTCGGCGACCACGCCGAGGTCGTGCGTGATCAGCAGCACCGCCATGCCGAGCTGCTCCTGCAGCCTGCGCAGGAGCTCGAGGATCTGCGCCTGGATGGTCACGTCGAGCGCCGTCGTGGGCTCGTCGGCGATGAGGAGCTTGGGCCTGCACGCGAGCGCCATCGCGATCATCACGCGCTGGCGCATGCCTCCGGAGAGCTGGTGCGGGTAGCTGTCGACGTTCGACTCGGGCGATGGGATGCCGACGAGCTTGAGCATCTCGATGGCGTGCTCGCGCGCCTCCCTGCGCGACTTGTTCTGGTGCATCCGGATCGCTTCGACAATCTGCGCGCCCACCGTGTACACGGGGTTGAGGCTCGTCATCGGCTCCTGGAAGATCATCGAGACGAGGTTGCCGCGGACCTGTTGCATCTGGCGCTCGGAGAGCGACAACAGATCCTTGCCCTCGATCTCGATCCTGCCGCCGTCGACGTGGCCGGCCGGCTCGGGTAGCAGCCGCATGATGGACAGCGCGGTGACGCTCTTGCCGCACCCGCTCTCGCCGACGATGCCCACCGTCTGCCCGGCGGCGACCTCGAACGAGGCGTCGTCGACGGCGCGCAGAGACCCTTCGTCGGTGCGGAAGCTCGTCACGAGATCGACGACTCGGAGCAGGGGAGCGGCCTCGGGCAAGGTGATCGTTGATACCACACCCCGGGAGCTGGACGACTCTGCTACCGTGTGCGCTGCATGCGACGCTGGCTCTGCGGCACGGCGATGATCCTGCTACTCACGCCGTTCGCCTGCGTCGTGCGGCCACGCCTCTGCGCGAGCATGACCGAGTGCGGCGCGAGCCAGGCGTGCATCGCGGGGCGCTGCCAGCCGAACAAAGGGACGCCCGCCATCGCCGCGCCCCAGGTGAGGCGCCTGGTCGTCTCGCCGGTCGACGTCGCCTACGTCACCTCGCGCGAGCGCGCGGGCAGCCCGTCGGACGTGCCGCCGGTCGTCCTCTTGGGCCGCCGCGGCGACGGCGCCGCCCTGTTGCTCCGTTTCAGCGCGCCGATCGCCCAGGACGAGGACGTGGTCGAGGCGTACGTCTTGCTCGACCGCGCCGAGTCCGTCGAGAGCGATCCCCAGCCGATCTCGCTGCACGCCGCTCGGATCATCGATCCGTGGGACGGACGATCCATCAGCTGGGAGCGCCAACCGCGCTGGGAGGAGACCGGCGCCCCGGGAGCCATCGTGAGCGGAGGGGGCCGCCCGCTCACCCGGATCGACGTCAAAGATCTCGTAACTCACTGGAAAACGCGCGATCCGCGCGACCAGGGGATCATCCTCCTCGCCGACGATACCTCGACCACCGGAATGGCCTTTGCAGCACTGTCCGACGTGACCGACCAGGGTGCGACATCCATGCTCGGTGCCTCCACCGCTGCGGGCGACACGCCGTGGGTCGCGTCGCCTCCCCGGCTGGAGCTTTACTTGAGGCCGGGGCAGGGTAAATCTCTCGATCTCGGCACCCCGCAGGACGCAGGGGCCGAATCGGGTGTGAATGCAGTTCCGGACGCTTCGTCCAACCAACCGGCGGCCACTTCGGTATTCCCTGCCGCCTCTGCGTTTCGACCCCACAAGTAGTCGGTGACACAAAAGGAGAGACGGGATGCGATCGAAGCACTTCGTGACGTTGGCGGGGATGGCTGCGGCGGTGATGCTCTGGGGCGGCGCGGCGGGAGCCGGTCAGGTGGCCAAGGGCAACAACTTCGTCGTCAACGCCGACGTGCCCGCGTGCCACGCGAACGGCGAGTGCAAGATCGAGTTGCACCTCGAGGCGCAGGGCGAGTTCCACGTCAACAAGGAATACCCCTACAAGTTCAAGGCCTCGGACGCGGCGGGCGTGGAGTTCCTCGGCAAGGATCCGGGCGGCAAGAACGTCTTCTCGAAGGCGGCGGGCGACTTCGCGCTCAGCCCCAGCAACGAGAAGCTCGGGACGATGACCCTGCGCTTCAAGCCTGCGCACGCCGGCAGCGTGACCATCGCCGGCCAGTTCAAGCTCAGCGTGTGCTCGGCGGCGAACTGCATGCTCGAGACCGCGCAGGTCTCGGTCCCCGTCACAGTGCACTGAAGTGGAGTGCCGCAGGCTCGAGGCGAAGCCGAGGGTTCGGACCCGAACGTCAATCAGGCGCCAGCGGTCGGGCGCGAGGTGTGGTTTACTTACCACGCCATGACGGACGACAAGTCCCTCTCCGCGCAGATCGAGGCCGTCGCCGACGAGGTCGAGCGCCGCTTTTCGAGCGGGCGCCTCTTGCTCTCGTTCTCGGAGTACCTCGAGCTCTTCGCCCAGAACCCGATTCGGTACGGCCGCGACGCGAGCCGCTACCTGCGTGACGTCTTCGACCACTTCGGCAAGACGACGGTCGAGTACCCGTTCGGGACCTACACGCGCTACCGGCTCTTCGACCTGCCCTGGGAGAAGGACCACATGGAGGCGCAGGCCGCGCAGCACGTGAAGAGCGCGCTGCCTCGCGGCGCGCTCATCGGCCAGGAGCAGGTGCAGGACGAGATCTACCGCGCCCTCTCCAACTTCGTGCGCGAGGGGCGGCCGGGCCGCATGCTCTTGCTCCACGGCCCCAACGGGTCGGCCAAGAGCACGCTCGTCGGCTGCTTGATGCGCGCGATGGAGCACTACAGCCAGCTCGACGAGGGCGCGCTGTACCGCTTCCACTGGGTGTTCCCGTCGAACAAGACCATTCGCGGCTCGCTCGGCTTCAACCGCGGCGACTCCTCGCGCCCGGACGCCGCGACGTACGCCCACCTCACCGACGACCAGATCGACTCCAAGATCGTCCTCGAGGTGCGAGACCACCCGCTCTTTCTCGTCCCCGTCGACGAGCGCCGCAAGCTGCTCGAGCGGACCTACGAAGCCTACGCGAAGCGCACCGGTCACGAGCTCGAGCCGCCGCCCGAGTGGATCCTCCGGGGGCAGCTCTCGCACAAGGCGCAGCAGGTCTTCGAGGCGCTGCTCGCGTCGTACCGTGGGTCGTACCGCGAGGTGCTCAAGCACGTGCAGGTCGAGCGCTACTTCATCTCGCAGCGCTACCGGGTCGGCGCGGTCACGCTCGGCCCGCAGATGAGCATCGACGCGGCCGAGCGCCAGCTCACCGCCGATCGCTCGCTTGCCGCGCTGCCGCCGTCGCTCCAGGCGCTCACGCTCTACGAGGTGAAGGGCGAGCTCGTCGACGCGGCAGGCGGCCTTCTCGAGTTCTCGGACCTGCTCAAGCGCCCGCTCGATACGTTCAAGTACCTGCAGCTCACCATCGAGACGGGCGAGGTCTCGCTCACGCAGCAGAACGTGCAGCTCAACTGCGTCATGTTCGGGAGCGCCAACGAGGTACACCTCGACGCCTTCCGCGAGCACCCCGAGTTCGCGAGCTTCCGCGGCCGCATCGAGCTCATTCGCACGCCGTACCTTCTCAGCTACGAGAAGGAGAGGGCCATCTACGACGCGCACGTCGCGCCGCAGGTGCGCCGGCATGTCGCCCCGCACGCGACCGAGATCGGCGCGATGTTCGCGGTGCTCACGCGCATGCGCAAGCCCAGCCCCGACCGCTTCGGCCGGGCGCTCGGTACCGCCGTGTCCGGCCTCACCGCGCTCGAGAAGATGGAGCTCTACGCGACGGGCCGCGTCCCCGAGCGGCTCGACGCCGATGCGCAGAAGATGCTCCGCGCCAACGTCGGCGCGCTCTTCGAGGAGAGCGACGCCTACCCGATCTACGAGGGCCGCATCGGAGCGAGCCCGCGCGAGCTGCGCGTGGCCTTGCT
>Ga0316628_100002618_pt1 | contig 13459 bp, 10 predicted proteins | sample OWC_Aug_M2_C1_D5_FD_207648 | JGI IMG/M metagenome (GOLD analysis project Ga0316628, IMG submission 207648) | Wetland soil microbial communities from Old Woman Creek delta, Ohio, United States - OWC_Aug_M2_C1_D5_C | ecosystem: Environmental > Terrestrial > Soil > Wetlands | place: USA: Ohio... | reverse complement strand
TGGGAGAGGTGGGTAAGACCTCAATCTGGTTAATTACTTTCTCGACTACCTCAATATGCTTTACTGCGTTTTCCGCTTCCGATTTGATGATGGGCTGAACAACTTGCCCCATTAGTGTGACTTCATTTCCATTGACCCTGTACTGCAGAATATCGAACACTGAGTACCAGGGAATCTGAATCAACTCATGGCGCACTTCCCGATTGAGATAAGCTTCCGTGTTTCGGGTTTCTTTCTGGCTACGCATATCCTGACCTGCCGCCAGATTCACGGAGTAAAACAAGGGAGACAGAAGAAGAGCGAGGATCAACAAGCCGATTTTTTTCATTGTCGTTTCTCCCTTTCGTCGCGATGCATTCATAGACTGGCCTCTGCACACAGAGTATTTCTAAACTCAAAATAACCCCATCCAGAAAAGAGTGTATTCGAATCAAGGAAAAGCCCTACCAGAATCGCTTTGCATTTGTTCTGAGGCAGCATGGGAATGTTCGCAGGCGTGCTCAACCTGCACGTGAACAGCGTTCGCGGGGGGCACGAGTTTCCGTGACTTGACTCTGACATGGATTACATGCCAATCTCAGGGTTGGGCGCCCCTGAAAATAGGGGTATCGCCCGATGTTGAGGATGGACTAGGGGTTGTTCTGACAGTTGATGGTGTTTCGCGATCGTCGGGGTGTAGATGGCATTTTGCTGAATGGAGGCCAAAGTGAAATCTCTTCGCATCCTGATAGCTGACGATCACGATCTAATGCGCCGTGGGGTCAAGACACTTCTACAATCGCATACGGGTTGGGAAATCTGCGGGGAAGCCAAGACGGGACGGGAGGCAGTGGACCTGGCCGAAAAAATGAGGCCCGATATCGTAATTCTAGATATCGGCATGCCGGACTTGAATGGCATGGAGGCGGCGAGAAGAATTCGGAAGGCGTCGCCGGCGACGGAAATCCTTATTTTATCTGTACACTACTCCGACCAATTAGTGCGGGAAATTGTGGATGCCGGAGTGCGCGGATATATCGTGAAGTCGGATTCCGACCGCGACCTTGTGATCGCCGTAGAGACCCTGGCGAAGCACAAGCCCTTCTTTACTCCCCACGCGACCGAAATGATTCTGGGGAGTTTCAATACTGGCGGCCCGATAAGGCAAATTCCAGAGATGATCAGCGAACGACTCACCTCACGCGAACGGGAAATCGTTCAACTTCTGGCCGAAGGCAAGAGCAGTAAGGAAGTCGCTTCTTCCCTGGGGATAAGTACGAAAACGGCGGAAACGCATCGCGCCAATGTAATGCGCAAACTTGAATTGCACAACGTGAGCGAATTGGTGCGGTACGCGGTGCGCAACCAGATTATCGAAGTGTGAAAATCGGGTTTTCTACAGTGAATTCGCGTTTTGACTAAAGGAATGACTGGATTGCCCTGACATTCGCTTTTTGGGATGATCCATCCGCGGAAGATTTCGAGTCCAGCCCGCAGAAAGTAAGCAAAGAAGATGGCACGCTCGGGTGTCTATTCCCGGGCGATTGTCTGCTTCTTTCAGCGCACAGGAGGGCTGGCCGATGAACCCCGCTGTGGTAATGAAACAAAGTGTTAAGAACGTCGTCGAGAAACCACCCCTCCAGCCAGCCAAGGAAATTCCGCAGCGACCGAAGATTCTTGTGGCCACCATCGATCCTGCAATTCGGACTGACTTTGCCGAATTGCTGCAAGGATTTTCCTTCGACACGATTTGGTTGAAGAGCATAGAGGCCGCAAAGAACCTGCTCTCGAAAGAAAAAATAGCCGCCTGCTTTTGCGGATTTTGGCTGCAGGATGGCACTTACCGGCAGCTAGTCAGGCATGTGAGGCGGGAATGCATGGACACTCCCGCAATCATTTTGTCCGGTCCTGCTTCCTCCGATGAGTCCTTCGATCTTCTTGCAGCCATGAACCTCGGGGCCGTCGATTTTCTGGCTTATCCTTATCGCAAGAGCGATCTGAAACGGCTTTTCTATTTTGCAGCGGAGACGGACACCCGATCACCGGACGGGCAATCTACTCGTTTAATCAACCCCGACTCTTTTGCGGGCGAAGCTGCCTGATAAAAGAGGCTGAGACCGCCGTTATTTTCGGTCGCAGGTAACCCAACCACTGCCTTTCGCACAAAAATTCACGCAGGAGTTATTGACGCTTGCTTCCAGCAAACAGAAGAACCGCACCAGCCGCGAGGGCGATGCCTCCAAGCACAGGTGGTAAGGGAACAGTCTTGTGTTCTTCTTTCGTTGCTTCAATGGGGCCGATATCCAGAACTTTTTTGTGAGTGGTATATGTAAACCCCTGATAGGCCAGGGCAAAGACGCCAAGAATAATCAACAGTATCCCAATGGTGGCTGCTGGTTTCATAAGATCGGCCCCTTTCAATTCGATGAAGCTCGGATCGTGATCCGCTCTGTTATTTCCAGCCGCTCCCAGGAAAGCTCCCTCGACATGTCTCCGTTGTAGCTTCGCCGGGCAAATCCCACAATACACGCAATCAGGTACGTTCAGACGGGGTTCGCCGTAGCCTCGGAGATCCTGTAAGTGAAGAACTGGATGATGGACTTTGCTCACATTTCCGGGAGCCATCAGCAACTCATGAATGCAAATGAAACTTCGAGATGCCGCGAATCTCCGCGGATTCAAAAAGTCATCCTGTCAATTGCTTCGATACCGGCGCCCGCCTGATCTTGATGCGGGAGGACGATGGCAACCCGATACGAGCTATTTCCCGCGCAGTTACAGTGATGCACCGATAGCTCAGTTGCGGGCCCTCAAACTAAAATGCAGCACATGGTGAATCCGAATGTGAAAGAAAATCCTGCTACAAGCGGAGCGGCAATTAAGCATCCGCTCCGCTCGAATTGAATCCCCAAGAGGAGAGGAATCCATGAAACGTTTCGCATTTTTCATCACAGCTTTCGCAATCTTCTTCGCAGTCCCGACCGCACGCGCCCAGGAGCACGGAGAGGTCGGAGCGTTTGTGGATTACTTCCGGCTTCACGAGACGGGGACAAATTTTGCCGGATTCGGCGGGCGCGCCGCTATCAATGTGTCTCCCTATATTCAGATCGAAGCGGAGATGGCTTACGATTTTAATCGAGTTTTCACGGAAGGCTTCGCCGATACAACCGGCACGATCACCACTCAGAATTCCAACATCAGAGTTCTTCACGGTCTATTCGGTCCAAAAATTCAAACCAATGGACCTGTTCGGGTTTTCGTTACCGTCAAGGGCGGATTTACAAATTTTCGATTCGATCCACGGCCTCCTTCGTTTTCTACCTTTACAAGCAGTGTCGAGGACCTGCGAACCAATAACGTGAGCGGCGCGCTTTACCCCGGAGGGGGAATAGAAGCGTTTCTTGGCCCCTTCGGCCTGCGCGCCGAAGTGGGTGACGAAATTATCTTTTCCAATGGAGCGCACCACAACTGGAAGGTTTCCTTTGGGCCGCAAATTCGGTTCTAAAATTGGCGGGACCAAGCCGGCTGGCTGCTAGCACCAGATGTCGGGGCCAATATGTTCATAATCCCGGTTATTCTTAGCCCGTCAGGCAGCAAACTTCATTGGCCTGACGGGCTAATTATTTCGAGACCCCTCCGAAACTCTAGACAGCTTTCGAGTTCTTTCCTTGCCAGCCCCCGGCGTGTTGACCAAACAGCAAATCTACTGCCAAAGTGCAAAACTTTCCGATTGGGCGTAAAAACTCGTGGTCTATAGTGCACACCCTGATTCCCTAAGTGGCGCTATTACAGTTCGTTGAGGGACACAAGGAGGTGGCCTTCAACTTGCATGCCCTCTCATCGTTGGCGATCGCTACTCTTGAAGTAAATTGGAGGCATAAGCTCAATCGAAAGGCAACCAAGGCACCCGGCGTGAGCAGCGACAATGGATCCCACCCCAGCTCAATCCCCTGCGCGTTACTCGGGCGAAACAATTACCTGACACAACAGCGAAGTCAGACCCCACAGGAGTCCGAGAATCAGATGAACATAGAATTGGATGACGCACAGCGCCCCGCAGCAATCAGCTGGCGAAAGCGAGTTAGCTCGCTGAAGCATTTGCCTCCCGTTCTCAAAATGGTGTGGAAGGCAGCCCCTAGAGTTCTGGTGTCCAGCCTGGCTTGCCGGCTGCTTGCCGCGATACTCCCGATCACAATGCTGGGCATCACCCGAAAGATTATCGATTCAATTTATGTCGTCACCACTCATCAGAAGAGCCTCCCCCACGGCTTCTGGTTTCTGGTTGCATCCGAGTTCATTCTCGCAAGCCTGGGGATTTTTCTGGCTCGGCTGATCGACTTTCTGGAGAGAGTCCTCGCCGAACGATATACGAATTACGTCAACATCCGCATCATGAGGCACGCCGCGACGCTCGACCTGACTTCGTATGAAGACCCTCAATTCTACGACAAGCTGGAACGCGCCAGAGTGCAGGGGGCGGACCGCAGCGGATTGGTCCAGGAAAGCGGCCAGCTCATTCAAGAATTCATCTCCACTGTAACGCTCGCGGCCGGCGTCTATCTGATCTCGCCCTGGATTCTCTGCGCGCTGATCACATTCGTCGTGCCCGCGTTTCTTGGCGAAACTCACTTCGCGTTCCTCGGGTATTCGCTGAATGTGCAGCAGACCCCGGCGCGCCGCGAGCTGGACTATTTGCGATTGCTCGGAGCCAGTAAGGAGAGCGCAAAGGAGCAGAAACTTTTTGGACTTGGCTCGTTTTTTGTGGGGCGGTACGCAACTCTTTCGGATGAGCTCTATCATCAGCATGTGATACTGGCTCGCCGCAGATTGCTTGTCGGATCGCTTTTGTCGCTGCTGGGAACGATCGGATACTATGGAACTTACGCCTACGGGATATATGAGACCGTCGTCGGCGTGCTGACCTTGGGAACCCTGACTTTCCTCGCAGGCGCCATTCTTGGCGCAAGCAACAATATTCAGGCGCTGTTCTCGACTTTCTCACATATCGCCGATCACGCCCTGTTTGTTTCGGACCTGATCGAATTCTTTTCGGTTCAGCCGAAAGTCGCTTCCAGACAAAACTGCATACCGGGTCCCCGGCCAATTCGCCAGGGGTTTGAATTCAAGAATGTTTCATTCGCCTATCCCGGAAGGTCCAAGCTCGTTTTGGAGAATGTCAATTTCCGGCTGGAACCGGGTGAACGGATTGCTTTGGTCGGAGCAAATGGCCAGGGGAAGACAACGATCGTCAAGCTTCTGACGCGGTTGTATGACGTTACAGGGGGCCAGATTCTCCTGGACGGCAACGACCTGCGCGAATACGACCTCGATGATCTCTGGAAGGAGATCGCGGTTATATTCCAGGACTTCATGCGATATGACATGACCGCATCACAAAACATCGCCATGGGCCGCATCGACGAAAGAGAAAACTCGTTCCGTGTCCGCGCCGCGGCGCTTAAGAGCAATGCCGAAGAAGTCGTCCGCAAACTTCCGAAGCGGTATGAGCAAATGCTCGGCTGCCGTTTCTCGGGTGGCGTGGACCTTTCCGGAGGCGAGTGGCAGAAATTGGCCCTGGCGCGCGCATACTTGCGGGATGCGCAGTTGCTGATTCTTGACGAACCGACTGCCGCTCTAGATGCCCGGTCCGAACACGAAGTGTTTGAGCGCTTTGCCGAACTGACCGAAGGGAAGATGTCCGTATTAATTTCGCACCGCTTTTCCACGGTTCGCATGGCCGATCGAATTCTCGTTCTGAAGAACGGAACGATTGCCGAAGAAGGCCCGCACTGCCAGCTGGTCAATAGTGGCGGCTGCTATGCTGAAATGTTTGAACTGCAGGCGGCGCACTACCGATAAGCTTCTGCAGTCAGGTGGGAATGTTTTTCTATCTGATGGAAGGTGGTATCCGGGCACGAATCTTTCGCGGCCGGAAACTCATGTCATCGACCCGGCTCCACAGGCAAGCCATCCTCCTGCTGTTGGTGTCGTTCGTTTCGGCCTTCCTGATTCCATTTTCCGCCGACGCACAGAATCAAAAGGAAGAGATTAGGGTGGATATCCGCGCTGCGGCACATCCATTCCCTCATTATTGGGAAGTGATGTTTGGTTCGGGGCGGGCGAATCTTTCTCTACGGGATAGCTACCGCAGGGACCTGCGCGAGGTTGAACAGGCCACCGGATTCCAATATGTTCGCTTTCACGCGATTTTCGACGATGAAAACGGCGTGTATGACGAAGATGCCAGTGGGACGCCGATTTATAATTTTTCATACGTGGATCAAATCTATGATGGCCTGCTGGAAAATCACGTTCGCCCATTCGTAGAACTAAGCTTCATGCCGCAAAAGCTTGCCGCACGGCCAATTCTGCATCCTTTTTGGTACATGCCTATTGTTTCCCCGCCAAAAAACTGGGGGAGATGGGACGACCTCATCACACATTTCCTTCGGCACCTTATCGATCGCTACGGGATCGATGAAGTCGCCCAGTGGTATTTCGAGGTATGGAATGAACCAAACCTTGATTTCTGGGCAGGTAACCCCAAAGAACAGACTTATTACCAGCTCTACGATGAAACCGCGAAAACCCTGAAGAAGGTCGATCAGCATCTGCGTGTCGGCGGGCCGGCGACGGCGCAGGCCGCCTGGGTGGATCGCTTCATCCGCCACACAGTCGACAACAATATTCCCCTGGATTTCGTATCCACGCACGTTTATGCGAATGATTCGAGCCAGGATGTTTTTGGCACGCAAGAAACGATTCCTCGCACGGAAATGGTCTGCCGCGCAGCCCGGAAAGTTCACGATCAGGTCGAGGCGTCGCCGCGGCATGATTTGCCGCTTTTCTTCAGCGAGTACAACGCCAGCTACAAGAACGAGCCCGACATTACCGATTCGGTTTTTATGGGCCCATGGCTTGCCGAAACGGTGAGCCGATGCGACGGCCTGGTTGACATGCTGGCGTATTGGACGTTCTCTGACGTTTTCGAAGAGCAAGGAGTCGTCAAGAAACCGTTTTACGGTGGTTATGGGCTAATCGCGGAATATGGGTTGCCAAAACCGTCCTTCAACGCGTTCAAACTGCTTCACCGGCTGGGCGACCGGAGGATCGCAACCAATTCGCAATCCTCACTTGCCACGTTGCGTGACGATGGCACATTGGTTGTGGCAATCTGGAATCAATGCCCGCCTCGAGAGACAGGAGAAACAAAGCAATTCGAGATCCAAATTCTGGGTTTAAGGGGGAAGCATCGAGCATCGATTTCCCGGCTCGATTCCGCACACGGCTCGCTGCTTTCCGTCTTCGCATCCATGGGTAAGCCGGACGATCCAACGAGGAGGCAAATCGAAGAGCTTCGCCGCGCGTCCGACCTTCCACAGCCCGAAACAATACCCATCCAAAATGGTAAACTTGAGGTGATTCTTCCCCGGCAAGGACTTGCTTTAATCGAATTGCAATGACGGGCCGTCCACGTAAGTACTGGTTTGGACCGCATTGATTAAGATGACACGTTCGCGGGTTCCTGAGGATGGTAGGCCACAAATCCTGCCCGCTCCATGCCGCGCTTCGCTTCCGGGTTCCCCATGAAGGTCTCCCACACAAATCCGGAGCGTGCGTTCTCAGCCATAACCATTGTGATGCCCGTGTCAATACCCACTACGTCATGGTCGTACCAATTTGTCAAAGGGTTGAAAGCATCCACGAAACCGTAACGGCACCAGGCGCCATTGCTGTAGTGATCTTTAATGGTGCGCAGTACGCGCATTGTGGCATTCGGAAGAAATGGCAGAGAACCGCCCGCGGCGCACGGCACCACCGTTCCATCAATCGGTCCTGTTGCTGGCGGACCGCCCCAAACCGCATAACCCTTGGGCGCATCCGAAGCGGTGATGCCCCAAAGATCATCGCTGTAATCCGGGAACTTCGTTGCCAGATCGATGCAGAAGCGGCGATGAACGTCCGTTGCGATGACCGAATTCTGAAAATAGTCCGTGTAACGGTCTCGCTTCCCGCGGAAATCAAACCAGGCTTGCGAATACTGATGGACGAATAGTGGCGCGAACGACCCGACGTAACGGATATTGTCATACTCAAAGGTCGTCCGCTTCCAGGCGTTCCAACTCTCCGCCGGGAGCGGATGTGATTCCGAACCCAGACCCAACAAATACATCATCATCATTTCGCTGTAGTTGTCCCAGCGATATTGCAAGAATCCGCTTTCCGGCCTCCATCCGTGCGGAAGGATCGAAGTGTCTTCCGAGAGCCAGTTCCAGTCCGCGCGATTGAAGATTTCGTATGCCAGCTCGCTGATTTCAGAGTGCTGGAAAAATTGCCGGCAGGTAAGCATTCCGCAAAGCAGAATTGCAGTATCGATGGAGGAGATTTCCGACTCCCAGAGCCTCTCGCCCGTATTGATACTCGCCCAATGATAGAAAAAGCCCCGATGCTGCGGCAGCTTTTTCCATAAGAAGCGGACAGTGTTCAGGACCCGGCCGCGCGCCTCCGCGAAGGAAACCAGCCCGCGCTTTACTCCGATGCAAAGGGCCGTCAATCCAAATCCAGTGGCCGCGATGCTTCCCAGGTCACTCTTGTCCAGCGTCCGGACATTGCAACGGTCCCTGACAAGGCCCGTTTCCGGATTTGCTTGCTCCCAAAAATATTGGAAATTCAGAGCTTCCAGCGCTTCCAGCAGAGCCTCGTCGCCTCCAGAAAACAAGCCGGGACCGGATACCGAAAGCGGCTTCTTCACCCCATCGTTCTCGGGAAACGCGAAAAGGAGTGGACTCACCGATACAAGGGGAATACAAGCGGTAATAGCGGAGATTCGCGTTAGTATGTCCCTGCGGGATAATTTTGCAAGGTAGCGAGGCGCGCCGAACATAAACACGATTATAAACATTCCTTCGGCCGATTAGAATCCAAGTCTAAGAAAGACTTCGAATGCATAACCCCAAACGGCAAAATCAGAAGGCAGCTGACACTGCAAAATCCCTGCCCAAGTGCAATGTCCTCTGCGGCATCCTGCCGACCGCAAGCATCAAACAATCAGGGAGTTGTGATGTCGAATAGTCGGAAGATAGCGCTCATTACCGCTTTGATCGCAATGCTTGGCGGATTGGCGGTGGTGACCATCTCCCACTATTACAAAAAGCCGATCTACGTGCGAGGCGCGGTAATCAAGGAAGACAACGATACGATGAAAGAATCGCCGATTACGGATGTGGAGGTCAGCGTGGCGAACGGATTGGCTAGAAATTCTACCAAATCCAACTTCGCGGGGTTTTATTCCATTCGATTGAACCAGGGGGTGAGTCAGGACCAAGTTCTCACCCTCAAGTTCCGGCATCCTGATTACGTTCCTTTGGATTTAACCGAACCGTTTGGAGAGAGACTTTCCGTTGTCCATCTTGTTCCGGTTCACAAGGACATCGATACAACCGCAAACCGCCCCACGACTCCAGTCACCAATGTCCTCATAAGATATTCGACCCAGGCAACCGTGGAACAAAACATCGGGACTGAGGCAAAAACGTTTCAAATCCAGAATGTCGGGAATATTCCCTGCAATCATGGGCATGTTTGCTCACCGGACGGCAAATGGAAGGCTGGGGCCGCAACCGAGTCACTGGATGCCGGAGAGGGGAATGAGTATCGAAATGCACGGGTATCGTGCATCGCCGGCCCCTGTCCGTTTTCGAGAATTGACGTCGACAGCTTTTCAAAGGGAGGACGCCACATCCGGGCAACGGTGCGGAACTGGTCGGACACCACCACATTCCTGCTCCAGGCCGAGGTCTACCACACTCAAATCGAAAGCATTGTGCGCATGGCCTATCCGGTTATACTCGGCACCTCGTTGAATTTTACTTTACCGCCTGCGGCGGAAGGGCCTAGCGTCGAAGCGGAGGTAAACAATGAAGAAATCATTTTCCCACTTGGACCGAAACCCACTTTGAGCTGGGCGAATTGCAATGTGAGCGTTGATAAGAACAATGCATCGTTTTACCGGTGCGACCTGAAAAACAAGTATCGGTTTCAAGAATCGAAATGACCCTGCAAGACCAACGCAAGGTCCGAAAGCCGATCTCGACCCACCGGGACCTTCTGCGAACGGAAAGTTGACGTCGTGAATACAAAAGGTGAATTACGCAATGAACTCGATTCGTCGAAATCGGCCCGCCGTTCGTTTGTGTTGCTTGCCGCCATTTTTGCCGCCATGGGCGGCCTGCTTTTCGGCTATGACACCGGGGTGATCTCAGGCGCCGAGTTGTTTATCAGGAGCGATTTTGCGCTGTCGACGTTCGCACTGGAGGTTATCGTCAGCGGTGTGTTGGCAGGTGCAGCTGTCGGCGCCATCGCCGGTGGGCGGCTGGCGGATCTCTATGGGCGGCGAAAGCTGCTGATTGCCACAGCGATTATTTTCGCAGCAGGTGCCGTTCTGTGCGCGGCGGCGCAATCTCCTTCCATGCTCGTTGCTGGACGCATCATCGTCGGAATTGGAATCGGATTGTCCTCGAGTACCGTGCCTGTTTACATCTCCGAGGTTGCCCCCGCGGACGCGCGAGGTTGGCAGGTCTCGCTGTTCCAGCTTGCGATCACGGTCGGCATCTTATTGGCCTATCTTGTGGACTACGCGTTTGCGAGCATCCATGGATGGCGGTGGATGCTTGGACTGGCTGTGGTTCCTGCAGCGCTCTTTGGATCGGGAATGCTTTTCCTGCCGGAAAGTCCGAGGTGGCTGCTCCGCCAGGGAATCCGCGAAGGCGCTCGCGCAACTTTGGCGCGCATTCGGGGGACGGAGGACGTAGAGGGGGAGTTGTCGGAAATTGCGCAGACACTGGCGAATGCGGTACAGACCGATCGCGTGAGGGACCTGCTCGCCCCTTCCCTCCGACCCGCACTTGTCGTCGGGATTGGCTTGGCTATTTTTCAACAGATCACGGGCATCAACACTGTAATTTACTATGCCCCCGTGATCATCCAGTCCGCGGGAATTTCCTCGGCTTCCGGAGCGATCCTTGCTACGGCTGGGATCGGACTTGTGAACGTGTTGATGACCATCGTTTCCATGTGGATGCTCGATCGCGTGGGGCGCAGACCCCTGCTGTTAACGGGCATCGCCGGGATGACATTGACATTGGGAATCCTGGGTCTCGCCTTCCACATTTCCCTCCACGGCGGCGCTCTCGCGTGGCTTGCGGTGATCAGCATGATGGGCTATGTCGCCTCGTTCGCCATCAGTCTGGGCCCTATTTTCTGGCTGTTGATATCGGAGATTTATCCATTGAAAATCCGCAATTCGGCTGAAGGGATTGCCGCGACCTTCAATTGGGGATCGAATCTTGTGATCGCGTTGACGTTTTTGACGCTCCTCGACCTACTGGGGACCAGTTGGACGTTTTGGCTATTTGGATTCGCATCGGTCGCGGCCTGGATTTTCTCTTATTATTTCGTTCCGGAAACAAAAGGGCGCACGCTTGAAGAGATTGAAACTTTTTGGCGGACAAGTTTCGCAGGCAAGCAAAAGAATTCTTCGGTTGCCGCTTCCCGTTCACGACCCTGACGGTTCATTCTAATAGAAGAAATGTATTCGTCCATTTCCGCGTGGGGACACTTCCCGCATGCAACTTCTGTGTTCTCATTCACTTCTAAGATACGGTTCTTCTCACAAATGAATACTACCTTCACCCGATTTATCCGCACGGTTGGTTCGTGGTCTCCTATGCACGAAGTTAAGGGATAGGAAACCGAATCCGTGTTGCGCGCCAGCCTAACGGCGCCTGACGCGGGAACATCAGTCTCCCCGAAAAAGTCCTAATGGGACTGAGCATGGCGGAGCCATATCCAATATGTTCATAAGCGAATTGAAGGATACAAAATCGGCATCGTTTGAAGCTTTACCGGCTGAGGATTGGTGCGCCATACAAACGCGTCCGCGCCATGAACGAGTCGTGATACAACATTTAGAAGACGCCGGATTTGCAACTTTCCTTCCCCTGTACTCGCAGATGCGCTCCTGGAGCGACCGGAAAAAACGAGTCGAATTTCCATTATTCCCCAGTTATGTCTTTGCCCGAACGTCGTGGTCAACGCAAGCGCGAGTCCGGGTATTTCAAACCAGCGGAGTAATTGGTTTTGTCGGGCCCCGAAAGGAAGTAACTCCGATTCCAATCGAACAGATCGACGCTATCCGCCTGATGATGCGGACCCAAGCCGAATACCAGCCCCATCCCTATCTGAATATGGGACAACGCGTGCGAATCCGGACTGGAGCGCTTCAGGGGTTAGAGGGCATTCTCGTCAGCGTCTCGAGTGACCACAAGCTCGTAGTCTCCGTTGACCTGATCCATAGATCGGTAGCTATTCGTCTGGACGGCTACGAAGTGGAAGGTCTCTAAAACCGCATTCCTTCTAATCGATATTCAATTCTTGCAGGAAGGTGGCCTAGAATGTTGCAGCACAGCGCTCAAGCATTGACGAACTTTCAGTCCATTCCTATTGGTTCCCAACGGGACCAGTCTTCGACAACTCTCTACCGTTGGATTACCGAAAAGATCTGGGAAAAGCGACGCATACTGATATTGATTGTCGAACTAGTGTTGGTTGCCGCGTCACTGTTCGTCAATTTGCGCCTATTCGCCCAGCCAGGCAATACCTTTAGGGACCTCCTGCTCGCGATGCTTCCCCTGGCCCTCAGCCTGCGATACCTATCTTTTCGCATATTGGGGACATGCGACCGATCGTTCCGCCACGCAGGCCTTGCCGATGCAATTGCGATTGCAGAATCTGTTGGAATAGGCAGCGTCGCACTTTTCGCGTTTTATTCAATCCTGAAATCGAGCTTTGGTTTTTCCGTGCCGAATGCATTCTTCCTGGGCGATGCGATTACATTGCTTCTCCTGCTTTGCGCATACCACTTTAGCGCGCGCATTTACCTTTTCAGTTCTGAACGGTCGCAGAAGGCCAGTGTTGGCGCCAGACGCGCCGTAATCGTTGGCGCCGGAGATGCGGGAGCATCCGTCTTGAAAGAGCTGCTCGCCACTCCGCGTTCCGGGGTGGTGCCTGTGGCCTTGGTAGACGACGATCCCATAAAGAAGGGTACCCGCATTTCCGGCGTGCCTGTGGTCGGCGGCCTGGATGCTTTGGCCAACGTACTCTTCACCTTTCATGCGACCGAGGTTCTGATTTGCATTCCGAGTGCGACGCGGCCTCAGCGCCACCGGATACTTGCCGTCTGTCGGGAATGCGGAGTTCCGGTCCGAACTCTTCCGAGTGTGAGTGACCTGCTGAACCATCGCGCGTCCTCTCGCGATCTGCGCGCCATCTCGATAGAAGATGCGTTGTTACGAGATAAATTCGTGCCGGATTCTTCGCTGGCGAAGTGCCTCGTGGAAGGGAACGTGGTGCTGGTCACCGGAGCGGGCGGTTCGATCGGATCTGAACTCTGTAGGCAACTGGCAGCGGCCTGTCCACGGCG
>Ga0316628_100002617_pt1 | contig 13459 bp, 10 predicted proteins | sample OWC_Aug_M2_C1_D5_FD_207648 | JGI IMG/M metagenome (GOLD analysis project Ga0316628, IMG submission 207648) | Wetland soil microbial communities from Old Woman Creek delta, Ohio, United States - OWC_Aug_M2_C1_D5_C | ecosystem: Environmental > Terrestrial > Soil > Wetlands | place: USA: Ohio... | reverse complement strand
CCTGTCGCGCCGCTTCCCGCGCATCGCCGGCGGCGCGCCGACGGTCCCCGAGGCGATCGAGATCCTCAAGGGGCTCAAGCCGCGCTACGAGGAGCACCACAACGTCAAGTTCACCGACGCCGCCATCGAGGCCGCGGTCGAGCTCTCCGCGCGCCACATCTCCGGCTCGCACCTGCCCGACAAGGCGATCGACGTGATCGACGAGGCGGGCGCGAAGGTCCGGCTCATGCAGCCCGAGCAGCGCCCCGACGAGATCCGCCCCGCGCTGATCGAGGAGGTCGTGGCCAAGATCGCGCGCATCCCGCCGCGCTCGGTCTCGACCCAGGACAAGACCAAGCTCGCGAACCTCGAGGGCGAGCTCAAGCGGCTCATCTTCGGCCAGGACACCGCCATCGAGCAGCTCTCGACGGTGATCAAGCTCTCGCGCGCCGGCCTCGGCAACCCGGACAAGCCGACCGGGTGCTTCCTGTTCGCCGGCCCCACCGGTGTCGGCAAGACCGAGCTGGCCAAGCAGCTCGCACAGGTCCTCGGCGTCGAGTTCATCCGCTTCGACATGTCCGAGTACATGGAGAAGCACACGGTCTCGCGCCTGATCGGCGCGCCTCCCGGCTACGTCGGCTTCGACCAGGGCGGCCAGCTCACCGACGCGATCAACAAGCATCCCTACTGCGTGGTCCTCCTCGACGAGATCGAGAAGGCCCACCCGGACATCTACAACATCCTGCTCCAGGTGATGGACCACGCGACCCTGACCGACAACAACGGCCGCAAGTCCGACTTCCGCAACGTCATCCTGATCATGTCGTCCAACGCGGGCTCGCGCGAGATGGCCGCCGGCCGCATCGGCTTCGGCGACTCGATCGCCGACTCCAAGGACGGCAAGAAGGCCCTCGAGCGCGTGTTCACCCCCGAGTTCCGCAACCGCCTCGACGCCACGGTCTTCTTCGGCGCCCTCCCTATCGAGGTCATCCGCAAGGTCGCGCGCAAGTTCCTCGACGAGCTCGACGGCCAGCTGGTCGAGAAGAAGGTCCACCTCGAGGTCTCGCCGGCCGCCCTCGACTGGTTCGTCGAGCACGGCTACGACAAGGCGATGGGCGCGCGCCCGATGGCGCGCCTGGTCCAGACCACGCTCAAGGCCCCGCTCGCCAACGAGATCCTGTTCGGCAAGCTGACCACCGGCGGCACCGCCTGGATCGACGTCAAGGACGGCCAGATCGACATCCGCTGCGAGCCGGGCGAAGCGAACTAGCGGCCACCGCCACGTCCCGCGCTCGCGCGCGGGATCAGCCGTCCACACGCCCACAGCGCCGCCGCGCGCTCTGCAGACCGTCCGCTCGAGGGTCACCATCGCGCGCACTGCACCGCGCACGTTGCGGCGTCGAGGATCGATCCCTGCGAGCGCACATTGGGGCAGCCGCACGCGGCGGTTGCTCGAGGCACCCGCCTTTCGAGCCCAGGTGTGTGAAATCTGGAGCGTCCAGTGCACCAAAGAGAATGTTAATAAATATCGGCGAAATTAATTGGCAGGCAGGGTCGATGTGCGGTAGGGAGAATCATGGGCCGGCCGCGGAAGAGGCACGTACAGCAGCCGCTGTACTTCGGGGAGAAGAACGGGCAGAGGCGCGGCGACCCGAGCCGGCGGAAGCGCACGAAGGGCGTGAAGCTCGGCCGGCCGCCGAAGGGCAAGCGGTCGAGCGAGCGCCACGAGAGGCGCGAGGCGTTTCGCGCGAGCGAGCCGGTGCATGTCACGCTGCGCGTGGCAGACGACATCGCGCGCCTTGGATTGCGCAAGCGCAGCGTCTACAGCGCCGTCCGCGAGGCGATGCTCGTGACGTTCGGGCGCGAGGACTGCCGGATCGTGCACCTCAGCATCCAGGACAACCATGTGCACCTGCTCGTCGAGGCGGACAACCGGCTGGCGCTGGCCGCCGGCATGAAGGCCTTCGAGATCAGCGCCGCCAAGCACATCAACGCCAGCGTTTCACGCGCGGGTAGCTGGTGGGAACGGCGGCGGATGCGCGTCAAGCCGAAGCGGCGCAAGGGCTCGGTGTTTCCCGACCGCTATCATGCGGAGATCATCAGGACGCCGCGGCAGGCGCGAAACGCGCTCGGCTACGTGCTGAACAACTGGCGCAAGCACAAGGAGCACCGGAGGGACTTCGCGCGCACGTGGCTGATCGATCCGTACTCGACCGGCTGGAGCTTCGATGGCTGGAAGGAGCGGGCGAACGAGCCGTTCGTGTGGAAGCTGCGCGCGAGCTACGAGCCGATCATGAGCTGGCGGCCGCGCACGTGGTTGTTGAGCGAGGGCTGGCGGCGGTACGGGCTGGTGAGCGTGTACGAGGTCCCCGGGGCACGGCCGACCGCATGACCATGCAGACGCCCTTCTTCATGAACCGCGCGGACTTGATCGACCTGTTGTGTGCCGTGGAGAAGGTCGAGACGTTGACGTACGTGCGCTGCGGCGCGTTTGTGGAAGACGAAGACATCGACCGATTCGAGACCGGACTCGACATCCCGTGGCTCGGCAAGGCGACGAAAGATCGGTCGAGCGGCTGTGACACGTTTCTGGTGGTTCCGCGCGACGTGGACGTGGCGCTACGGCGGGTGCACGGCCGTGTCGTCGTCGACCAGCTGGTGAACCCAGACAGCGTCACCTTCACCGGCGCCGGCATGCATCGCTCCGGGGTGATGCTCTTCGGCCGGGTCGCGACCGCGTACAGCTCGCCCCTGACGAGGAGGCTGATGAACCGGTTCCGGTCGGTGTTGCGGCGGCAGTGCAAGCGGATCAAGGCGTTCTACGTCGGGCCGGAGGCCGAGAAGCTGTGGCTCGGCGGCACGAGACTCACCGTCGCCTTGCAGAGCGCACCGGAATTCGACCTGTCGGCCACGTGGCGCTTGCTTTCGCCCGTCGGCGCGGGGAATGTCGCCCCGTGCGCCTCTCGCTCGCCCTGATCATCGCCGTTGCTGCGTGCTCGCATCCGAGCGCGGCCCCCCAGGCTCCCAAGGCCGTCGCTTCGACCTGGAAGGGGCCGGAGATCCTGGCCAGCGTGCCGGCGGACACGCCGTACTTCTTCGGCGTGCTCGAGCCGATGCCGAAGGGGGTGCGCGATCAGCTGTTCGCGCAGAGCGGCGTGCAGGTGAAGGAGGCGCTCGAGAGGGCGGCCGCGAGCGAGCAGGGCAAGGCCGGGCTGGCGGCCGGCGTGCTGCTGCACGAGCTCGATGGCGTGGATCCGGCGCACTGGATCGAGTCGCTCGGGTTGTCGCCCGATGCGCGGTTCGTGCTGTACGGGATGTCGATCTGGCCGGTGATGCGCGTCGAGGTGAAGGATGCGGCGCGGGTGCGCGACGTGGTCGGGAAGCTGATGAAGATCGCCGGCCCCGAGGTGAAGGAGCAGACGATCGGCGGGACGCTCGTGTACGAGATCGTGTCGCCGAAGGCGGCGGTCGTGGTGGCGGTGCTGGAGCGCGAGGTCGTCGGGGCGGTCGTGCCGACGCCGGCGCTGGACAAGGCGCTGCCGGACATCCTCGGCGACCACCGGCCGGCGAAGTCGCTGCGCGATGCGCCGGTGCTGCCGGCGCTGCTCGCGAAGCACCGGTTCTTGCCGACGATGGTCGGGTATGTCGATGTCGTGCGAACGCTGGATGCGATCTCCGGGAAGGGCAAGGGGCAGCTCGACGAGCTGGACGCGATGTTCGCCGGGCTGATCACGGCGCCGTGTCAGGACGACCTCGCGCGGATCGCCAGCGTGCTGCCGCGGCTCGTGATCGGGTACCGTCGGCTCGACGAGCGCGGGTTCGTCGCGGCGATGGCGATCGAGGCGCCGCCGAGCGTGATCAAGGGGCTGCAGAAGCTGCACACGGCGATGCCGGCGATGCCGCTGAAGACGCAGCCGATGTTCGCGTTCGGGGCCGCGGTCAACGTCGACGCGATGTTCGCGTGGATGCGCGATGTGACGAGCGCGCTCCGGTCGCGGCCGTTCCGGTGTGATGCGTTCGCCAGCGTGAACCACGATGTCGACGATCTGGCGATCAAGCTCGACCAGCCGATGCCGCCGATCGCGCGCGGGCTCCGCGGGTTCGAGCTGGTGGTGGATGACGCGAGCATGATGCCGCCGAGCGGCACCGGGCACTTGCTCGTCGTCGGCGATCACATGGCGGACCTGGTGCACCAGCTGGTCAAGGCGGTGCCGATGTTCGCGTCGCTCAACCTCGAGAGCAACGGGGTGCCGATCGCGGTGCCGATCGATCAGCTCGGCGTGCCCGGGCTGAAGAGCGCGCACGTGGCGCTGCGCGAGACCCGCGCGGCGCTGGCGATCGGGGACAGCTCGGCGTCGCGTGCGAGCGAACGGCTGGCGGCGCCCGACGCGCACGCGCCGCTGATGACGCTGTCCTACGACCTGCCAAAGCTGCGCGAGCGGTTCGGGATGTTTCTGAAGGACGGCGACCTGCAGGGGCTGTCGAACGTCGGCGCGACGTCTCTCGCACTCGATGTTGGCGAGGACGGCATCTACGTTGATATGGTCGGCACCTGGGCTCATGGCAGTCGATGACGAGACCAGAGGCACGCGCGCGGCCGCCGGTGATGCGACCGCCGACGGCAAGGACAGCGCGTACGACTCGACCGCACCGGGCTCGCAGGCGATCACGGGCGACGCGCTGACGATCGTCCCGACGTGGGGCGCCTCGGCGTTCGCGTCGCTGCCCGCGCCCGGGTACCAGATCGGCGAGCTGATCGGGCGGGGCGGCATGGGCGAGGTCGTCGCCGCGCAGGACCAGCGGATCGGCCGCGAGGTCGCGGTCAAGCGCATCCGCATGAAGAGCCCGTCGGCCGATGCGGTCACGCGCTTCTTGCGGGAGGCGCGCATCCAGGCCCGCCTCGATCACCCGGCGATCGTGCCGGTCTACGAGATGGGCACCGACGAGAACGGCCTGCCGTACTTCACGATGAAGCGGCTCGCCGGCGAGACGCTCGCGAAGCGGCTCGGCGCGCGGGCGCCGATCCAGCCGATGCTGCGCGCGTTCGTCGACGTGTGCCTCGCCGTGCAGCTCGCGCACTCGCGCGGCGTGATCCACCGCGACCTCAAGCCGTCGAACATCATGCTCGGCGACTACGGCGAGGTCTATGTCCTCGACTGGGGCGTCGCGCGCGTGGTCACCGACCGCAGCCGCACGACCAACCCGGCGATGCTCGCCGAGACCGACGAGGGCACGACCGCCGGCGCGATCCTCGGCACGCCCGGCTACATGTCGCCCGAGCAGGTGCGCGGCATCGACGCCGGCCGCGCCGCCGACGTCTACGCGCTCGGCTCGATCCTGTTCGAGATCCTGTCGGGCGAGCCGCTCCACCCGCGCGGCGAGGCGGCGCTCGCGAGCACGCTGACGCGGCCGCAGGAGGCACCGGCCGCGCGCGTCGCCGAGAAGCGCAGCATCGCGCCCGAGCTCGACGCGGTGTGCTTCGACGCGCTCGCCGAGGACCCGGCGGTCCGGCCCACCGCGCGCGAGCTCGCCGACCGCGTGCAGGCGTACCTCGACGGCGACCGCGACCTCGAGCGCCGCCGCGACCTCGCCGCCGCCCAGCTGTCGTCGGCCCAGGATGCGCTCGCGTCGGGTGGCTCGTCCGCGCGTGCCGATGCGATGCGGCGCGCCGGCCGCGCGCTCGCGCTCGATCCCGAGTCCGCCGATGCGGCGCAGCTCGTGTCGCGGCTGATGCTCGAGCCGCCGGCGACCTTTCCGCCCGACCTCGAGGAGACGCTCGTCGCCGACGAGCTCGATGTCACGCGCGACCGCGGCCGCAAGGCCTTCCTGGCATTTGGCGCCGTGCTCGCGCTCACCGCGGTCCTCACGCCGTTCCTGCACGTGCGCAACTGGACGCTGCTCGGCGGGTTCGCCGCGACCGTCGTCCTGCTGATGCTGGTCGCGCTGCGCAGCGCGAGGACCGGCATCCAGCCGCTCGCGGCGGTGCTGACGCTCAACTGCCTCGGCCTCATGACGTTCAGCCGGATCGCGAGCCCGCTGATCCTGACGCCGATCGTGATCATGGGTGTCGTGCTGTCGTTCTCGGCGAGCCCGCGCCTGCTCGCGCGACGCGGGTTGCTCGTCGGGTGGGTGGTCGTCACGGTGATGCTGCCGATCGTGCTCGAGCTCGTGCACGTGATCCCGCCGACGTGGAAAGTCCAGGGTGGCGTGATCCAGGCGGTCTCGGACATGTACGACCTCGACGGCACGCCCGAGGCGTTCGCGCTGATCATCGCGAACCTCGGCCTCATCCTGATCGGCACGTTCTACGCGATCTCGCTCAACAGCGCGCGCCGCCAGGCGAAGCGCGATCTGCAGATCCAGGCGTGGCACCTGCGCCAGCTGCTGCCGGCGGCGAGGCGCCCGTGGCAGACGAAGCCGCGCTAGGACAGCCCCTAGTCAGTCCGGCGGTAGCGGATCGTCCTTGTCGCGGAACAGGCGCATGCGCACACGCTCGTGCTGGCGCGCCTTGTACGCCTCGTGGCTCGACGCACCCGACTCGTTGCGGATCGCGGTCGCCTTGTCGCAGACCTGGAACTCGGTCAGCACGAACACCACGTGCGACAGCTCCGGCGGCAGCTCGGCGCGCGGGATCAGGCGCTCGAGCCGCAGCGGCAGGTCGGCGACGAAGTTGACGATGCGGTACTCGGGGCCGGAGAACTCGTTGTACGGCACCTCGGTCGGCACGTGGTTGCCGCCGTCATGCCTCTTCAGCACGTCGCGCAGGTCGACGAGCTGGTTGACGCTCTCGCCGGGCACGACGTAGTTGAACGGGATCAGCTGGCGCGACAGCGTCGCGAGCATCGGCACCAGATCGACCTGCGTCGGCACGATCAGCCGGAAGCGGAGCTTGTCGTAGATGTTGGCCGCGAGCGTCGAGCGCTTGGCCAGCAGCTTCGTGATCTGCGAGTCGCGCGGCTTGCGGCTCCACTCGAACTCGACGAGCGGCGCACCGGCGGCGCGCAGCTGCTCGACGACCTGCAGGACCTTGAGCTCGATCTCGCGGAAGATCACCTCGTCGGAGACCGAGACCTTGAGCAGCGCCTGGCGGCCGTTGATGTGATGGATGATGTGCATCACCTTGAGCACGACGCACGCCCACTTCTGGTGCGGGCCGCTGGTCGAGGCGACGAGGAACAGGTCGCGGGCGGGCAGATCGGCGGCGACCTCGTCCGGGATCGCCATCGCGAACGCGCGCGCCAGGTAGTCGACCGCGTCGGCGCGCAGGTCCTCGAGCCGGGCGATCTCGTCGTCCGACTCGGGGTCGAACTCGTTGAGGCGCAGGAACCGGTCGACCTCCTCGTGGTCGGAGAACGACAGCTTGTGCCAGTCGATCACCGAGTCACCGCGCAGCATCAGACGCACCGCGTCGGTATCGGCGAGCGTGAGCTCGTCGACGGCAGGCGGGCGCGCGACGCGCGGGATGACGGTGGCCACCACCGTCCGCCAGTCTACTACGTACGCGGGCGAGTCAACCGAAGCGTTGCGGTGAACAGGCTGAGGCAGCCAAGCCCTGCGAGCACGTTACCGATGACAGCGATCATGAAAGACCTCGGGGAAACAACGCAGAGCTGCAGGAGTGTGTTTCCTGATCGTCCTTCGGGGGGAGGGGCGAAGTCCAAAAATCGACCCTCCCGGGAGTGAGGGTAGAGTCAGCGGGTGACCTTCGCGTGTGGGCAATGTGGGGCCGGCATCGCCTTCGACGGCGTGCGGACCGCGTCGTGCCCGTACTGCGCGAGCCCGAGCTTCGTCGAGAGGCCGCCGGCGGCCGGCCAGCCCGAGCCGCGGTTCGTCGTCACGTTCGCCGGGGACGCCGCCGGGGCGCGGCGATCGCTCGAGCGCTGGCTCGGCAGCCGGACCTGGTTCGCCGACCCGGCCCTGCGCAGGGCGCGGATCGAGGATCTGCGCGGGATCTACGTCCCGGCGTACCTGTACAGCGCCGTCGCACATGCAGACTTCAACGCGCAGATCGCCGAGCACTACACGGAACAGGAGACTCGCAAGAAGTACGACGGCACGAAAGAGACCCGTACCGTGACGCGCACCGAGTACCGGCCGCTCAGCGGCCGTCACCTGTCGTACGTCACCGACGTCGTGGTCAGCGCGTCGGCCGGGCTGTCCCACGCCGAGCTCGGCGCGATCGAGCCGTTCGACTTCCGGCGCATGCGGCGGTTCTCGCCCGCGCTGATCACCGGCTGGATCGCCGAGGAGTTCTCTCGCGCCGCCGACGACTGCCGCGTCGCGACCCACGCCGAGGCGCTCGAGCAGATCGGCACCAAGCTGCGGCGGTTCATGCCCGGCGACGGCTTCTCCGACCTCCACTGGCGCGCGGCGATCCACTGGGAGGCGATGGACCCGGTGCTCGTGCCGGTGTGGGTGTTCGCCGTGCGCTACCGCGGCGACCAGGGGCCGCTGCGCGTCGCGATCAACGGCCAGACCGGCAAGATCGCCGGCAAGGTGCCGCTCTCCTGGCCGCGCGTCGTCGCCGGCCTCGTCGTGCTCGCGGTGATCGTCGCCGCCATCCTGTGGGGGTTGCGTGACCAGCTGTGAGCGCTGCACGACGCCGCTCGAGCACGGCGACCTGCGCTGCGCCGTGTGTGCGCTCGTCGTGCGCAGCGAGCCGGAGCCGGTCGCCGAGGCGAGGGCGACGATCCTGCGCTGCACGTCGTGCGGCGCGGCGATCGCGTTCGATCCGCGCCACCAGGCGCCCGCGTGCGCGTTCTGCCGCGCGGTGATGGAGGTCGAGCACCCGGTCGATCCCGTCGAGGAAGCGCAGCTGTACGTGCCGTTCGAGGTCGACCGCGCGCTCGCCGACGCCGCACTGCGCGGCTGGCTGCGCCGCCGTGGCTACTTCGCACCGGCGACGCTCCACGACGAGGCGGTGCTCGAGAGCCTGACGCCGATCGGGTGGGCGGCGTGGATCGTCGACGCGCGCGCCCACGTCGCGTGGACCGCGGACTCCGACCACGGATCCCGGCGCTCGGACTGGGCTCCGCACGCCGGCGAGGCGCACCTGTCGTTCACGCGGATCATCGTCCCGGCGTCGCGCGGCCTCGACGAGAAGGAGTGCGAGCGGCTCGCGCCGTACTACGACCTCGGCACGATCGAGCGCGCCGGTGGCGACGCCACGATCGAGAGCTTCGACCTCCAGCGGTCGGCCGCGCGGCGCGCCGTGCAGGAGGCGATCGACGACCGCGCGCGCACCGCGATCCTGCCCGACATCCCGGGCACGCGTCATCGCAACGTCCGGGTCGCTTGCCTGCTCGAGGCGCTCGCGACCGATCGCGCCGCGCTGCCCGCGTGGGTGCTCGCGTACCGGTTCCGCGGCAGGCCGTATCGCGCGATCGTCCACGGCCAGCGTCCCGACATCGTCATCGGCCGCTCGCCGATCGACTGGACGAAGGTCGCGTGGATCGCCGCGATCGTCGCCGCGATCGCGCTCGCGGTGCTGCTCTACATCGCCGAGTAGACCGCGATGTTGTGGATCTGCGCACCCGCCGACTGCGTGTAGACCGCGAGGTGCCCCATGGTCGCCAGGGCGCCGGGGTTCATCACGGTCGTCGCGCCGACATCGTCGCCGTCGCCGCGGACATCACACAGGACCTGCCCCGGATCGAACCGCATGCGGAACGTGTAGGTCGCGCCCTCGGCGAAGGTCGTGGGAGGCATCAGTGGCTTGTAGGTGGCGATTCCATTGTCGTAGACGTCGACCACCGGGTCGACCCCGGCCGCTCGGTGGATCGCGCAGCTGAACTCCACCGCGGTGGTTCCTGGAGCGTAGAAGCCGACGCCGACCTTGACGTCGTCGGCTGCGGCGAAGGCCCCGACGGTGATCCGCGCCTCGATCGCGTTTCCCGCCGGGTACATCTCGGGCGTCCGGTACGCCCAGTCCTCGCCCCCCGACGTCGTGTCGGTGTTCGAGAAGTCGTCATCGTTGACGATCCACGCCCCGATCGAGGTCCACCGGTTCTCCTCGGCGATCTGGTCGAACGGCACGAACACGACCGCCAGATTGCCCGGCGTCGACGGATCGGGATCGCAGTCGTCGCCGATCGTGTCGTTGTCCGCGTCGATCTGCGCCGCATCGGCGATGCCGGGACAGTCGTCCGTCGTGTCGGGGACGCAGTCGCCATCCTCGTCGTGGCCGATGCCCGGCGGGCACACCGGCGGCCCGTCGAACACCGCGGCGTCGGGCAGCTTGCGGATCCCGAACACTTGCTGGCAGCCCGCCAGGGCGACGGCGATCGCGACCCACCTCACGGTCCGGAAGCGTACACCGCGACGTACTCGACATGCGTGGGGATCGCCGCATCGACGATGCCGAAAGGTCCAGCGGTGCCGGATCCGGACAGCTTCGCGTTGCCGACGCTGCCGTCGCTGAGGTTCACGACGGTGCAGTCGGTCTTGCCGGAGCTGCCGCAGGTCATGGTGATGCGCAGCCGCTCGCTGGTCATCAGCGGCTCGAACATCCCCTGGTCGCTCGTGCTGCCGCCGCTCGACTCGATGCGGACCACGTCGCCGCTCGAGTCGCGGAACACGCCGCAGCGGTCGCCGCCGTTGCCGAGCACCTGGATCAGGCTGCCCTGCGTCGCGATCGCGTCGATCGTGACCATGGCCTCGATGCGCGCCGGGGCGAGCGGCGGCGCCTTGGCGTCGATCTCGGCGGCCACGCCGCTCGTCAGGCTCGTGTAGACGGCGGCGTCGGCGGGGAAGGCCCACAGGCCTTTCACGACCGTCCAGTTCGAGGACGGCATCGCCTCCGCGAACGACTCGAAGAACGCGAGGTGCTCGGTGGCCGGGCTCGGATCGCACGCGTCGCCGACGCCGTCGCCGTCGCTGTCGGTCTGGTCCGCGTCGACGATGCCGGGGCAGTCGTCGCACGCGTCGGTGACGCCGTCCATGTCCTCGTCGTGCGACGTCAGCTGCTCGCACGTCGTCGGCGGCGGCGGCGGATTCAGCTCCTTGATCCCCCACGCCTGGTTGCACCCGCAGACGAGCACCAGCCATCCCGCAGCATGCGCGGCTCCCACGATGCCCATGTCACCAGGGATGTCCAGCGGCTGTCTGTAAGTAGCCGCGCGTATTTTTGGACGGGTGTGGCACGCGGGCTCGGTTCAGCGCCGCCGCAGCAAGTTCCGGCTCGTCCACCAGCTCCAGACCAGGCAGATGCCGGCCAGCCGTGCCGTCCACCACGCCCAGGTCGCCCGGGCGTCGTCGTTGCGGCCCTCGAGGACGACGGCGATCCCCGCGCCGGCGATGCCGATCGCCGCGAAGATCACCTGGTGGCCGAGCCGGTACATCAGCTGGCTCGAGGTCTCGAGGTTCTTGAACTTCAGCGACAGCTCGCCGGAGTGCGCGGCGCGCATGAACTTGCGGACCTCCGCCGGCAGCGCGGTCACGCTCATCACGAGGTCCTTCGACGTCTCGACGAGCAGCTCGGACCAGTCGCCCTCGTCGCCGAGCACGAAGCGCTCGAGGTAGGGCCGGATCACGGTCATCGGGTTGAGCGTCGGATCGAGCTCGGTGCACAGGCCCATCAGGAGCAGCAGCGTCCGCTCGAGGACGATGATCTCCTTCGGTACGTGGAAGCTCTGCGACAGCTCGCGCAGCGAGATGTCCATCTTGCGGAGGTCGGCGACGCTCTCGAGGCCCTTCTGCGGGTCGAACTTGATGTCCTTGAGGTTGAGCGACTCGAGCGAGACGTTCTCCTGGAACCGCTCGTGGAAGTACTCGATCACCTGCTCGAACATCTGTTCATTGGCGCCGCGCGCGACGAACCCCATCTGCTTCATCGCGCCGACGATCTTGCGGGTGTCGCGCGTCAGCGCACCCTGGAGCAGCTCGACGATGCCCGCGCGGACGTTGGCGGGGATCTCGGCGACCGCGCCGAAATCGAGGAACACGATCTGCGGCGGCGCCCCTTCCTTCGTCGGCCGGACGAGCAGGTTTCCGGGGTGCGGGTCGGCGTGATAGACGCCGTCGACGAAGATCTGCTGGCAGTAGATCTCGACCACCTGGCGCGCGAGCTGGCCGCGGTCGAGGCCGAGCTGCTTGACGCCGAGCTTGTCGGTGATCTTGCAGCCGGTCTCGAAGTGCGTGACGAGCACGCGCGCCGTCGACAGCTCCGCGACCACGCGCGGGAAGCCGACGTCGGTGCGGCCCTCGAAGTTCGCGGCGATCCGCGCGGCGTTCTCGGCCTCGGCGCGGTAGTCCAGCTCCTGGATCACGATCGCGCGGATCTCGCGGTAGAGCTCGTCGAGCCCCTGGTACGGGATGAACCACTCGACGATGCGGAAGATCCGGCGCAGCGTCATCAGATCGCGCTGCACGATCCGATCGATGTCGGGGTACTGGACCTTGACGGCGACCTTGTTGCCGTCGGGCAGCCGCGCGAGGTGGACCTGCCCGATCGACGCCGACGCGATCGGCCGCCGCTCGAACACGCTGAACAGCTCGTCGGGCGTCTTGCCCAGCTCCTCGCAGATCCGCTCCTCGATGTCCTTGTAGGGCCGCGGCGGCACCGCGTCCTGGAGGCCTTCGAGCTCGCGGCGGAACTCCTCGGGCAAGAAGTTCGTCATGATCGAGATCAGCTGGCCGACCTTGATGAACAGGCCCTGGAGATCGCAGATCGTGCGCTCGATGCGGCGCGCGTTGCGCATGTGAATGCGCTGCAGCGTGTGCTCGATCCACGTCTCGCTGTGGAAGCGCGCGCGGAACCTGAGCCACAGATAGCTCCAGATCACCCGGAACGTCGTCCAGTACGCGCGGATGCTGCGGACGCGCAGCGGTGCCGGCCGCGACTCGTGCTCGTGGCGGTAGCGTCGCGACTCGTGGACGAGCGCGCTGACCGAGTCGCCCGCAGTCGGCGCCGCCGGGTCCACCATCGACGAGAATTCTAGCAGGGTTGATAAACCCGCGGATCGGGGGTACCCACAGGGATATGGCGACCGACGACGAAGCGCCCCCGAAGCCCGCCGAGGCGCGCTCGCCCGAGTCGGAGCGCAACGAGATCAACGAGAAGCTGACCGAGCGGATCCGGCAGGGCACCGTGCCGCCGCCGGGGCCGGGCCCGGGGCCGGGAGACGACAAGCTCACCGAGACGATCCGCCAGCGCCTCGAGCACCTCGTGCCCGAGCTGGTCAAGAAGACGTTCACCGCCGGCATGGGCGCGGTGTTCTCGACCGAGGAAGGCATCCGCAAGATCGCGCGCGAGGTCAGCCTGCCCGACGTCGCCGGCTACGTCGCCTCGACCGGCGCGGGCGCCAAGGACAAGGTGTTCGAGGTCATCGCGCGCGAGACCCGGGACTTCCTCGCGAACCTCAACCTGACCGAGGAGATCGCGAAGATCCTCACGACCCTGTCGTTCGAGATCAAGACCGAGATCCGGTTCATCCCGAACAGCGAGCGGATGACCGGCGCCGAGCCCGACGTGAAGGCGTCG
>Ga0316628_100002616_pt1 | contig 13460 bp, 13 predicted proteins | sample OWC_Aug_M2_C1_D5_FD_207648 | JGI IMG/M metagenome (GOLD analysis project Ga0316628, IMG submission 207648) | Wetland soil microbial communities from Old Woman Creek delta, Ohio, United States - OWC_Aug_M2_C1_D5_C | ecosystem: Environmental > Terrestrial > Soil > Wetlands | place: USA: Ohio... | reverse complement strand
TGGCAGAGCTACACGCGTGCGCTGGAACTGGGCGCGGCGGCCTTCATCAGCAAGCCATTGCGGATGTCGGAGCTGATCGCCGCCGTCCACAACGCCTTGGCAGGACGGGGCGCCACCGCATCGTCCTGACCCCGTCGGACTTCCTCCCCCCGCTGCCCCACGGATTCCTCCGCATCTGCGGCCGCACCTGACGATTCATGCTGCGTTTCGCCGAAGGTCTTGCTGGTGAGGACCGCTCCTCCCCGCCCACGTTCCACACAGGTCGGCAGGGTGGTGGACACGCGCTTCTCCCCGTGGTAGAAATCAGAGACAGCACACCGGATCGGCGGTCCGCCGATCCGGTCATCCTGAATCGCGCAAGATCCGTTGGGGGGAGAGGGCTCCGGGGCTCCGCCGCGAGGCGAGAGGATCGCACAGTCCGTTCCGGGCTGTGGCGTCTTCACCCTGGAGAACGGAGAGGACGCGATGCTTGACGGATTCTTCAAACCCAAGGCAGTCGCCGTGGTCGGCGCGTCTCGGGACGAGGGGAAGGTCGGCTTCAGCATCACCATGAATCTCATCCGGGGACGATTCCCCGGCCCCATCTATCCGGTCAACCCCAAGGCGAACGAGATTCTCGGCCTCCCGAGCTACGCCGACGTGAAGGATCTCCCGGCGGACGCCGACCTCGCGGTCCTCGTGATCCCGCCCCGGGCGTGCCTTCCCACGCTGGAGGCCTGCGCGGCACGAGGCATCCATTTCGCCATCATCATCTCCGCGGGGTTCAAAGAGGTCGGCGGCGAAGGCGCCGAGCTGGAAAAGGCGCTGCGCACCCGCGTCCAGGAGCTGGGCATGCGGGTCGTCGGCCCCAACTGCCTGGGGATCATCGACACCAAGAGCTGCCTCAACGCGACGTTTGCCGCCGGCATGCCGCCGGTGGGCGAGATCGGGTTCTTCTCCCAGTCCGGCGCCCTCTGCACCGCGATCCTCGATTGGGCCATCGGGAACGACGTCGGTTTCTCCAAGTTCATCAGCCTGGGGAACAAGGCCGATACGTCCGAGGTGGATTTCATCGAGGCGCTCGCCGCCGACCCAGAAACCCGGGTGGTGATCGGGTACGTAGAGGGAATCGAGAACGGCCGGCGGTTCATGGACGTTGCGAGGGCGGCCAGCCGGAAAAAGCCCCTGATCATCGTGAAGTCCGGTCGAACCACCGCCGGGGCGCGCGCCGCCTCGTCCCACACCGGAACCCTAGCCGGTTCCGACAAGGCCTACACCGCGGCGTTTCGCCAGTCGGGCGTCCTCCGGGCGGAAAGCATCGAGGAGCTTTTCGATTTCGCCCGGGCGTTTGCCTACCAGCCGCTCCCCAAGGGGCCCAACCTCTGCATCGTCACCAACGCCGGCGGCCCGGGAATCATCGCCGCCGATGCGGTTGAGCGCTCCGCGGTGAAGATGGCCACGCTGAGCCCCAAGACGGTGGAGCGGCTGCGGGTCGCCCTCCCGCCGACGGCGGCGCTGTACAACCCGGTTGACGTCATCGGGGACGCCAAGGAGGACCGCTACAAGGCCGCCCTGGATGCCGTCGCCGCGGACGAGGGAGTGGACGGCGTCCTGGCCCTTTCCACGCCGCAGGCCATGACCGACTACATCAAGTTCGCCGAGGCGGCGGGCGAGGCCTCGCGGTCCTGCGACAAACCGCTCTTCACCGCGTTCATGGGTGAGGCCAGCCTTCCCAAGGCCCGCGCCGTCTTGCGCCAGTACAGCGTCCCCCAGTACCCCTATCCGGAGCCCGCGGTCAAGACATTCGAAGCCATGGTCAAGTACCGGAACTGGCTGGACTCCACCCCGGCTCCCCCGCGGCACTTCCCGGTGGACCGCGAGCGGGTCGCACAGCTCTTCCGGGACGCTCGCCGCCAGGACCGCACGCAACTCGGCGAGCGCGAAGCCCGCGAGGTGATCTCGGCGTACGGCTTCCGCCTCCCCCAGAACGTCCTGACCCGCACGGTGGACGAGGCCGTGGCGGCCGCCACGCGCATCGGCTTCCCCGTCGCACTCAAGATCGTCTCGCCGGATATCCTACATAAGACCGACGTCGGCGGCGTGTGCTTGAACCTGCCGGACGCGGACGCAGTGGCAAGAGGCGTCGCCGGTATCGACGCCAGCGTCCGCCGCTTCTTTCCCAGCGCCATTATCCAGGGGATCGCCGTGCAGGAGATGGTGGCGGGCGGCAAGGAGGTCATCCTCGGGATGACCCGCGATCCTTCCTTTGGACCGCTCCTCATGTTCGGGCTGGGCGGCATCTATGTTGAAGTCTTGAAGGACGTCTCCTTCCGCGTGGCTCCAATCGGACCCGACGAAGCCGAGGCCATGATCCGCGAGATCCGGTCGTTTCCCCTGCTGCGCGGCGTTCGGGGTGAGAAACCGTCCGACATGACCGCCATGGTAGAAGCCTTGGGGCGCCTCTCCCAACTCTGCGCGGACTTCCCGGAAATCGTCGAACTGGATGTCAACCCGCTTCTCGTCAAGCACGAGGGGGACGGCGCGGTAGCCATAGACGCACGGCTGGCGCTGGCAAATTAGGCTGGAGTATCCGATACTGGCGTACAGGTAGAGTGAGCCTCGGCCGCACGGAAGGTGATGACCGGAAGTCTCCGCGTTTCCACCCATCTGGGCGCGTAGACGCGAGATACCGTGACGCGCCGCGGCGAACGTCGGGTCGGGAGCACGCCACCACACGAAGGGAGGCACACCATGCGGACCCTGTTCATCGGATCGACCGTCGGCAACTCCGGCAAGACCATGATCACCATCGGGCTGGCACCGGTCCTCCAGGAGAGCGGCTACAAGGTCGGCTTCATGAAGCCGCTGGGCAAGCAGCCAACCATGGTGGGGGGCAAGGTGGTGGATGCCGACGCCCAGTTTCTCAAGGAGGCTCTGCATCTGGCCGAGCCGCTGGAGCAGATCTGCCCCGTCGTCGTGACGCAGGACCTTTTCTTCAAAGCGCTCCACGGGGACGTCGGCGATGTCCGGGCGCGCATCCGGAAGGCGTTCGACGCGGTCTCTGCGGGAAAGGACATCCTCCTCATGGGCGGTGCCGGCACCCTCGCCGACGGTGGCTTTCTCGGCATCCCGACGCTGAGCCTGGTCAAGGAGTACAAGGCGCCGGTTCTCCTGGTGGACCCGTACCACAACGAGGTCTGCATCGATTGCATCCTGATGGCCCGTGAGATGCTGGGCGACGCGCTCATGGGAGTCGTGCTGAACCGCGTGACCCCGCAGGCTCTCCCCGAGGTGGAGCAAATCGTCGTCCCCTTCCTCGCCGCCAAGGGCATCGAGGTGCTGGGCGTCATCCCGCTCGATCGGTTGCTGGATTCCGTCACCGTCCGGCAGCTCGTCGAGATCCTGCAAGGGAAGGTGGTCTGCGGCGAGGCGGCCTTGGATGAGTTCGTGGAACGGTTCAGCGTCGGCGCCATGGATACCGGCGCGGCACTGGGGTACTTCCAGCGGCTTCCGAACAAGGCGGTCATCACGGGAGGAAACCGCGCCGACATCCAGCTCGCCGCGCTCGAGACGTCAACGCGCTGCCTGGTGCTCACCGGCGACCAGATGCCGAACCAGATCATCATCGCGCGGGCGCGTGAGGCCGGCGTCCCCATCGTCGTGGTGTCGCACGATACGCTGACCACCGTGGAGAAGCTGGAGTCGGTCCTGGGCCGCATCCGCATCCGGGAAGCCCCGAAGGTGCGGCGCGCACAAGAAATACTGCGGGAGCGCCTCAACCACCGCCGCATCATCCAGAAGCTGGATCCCCGGTAGGCCACAGCCGGCGGACCATTCGGCGTCGAGAGGGCAACCGGCCAACCCCCGCCACGGAGGTTGGCCGGTTTCTGTTCAGCAGATCGGAGCGTCAGACCGACAGGCGTGTCACCTCGAAGCAGGCTTCGGTTTGCGGCGAGAGTCGAGAAATCGGCCCCGCCCGGCTGCCGCTGGCTCCCGCTTTACACTGTGCGACGTCTTCAGTATAGTCATCGGCGGTGAAGAACCCGCTCTTTGGCGAAAGCGAGGCCGGCGATGAGGCGCACGTACTTTTGCCCCGAGTGCCGAGCAATCCTGAATCCCAGCGTGAAGCTCATCCTGACGATGGCCAGAGGCCGACGCCGGAGCCTCATCTTGCTCAGCCCGCAGCCCGGGAACTACAGCGTCATTGTCCCGGACGATGTCACCCTGCAGCACGGCGACGAGGTGGACTTCTTCTGTCCCGCCTGCGCCAAGAACCTCCGGAGCGAGGCGAATGCGCATCTCGCCGAGATCGGGTTCCGGCTCGAGGACGGCACCAAGGGTCGCGTGAACTTCTCACGCAGGTTCGGCGAGCACGCGACATACTTCGTCACGAAGGAACAGATCCGCTCGTACGGCGAGAACGCCGCCATGTACGGCGACGCGAACTTTTTCGGCGCGGGCGGAGAACAGGAGTAGTGGTTCGGGTGTCCGCTGTTCCGTCGCCGGGGACGTCACCCTCCGCGCATGTCCTTCCTGCAGCTGTGCCGGCCCGTTGAGATGTCCGATCCGACGCAGCTTCCGTTTGCCTCGCTTGACTTCGGTGGGGGGCCAGCCTATGTTCAAGACGACAGCACCTTTGCTGAGCGCGAGGCCGCGCCGGACGCAGCGGCGGACCGCCGTGGCGGGGTGACGAGGGGCGACGCGTTGCGAGGTGAAGACACCGGGCAGCCAGGCCTGGGAAGCGAGGGATCGGCCCTCGACGCGCTCACGCGCCCTGTCACGATTCTGGTGGGCCACTTCGGCAGCGGCAAGACCGAGATCGCGGTCAACCTGGCCTTCGGCCTGCGCAATCGCGGGGCCGAGGTCACCCTGGTTGACCTGGACGTGGTGAAGCCCTATTTCCGCTGCCGGCTGGCGAAGGAGGACCTGGAGGCGCGGGGCGTCCGGCTGGTGGCCCCCACGGGAGATCGCTTCTACGCCGACCTGCCGATCCTGGTGCCCGAGGCGCGGACTGCCGCCCGCCACGGGCATGGGCACGGCAGCCGGCTCATCTTCGACGTGGGGGGCGACGATCCCGGCGCCCGCGCGCTGGGAAGCCTCTCGGGCACGGTGGACCGGTCATCCACGGAGATCCTCTTCGTGGTGAACGCCAACCGACCCTTCGCAGGGGACCTGTCGTCGCTGCGTACCATGCTCCGCGAGGTGGAGGCCGCGGCCCGGTTGGACGTGACCGGCTTGGTGGCCAACACGCACCTCCTGGACGAGACCACGCCGGAGACCGTGCGGGCGGGCATCCGCGCGGCCCGCGAACTGGAGACGGCAACGGGGCTGCCCATTCGATTCGGCGCCATGCAGCGCCGGCTCGCCGAGGCGTTCGGCGGACCGCAGGCCATGGCGGAACAGCTTCCGATCCTCGCCATGGAGCGCCACATCGTGGCCCCCTTCGCGGCACGACCGCTGGGGGCCCGCCGGCGCTCCAGCGTCGTATGAGTAGCGGCTGAGAAAGGAGTCACGGATGTCAACCGTCCTCGTGGAGAAGAACCGGTGCAAGGGATGCGGGCTCTGCGTCAGCGCCTGTCCCTCCCATGTGCTGGCCATGTCACAGGAGATCAATGCCAAGGGGTACTTCTTCCCCATGGTGGAGCACCCGGAGGACTGCAACGGCTGCCGCTACTGCGTGCTGGTCTGCCCCGACGTCGCCGTCCAGGTCGAGCACAAGGGTAAGACCTCGGAACGGCCCGAGGCGCTGAACGACTTGCCCATGCACTACTGCCCGGGCTGCACCCACGGCGTCATCCACCGGCTGGTGGCCGAGGCCATCGATGCACTGGAGTTCCGCGAGCGCACCGTCGGCGTGGCCCCCGTGGGCTGCGGAGTCCTGGCGTACGACTATTTCAACTGCGACATGCACGAGGCGGCGCACGGTCGGGCGATGGCCGTGGCCACCGGTGTGAAGCGGGGTCGGCCCGAGCTGATCGTCTTCACGTACCAGGGCGACGGCGACCTGGCCTCCATCGGCATGGCGGAAACGATCCACACCGCCAACCGGGGCGAGAAGGTCACGGTCATTTTCGTAAACAACGCCATCTACGGGATGACGGGCGGCCAGATGGCCCCCACGACCCTTCCCGGGCAAGTCGCGTCCACCAGCCCGCTCGGCCGCGACGTCGCGCTGGCGGGCTACCCCATTCGGGTGGTCGAGTTGCTCAAAGAGCTCAAGACGCCGGCGTACCTGGCGCGCGTCTCGGTCCACGACCCCAAGGCGATCATCCAGGCGCGCAAGGCGATCCGGACGGCGTTTCAGCACCAGGTGAACGGGACCTGCTTCTCGCTGGTCGAGATCCTGTCCACCTGCCCCACGGGCTGGGGCCTGCAGCCCCACGAGGCGTGCGGCTGGCTGGCGGAGCACATGATCCCGTACTACCCCCTGGGAGAGTTCAAGACTCCCGAGCAGGGGGTGGTCAAGGAAACGGAGCGGTAGCCATGCACACCGAGATCATCCTTGCGGGCTTTGGCGGCCAGGGCGTTCTGTTGATCGGCAAGCTGCTCGCCTATGCGGGCATGAAAGCGGGGTGCGAGGTCACCTGGATGCCCGCCTACGGACCCGAGATGCGCGGCGGGACGTGCAACTGCACGGTGGTGCTGTCCGACCGCCCCATCGGCTCACCCATCAGCAAGTCTCCCCACGCCCTCATCGCGCTGAATCTCCCGTCGCTGGACAAGTTCGAGGAGGCGGTGCGACCGGACGGCATCGTGGTCGTCAATACGTCGCTCATCAATCGCCTGCCGAACCGGACGGACGTCACGGTCGTGGCGGTTCCCGCCAACGAGGTCGCGATCGAGTGCGGCAGCCCCAAGGCGGCCAACATGGTGGCGCTGGGGGCGTACCTGGGCGCCAGCGGCGTGGTACAACTGGACCACGTCAAGACCATCATCACCGAGTCCTTCGCCGCCAAGCCCAAGCTGGTCGAGGTCAACCACGCGGCGCTGGCCCGCGGCTTCGCCCTCGGGCAGGCCAAGGCCACGGCCGCCGTGCACTGAGGAGCATCTCATGGCCAAGAAGCTCATGAAAGGCTGCGAGGCGATCGGAGAGGCCGCCGTCCAGGCGGGCTGCCGGCTCTTCTTCGGCTACCCCATCACCCCCCAGAACGAGATCCCCGAGTACCTGTCTGCGCGCCTGCCGCAGGTGGGCGGGACGTACGTGCAGGCCGAGAGCGAGGTGGCGGCCAGCAACATGCTCTACGGGGCCGCGGGTGCCGGATGCCGCTGCTTCACGTCCTCCTCCGGCCCGGGCATCAGCCTCATGCAGGAGGGGATTTCCTATATCGCGGGTGCTGAGCTGCCCGTCGTCATCGTCAATATCATGCGGGGCGGCCCGGGTCTGGGCGGCATCCTGCCCTCACAGGCCGACTACTTCCAGGCAGTCAAGGGAGGCGGCCACGGCGATTACCGCTGCCTGGTCCTGGCACCCTCCACCGTCCAGGAGGCGGCGGACCTCGTCCAGGACGCCTTCGATTTGGCCGACAAGTATCGGAACCCGGTCATCGTGCTCGGGGACGGCATCATGGGCCAGATGATGGAACCGGTGGAGTTCAAGCGCTCCGTCCGGCCGGAAGACCTCCCGGCCAAGCCGTGGGCCACCACCGGGGCCAAGGGCCGGAAGCCCAATATCATCAACTCCCTGTACCTGAAGCCCGAGGAGCTCGAAGCGCATAACTGGAAGCTGGCCGCGAAGTACGAGGAGATGGCCAGGGCGGATTGCCGCCACGAGACGTGGCACCTCGACGGCGACGTGGACGTGCTCTTCGTGGCGTACGGCACCGTCGCCCGCATCTGCAAGACGGCCATCGACGCCCTTCGAGGTCAGGGGGTGAAGGCGGGCCTGTTCCGGCCCATCACCCTGTTCCCGTACCCGGGGAAGGCGCTGAGCCAGGCCGCGGAAAAAGCCAAGCATGTCCTGGTCTCCGAGATGTCGTGCGGCCAGATGGTGGAGGATGTGCGGTACCACGTGGCGGGACGACGGCCCGTGGGCTTCTACGGCCGGGTGGGCGGCATGATCATGACGCCGGAGGAGCTGGTCAGCGAGGCGCGAAAGCTCGCCGGAACCCGGGGCTGAAACGCGGCCCCCACGCCAAGGGAGAGACGACGGTGCAGGAGCGCGAGCACATCCTGGAGATTCTCAGAAAAGCCTACCAGATCGAGTTGGACGGCTACACCTTCTACTCCATGACGGCAGCGCAGGCCACCAAACCCGCGGTGAAGGAGCTCTTCGAGAAGCTGGCCCACGATGAGGTCCAGCACCAGAATTTCCTCAAAGGTGTGGGGAAGCGCTACGACGCGGACGGCACGGCGGCGTTTGTCATGGCAAAGCCGGTGGTCACCATGAGCGGCCTGACCGACCACGTCTTCACCGCGCGGTTCAAGGAGCAGGCCAAGGGCGCCGCCTTCGAGATGGGTGTCCTCTCGGTGGGACTCACGCTCGAGACTAACGCCATGGCCTACTTCAATCGCGCCGCGGACGTGACGGACAGCGCAGAGGTCCGGGACTTCTACCGCTACATCGCCGGCTGGGAAAAGGAGCACTTCGACGCCCTCAATGCTCTCTACACCGCGATCCGTTCGGATTTCTGGGAAATGGGCGGCTTCGCGCCGTTCTAGAAGGACACCCGGTCTGGTGAGAGGAGACCGTTGCCGGCCCCGACTTCGTCGGGGCCGTGCTATTTGATGAAGAGGCGGTCGCCAATGGTGGCGAGAAGCATTCCGATGCTGAGGACGCCATTGACGTTGAAGAAGGCCATGTCCAGCTTGGCCAGGCCGTGGCGATGTACCAGGCGGTGCTCGTAGAGGAGCAAGAGTGCGGCGCACGCGAGGCCGACCCCATAGACGGGCCCAAGGCGAAGGAGGGGAATCAGCACGGCCAGGCAACCCACCGTGAGACCGTGGAAGATGGCGGCGATAATCAAACCCTTGGCGGTGCCGAGCCATGCGGGAATCGAGAAGAGGCCGGTCCGGCGGTCGAAGTCGATGTCCTGGAACGCGTACAGGATGTCGAAGCCGGCTACCCAGAACAGCACCCCGAGTCCGAGGACGAGCGCGGGCGGGGTGATCTCCCCCCGGACCGCCACCCACGCACCGATGGGGGCCAACGACAGCGACAGCCCGAGGACCAGGTGCGATCCCGCCGTGAATCGCTTGGTATACGAATAGCCGCAGACGATGAGCATCGCCGACGGCGCAAGTGCAAGGCACAAGGGATTCAGCATCCACGCCGCAAACAGGAAGACCGCGAACGACACGACGACGAAGGCCACCGCCTCGCCGAGCGCGATACGGCCCCGGGGGAGCGCTCGGTCTCGCGTCCGCGGATTCAGGTTGTCCAGGTACCGGTCGGCGATCCGGTTGGTCCCCATGGCGCCGCTTCGCGCACCGACCATCGCCACTAGGATCCACCAGATCGTGCGACCCGGCGGAATCCCGCCCGCGGCCAAGATCGCCCCCATGAACGCAAAGGGCAGCGCGAACGCGGTGTGGGCGAATCGGATCATTTCGAGGTACACGCGCAGTTTGGCCAGCATAGGCTCTCAGCCGTCAGCGTTCAGCAGTCAGCGATCAACCACGGATGAAACCAGGCTCGGTCGTTTCGGAAGCTGATGGCCGACCGCTGATAGCTGACTGCTTCTCTTGATTCCCACGTGAATCGCCACGATCCCGCCCGTCAACAACCGGTACGAAACGTCGCGAAATCCGGCCTCGACCATCCATGCGGCCAGTTCGTTCGGCGGCGGGAAATCGCTCACCGAGGCGGGCAGATACGCGTACGCCGACCGGTGGCCCGAGACGAAACCACCGATCACCGGTAGGACCCGGTGGAAGTACCAGAGGTAGATGCGGCGAAACAGTCGCCCGGGCGGTGTCGTAAACTCCAGGACCACCGCCCGTCCGTCCGGCTTGAGGACGCGGTGCATCTCGGCGAGCGCTTGGCGGCGGTCCGGAACATTGCGGAGACCGAAAGCCACCGTGGCGCCGTCGAAGGTTTGATCGCCGAACGGCAGGGCCTCGGCGGGGGCCACGGAGAGGTGGATCCGGTCCGCCGCATGCGCGCCAGCCGTTTTCCTGCAACCCAAGGCAATCATTGGTGCGCTGAAATCCACGCCGGCGATCCTGGCAGCCGGGAATTGCCGCGCCGCTTCCAGCGCCATGTCCGCCGTTCCCGTGCAGACGTCCAAGAGTCGGCCGGCGGCGGGCAGCCTGGTCGCCCGGATTGCTTCGCGTCGCCAGACGCGGTCCCGGCCGGCGCTGAGCACGCGGTTCAAGAAATCGTACCGCGGGGCGATGGCCGAGAACATGCGCTCCACTGCCGCCCGCTGCTCTGCCGCGCTATCGCGCTGATGGTGAGACACGCCGATACCGAAAGGGAAGGTAGGCTCGGGAGAGCCGTTTCACTGCGGTGTCAGCTTCAGGTCCATCGTGGGGCCGCCGCCGCCGGACACCACCAGCTTCAGGCGCGTGCCGGGGACGAGCTCCGCGTTATCGCGGAGGTCGTTGAGGCCGGCCATCTCGAATCGGCGCCCTTCGTCACGCAGTTGGTTCTTCGCGATGCTGCCCAGCGTGTCGCCCGGCTGAACCACATACGTCCGGATACTTCGCTGGTCTTTGGCCTCGCCGTACCGGAGACCGTCAAGATGCGCCCGATACTCGTTGGTTCGGATCTCCAGCGCGCCCGGCTCCGCCACCAACAGCGTCGCCATCGTATCCGCTTTGGCGATCCGCGTGGCCGTGTCCGGGTGGGTCGCGTCGAATCCGTGGTACAGCCGCTGGCCGCGGAGCAGGTCGTTCCGACGCATCCACCGCAGAAAGGCCACCATCCGCCGCGGATCATACCCGGCACGCCGGGCGTATCGGAGACCGACCTCGTCCGCCTCCAATTCGTACTCGCGACCGTACCCCAGGAGCATGTAGTTCGCCAGGTGGTTGGAGATCATCGCCACGGCGCTGGCCGCGCCGGCGCTCCCCGCCGCCGCGGCGGCCCCCACGCCGAGCACGGTGGCGATTTGCGTGGCCATGGCCTTCGTCATCAGCTTGGCGCCGTGGCGGGAGTTGACATGCGTGGCCTCGTGGCCGAGGATGCCGGCGAGTTGGGCCTCGTCGTTCATCTCCGCCAGGATCCCGCGGGTGACGTACACAAAGCCCCCGGGCAGGGCCATGGCGTTGATGCTGGTGTGATCCACCACCTTGAACTGAAAATTGAAACGGGTGTCCGAGGCGGCCACCACGCGCTGGCCGACCTGGGCCACGTAATTCTGGAGGTCCGGGGCCTCGTAGTACCCGAACCGCTTGAGGATCTCGGGGTCGGCCTCGCGGCCAATAGTTACATCGCCGGATTCGTCGTAGATGGAAAAGGCGCGAGCGCTCTCAGGAAGAAGCGCCGTAGCCAGGCAAGCTTGGGACATCGCCAGCAGGAACTGACGGCGACTCCACCCACCAGAATCCGCCGCGCATATGGCGCACCAACTCATGGACCTCACCTCCCGGTCCACATGTGTTACTGGCGAAGTCGGGCCTCCAGGGCGCGGATGTTCTGCTTGGCCTTCTCCGCCAGCTCGCCCTGCGGACTGTATTTCAAGTACAATTTGTATTCGGCGACGGCCTTGCGGTACAGGGCCTTGTCGTCCGTGCCAAGCTTGGCCTTCGTGTGGTAGGACAACGCCAGGTTGTAGTGCGCCTCCGCGTAGTCCGCCTTCGCCTTGACGGCCTTTTCGTACTCGGCGATGGCCAGGTCCAGGGACTCGAAAACCCGCTCGTGATACATCACGCCGAGCTCGTAGAAGGCTTCGGCTTGCATGCGGCCATCCGGCGGCTTCGCCCCGTCCTGCCTTTCGCCATCCGGGGCTTTGGTCGCCGCGACCGCCACGCCGCCCTCCTTCCACTCGGCCCCAACCGGTGCTACGAGTAGGGCGGCGAGGAACCATACTCCCGCAAAAGCGCCTATCCACCGTATCACGGCTTCCACCCTCCAGCGTCCGCAATGAGGCCCACACGCTCCAATGAATGCCTACGATATCGTGTAGTATACATGACGGTCGCACGCCCAGCCAGGGGAATCCCTGTCACGGCGGCCGGGCGCGGGCCACCGCACGGGCGGAGTCGGCGGAGGCCTGAGGGACCCAACCTCAACGCGCGAAGGCCGTCCGCAACGCGTCGGCGACCTCTTCCAACCCGTGAAGTGCCGAGTCGCACAACGCAGCAAGCTGGATGAAACCGTGATTCATGTCCAGGTAGCGGGTGCAGCACACGGGCACGCCAGCCTGCGCCAAACGGGCCGCGTACGCCTCGCCCTCGTCGCGCAGCACGTCGTACTGGGCCGTGAGGATCAGCGCCGGCGGGAGCCCTGAAAGGTTTGCTGCATTCAGTGGCGATGCGTACGCCTGCCCGCCTTCAGCTGGGCTCGGCAGGTAGCTCTTCCAGAAGTAGCGCATCAACCCTCGTGTCAGCCCGAACCCTTCGGCGTACTCGCGATACGATGCGGTGTCGAAGCCGAAGTTCGTGACGGGATAGATCAAAGCCTGGACGGCGAGCCGCGGCCCTCCCTCGTCGCGAAGGCGGAGGGCGACCGCCGTGGCCAGGTTGCCGCCGGCGCTGTCCCCGGCAACGGCCAACCTCCCAGCGTCTCCGCCGATCTCGGCGCCCCGTAGCGCACACCAGCGCACCGCCGTGACGCAGTCGTCCAGCGGCGCTGGAAACTGGTGTTCCGGCGCCCGGCGGTACCCCACGGAGACCAGCAACACGCCGGAGCGGTTGACGAGGGTCCGACACACGTCGTCGTGCGTGTCGAGCGTTCCCAAGACCCACCCGCCGCCGTGGAAGTAGACCACGATCGGATGCGGCCCCGTCCCTTCGGCCGGACGATAGATTCGCACAGGGATTTCGCCCGCCGGCCCCGCCACGGCCAGATCCTCGATCGACTTCACCGGTTCGTGCCGCTTCGGCCGACGCAGCATCATCGCCTCCCGGAGGGCTCGAAACTCGGAAAAATGCAACGCCTCGAACGACGGCCCGGCAGCCTCGGCGTCGAGCATGGACCTGATGGCGGAATGGAGCGGCATGCCCGACGTTGGCGGTACGGTGCGGAAACGGAGTCCCGGTGTGGCGAGCACGCTTTTGTCGATTACGCTCATGCGCGTCTCTCTGCGCGGGCTCCCGGAAACACACGTATGAGGAATGGCATCACTCGGCCGCGATTCTGTCGTTCTCTCCAAATCGTTGCAACTGATTCCTTGGGGTGTATACGGCCTTGAAGACGTCGCCCCGGGAACGGAAACGCGCCGGTCGGCGAACCGACCGGCGCGTTGCGCACCACGTCAAGCCGCTACTACTTCTTCTTCACATCCGGGCCCTCGGTGCCCTTGGGCTCCTGCTTCTTCACATCCGGCCCCTCGGTGCCCTTCGGCTTCACGGACGAGGCGGTCTTCTTCTTGGCCTTG
>Ga0316628_100002615_pt1 | contig 13461 bp, 9 predicted proteins | sample OWC_Aug_M2_C1_D5_FD_207648 | JGI IMG/M metagenome (GOLD analysis project Ga0316628, IMG submission 207648) | Wetland soil microbial communities from Old Woman Creek delta, Ohio, United States - OWC_Aug_M2_C1_D5_C | ecosystem: Environmental > Terrestrial > Soil > Wetlands | place: USA: Ohio... | reverse complement strand
GGGGAGGGGGGGGTAGTGTGGAGCGTGTAGGAGCGGCCGCCCGGGCCGCTCCACCGCTCGCTGGCTGCGCGCTACCCGCTGCTCTGCTCTTGACTCCCCTACTCCCTACTCACTACTCGCTACTCACTACTTCCCCAGGTCCAGTCGCATTCCCGCCTTGAGCACGTGCACCGTCAGGTTCCGGCCGGTGATCGGCTCGCCCGGCACCGTCGGGGTGACCATCGCCTTTCTCGCGTCGATCACCACGACGTTGCTCTTGCCGATCACCTCGAACTCGGTGCCGCTCACGACGACAGCGGTGCTTTCGTCGATGCCCACCCCCACCAGGTCGGGGTGATCGAGCACGCAGCTCAGCAGCCGGTTGTACCGCTGGCGCTTCAGGAAGTGCTGGTCGACGATGACCTGCGGCCACAGCCCGAGGCCGGGCTTGGTGTCGGTCTTCTTCGCGGTGATGGCCTGGAGATCCATGTCGTCGCCGGTGATCATGACCCGCGACATCACCGCGGCGCCTGCGCTCGTGCCGGCCACCGTCGCACCCTGCTCGTACCGGGCGCGGATCGCCTCCGGAATGCCGGTGCCGTCGACCGCCTTCATGAAGCGGGTCTGATCGCCGCCCGGGAACCAGATGAGCGTGGCCTCGTTGATGGCCGCAATCGCGCCCGCAGGATCGGCGAGGTCCAACGCCGTCGCTTTGGCTGCGCCCGCCTTCTTCCAGACTTCGACGGCCTCGGATCCCGTCTCGGGCAGCTCCGACGCCTGCGGCAACACCACGACGATCGCCCCGGGTCCACCTCCCAGTTGGAGCGCGCGGGCTCGAACGTCGTCGGGGATGGTGCCGCCTCCGATGACGACGAGGTGGCCCTTGGAAAAGCCGCCGCGCTGCGCGTGAGCGGAAACGCCGGCACAGATGACGAGGCCCAACGCAATCAGTCTTGCGATGCGGTGCATGCACGGCTCCTTGCGACGAAGTATGGCGAACGTGGAGTGTCCAATGTGGAATGTGGGTCAGGTCGACATTCGACATTCGAGACCGACTGTTCACGTCGAGAAGTCCAATCCGACGTCCGAGCGTCCGACGTCAGCCCGAGGTCGCAGCGCTGGACGGCGCCGCTGGCCCCACGATCCGGCCCAGCACCGCGGCGCCGCCCACCCACGCCGTGACGTTCGCCATCGTCCGGAACATGTCCGGGATCGTGTCCACGCCGATGAGGATGGCGATCCCTTCGACGGGCACGCCCACGGAGGCCAGCACGGGCGCCATCACGATGATCGCGCCGGCAGGAATGCCGGGGATCGTGAAGCTGGTGACCACGCCGATCAGCACCACCGTCGCCACTTGCGGCGCGGCCAGCGGCACGTCGTACAGCCTGGCGAGAAACAGGACGCCGACGACCTGCGCGATGGCGCCGCCGACGCGGAACATCGAGGCGGCGAGCGGCAGGAAGAACGCGTTCAGCGACTCGGGCAGCCCCAGTTGCCTGGCGCCCTCGATGCTGGCGGGCAGCGCCGCGAGCGACGAGCGCGAGGTGAACGCCACCGCCTGGGCCGGCGCGCAGGCGCGCGCGAAACGCGCCAGCGGCACGCGTGCCAGCACCACGCTCATCGGGTAGAGGACGACGACGAAGCCGCCGGCGACGAGCGACAGCAACACGATATAGGACACGAGCGCGCCGGCGGCCGCCAGGCCCATGCGCGCGGCCAACGGCACCGCCAGCGCGAACACGCCGAACGGCGCGAAAGTCAGCACCCAGCCGACCAGCCAGACCATGGCGTCCGCGAGGCCGCGCAGGACTGCCAGCACGGCGTCGCGCCGGTCTGCGGCGATGCGGGTCAACGCCAGGCCGAACGCGACGGAAAAGACGATGAGCGGGAGCATGCCTCCGTCAGCCGCGGCCTTGAAGACGTTCACCGGCACGAGGTCCACCAGCCACTGGGACGGTGTCGGCAGGCGCGCCGCCGTGTCGGCTGCCGCGCGCCCTCCGTCCTGTGCGCTCTGGCGCAGCGCGGCGGCAACAGCCGGATCGATGTGCAACCGCGCCAGCAGCGGGAACGACAGCGCGGCCGCGAAGACGCAGGCAATCACGAGCGCTGTCACGAACAGCGCGAGCGAACGCCCGCCCAGGCGCCCTATCGTCGACGCGTCGCCGGCGGATGCGACGCCGACGATCAGGCTGGCCACCACGAGGGGGATGACCGTCATCCGGATGCCGTTGACGAAGATCAAGCCGAACGGTTCGACGAGCGCCGGCACGCGGGCGAGCCACGAGACATGCGTCGCAGAGATGACGATGCCGAGCAGCAGCCCCGCGACGAGCCCGAGGATCACCCGGATGGTGAATGACATAGGTCGGGATTATAGGACAGTAGCGAGTAGCGAGCAGCGAGTAGAAGTAGTCGGTAGGCAGCCGTCAGTAGGGTGCGGCTCCAGCCGGATTGGGCGGTCAAGATACGGCGATCTTCACCGCAAGGGCGAGCAGCGCGGCGGCCATCGCCAGGTCCATCCAGCGCCGGACGGTGGGCCTCGACATGCGCTCGGCGAAGGTGCCCACCGACACGCCCACTGCGCCCTGCCAGATCACGCTCATCGCGACGTGTGTGCCTCCGAGCAGCAGGTACCGCGCGAGGAACGCGTCGCGCGGCGAGATGAACTGCGGCACCACGACGGCGTAGAACAGGACGACCGACGGGTTGGCGAAGTTGGTCAGCAGGCCGCGCCCGAAGCGGGCGACCGACGACGTGCGCGGTGCCGCGTTCGCCCGACGGATGTCTTGCGCCACGATCGACGAGTCGCAGGCAGCATCTGTGGCACAGGGCTTTGGTCCCGGGTGGTGCGCCGCGGATTTCGCCGTCGCACCTCGTAGTGCCCTCATCAGCGCCCGCACTCCCAGCCACGCCAGGTACGCGGCGCCGGCAATCGACACGATCTGCAGGACGACCGGGAGCCGGTGGGCGATCGCCGACACGCCGAAGGCGGACGCGAGGGCCAGCGTCGCGTTCGCCGTGCCGATCCCGGCGACGGTCCAGAGCGCCGCCCGCCGGCCAGCCTCGAGGGCGGCATCAGCCACGACCACCATGGTCGCCCCGGGGCTGAGCACCAGGAGCGCGGCCACACCGGCAAACGCGAAGAACTGAGAATCGAACATGTGAGGCCGCCAACGCGGAGCGCGCCATTATAAGTCCGGGCCCGTGCCAGCCCCGATTCTCGAGCGTCGGGTTGACCGTTCTCGCCCCTCCCGCCTACAATCCGCGCGCTGCCAAAGGGGGGGAGCTCGATGCACAGATTCCTGCGTACCGCGCTTGTCATGTCGGTTGCCAGCGCCATTGCCGCGGCCGTCTCGGCGGCGCCGATCAAGTTCGCGCGCTATCCGCACGTGTCCAGCGGCAGGATGGTCTTCTCGTACCACAACGACGTGTGGATCGCGAACGCGGATGGTTCCAGCCCGCAGCGGCTGACCGCTCATGTCGCCAGGGACACGTTCCCGCGGCTGTCGCCCGACGGCAAGTGGGTGGCGTTCAGCAGCAATCGAATGGGCAACGAAGACGTGTTCGTCATCCCCGTGACCGGCGGCGAACCGCGGCAGATCACCTTCAACACGACCAGCGATACCGTGTTGAACTGGACGCCCGACGGCCGCCGGATCATCTTCGCCACCTCGCTCGGCTCGCGCCCGTTCGGGGCGCCGCTCTACACCGTGCCGCTCGACGGCGGCCTGCCCGAGCCGCTCGACATGGACGTCGCGGCGAACGGGATGATGAAGCAGGACTCCTCGATGATCGCGTTCAACCGGATCGCCCCGAGCTACTGGCGCAAGGGCTACAAGGGGAACGCGGCCGCCAGCATCTACGTGCAGGACCTGAGGATGAAGCAGATCACCCGGCTGACGAACGACGACCCGAAGACATTCCGCGAGAGGCGTCACGACGTGTACCCGATGTGGGGCGCCGACGCCATGATCTACTTCGCGTCCGAACGGGACGGGACGTTCAACATCTGGAAGATCTCGCCGAAGGGCGGCCAGCCCGTCCAGGTCACGCGCCACAGGGAAGATGGCGTGCAGTTCCCGTCGATGAGCCCCGACGGCAAGACGATTGCCTACGAGAACGACTTCGAGATCTGGACGCTGGACGTGCCGAACGGCACGCCAAGGCGCATCAGCGTGGACATGGCGTTCGACCCGAAGCTGAACCTCGTGGACGTGTCGACCTCGAGGGGCAAGCCCGACGGGTTCCACCCGTCCCCGGACGGCGACTACGCCGCGATCGACTACCACGGCGAGATCTTCGTCGTGCCGAGCGACCCCGAAATCGGCGAGAAGAAACAAGTGACCTCGTCGAGCTGGCGTGATCGCCGCGAGCGCTACTCCCCCGACGGCAAATACATCGCCTACACCTCCGACGAATCGAAGGAAGAGGAGATCTGGATCTTCGACGTCGCGGCCGGCACCCGCCGCAAGTTGACGGCGCACCCTTCCTTCAAAGAAGGCTTGGAATGGGCGCCGGATTCGAAGCACCTGGCCTACGTCGCGGCGAATCGCCTCGTGCTGGCCGACGTGGAAGCGAACACGCCGCCCGTGGATCTCGCGACCACGCCGGGTGGTTACCGCCTCTCCGGCTTCTCGCCGGACTCGAAGTGGATCGCCTACGGCCGCCAGGACGCGGCACAGAACGCCGACGTGTACCTGTTCGAAGTGGCGACGAAGAAGGAATACAACATCACGAGGAATCCCTTCCGGGATTCGAACGCGACGATCACGCCGGACAACAAGAAGGTCGTCTTCCTGTCCGATCGCAGCGGCAGCAACCAGATCTACGTCCTCTCGCTCGAGCGGCTGAAGGAGGACCCAGATGATCCGGTCGTCAAGGAACGGCTGAAGAAGGCGGCGCCGCCGGAACGGGGCGGCGGCCGCGGCGCCGGCCCGGGCGGCCAGGGGGCGCGCGAGGCGGAGCCGCCGGCCCCCATCCGAATCGACATGGAGGGGATCGAGCAGCGCGCCGTGCAAATCACCAGGGACGCGCCGGCGACTCCCGCGGGCGGCGGCCGCGGCGGGGCGGCACTCGCTCGCACGCCCGGCGCCGGCATCTCGGGCTACTTCCTGTCGGCGGACGGGCGCACCGTCTACTTCGTCAGCAGCGACGAACGCGGCCGCGGCCTGTTCGCGATCGGCATCGACGGCAAGGACCGCCGCCGCCTGACCGACGGCGCGTTTCAGGGACTCACGCCCACGCAGGATCGCCGCAAGGTCTTCTACGTGCAGGACGGCGATCTCTACCAGATGGAGATGAGCGGCCAGTACCGCAAGACGAAGGTCAACTTCACGCTGAACGTCAGCGTGGACAAGCGAGCCGAGTGGGCGCAGATCTTCGACGAGTGCTGGCGCGTCATGAAGTACCGGTTCTACGACGAGAAGATGCACGGCTACGACTGGGCCGCCATCAAGGCGAAGTACGCGCCGCTGCTGACCTACGTGGGTGAGAACCAGGACGTGTACGACCTGGCGAACGAGATGATCGGCGAGCTGAACGCCTCGCACACCGGCGTCAGCGGACCGCAGAGCCAGGACATGCCGTCCCTCTACCCATCGAAGTACCTCGGCTTCGAGATGTCCACGGACAACGGCGCCTACAGAATCAGCCACATCTACCGTGACGGGCCCGCCGACAAGGAGTGGCTCGGCCTGAAGGAAGGCGACTACGTGCTCGCGATTGACGGCCACAGGGTGAAGGACGGGGACAACTACTGGAAGATCCTGAACGAATCGATCAACGAGTACGTGCCCGTGAAGGTCGCGGCGACACCGACGGATCCGAATCCCCGCGAGGTGCGCATCAAGGCGATCGCCTCGCTCGGCGACGTCAAGTACCGGGAATGGGTGAAGAGGAACCGCGAGTTCGTGGACAGGGAGTCGGGCGGCAAGATCGCCTACGTCCACATCCGCTCGATGAACCAGCCGTCGCTCGAGCAGTTCCAGAACGACGTCGACGAGTTCTGGAACAAGCAGGGGATCATCGTGGACATCCGGTACAACGGCGGCGGCAACATCGACCAGGAACTGCTCGACATCCTGGAGCGCAAGCCGTACGAGTACTGGAACCAGCGCGGCGGCGATCCGTTGTGGGGCCGCCGGCCGAGGCAGGCGATCGCCGGCCCGAAGGTGATGCTGATCAACTGGCGGTCGGCGTCCGACAGCGAGGTCACGCCGCTCGGCTTCCGCGACCTGAAGCTCGGCTCGATCGTCGGCACGCCAACCAACGGGTCGGTCACGGCGACGGGAAGCTACGGCCTGATCAACGGCGGCAGCATCCGGACGCCCGGCGGACGCGTGGTCAGCTACGACCCGACCAAGCCGAACAACTGGGGGATCGCGCTCGAGAACTACGGCGTGGCGCCGGACGTGTGGGCGGAGAACAGCCCCGAAGACGAGCTGAGAGGCTTCGATCGCGAGTTGAAGGCCGCCGTCGATGAAGCCTTGCGACTGTTGAAGGCGGGCAAGTTCCAGTACACGCCGCCGACGACCTAGTAGCGACTGGTGGGTTGAGGCAGATTGCAGGCACAGCAGATAGCAGAACGCCGGTCGACCGGATCGAGACAGGAGGCGCTCGTCACGCTTGACGACGCGTTTGACGGGCTGACTGCTATCTACTGTCGTCCGCCTACTTCACCGGCCGGTTTCGCAGCGCCGCCTCGCGCGTGGCCTTGAACTCGCTCCCCGGCTTCCAGGCGGGGAACGTGCTCGCCTGCGCGACTTCGTACCCGACCATCCACAACAACTGCAGGTCCTCGACCGCCCCGCTCAGGTCCCAGTCGGGCATGATCACGTCGGTCGGCTTGTGGTAGTTGTGCTCGGTGTAGTAGTCGGCCACGTTGCGCCCGTAGTCGGCCGGCTTGCCAACGAAATCCTTCCTCACCCAGTCGACGTACAGGCCCGGCACGCCCTTCTTCGCGAACTCGAAGTGGTCGGATCGGTAGAAGTAGCCCTTCTGCGGCTCGAGGTCCCCGTGGACCGGGCGCTGCTGGCGCGCGGCCACCCGCCGCGTGTAGTCGTCCAGATCCGACTTGCCGAGGCCCACGAGCGTTACGTCCTTCGTCCTGCCGTGGACGTTCAGCATGTCGATGTTCACGTCGGCCAGCGTCTTCGCGAGCGGCACCACCGGGTGCTCGACGTAGTACGCCGAGCCGAGCAGCCCCTGTTCCTCGCCGGTGACCGCGATGAACAGCAGCGCCCGCTTCGGCTTCACCGGCATGCGCGCGAATGCCCGCGCCAGTGCGATCATGCCCGCGACCCCCGACGCGTTGTCGTCCGCGCCGTGGAAGATGCCTGCCGGCCCCGTTCCGAAGTGATCCCAGTGTGCGGTGAAAGCGACGCACTCGTCCTTCAGCTTCGGGTCGCTGCCGTCGAGCTTCCCGATGACGTTGCGCGAGTCGACGCGGCGCATCCGGTTCTGGAACCGCACCGAGGCCGTGACGCCGAGCGGTACCGGGCCGAACTCGCGCGTGGCGGCGCCCTTTTTCAGCGTGTCGAAGTTCTGCCCCGCCGCGGCGAAGAGTTTCCGCGCCTGGTCCAGCGTGATCCACCCTTCCACGGCGGCTTTGTCCATGTTCCTGTTCGGCGCCAGCAGGTCGAACCGCTCGCCGCCGAAGCTCTTGACGACGGACCAGGGATAGCCGGCCGGCCCCGTCTCGTGCACGAGCAGAATGCCGGCGGCTCCCTTTTTCGCGCCGATGTCGTACTTGTACATCCAGCGCCCGTAGTACGTCATGGCCTCGCCGCCGAACACGGCCGGGTCGAGGTTCTTCGGGTCCTTCGGGTCGGGGACGGGCGGGTCGTTGACCAGCATCACGATGGTCTTGCCCCGGACGTCCATGCCCTTGTAGTCGTCCCACTTGAACTCCGGCGCCTGCACGCCGTAACCGACGAACACCACCGGCGACTCCTGGAGCCCGGCGTCCGGTGCCTCGTGGCGGGTCCACGCCACGAAGTCGTCCAGGTACCGCAGGCGCGCGGCAGCGGCGCCCTTTCGAAGCGTCAGCACCATGGCTGGGTCGGGCGTCATGCCCACGAGCGGGACCTTCTGGAAATAGGTGCCGTCGGTGTTTCCCGGTTTCAACCCGCCCGCCCGGTACTGTTCGGCGATGTAGGCAACGGTCAGATCTTCGCCCTTCGTGCCCGGCAACCGGCCCGCGTACTGGTCGGAGGAGAGGATCTTGATGTGCTGCACGAGCGCGTTGGGGTCGAACGACGGGAACGGGTCCGTCGTGGCCGCCGCGGCCACCGCGCAGACAGCCGCGGCAAGGGCGAGACCGGCGAGAAGCGGCGTGCGCTGAGGGGGTTTCATGCCTCCGGCTCCCCCACGAGCGGGCGGGGCGTCCAGTGGCTCTCGCGGACGAGCCACGTGTCGCGATCGGCTTCGACGGGATGGTCCAGCGGCCCGCCGAGCGAGGTGAGCCCGAATGCGTTGTAGACGGGGCACCAGCCGAGCACACCCGTCAGTGTTTCCCAAGCGCCGATCATCGCGAGCGGGATGCCGACGGCCTTGGGGACTTTGAAGGCGAGCAGCGCGAGGCCGACGCCGGCGCCGATCCGGATCCCGCGTTCGAGGTCGCCCACGTTGTGACCCCGCAGGCGATCGCTCACGCGCTGCCGATCGATGATGCCGTTCCTGACGAGCGCCTCGGTCAGCGTGTGGTTGCCGGGCTCGACGAGCACCTCGCCCTGCACCCGCACGACGGGAGTCCTGCGCCTCCCGTGGTTGAGCGTCTTGGCCTCGTCGAGCGCGACGGGGTCGATGTCGACGTTGCGATAGTCGTAGGGGACGCCAAGACGTCGCAGGTATCGCAACGATCGCTGCGTGTCTTCACACCAGTCCGCTCCGTAGACGGTCAGCACGCGATCCTCCTTCGGCATGCCCCACCTGCCTTGATGGCATCGTAGCGCGAGACGGGCCGCGCTAACAGATCCAAAGCTCCGTCGGGATCGACAGCAGCGGGTATCGCAAACGCAGCCTGACCACGTGCGCGGAATAGTCCTGCCTGGGAACCTCGCCTCGCAGCAGGCGGGCACGCAGCCGCCGAATCTCGTAACGGTAGAGATCGCTCAGGTAATCGCGAACGAGCGAGGGCGCGGTCGTGGGGCCGGGCCGTATGCCGTGCGTGGCAAGTTGCTCGAGGATCTCGGGGCGGTAGGTGGGCATGATGATTCGATTGGACGGTTGGGACGTGATTACGCGGAGTTGGATTCGCAGATTACGCCGAGATTCGATCCGCAGATTACGCCGGTTACGCCGATTGCCTATAGGGGGTTCTGCGCAATCGTGCGTGATCAGCGGATCGACCCCTCTGCGTAATCGGCGGTGTAATCGTTCGATCCGCAGATTACGTCGAGATTCGATCTGCAGATTCCGCCGATTACGCCGATTCCCTATAGGGGGTTCTGCGTAATCTGCGTTATCAGCGGATCGCCCCCCGCGTAATCGGCGGTGTAGTCGGCCGTGAATCTGCGTACTCACCGCTCACACGAATCGGCGGACGCGAGCGAGCAGGCCCGTCACGTGCGGAATGCCGAGCAGCCACGCAGCCGCGAAATACACCATGCCGTACGGCGCCAGCACCGCGATGCCGACCAGGACCGGGTGATGCCCGGTGACGGCCAGCTTCAGCGCCCAGCCTGCGGCCGACGCGGCGATCGCGGCAATCCAGAGACGCGCCGTGAACGAAGCGGGCAGGCCGGTGCGGCCGATGCGGCGATCCATGGCCCCGCGCAACAGCATGAACTCGACCCACCCCGCCACGCCCCCCGCGGCGGCGAGGCCCGCCACTCCCCAGCGGGGATGAATGCCGATGAGCGGCGGCAGGTTGAACGCCGCCACGTAGCCCAGTGCGGCGGTGAGCGCGACGCGGAGGATTGCGAACAGCATCGGCGTGCGCGTATCGCGCAGGGCGTAGTAGGCCGACGTATAGAGCCTGCCAAGCGTCGAGGCGAGCAACCCGATCGACGATCCGGCGAGGATGCTCCAGAGGTAGACGGTGTCCTGCCTGGTGAACCGGCCGGTCTGCAGGATGGCGCCGGCCACGACGTCGCCGAGCGCGAAGAACGCCATGGCCGAGGGCACGATGAAGAACGCGATCTGCTGCAGCCCCGCGTTGAGCCGCGCGCGCAACTGCTCGGAGATCGCCGCCGGCTCGCCGAGCACGCTGGACATGGCGGGCAGTTCCGCGGCCGACACCGACATGCCGAACAGGCTGACGGGAAGCACGTAGAGGATCTGGGCGTTGAACAGCGCGGCCGGCGCCCCGGTCGGCAACCAGGTGGCGATCCATGTCGAGACGTACGTGCTGATCTGCGTCACCCCGCGGCTCAGCAGCACCGGGACGAAATTCGCGATGACCTCGCGGACGTGTGCGGAACCCGCGCTCGCGGAAACGCGCAGCCGTTTCACGAGCCGCAGCGTCACCGGCAGCTGCATCCCGAATTGGAGCGCGCTGCCGACGACCGACCCCCACGCGACCCATATCACCAGGTCGTTTTGCGTCGAGCGTGGCCCGAAGGCCACGAGTGCGCCGATGATCGCCAGGTTCCAGAAGGCCGGGGCGGCGTAGGAGAGGAAGAACCGCCTGTGACTGTTGAGGATCCCGAGGCACCAGGCGGACAGCACGAACAACGCGGCGCCCGGGAACAGGATGCGGACAATCCGGATCGCGAGCTCGCGCCTCGTCCCCTCGAAGCCGGTCGCGATGACATCGACGAACACCGGCGTCGCCAGGACGCCGACGAGCACGAGCAGTGACAGGCCGAGCGCCAGGAGCCCGAGAATGGCGCCGGCCACCCGGCCGGCTTCCTCCTCGTCCCCTTCCGCGAGCAGTTTCGCGTACACCGGAATGAACGACGCCGACAGCGCGCCCTCGCCGAACAGGTTCTGCAGGTAGTTCGGAATGCGGAAGGCGGTCAGGAACGCGTCCGCGGCAACGGTTTCCTGCCCCAGGTAATACCCGAATACGCGTGTCCGCACCAGACCGAACAGGCGGCTGAGCAGGATGCCCGAGGCGACGAGGAAGGAGTGGAATGCCGTGCTCGACGGGCGCCGCTGGCCCGCAGGGTTTACCGTCACGCCCATCGTTCCTACAGCTTACATCACGCGAACGTAGGGGCTCGTATCAGCTGATTCAGTAGCACATCATCGGCTTGCGAACCCGCGTGTCGCGGGCCGCGACAACGAGCGACCCGCTACTGGTTCAGGCGACACAGTCCAGTAGGGGGTGCGGACCTCAGATGTCCGATTCCGTCGTGGTCGGTGATCGGTGATCCGAGGCCTTCACCGCGACCACGGACCACGATCGCGATTCAGTTCGTCGTCTTCCCCTTGAGCATCGCCTCGCGCGTCGCGCGGAACTCGTTGCCCGGTTTCCATTCGGGATACTTCCCCGCCTGGGCGACCTTGTAGCCGACCATCCAGTAGTACTGCAGGTCCTGCGCCGTGCCGGTCATGTCCCAGTCGGGACGCACCGTGTCGGACGGTTTGTGGTAGTCGTTGGCCGTGTACGCGTCCCGGATTTGCCTGCCCCATCCGGCCGGCTTCCCGATGTACTCGAGGCCTGCACCGCTGGCGAGCGCCGGCACACCCTGCTTCGCGAACGGGAAGTGATCGGAGCGGTAGTAGCCGCCCGTTTCCGGCTTGGGATCCGGCAGGACCACGCGGCCCTGCATGGCCGCCACTTCCGTGGCGTAGTCGTCGAGGTCGGAGGCGCCCATCCCGGTAACGGTGATGTCCTTCGTCTTTCCGTTGACGTTGAGCGAGTCCATGTTGACGACGGCCAGCGTCTTGGCGAGCGGGTAGATCGGGGTCGTCGCGTAGTACTGCGACCCGAGCAGGCCCTGCTCTTCGGCGGTGACGGCGAGCAGCAGGATCGAACGCTTCGGCGTGGGCGACAACCTGGCAAAGGCGCGGCCGATTTCGATCAGTCCGCCGATGCCCGTGGCGTTGTCCTTCGCCCCGTGATAGATCGTGTCGCCGTTCACCGGCCTTCCGATGCCGAAGTGATCCCAGTGCGACGTGTAGATCACGTACTCGTCCTTCAACGCGGGGTCGCTGCCCTCGATCTTCCCGACCACGTTGCGCGAGTCGATCGTCCGGATCTTGTTGTGCAGGCTGATGGACGCGTTGACTCCCATGTCCACCGGCTTGAAGTCGCGAGCGAGCGCCTGCTGCTTGGCCTTGTCGTAGTCGAGCCCTGCCATCTTGAACAGCGCACGCGCCTGCTCCACCGGGATCCAGCCTTCGACGGCGCACCGGCTCATGTTCTTGTCCGGCGCGATCAGATCGAACTGTTCGCCCGTCTTGCCCTGCACGACCGAGAAGGGGTAGGCGGCCGGCTCGGTCTCGTGCACGATCAGCACGCCCGCGGCCCCCAGTTTCGCGCCCGTCTCGTACTTGTAGCTCCAACGGCCGTAGTAGGTCATCGCCCGGCCGCCGAAGGTCTTGGGGTCGAGCTTCGACGGATCGCTCGGGTCCGGCACCGGCGGGTCGCCGACGAGCACGACGATCGTCTTGCCCTTGACGTCTACGCCCTTGAAGTCGTCCCAGTTGAACTCCGGCGCCTGCACCCCGTAGCCGGCGAACACGAGTCTCGAGCCGTCGAGCCCGGCGGTGTCGGCGACCCGCTTCGTCCAGGCGACGAAATCGTCGCGGAACTTCAGCGTCGCCTGCCTCGCTCCCCTCTTGAAGGTCATCGTCACGGTCGGATCGGGCGTGATGCCCACGAGCGGCACCTTCTGGATGTAGCTGCCGTCGGTGTTGCCCGCCTTGACGCCCGCCTTCCTGAACTGGTCTTCGATGTAGGCGATCGTGAGATCCTCGCCCTTCGTCCCCGGCGCCCGGCCTTCGTATTCGTCCGACGCCAGCACCTTCGTGTGCTGCAGCACCGCGTTGCCGTCGATCTCGGGGAAGGCCACCTTCTCGGCCGCCGGTGCCTGTTCGGAAGGCCTGGAGCACGCAAGGCCGGCGAGCGCGACCACGCCCACTACCGCCACCACGATTCGTTTCATCTCGCATCTCCGGGAAGCATGAAGTCCGTGTCGAATGGCGACCGGATGTTAGTGGAATCGCCGCCAATTCACAATCGTCCGGATGGCGGGCGCCTGTTCTCAGGTATCCTGTTCGGGGATCGCGGTCCGACGCATGGGCGCCCGGAAGGAGCAGAACGGCATGCGCACACGTGTCTTCCTTGCAGGCTTGGTCTTTGCGCTCTGCGCCGTCGCCCCACACGCGCAGCGCACGGTGAAACCGGTCCTGCACGGCCGTCACTGGGTGGCCATCACCGGCAAGCCGCTCGGCGCGACCGCGGGAGCGATGGCGTTCCAGAAAGGCGGCAACGCCGTCGACGCGAGCTGCGCCATGCTGGCCGCGGTCTGCACGATGTGGGACACGCTCGGCTGGGGCGGCGAGACGCAGGCGTTGATCTACAACCCC
>Ga0316628_100002614_pt1 | contig 13463 bp, 6 predicted proteins | sample OWC_Aug_M2_C1_D5_FD_207648 | JGI IMG/M metagenome (GOLD analysis project Ga0316628, IMG submission 207648) | Wetland soil microbial communities from Old Woman Creek delta, Ohio, United States - OWC_Aug_M2_C1_D5_C | ecosystem: Environmental > Terrestrial > Soil > Wetlands | place: USA: Ohio... | reverse complement strand
GAACGATCATCACCGGATGGTTGACGAATTGGATGGCGCCCAGGCGCAGATCTGTTATGACTCCGGATTGGAAATAGACCTTCTTGCTGGTGGCCGTCCGGGCGCGCGAGTGCCTGCTTTCCAGTTGTTTTACTCCACATTTGTCCGCCACATCGGACGCAATCGCACTGAATGTGGAGCCGGTGTCCAGCAGAAATTTTTCGCTCTGACCGTTGACCTGGACGTCCACCACCGGGGAACCGAAGCGCATGCGATACGGCAAGACGACGGATTGCGCCGGGATGTTTATCTGCTCCGGCGCCATGTTGTCGAAGGCGACGATGAAAGTCCCGTTCACATCATCGAAGTCGCCTCCCCAGCCGAGAGCGGTGAGCTCGCTCCATCTCCCCTGCAGGAAGAGCAGATTGAATAAAAAAAAGTAAGCCTGATCAGTGAGCGCTTGATCTTTGTCTTGAATGATGATCCAGCGCAAAACTCTTTCGGCGGTTTCGTTTTTTCCTTCGGTGATTAATCGGACGGCCTTCCCCAAAGCCGATTGTTCCGGAGTGACTGTCAGGGCATCAAGCGTTTTCCAGTCAAGGGCGGACAATGCCTGCCAAAACGGGGAGTCGGCAACAGCGGGGAGAGGAGCCGCTCGGGGGGAGAGCCCGAGTTCTGGCGACCGGCACCCCCACAGTAAGAGTAAGCCGATCAAAAGCCATGCGGCGCGGAGATGGCTTATGATCATGGTCGGCATTAAAATCCCAGATCCAGCGGCATCAAGATCACGGTGAAAGGAGTGGCATTGGGGCGAAAGTTCAGAATGGCGGTGGCTCGGCAGATCGAAACTGCGGCCGGGCATTCCTGACAGCGCCCTGAGACGCTGCATGGAGTCTGCAGGCCCAAACGGCGGGCGTTCTGGGGGGTGGCGACATTCTTGATTCTCCATAAAGCCTCTTCCAGATTCCGCACAATTTTGTTTTTTCCGGCGACGACGACTACCTCCCCCGGGCCGAAGATCATGGAGGCCACGCGGTTTCCGATGCCGTCGATATTGACGATTTCGCCTGCCTCGGTAAGAGCGTTGACGCTGCTGAGGAAAAAATCAGCGTGCAGCTGACGTTTGCGAATGGCGGCAACTTCTTCCGGCTTCAGGCCGGGCTGCCAGTGGTCAAGGAGCGTGACCCCCCGCTGGCGCAAATCAGTGTCGACGCCCAATTGCCGGAGAGTCAGCGAACCTCCCAGGCCGGCACTGGCTGCGGCGGGGATGCGCTCGGCTAGATATTTCCGCAGCGCTTCGCCATCGGGCAGGATGAGGGCATTGAAGGCTCGTTTTTGCAAGTTTTGGCGGACCCGTTCCAGGGCGCTTTCCCGATGCCATTTTCCGATTTGATCACAGGAGTTCATCGCGTCTCCTCCAGCTGATGCTGATTTTCGCTTCGTTCCTTACTCCATACGTTTCTTGTCCGCTTTTGGTTTGCGACCGTCGCGATCGCTTTCAGCGACTTTATTTTTTCATTTTTTTCAGCAAGTTGATCAATTCGGGATTCCGTGCAAGCGCGCTCCAGTCGTTATCCTGGGTAATCAGCGAGGGATCGGCCAATCCTTTTTTTATGGCGCTGTCCAGCAATTTCAGGGCTTTTTTGTGGTCACCGATTTGAACGTGGAAGGTGGCTAGATTGAAGTCGCTGCGCCAGTTGTCCGGGTCGGTTCGGCCGACCAACTCCATAAGGGCGATGGCGCGCGGATGATCATTTTTCTGCCAGGCGTCCAGGCTGTCGCTGAAGGCGATGTATCGCAATTCGGAGAGTAGCCGCTGAGCGATGATTCCGTCGGCCGTTTCTTTTTTCTTTTTCGCAGCGGCGACCAAATGCGGCAATTTCATGGCCGTGGCCAATCGGCTCACTTGTCCCGGGTTGCCTGCTGACATGTTGAATTCCCTGTATGCGTTCGTCAAGCGATTGCGAATCTCATTCTCCTCTTCGCTGCTTTCCTTCTCCGCGGATATGTATTGCCTCCAGACATCCGTTTTTTCGAGTTCCCGGACTTTTTTTTCGCCTTCTTGCACGTCATGCAGCCCAGAAAAATCACTGACCAGGAAACGGTATGCCAGACAGGCCTCGGGAATTTTCAGATTTTTTTCCAGGTCTTGACATCGTAGCAGCTCTTGGGCGAACCGGTCTTCCAGCCAGGCATTGTCCCGGGGGATCAGGTTCGTCTTCATCGCTTGCAGTTCCAGCCAGCGCATGGCGCGTTCCATCAAGGGTTGGGGTGCCCAGGCGTGTGGGCCGGTGAATTTTTCAATGTGATGCACGATGGCGGATGTTTGCAGAAGCGATTCCAGTTTCGTCATCTCCTGATAGTTAAAATCATAAAGGCCGACTGTGGCGAATACTACCGCCCGGCCCAGCCACTCTGCTTTCATGCCGGTTGGCAGGCCGGCGCCGCAGGCGATCACGCCGGCCATAGGGCGAGCCAGGATTGCGCCCAGGGCGCATGCTGTCCGTGCGCCTCCCGAAAAGCCTGCGGCGTAGAGCCGCTGTGCATCGATTGCCAGCCGCGACGTGAGGTCCCGCCACATGGCCCGCAGGGCTTGCACGGTGGGCTCCGGGGGGCCGTTGCGCACATCGAGTGAGCCAGCGAGAATGTAGCCGAGCTCCTCGGCGGCGCCACGAAGCAATTCGACCGGAGTCAGGCCGTTACCTCCCGGATCTAAGCAAATAACCAGAGGAAATCGTTTGGCGGTCGCATAGGATGATGGGAGGTACAAGGCATAGGAAAATTGGCTGTCGTTCAAGCAAGCCACTTTTTTATTCAGGCTCCCGGGGATCATTTCCGGATCAGCGGAAATGCCCCAGCCCGTCAAAGCCCATAGCCACAATACGGTTCCGGCGAGCGGTCTTTTTTTCATTTTACGATGGAAAAGTCTATTCCGAGATTGATCTTCTCCTCCGTTTAATCGATTACCAATTCTACGGCAAAGGTGCTCCCCTGTCCAGGGTCGCTTTCCACCCAGACGCGGCCGCCGTGGAGCTCAATCAACTTCCGGACAATGAAAAGTCCCAGCCCGGTGGATGTTTCTCCGCCGGTGGGTTTGGCGCTGAGACGTTGAAAACGCTGGAATATTTTTTCCTGGTCTTGGGCCGATAGCCCCGGTCCTTCATCACGGACGGCAAAGCGAATCTTCCGATTTTGGCAGGATGTGGATATCCAAATCCGCTTTCCGGCGGGAGAAAACTTGATGGCATTGCTGACGAGGTTTTCCATGATCTCTTTCAACCGTTCTTCATCCGCATGGGCTAGGCACTCGGGATCGGTCGCCAGGATGAGCTCCTGTTCTTTTTCCCGGGCGAAGCGTTCGTAAGCAGCAACCACTCCCGTGGCTAAAGCGGTCACGTCGGTCTCCGTCTTTACCAGCTGCAACTGCCCGCTCTCGATTACCGATGTTTTAAGCAGATCGTTAATCAGATTGAGCATCCATTTTGAAGATTGGAAGATGATCTCAGCCTTCCTGGATACGGCGGCGTCTGCGGTTTCCATGCCGATCAGTTCGGCATTGCCAAGGATGAACTGCAAGGGGTTCTTCAAGTCGTGAGCGGCGATGCTCAAAAATTGGCTTTTTAGGTCGTTGGCCACGCGCAGCTGGTCGTTCATCTTCTCGGTCTTTTCCTTTTCCCGGAGTAGTTCATGGGTGCGCTCCGTGACCAGGGTCGCCAATTCGTGGTGGCGTTTCTGCAAATGACGGGTGCGCAGCAAGAAAACTCCGGTGATGAGCAGCATGCCGATACCGGCGCAAAGAAAATAGAACCACCAGGTTTGGAAAAAAAAAGGACGTACGTAAAAATCAAATGTGGCTCCCTGGGGATTCCACACTCCGTCGCCGTTGCCGGCGGTCACCAAGAAGCGATAATGCCCGGGGATGAGGTTGGTGTAGTACGCCGCCCGTTCTTTCTGCGATTTGATAGTCACCCAGTCCTTGTCGATTCCGTGCAGCCGATATCTGAATTGGACTTTCTCGGGGGCGGCAAAGCCCAGGGCCGTGTAATGGAATGCAAATCTCTTTTTCCCCGGAGGAATTTCTGTTCCGGACAGCAACGGGATTTGCTGGTTGTCCACGATGGCCTTTTCGATATAGACCGGGGGAATCCATTCTCGGGATTTCATGCGCTCCGGTACGATCATTACCAGTCCTTTGGTGGTGGGAAACCACAACCGGCCAATCGGATCCCGCCAGCCGGCGGGTTGCGCATGCGGCGTACATTCGCCGCTTTTCATTCCCTCTTCGGTGCCGTACAGCGTGGCGGTCACTGCTCTGGTTTTCCCTGCGGCGCAGAGGTCGAGCTCTTTTTTGGATAAAGCGAAAATGCCGGTGGAGGTGCCGCACCACAGGGCGCCATAGTCGTCTTCGAGAATCTGGAAGATCGCATCGCTGGCCAGGCCGTTGCGAGTCGAAAAGTGACTCCAGCGGCCATCTTTCAACCGGTTGAGGCCATCGCCGTCGGTGCCCACCCACAAGACTCCTTCGGCGTCTTCATGGATGCAGTATACGATATTTCCGGCGAAACCTTTGTCGGCGCCGACGGGGATGAACGCCCCCCCCCTTCTTTCCATCAATCCGCCGCCGCTGGTGCCGAGCCACATTTCTCCGTGGCTGTCAAAAAGGATGGATAGAATGTAATTGCTGGACAAACCTTCACGCGTGGTGAAGGCCGTGAATTCGCCGTCGCGCAAACAGTTCAATCCCCCGCCTTCGGTGCCGATCCACATATCGCCGGTGGGACTGGCAGTGATCACGTCGATCTGGTCAGAAGAAAGCCCTTGCTTGCGAGTCCAGTGTTTGACTATTTTCCCGGCGCGCAACAGAAAAACGCCGGCTCCGCGAGTGCCCACCCATAACGAGTCGCCGTTGACATATACGGTTCGTACCGGCAGGCTGTTCAGGGCAGATATGGTAGCGATCCGGGAATCGCTCTCCGGACCCATGACGTTCAAGCCGCCATTATTGGTGCCGATCCATAGCCGGCCCTCGTTATCCCGACATATGCCTCTGATGAAATCATCGCTTAGACCTTCGGCCATGGTAAAGGTCGTGATGCGGCCGGTCTTCAATTGATGCAAGCCGCTGCCGGTGGTGCCGATCCAAAGGTTCGCTTCGCGGTCCTCGTATATGTCGGAGATGATCGCCCGGTTTAATTCGGCGTTGACGTTGAATGCAGTGAAGCGGTCGCGATTCAGGTAGTTTAAGCCGCCGCCGTTGGTGCCGATCCACAAACAACCCCCGCGGTCCTGGAATATGTCGGTGATCTTGTCCGAGGTGAGACCGTCGCGGACGGTGTAGTTTTTGAATGATTCTTTTTCCAGGCAATCGATGCCGCTTTGCGCATTGCCGACCCAGAGGCGTTCTTCTCTATCTTGCATCAAGGCAGTAATGACGTCGTTGGAGTATTCGTCGCGGCTGGTGTATATGGTGAAGACTCCGTCCTTGTAGGCGTTCAAGCCGTTGATCGTGCCGACCCATAAGGTGCCGTCGGCGCCATGGCTCAGGGCATAGACCAAATCGTTGGACAGGCCGCTGCTGCGGCGGAAAACGGTGGATGTGTCGGTGACATAGCGAACCAAACCGCCGCCGCCAGTGCCGATCCACAGACTGCCCGAGTGGTCGCCGAGCATAGCCAGAATGATGTTGCTAAAGATCGCATCGCGGATACGAATGTCAGTGAAAACTCCGTTCTTGTAGCGCACGAGTCCGCCGCCGAAGGAACCGATCCACAGAGTGCCCGAGGAATCTTCCCACAAGCAACTGATGTGGTTGTTGCTGATGGCGACCGTGTTTTCCTTGTTGAAGACTGTGAATTTCACGCCGTCAAAACGTGCGAGTCCCGAGCGGGTTCCCAGCCATATGTATCCGTCGCTGGTCTGGGTGATGGCGGTGATGGTATTGGACGGGAGGCCGTCCTTGGTGGTCCATGATTCGCAAATGTACTGGCTGGGAGTTTTCCCCGGATCAAGTGGGCAAAGCGCCAGCCGCATCACGGCCAACAGAGTTAGCGCTAATGTATTTCGGACCGTGTTCCGGCGCCGCAAGCGGCCGTTCATGTTTTTACCTGCCTTGGGAAACGCAGACGAACCGTGCCCTGGCGGTTGTCATTAGTATAATACGTATTTTTTTGCTAATCATTTACACAAAAAATGAAAAAAATCGCTTTTGGCTCTGCCGTAAAAATGAACCTGGGCGCTTATTGGGGATAAGCGCCCAGGTCCAGGCAAACCAAACCTATTGGGGAGGGGTGTATATGGGGAGAGTTCGTGGGAAGCAGAGGAGCACGACTGCCTGTTCTTGAACACGTGCGCCATGCTGGGGATATCATGTTCATCTCTTTATTGAGATCAATTCGCGTACCATTTTGATAAAAATAACCGGCATTCTCCATCCCTGGGACGAATGGCCTGGGATTAATGATGAAACTCGGGGAATGAGGGAAGAACGGTTTCCAACGAATGAGGGTCAAGCGCCCGGCCAGATAAAAAATTCGGATTTTCCAACGCTTTGTTCGGATTCTTGGATCGGAAGACAGCACTATTTTCCGGGCATTATCAGGGACAGAAGCTCAGCCGATTTTATTTTTCAACAGGCCGCCCAATTTCTCCCGATACGAGCGACTCATCGGGATACGGGTTCCGTCCTTCAGAGTGATTTGCGATTCACTCTGCGAGACGATTTCGAGTTCCTTGATGCGATCGATGTTGACGATGGCCGAGCGGTGAACGCGCAGAAAGCGGCTGGCGTCCAGGCGTTCGGCCAATGCATTCATTGTTTCCCGCAACAAGTGCGATTCGTGCCCTACATGGATGCGGGCATAATTGCCATCCGATTCAATCCAATCGATTTCATTGGTTTTGACAAAAAAAATCCGGCCGCCGACCCTGATCAGCAGGCGTTCGGGATTCTTGGGATCGGGCTTGAGGCTTTCCAGCAAAGAGCGCAACGAATCGTTGGCCAATCCCTCCCGCAGGTGTCCCACTTCTTCCCGGGCGCGGCTGATGGCTTTGTGCAAACGCTCGCGGTCAAACGGTTTCAGCAGGTAGTCGAGGGCATTCGACTCGAATGCTTTCAGGGCGAATTCATCGCGTCCGGTGACGAAGATGATCACCGGCATCTTCCCTTTGGGTATATGCCGCAGCACCTCGAAGCCGTCCATCCCGGGCATCTGCACATCCAATAGCACCAAATCGGGATTCGTCTCTTGGATGGCCGTCACCGTTTCTTCGCCGCTGGCGCAGCAAGCGACGATTTCGACGTCCGATTCGTGCTTCAAATAATTGGTGAGCAATTCCCGGGCCAGAGGCTCGTCGTCTGAGATGATGGTGCGAACCGTTTTGTTCATGGAAGCTCCGCTTCCAGTATAGGAGATTTTTATGCTTGACGCAATACCGATTTCCCTATTTGCAAATCCACGCGAATCGGCTACAATCGAATTTCTGCGAGCCTTCAAGTGGCCGAGAGCTCACACCAGGAGGAACGATGAGGCATGGTCTTTTACCGCGTGCAACGTTGTGGTTGACTGTTTTGGCGATTTCGCTTGGTTTTGCTCCATTGCGTTCTGCCATAGACGGCAAGCTTTTTTTTGGTATGGAAGCCCGCTCGATCGGCCCGGCTGGAATGAGCGGGCGCATTGCGGCGATCGAAGCGGTGGCGTCGCAGCCGAGCGTCATCTATGTCGGCGCGGCTACGGGCGGCGTATGGAAGTCATTGAACGGTGGCGTTTCCTGGGAACCGATCTTTGATAGTCAAGATACGGCCTCCATCGGAGCCATCGCCGTGTGCCCGACGGATCCGAGCATCGTCTGGGTGGGCACCGGTGAAAGCAATACCCGCAACAGCGCCGGCGTCGGCCGCGGCGTGTACAAGTCGCTCGACGGCGGCAAGACCTGGAAAAAAGTCGGTCTGGAAAAAACCGAACATGTGGCGCGCATCATTCTCCACCCCCGCGATCCGGACATCGCTTACGTGGCGGCCTTGGGCGCGACCTGGGGCGAGAACTCCGAGCGCGGCGTTTTCCGCACCAACGACGGCGGCAAAACGTGGAGCCGGATCCTATATGTCGACTCCAGAACCGGAGCCGCGGACCTGGCCATGGCGCCCAATAATCCCCACCTACTGCTGGCCGCCATGTGGGAGCATCGGCGCTGGCCGTGGTTCTTCAAATCGGGCGGCCCCGGAAGCGGCATTCACGTCAGTGCCGATGGCGGGGATACCTGGAAACGGTTGACTTCCAAGGATGGTCTGCCCGCGGGTGAGCTTGGCCGCTGCGGCGTGGCCTATGCCCCAGGTCGCCCGAACGTGGCTTATGCGTTGGTAGAAGCGGCACGTAGCGTATTGCTGCGCTCCGATGACGGCGGCGGAACCTGGCGCACGGTCAACAGCCAGCCCAACATCAGTGGCCGCCCCTTCTACTATGCCGACATCCGGGTCAACCCGCGCAATGAAAACATCGTCTACAGCCTGCAATCCCTTCTCGAAGTGAGCGAAGATGGCGGAAAATCGTTCAAGATGCTGGTCAAGTGGGGTCAATCTCACGGCGACTTTCACGCCATGTGGATCGATCCGGACGGCGAACGGCTATTGGTGGGCAACGACGGCGGCGTGGTGATCAGCCACGACCGGGGTCGAACGTGGCGCTTTGTGCCGAACCTGCCCCTGGCCCAGTACTACCACATCAGCGTCGACGACCAATATCCCTACAATGTCTACGGCGGCTTTCAGGACAACGGTTCCTGGGTGGGCCCCAGCATGGTGCTGACCGAATGGGGGATTTTCAACCACCATTGGCGATCGGTGGGTTACGGCGACGGGTTCGGCACCGAGCCCGATCCCGAGGACAACTTCTGCGGATATTCCATGTGGCAGACGGGGAATCTCAACTATTTCGACCGGCGCACCGGCCAGCAGCTCACCATCCGGCCGGGCGAAACCGACGTCAAGCAGCGATACAATTGGAACGCTCCCCTGGCCATCGATCCCTTCGAACCGGCGACTATCTATTACGGCAGTCAATTCGTGCACCGCAGCCGCGACAAGGGCAAAACCTGGGAGGTCATCTCTCCGGATCTGACGACCAACGATCCGGCCAAACAGAAACAGAGCGAAAGCGGCGGATTGACCCGGGATGTCAGCGGCGCCGAGAACTACACGACCATTTTGGCGATCGCCCCCAGCCCGGTCCAGAAAGGAGTCATTTGGGCGGGCACCGATGACGGCAACGTTCAACTGACCCGCGACGGCGGCCGAAATTGGGAACGGATTTCCCGCGCTCTCATTGGCGAGGGCGGCCGAAAGGGGCGGGTGCCGGCGGGCAGCAGTGTGCCCCACCTGGAAGCCTCCTGGCACGACGCGGCTGTGGCTTATGTCGCTTTCGAAAACCATCAGCAGTCCGATTGGACTCCCTACGCGTTCGTCACCCGCGACTACGGCCAGACCTGGCAGAGCCTGATCACGCCCGATATCGACGGTTATGTCTGGGTGATCAAGGAGGATCCAAAAAAGGCGGACCTGCTCTTTTTGGGAACCGAATTCCATCTCTATGTCAGTTTCAACGGCGGCAAGCAGTGGATGAAGTGGAGCGAAGGGTTGCCCACGGCTCCGGTGCGGGACCTGGCCATCCAACACCGCGAGGATGACCTGGTGATTGGCACCCACGGCCGTTCCGCTTACATCATCGACGATATATCGCCGCTGCGGCAGATTTCCGAAACAGTCCTGCAGGAGCCCCTTCACCTCTTTCCGATTGCTGAAACGAAACAGTATCGATACTCCTCTTCACTCGTCTATTACAGCCCGGGAGACACCCAATTCAAGGGAAAGAACCGGCCGGTCGGAGCGTGGATCACGTTCGTGTTGAATCCGTTGCCGGAAAAAAAGGAATCCCCGGCGGCAAAAGGCGAAGCGGCTGCGGGTGCGAAGAATGACGCCGGCCAGGAGGAGAAGCCCGTCATCGAGATCCTGGATGAGAAGGGAGAGGTGATCCGCACCATTGAAGGCGAAGCGAAAAAGGGCATCAATCGCGAGATCTGGGACTTGCGTCGCAAGGCTTTCCCGACCTTGTACCGCTGGGAAGATGAGGAGGAAGAGAGCGAAAGCGAAGAGGGCGGTTTGTTCGTCTTACCCGGAACGTACACGGCCCGAGTAAAGTATGGCGGCCGGGACGAAAAGACAGAAATCGTGGTGAAACCCGATCCGCGTTTGAAGATCGACGAGCCGGGCTTGAAACAGTGCTATGCCATGAGCATGGAAATCGGCGGCTGGTTGGAGAATCTGGACAAGATTTTAAAGGTCGTTGCCAATCATCGGCAAGCGATTCAGACCCTGCAAAACTTCATTCCGGGAGACAAAGCAAAGGATGGCGAAAAGTCCAGCGAAGCGCTAAAAAAGCTCAAGGAAGCGGCGACGGGACTGGAGAAAAAATTGCAGGATTTGAAAAACCGGATCGTCCCGAATCTGGAGATGCAGGGATTCAACGACGACTCGGATCTGCTCGCGGAACAGGTCAACGGCACGCTTAATCTCGTTTGGGATTGGGATTCGTTGGCGGCACCGACCCAGGCCGCTCAGATCAAGTATCGGAATACAAAGGCCAAGCTAAAGGCGTTTCTGGAAGAATTCAACCAGTTCTTTGAAAAGGAGTTGGCCCCGTTCCAGAAGCAGGTCACGGAGTCGGGTTTCTCCCTGTTCAAGCCCTATGCGCCATTGGCCTTGAAGGACTGACTTCAGCATTCAAGACATTCCTGTCACTTGATCTGTTTCGGCAGCCGGCGGCATCCAGCGTGCGATGCCGCCGGCTGGCGGGTGATTTTCTCTAGCGCAGTTCGCCGCTGGATCCCGGAATTTCCCGGTATGGTTCAAAGCGGATGTTCAGGTGCTTTCCGAGGAATTCTTCGATCCGTCCATAAAAATCGAGCTCGTTTTCGGGCCGTTTGAAGCCGTGCCCCTCGTCGGTGTAGACCACGTAGGTCACCGGCAGTTTTTTATCACGCAGGGCTTGCACGATCTGGTCCGATTCGCGGATGTTGCAGCGAGGATCATTGGCGCCCTGGGCCACCAGCAGCGGCGCCCGGATGCGGTCCACATGGAAGAGGGGCGAGACCCGGTGGTTATACGCTTCATCATTTTCGGCGTCGCCGAAAATTTTAAGGAAGATTTTTTTTAGGGGGCCGTAGTAAGGAGGGATGGATTCCAACATGGTCTTAAGGTTGGAAGGCCCAACGCCATCGATGCCGCAGGCGTAGAGCTCGGGGGTAAACGCCAAACCAGCCAGGGTGGCGTATCCTCCATACGAGTAGCCTATAATGGCCACCCGCTGGGGATCGGCGATTCCCTGGTGAATTGCCCACCGCACCGCGTCGGTCAAGTCATGCTGCATGCTGCCCACCCCCGCCTGTCCGTCTCCGGCCTTCTGGAAAGTCTTGCCGAACCCTACGGAGCCGCGGAAATTGACCTGCAATACCGCGCAGCCACGGTTGGCCAGAAGCTGAACCAGCGGTTCATAGGTCCAGGAATCGCGGGCCGTGGGGCCGCCGTGAACATACAGGACCAACGGTAGTTTTTTCATACTGCCGCCTGCGGGCAGGGTCAGGTACGATGGGAGCTTCAGCCCGTCACGGGCGGTAATAAGAACCGGTTTCATGCGTGCCAGCTTGTAGCGTGCCAGCTCTGGGCGATCGTCAAATAGAAACTGCGCGCGGCCCGTTTTTCTATCATAGAGATATGTGGAGACGGGGCCGTCGTCCCGCATGAATGAGACCAGCCAGCGGGAATCCGAGCGGTCACGGCTGTCGATGCGGAAATGGCCGCCGGCGATTTTTTGCAGCCGGGAAAAGTCGATCCCCAGTGAGGAGTCGAGAATTTTCCATTCGGGTAAAAGGTACTCGAAAATAACCGCTTGCAATTGGCCCGTTTGCGGCTGAACCAGGGTGTCCCCCGGCAAGGGATTGCACCGTTTGTTGGAGGCGCTTGTTTCCAGCACACGTCCCGAAACGGCATCGATTTTCAGGATTTGCGGCGTGTCGAATCCAGTGCTTGATAAGACATAAAGGGAGCGACCATTGTCGGTGAAGCCGATGGCGAAGCCGTCGAAGATGTCGCTGTCCCAGCCCCAGGTCAGCAACACGCGCCAAGGCTGATCCGGACCATCGCGGACGCGCAGGATCTTTTCTCCGTTCTCCAGATTCAGGGCCCGCGCGGCGCGGATGACCAGGTTTCCGTCTGCGAGCCATTCTTCGCCGGTCAAGTAAATCACGTCGCCCGGATTTTCTGTGTCCAGCTTGACGGCGCCCGTGTCCAGATCGATGCGGTACATGTCGAAGAGCTGGGGATTGCGCAGGTTCATGCCCACCAGGATTTCCTTTTTTCCGGGAATGATATTCACGGCCCGCACTCCCTGGAAGGGAGTCAGATCGCGCACGGCGCTCGTTTTCAGGCTCGCGCTATAGAGGTGGAAGTTCTCGTCGCCGGCGTTGTCCTGAAGATAGAGGATATCGACGCCGCTGTACGCCCAGAAATAGGTCCGAATCCCGCGATGCGCATCCCGGGTGACCATAATCTCTTTCCCGTTGTCCAGGGTGCGGACCCAGACATTCATCACCCCTTTTCCCGATGGCGCTAGGTAAGCCAGTTGCGTTCCATCGGGCGAGATCTGGGGGGATTTTTTTTGAGGATTTCCGAAGAGGATGTCCCGAGAAATGAGGGGGGGAAGCTCGGAGAGCCGTTCCGTTTTTTCTGCCATACAAATGGCAGGGAACAGCATCAATCCGAGCACCGCGAGCACGTTCAATACGATCCTTGAATGTTTCATGTGACCTCCTTTGGTCTTGTCTGATATGTTAAGCAATATACTATGCAAAGCGATGTATATATAAAAAAATGAACCTAGTTAATTCAATAAAAATCATTCTATTTTTTTAAACCAGGTTTTTTCCGACTCTTGAGTATATGCAGCAACTTTGTGGTTCCTATGTATGCCAGGATCGATATTGCCAAGCCGATGGGAATGATCAAGTATCCCAGAGGATCATGGGCGACTCCGGAAGAGTTAAGCGATACACCAGCCACGAAACTTCCGTCATTGAACCACAATATGCCGGCATGATCGGGTATCAGGGGCTTCAAGACGGCCATAAAGAAAAATGTCAAGGCAACCGCATAGCCGCAAATGTAGAAAAGGGCCAGAAGCAGGTTGCGAATTCCGCCGGCTATGAAGAAATAAAGACCCTTAATCACGGTCTTGGGATTGAGGGATCTCGCTGCCTGGGCGAGCAATTTGTCGGCCAGCAGGGGTTTCAAAAACGCTTCGGGATCTCCCAGGCGTTCGATTGCGGCCATCAGCCTTTCTGCCTCTCCTCCCTCTTTTTCCTGCTGAAAACTGGTGTAAAGGTGGTCTTGTAGTTCGAGCGTCAGCTCTTCTTTTTGAGCTTCAGCCAAAGGCTTCAGC
>Ga0316628_100002613_pt1 | contig 13464 bp, 17 predicted proteins | sample OWC_Aug_M2_C1_D5_FD_207648 | JGI IMG/M metagenome (GOLD analysis project Ga0316628, IMG submission 207648) | Wetland soil microbial communities from Old Woman Creek delta, Ohio, United States - OWC_Aug_M2_C1_D5_C | ecosystem: Environmental > Terrestrial > Soil > Wetlands | place: USA: Ohio... | reverse complement strand
TGATGCGTGTGCCAGCCCACTGCCTATTAAGCAAAATACCAGCACCACAACGCCTACCCTGGCAATCAGAAGGACGGAACGCATGGTCATCTAATGGCTGCTTTTATGAAATTTCGACTAGAGTCCTTAATGTCTGCACCTGGGACTGTTCGGCCTGTCGCCATAGTCCGCTTTGCGGAGTCTACATTGCACCAGGGGGCGGCAGCAATGGCGGGATGATCGGACATGTGTGTCAGACCAAATCTGAGCCACTACAAATAATGGACTCCAATTATTCATCAGTGCGAATGCCACAGAAACGGCGCAATGAGCGCTCCCTCCGCGTTCCGTGCTGCGCGCTTGGCGGCGAAGACATGGTTGACCGTCGCGCCCTTGGAGCGCAGATAGGCGGCGAGTTCGGTCGCGCCCTGGTCTTCGGCCAGCTGGAGCGGGGTGAGCCCGTAAAGACCGGGCGCTGTGGTGATGCCCATGCGTTCGAATGCCTCGGCGTTGACGTTGGCGCCGCTCTCGACCAGCAGCTCGGCCATCTTGCGGAAGTTTGCGACAGCGGCCAGGTGCAGCGGCGTCCAGCCGTCCGGCGGGGCGGCGGAGACGTGTGCGCCCTTTGCGATGAGGAGCTTGGCCGTTGCCAGCGTGGGTTCGTCGTTGGCGTCGAAGGCGGATTTATGGCCGGCCAGAATCCGCAGGGGGGGCACGCCGTCCGCAGACTTGCCGTCCGGATCGGCGCCCGCTTCCAGCAACAGGCGCATCGCCTCGACATTGGAAAAGTGCGCCGCGACGTTCACCGGCTGCTCGCCCGACTTGTTCGCCGCGTTCACGTCGATGCCGCGCTTGATGAAACTCCTGACCATGTCGTAATACATGCCAGACGGAAAGGAAAGCCAGTGGGTAAAATTGTCCGGCGTCACGTCGGCCGCGATCTTCTCCACGCGGTCGCGCGCCTCGATCATCGCGGCGATCTTGCCCAACTGCTCCGGGGTGAAACCCTGCAGCGCCTTGCCGGCAAGCAGTTTTCTATCCAGCCGCACCCACGGCGGCGAAACCTCGATTGCGTTGAGGAGGTCCTCGATCTCCTTGTTGCGCACCCGCAGGAGGTCTTCGACGGACTGGTTCATGTACAGCGGCGTGTGCGGCAGGCGGCTGACGGCCACCGTCTGCTGCGCCACCGCATCCAGCACCGCCTGGCTGCCGAGGGCGAGCACGGCCTGCGCATTGCGCGCGCGCAAGCCTTCGGGGGTGCGGCGCACCAGATCGATCAGCGCCGGTTCCGCCGGCTGATAGTGGCGCTCCGCCAGGAAGCGTGCGACAGGCTCCGCGCCATAGGGGTCGAGCTGCGGCAGGATGGCCGTGAGCTCGGCCTCGATGCCCGGCTGGTCGGTCCGCACGATGGCCGCGGCCAGGTAGCCCACGTTCGCGCCCTGCATCATGCTGAAGAAATTATTCGGGTCCTGCGGCGTATCGAGCTCGGCCTTGATGCGCGCCAGAAAGGCATCGAACAGCGCGCGCGTGTGATACGGGTGCACCAGCGCCCAGATGTCGGCGCTCATCTCCGGCGGGTGCAGGCTGGGGTCCTGCAGGTGCCTGAGCAGCAGCGCCTCGATCTCCGGCGTGGCGGGGCGGCGAAACGTGTTCGCGAAAGAGCGCAGGAAGGCCTGGTCCTTCAGGTCGAGCAGGAAGGGAACCGCATCCGCCTTGCCCGCCAGGCCGATCTTCATCGCCAGGCTGTCCGCCTCCTGGTGCTTCTGCATGGCGATGGCGAAGCTGCTCTCGATATGATTGGGATACGCCTGGCGCTCGGCGATGGCCTGGGCATAGGCCTCATGCGCCTCGCGCAGGGTGTTCTTTTCGGCATCGGTCATGGGCTCCGCGCCGCTGCATCGCATGGCCACGGCCATGCACAGCCCGAGCGCCGCCACCAGGCGATTCAACGGCGATAAGGGAGGCATGGCCTACGGGCGCCCCGAGAGCAGCCGCACCATCTCCTCATTGCCCATCTGCCGGGCAATCTCCGCCGCGCTCAAGCCGCGCTGCGATTTGAGCGACGCCTTGGCTCCGGCGCTGAGCAGGGCCTGCGCCGCCTCGGTATTGCCGGCCATCGCCGCTATCATCAGGGGCGTCACCTTGCCGTCCCAGGGCTGCAACGGCTCAAGCCGTGCCGCCGCGTACACCGTCTGCTTGGCCTGCATCTGCGCGAGCCAGGCCTGGGCGGCGGGGTTGTTGGGGGCGCCGGTTTGGGGATTGAAGAGCACGCCCTCGGGCAGCGCAGCGGTTTGCGCGTTGGGGTCGGCGCCCAGTGCCAGGAAACGCTTGATCATGGCGGCATTGCCATGCCGCGTGGCCGCGGCATAGTGCAGCGCCGTCTCGCCGAACGGCGCGCGCGCGCTGGGGTTGAGCCCATGCTGTATCAGCGTTTCCGCCAGCTCCGGCTTGCCCTGGAAGGCTGCGCCGTACAGCGCCCATTTTTCCTCGGCGCCCAGTTTTTTGGCGTGGCGCAGCAGCTCGCCCGCCAGGAACTCGTTGCCGCTGGCGATGGCCTGCGTAATCGGGCCTATCTCCTCGCCGCCCACGTTCAACGCCTCGATCCGCGCGCCCTTTTGCACCAGCAGGCTGATGACTTCGTGGTCGTCCTGGTACACCATCATCAACGGCAGCTGTTTGTTGGAGCGCAGGTTGGGGTCGGCCCCGGCATCGAGCAGCATGCGGATTGCCTTCACGCGGTCGAACGGGTCCGGGGGCGCATCCATGCACTTATCGGTTCCGGCGATGCAGACCTTGGTGATATTCTGTTTGCGGTAGTTGATGGCATAGCCCAGCGCGGTCTGGCCTTGCGCATCCGTGGCATTGGGATTGCCGCCATGGGCCACGATCATGCGGAAAAATTCCGGGTCCGTCAGGGCCATGATAATCAGCGGGCGCCCGTAATTGCTGCACTTGCCGGACGAATCCTCGTTGTCGCACACGTTGGGATTGGCGCCCGCCGCCAGCAGGATCTTGGCAATGTTCACGTCGGCATCGGCAACCACCCGCCGCGGGTTCATCAGCGAATGCGCATTGGGGTCCGCGCCCCGGGCAAGCAGCAGCTTCACCAGTTCGGGCTTGCGCGCCTGCACCGCCGAGGCCAGCGACGTGGAGCCCTTCGCCCTGGGATCGAAACCGTGGTCGAGCAGGAGCTTCATGATCTCCATCTCGCCCTCTCCCTCGGGGTCGCCCGTGGGCAGCTCGGTGCCGGGACGCGCGCCCGCCTCCAGCAGCGCCTTGATGGTGGCGATCTTGGTCGCCTCCTCCTCGGGCCGGGGCGGGGCGAGGCGCAGGGCCACGTTCAGCGGCATGGCGCCATCATTGCGCTTTGCGTTGGGATTGGCCCCGGCCTTGAGCAGGAGACGGGTCGTTTCGAGGTGGCGCTCGGGCGTAACCGAGCCGGAACCGTAATGCGTGGCGAAGGTGCTTTCCACAGCGGCGATCAGCGCCGTCTCGCCCGAGCGGAATGAACTGGTGCGCGCGGTGTCTACTGGCAGGCCCTTCGCCAGGATGGCGGCGATCATCTCGGTATCGGCCATGCGCGTGGCGAAAGTCAGCGGCGTGTCCGGCATATCCCGGAACACCGGGAAATTGAGGCTGTCGTGCGCCGCCTTGATCAGCGACAAAGCACCCGCGCGATCGTCCGTGGAAAGCGCATGGCCTATCTTCGCCTGCTCCGGCGTGAGATCGGTGCGCCCGTCGGCATAGCCCGCGGCCCCCTGCAGCCCCTGGCCCGGAGGCCGCGCCTGGACAGACGCAGCGGACCCCGCGAGCGCGCCGGGCATGCCCGGCACAAACGGCCGCGGCGGGACCAGCGCGCTCTGGCTCCCCACCCTGGGGGCTGCCTGCATGGGCGCGAGCGCGCTCATTCCCCGCACCACGGCCACCGCACCCTGCGGCGGCTGTTCCGGCTGCGGCGGCGGCGCCGTCTCCTTATAAGGCGCCGCGCCGGAAGCGCACGGCGCGGCCTGATAGCTCACCTCGCCGCCGTTGACGCACTTGTAAACCCCGCCCTGCGCCACGCAGGGAAGCCAGGCCAGCGACAGGAACAGCACCCGCAGCGCAACGGCGGATGCACGCATGGATGGTGTTGCAGGACAAGACATGCTCACGTTTCCCCCCTGAGACAAACGTTTACTTTACATCCTGGTTTAATCCGGCCTGGAGCCGGAAAGTGTATCCCGGCACACTACTGGAAGGCGGAGGGTTTGGCAATGGCAAAAGGGAACTGAGCTAAGGAAACGCTGAATAAGTCGTCACACCGGCGGAGGCCGGTGTCCGGTTCACTGAAATCACTGGATTCCGGCCTTCGCCGGAATGACGAATCGGCACTTATTCAGCGTTTCCCCAATTTCGCGAGTGTACGCGCGGTCGGGGTTCGTGGCGCTCCTGCCCGTAGGTTTGCCGTTTCGCATTCACCTACGCGGTGGGTTGGTCCTGTGAAGCGGGCATGCGCCTGCGCTGCAGGTAGACGAAATGCAGGGCGCAGCATGCCGGCGCGACGAAAAGTAAGGCCTTTATGTCTACCCTTGCGAGATGCCCTGAAAATTCCATTACGCCAGAGACCGCCCCGGCCACGCTCAGGTAGAACACCACCCCGAAGCGGAAGCGCCGGCCGGCGACCGTGGCAATCGCCAGGCGCCAGAAACTGACGAGCGCCAGGGCCCAGCCCGCAAGCATCAGTAGCGTGGGTAGCTCCCATAGAAACGATAGAAATGGGGATGACGAGCGGTTGAACGACGTAAGCAGGTTGAAGGTGGCGCCCATGAGCTGGGGCGTGACAAAAAGGGCAAGGGCGGTGATCGGCCCTCCGCACAGCACGGCCTCGATGGCGTAGGCCACCGGCAGCAATCGGCTCAAGCGGCCGGGCTTGGGCGAAGGGGCAGTGTTCATTTCAGCAGCCTCCCCGCCCCGTCGCGCACCGTCACCGCCACCGGGAAGCCGGTGCGCACGCTCTGCGTCACGACGCAGAAATCCTCGAACTGCGCCAGGATGCGGTCCAGGTGCTGCATCTGCGCCGCTTCCCCCTGCATGCGGATGTCCACCGCCACCTCGCCTACGCGCAGCCGCCCGCCCTCGTTGCGCACCAGCGTGCCGGAGACGGTGGCGGAAATTTTGCCCGGCTCGTTCTTGTACTTGCGCAGCGCAAACAGATAACTCGCCAGCAGGCAATTCGCCACGCTCGCCGCCAGCAGCCGCGCCGGGTTCGGCCCGGCCCCCTTGCCCAAGGGCGGCGGCTCGTCCGTGAGCAGGGCAGGGATGTTGTCGTCGAAGCGCACCAGGAAGGCGTAGTCTTCCTGCTGCTCCAGGGTGAAAGAAAAGGCGTCGCTCATGGGTTCCTCCCGGTGGGCGGCGTCCGTGGCCACGGGCACCGCTGCGCGGTGCTTATCCTACCTCACAACTGCTCCGGCGGCTCGCCCGCGTCTTCGCTTCGTCGTTCCGGCGCAGGCCGGAACCCAGCCATCCCAATCATGCTCGCGCAGCGAGACTGCAAGGCTTTGTCCGCTGCACAAGCGTGTATGCTCGGCTGGATACCGGCCCGCGCCGGTATGACGGCGTGAGGGTGTGACGGCGCGCCGTATGAGCCTGCCCTCATCATCGCGCCTTCGCTTCGTCGTTCCGGCGCAGGCCGGAACCCAGCCATCCCAATCATGCCCGCGCAGCGGGACTGCAAGGTTTTGTCCGCTGCACAAGCGTGTATGCTCGGCTGGATACCGGCCCGCGCCGGTATGACGGCGTGACGGCAGCGTGTGGCATAACGGCGCCAGCCCCGCGGGCGGGCATTCATCCCCCGCGCCTTGCGCTCACCCCACATCCATGATCATCTGCTTCACCACGCCGCAGATCACCGCGTCCGCGCCCAGTTGCATGAGGGGGTAGCGCGGATTCACCGGCTTGAGGAACCACACGCCGCCGTCGAGGATGAGCTGCTTGAAGGTGGCGTCGCTGCCGTTCTGGCGGGCGATGACGTAGCTGCCGTTCTTGGGCTCGGATTCGGGCTCGACGATGATGATCGCGCCGCTGGGGAAGCGCGGCTCCATGCTGTCGCCTTCCACGCGCAGGGCGTAGGTGTGGCGCTTCACGGGGACGGTGGTGTCTATCCACTGGTCCGCGCTGCCGGGGGCGAAGTTGTCCACGGCCTCGTCCCAGTTGCCCGCGGCCACGAAGCTGATCAGCGGCACGCGGCCGCGCAGCTGCACGTCGCTGAGCGCGGCGCCCTTGCCCGCGGCGGGCTCCGGCTTGCCGCGCCCGGTGGAGAGCCACAGCGCATCGCACTGCAGGGCGTGGGCCAGCTCGGCGATGCGGGCGGTCTCCTGCACGTCGCCGCGTTCCAGCTTGGAAATCACCGTCTGGTCGAGCCCGGCCATCTCGCCCAGCCTTACCTGCGAAAGGTCCAGCGCCTTGCGGCGCAGCTTGATTCTTTGTCCCAGCGTGGTCTTCATTGATGAGTGCCCTTAATGACGCATGGCCGGATTATGCGCGATAAATGCGCATTTGCATAGGCGTGTGTGCTTGACAATGAATAGGCGCGTATGCATAATGCCCTTGAAGCGGCGGCAAGGGCGCTCGACGGCCGGCCCCGCCAGGAATGCCAGGAAGCGGCGAAAGTCACCGGATCCCTCTCCCTCCCTGGGGAACACCGCAGCCCGAAGCGCGCCGCCGCCCGTGCCTTGGCACGGCGGGCCGCGTAGCCGGATTCGGGCAGGGCTCCCTGAGTCCGCCTTGAGATATGCACAAATTACTGAACGGAGACCACCATGCTCACCCATGTGCTACAGACAAGCATAAATGCATATGATGCTCACCTCGGCAGCGGCCGGGCGCGCGGGCAATGCCTGCGCATCCTCAATTACATCCGCGCCGCCGGCGGCGACTGGAGCATCGGCGAGCTGGCCCACGCCCTGGCCATGGACAAGAGCACCGTGTCGGCGCGCGTGCACGAGCTGCTGCACGGCACCCGCGAGCTGGCCGCGCGCCCCAGGCGCAAGGACCGCGTGAGCGGCATCTTGGTGCGCCCGGTGGCGGTGGCCCGCCGGAGCGAGACGGTGCAGGTGCGGCCATGAGCGCAATCAAGGCCGATGCCTGGATGCCGCTGTGGATCGGCGCCTACCTTGCCGACACACCGCACCTCTCGCGCGACGAGCACGGCGGCTACCTGCTGCTGATCATGGCCTATTGGCGCACACGCGCCCCGCTGCCCGACGACGACAAGCGCCTGGCCGCCATCGTGAAGGCCAGCGCGCGGGAGTGGAAGGCGCTGCGCCCGGTGCTGGCGAATTTCTTCGAGGTGAAGGAGGGGCTGTGGTGGCACAAGCGCATAGACCAGGAGCTTGCCAATGCCGTGGCCAAGAATCAGAAGGCGAAGGGCAAGGCACAAACCGCCGCGCAAGTTAGGTGGGCGCATGCTCCAAGCAATGCTCCAAGCAATGCTCCAAGCAATGCTCCAAGCAATGCTCCAAGCAATGCTTCGGGCATGCCGCAAGCAATGCATATGCAATGCCCTACACCCACACCATCACCTACACCAGAACCTGTGGGGGGGGAGGGCGCGGGCGCGCAGGCGGGCGAGGCGGCCGAACTGGCCGTGGCCCTGCGCAGCCGCGGCGTGAACATCACCCCGGCCAACCCGTTGCTGCTGCAATGGCTGGCGGAGGGCTATGGGCCGGGAGAGATCCACGCCGCGCTGGACATCGCGCGCCTCTCCAAGCCGGAGCCCGCCGACATGCCCGCGAAATACCTCGACACCGTCTTGCGCAACGTGCCCGCACAAGGCCCAACCGCGAAAAGGAGTCTCCACCATGAGCGAGCCGAAACCATTGCGGGACTTACTGGCACCACTGCGCCATCCCGGGCAAAGCAAGCACGCGCGCCCCTCACCTTCGACCACGAGTGACGCCATGGACAGCCGCACGCACACCGATACCGCACTGCCGCAGACCTGGGTGGAGCGCATCTTCGAGGTGATGGCCGCCAGCTACGGCGCGCGCTTCGCCGATGCCTGGCGCGGCACCGATCCGCACACCGTCAAGGCGGTGTGGGCGAGGAAGCTCGGGGCGCTTACGCCTGATCAGATCCGCCGCGGCCTCGAAAGCCTGGAGCAATGCAAATTCCCGCCCACCCTGCCGGAATTCGTTGCCCTGTGCAAACAGGCCGTGCCCCAGGCGCACCGGCTCAAGCTGCCCGCGCCGCGCCCCACGCCGGAACAGCGCGAGCAGGGCAGGCAGCGCTTCGCCGAAATCAAGCGCGGGCTGGGGCGGGCCTGAGCCATGGCACCCGTTATTGCGCGCTGCCTTGCCTGCCGCCACCGCCACTGGCGCAGCATCGAAGGCTTCATGGTGCTGCACTGCACCCTGCGCGGCCTGCGCTTCGGCATCGCCCCGGACATCGGGCGCGGCCGCGTCAACAGGGCGGGCGGCTGCGTGGCCATGCCGGAGAAGTGCGCGGACTGCACCATCCCGGCGGAGAGCGGGGATTCGTCGTTCCGGCAGGGGCCGAACCCAGCCCGCGCCGTCATTCCGGCGGAGGCCGGAATCCAGCCGGGCGCAGAAACCCGCGTGGCGGACAAGACCAAGGCGCCGCTTCGCGGGTTCAGTGGTTCTAAGGGGCTGAAGCCCCAAGAACCACGCAGCCCCGGAATGACGGCACAGCAACACAAACTTGAACAAGGAGCACACCCATGAAATGGACCCCGGAAAAAATAGAAAGCCTCTGCACCCGCTATCCGCATGAAGACAACGGCCTGCTCGCGCGCGAACTCGGCTGCTCGCGCAAGGCCCTGGCCTTCCGCGCCTCCAGCCTCGGCATCAAAAAGACCGAAACCTTCAACGAGGCCCGCTTCGCCCGCCTGGGCAAAAAGGCGCCCGAACACCTTGCCGCAGGCGAGCGCCGCACCATCGCCACCGGCACCGTCATCATCCGCGGCAACGTGCTCACCCACCTCTCCCACTTCAGCGCCCTGCGCACCTGACCACCCAACCGAAAGGCACAGCCATGACCAAACCAGCACTCATCCAGATCGGCGAATACGGCAAACGCGTAGGCGAAACCCACGGCCGCGCCAAGCTCACCGACCACGAAATAGACCTCGTCCGCCAGCTCAAGGAAGAAGGCATGCCCGCCACCGAAATCGCCGCGAAGATGGAGATTTCAAAAAGGTACGTCTACAAGCTGGTGAACTACGAGAGACGGGCATCGGTGGTGGCGGAGTGGCGGAGGGGGAGGTGAGCGGCCGAGCATTGGCGTCGGCCCGCTACGCGCTTACATATTTGGCTGGGTTCCGGCCTGCGCCGGAACGGCGAGGACCAGATTTGCAAATAACGGCCTACCCAACTGGGGCGCCGTCATACCGGCGCAGGCCGGTATCCAGTCATTCATATCCGCCCGCGCAGCCAAGTGATCTTTTCTGCAAGACAGTTTCTGAGTCCTGAAAAACGTTCCCCGTCGCTACATACTACACCCGACCCCGTGCCCGTTTCCCAGTAGGGATTACTACGTATTGCATTGTCGCAGCTCGGGAATAGAATCGGGAACCACGCGGCGGACGTTTGTCACCATGGCCGCCTCGGAGAAGGGGTGCTCATGAAAAGGTACCTTGCGGTAATGCTGGCGGCGAGTGGGCTTTGCGGATGCAGTTACCTCATGTCCCAGAAGGAGGCGCAACTCGCGCCTTCACGGACCTCGGCCAAGGAGGGGGAAATTGTCACCTTGCCCGCGCAGCTCAGGACGATTACCACCAAGGCCAACCCGGGCAGCTACATTACCTGCGCGGAGCCCGGGCCGGATGTTGCGCTGTCGGATACGTTCAAGCTGATTGCCGGGCTGACCTACGAACGCCCGTCCGTGCTCACAGGCCTGGAGGGGGCATCCTCCGTAGCGGCGGCGAAGGGGGCGCTCAGCAGCGATCTGCAAACCAGCAGTTCGGCGATGGAGTTGGCGGGAAGAACTCAGACGGTGCTCTTGGCCAGGGAATTTCTGTTCCGCACCTGCGAAGCGGCATCCAACGGGTGGCTCACGCCCACGGCGGTCGCCGAGTCGCAGAGAAAGATCATCACGGCGATAACCGAGCTTGTAGCCACGGACAAGGACAAGGCCGCGGCGGCCGCCGCGCTGGCTTTCGGGAAGCTGAGCCCAGAGGCGCTGGCTACGGCGGGCAAGGCCGCGGTTGAGGTTCAAACGGAGCGGTGCGCCGATATAGCCGTTCAATGTATCTCCAAAGCGGGCGACAATGCCACCGCCAGGGACAGCTGCAAGGCGGAACTCGCGAAATGCCTGAAAGAATGAATCCGTTGCGAGGAATGTGCGATGAGTGACTTTAGAGAAACCGTGAAGAAGATAGTCGGCAAGCCGGCAGGCTTTATGGTTGGGCCCACCGCGGTTTCGGCGACGATCACCAAGATCCAGGATGACATGGTTCACCTCAAGGTATCCACGGCGGAGGGAGACCGCGTGGTGTTGATGCATATAGACAACGTGATCCTGATCACGAGCTGACCACAGGCTCGCAACGGGTGCGCGAAGTCTTGCGCCACCGAAGATCATGTACTGTGAAAGGAGCGATCATGGACTTGCAGAAGATGGACAGCCTCAGGGCCGACATAGATGCCATTGGCAAAGGTGAGCAACATAACCTTTACAAGCATCTCCTTACCCTGATACCGACGGAGACGGCCTCAGCCGAGCTCGGAGCCGCCGTGGCCAAACGGCCGCCGGAAGAAAGGAAGAAGGCGGCCGAAAAATTTGCCGCCTCAATGGGCGGCGGGTGGCAGGAGCGCGCGTCGCCACAGGTTAGAGACAGGCTCTACCAGACCATTGTCCGGGCGTTCTCGGTGGTGATGGTTGGCAGCTTCATCGCGCTGGCGATCGGGGTGTTTTGGCCAGCCGGGACAAACAACGTGGTCAAGCCGGACACCATACTGACGACTTTCACTACAGTGGTGGGCTTCCTCGCCGGCTTGTTTGCGCCCAGCCCCTTCAGTCGAACAGAAGGCCAGGAAAAAGGTGGACGTTCCTGATTCCTTGCCATGAAGCAAGCCGCGAAGGGGGGGGCGAGCAGGGGGTGAACGAAGTGAACCGCATCGATCGCGCTGCGCGTTGAGCGCAGCGATACCCATCAATCCAGTTCGTCCGCGACATTCCGGGATGGGTTTGAATTGTTCTGGCAGATCAGTAGATCAATAGAATAAATGTTCGGCTTGCGAACAAGAGGTCCATTGACGGGTATCGCTTTGCTCAACCCATCTACGGGACTCCGGAAAATCAGGTCAAGAGACTTGGCCGAAATAAATTCGGTCGCAGGCTTTGAGCGACAATCCGGTTTTCGATGATCGCGTGACCATATCTTGGCCGATTCAAATTTCTGCACCGCCGTCGCCTTAAGGAAATGCTGAATAAGTCCCGATTCGTCATTCCGGCGAAGGCCGGAATCCAGCGATTTCAATGAACTGGACACCGGCCTCCGCCGGTGTGACGACTTATTCAGCGTTTCCCTAGAACATTCTCATCCTCAAGATGCCGCGCTCGGACAGGTGAAGCGGCTCCCCCTTTGGACTACAATGACTTCTCCCGCCACCCAAGGAGCGCCCCGCCGATGTTTGATGAGAACGTGTCCTACGTCATTGCCGCGCAGGTGGAAGGCAGGCCGGACGACGCGGCGGACCCGCCGGTGCCGTTCAATCCGGGGGAGGTGGCGCTGGTGCGGGAGGTGAAGGGCGACGAGGTGCTGGTTGTTTCCGCCAACGCCGCGTCGCGCGGGGGAGAGTGCCCGGCATGGGTGCCGCGCGGGGTGCTGCTGCACGAGCGGGATTTCGAGGCGGTGACCAGCTGGCCGGGGCAGCCCACCCTGCACCGCCCCTGGGGCAGCCCGGACGTGTGGGCCGACTATGCCATCGCGCCGGACGGCACCTTCACCGCGCTGTTCCACGACCGCGAGGAGCCGGCCCGGCCGGGCGGGCTGTTTGCGGCCATACTCGAAGACCAGGACGAAGACAGCGGCAACTTCGACATTTTCAAGCCGACGCAGTGGTCCGGCAGGCTGTATCGCCACGGCGGCATCGTGTGGTTCCGGGAGGACGACGACACGCGCCGCGGGTTCGACGCGCTGAGCCTGCTCGTGCTCGATGCGGACGGCAATTTGTGCGAAGTGGGCGGGGGCGCCTGGCGCTTCGCCTGATGCGGGGCGCGCGGGACGCGGCGCGTGCAGCGCACAATTCTTCCGAGGAAAATCGCCATGAGCGCAATCCTGAAGCATCCCTTGGTCGTGGCCGTTGTCACCGGCCTTCTGCTGCTGGTCGGCGCCAACGCAATCATCAAGGGCTACCAGTTGCGCGACCAGCAGTCTGCGACGATTGCTGCGCTGGAGTCGCAGATGCCGAAGCAGCTTGACGCCGCAATGCAGCTCGCCATGGTCAAGTCGGTGCTGGAAGACGATACGTGCAGCGCTGACCCCAAAAAGAAGCTGAGAGATCCCTACGTCTACGGCCTCACCGGCAAGACCTGCGGCGAGGCGGAGGCCCAGTATCAGGCCTACTTCCAGGCCTACCTGAAAGACCCGCCCGCGCCGCCGCTCGCACGCATGCGCGCCCTGTTCAGGAGCCGCGCGGTGGACGAGGGGGCCAAGGCGCTGTCCATCCTGAGCGATGTGCTTTTAACCACGAGCGAAAGCTACTGCATCATCAAGGTGCGCGCGCAGGCCGACCAAGCCTACGCCCGGCTGGTGGATGTGGCGCTGAAGGAAATCGACGGAACCGTGACGGACGAAATCCCTGCCGAGTTCAAGGTCAGCACATCGCTCTCCCAATGCACTGGCACGCCGGTGTGCGACATTCCGCGCGTCAGCGCCGCACCGGACATGGCGGCCAGATGCAAGCGGCCGTAACGCCCGCGCTTCTCGCCTTGCTGCTGCTCACCGCAAGCCCGGCGCCTGCCGCGGAGCCGCCCGCCTGCCGCGAACCCGCGCATCCACTCAGCCCCAGGGAATTGGCATCGCCGGAAGCGGCGGAAGCATTCGTCAAGCGGGCTTTCGCCGGGGGCGCGGTGTCGATGGGCGAAGTGGAAGGGCAGCAGGTCATGTTCGTGCTTGTGCATGGCTCCGGCGTGCCCAGCCTCTATCTCGCGGCCTATACCCAATCCGGCAGCGGCTGGGTGCGCGCGGCGGAGGTGCCGGCAGTGCCGCCGCTCGTGCAATCGGCGTCGGTGCGGGGCGCTACCGTGGTGGTGCTCAGCGGCAAAGACCCGCAGTGCGTTATGAGGGTAGTGCAGTACGGGAGCCGGTAAAAATCTCGATCAGACAAAGTGGCTCGCCTTATGTGCAGCAGACTTGTTCTGACAGGTAGAGGTGGCCCCGCTCGGTTGGACAGAATTTTCTGTTTGTTAAGTGGAAACCTTGCTGATAATGCCTACGCTGCTTTGGGCAGTGCGGGCAGATTGTCGAAGTAGAACTCATCCGGG
>Ga0316628_100002612_pt1 | contig 13470 bp, 10 predicted proteins | sample OWC_Aug_M2_C1_D5_FD_207648 | JGI IMG/M metagenome (GOLD analysis project Ga0316628, IMG submission 207648) | Wetland soil microbial communities from Old Woman Creek delta, Ohio, United States - OWC_Aug_M2_C1_D5_C | ecosystem: Environmental > Terrestrial > Soil > Wetlands | place: USA: Ohio... | reverse complement strand
ACGCCGACAACATCTTCGTCGGCCGCAACGGCATCTTCTACGACCGCGACGGCAAGGACTGGGACGCGACGGTCGCCAAGATCGTCACCAACCCGATCTCCGTCCGCGAGGCGTTCTGGTCGCCCTACAAGGGCCTGGTCAAGCTCGTCGAGGACAACTTCACCAAGCGCGCCCAGGCCGCCGACGCCGCGTCGAAGGCCAAGCTCGAGTCCGCCGCGACGACCGTGACGAACGCCGAGGACGTCGGCGCCCAGACCGCGGCCAACGGCGGCGAGCCCCCAGCACCGGTCGCCAAGAAGATCGACCTCGGCACCATCGCGGCGATCGGCGTCGCGATCGGTGGGATCGGCACCCTGGTCGGCGCGCTGATGGGCACGATCTTCGGCCTCGGCCGGTGGCTGCCGCTCGGCATCCTCGGAATCATCCTCTTGATCAGCGGCCCGGCGATGATCCTCGCGTGGCTCAAGCTGCGCCGCCGCAACCTCGGCCCCATCCTCGACGCCAACGGCTGGGCCATCAACGGCCGCGCGCGCATCAACGTCTCGTTCGGCGCCGCGATGACCGAGCTGGCCAAGATCCCGCCCGGCTCGCAGCGGCTGATGCACGACCCGTTCGCCGACAAGCACCCGCCGTGGAAGCTCTACATCACCGCGGCCGTGCTCGTCGTGCTCGCCGGCACCTGGTACGTCGGCCGCCTCGATCAGTACCTGCCGAGCAGCGTCCGCTCGACGACGGTGCTCGGCGACAACGCGCCGGCCTACAAGAAGGCGGCCGCGGCTACTTCTGCGCCGACGCCTGCTTCGAAGTGATCGCGTTGCCCTGCTTGAGCTCGAACTTGAGCGACACCGTCTGCGCCGGGTGATCGCCCTGCGCCGGCACGTTGACGGTCGCCTCGAAGCTCGTCTCGAGGTGCTGCTTGCTCGCCGGGGTCAGCGAGCCTTCCGAGATCGTCGCCTCGGTCGTGCCGGTGCCCATGATCTTGCCGACCTTCGTCGACGGGCCGCCGCCGGCCGTGATGTCCTGGTCGGCGCCGGTGATCTTGGTCGTGCCCTTGATCACCCAGTCGTTGCCCTTGTGCGAGACCAGCTCGTAGTCGGTCGTCTGGGTGACGTCGAGCTGGTCGGCCAGCTTCTGCGTCTGCGTGACCGTCCACTTCGCGCCCGGGGCGACCGGCTCGGTCGGCAGCACCGGCCACATCGGCAGGAGCGAGAGGTGGATCAGGCCGAGCGCCTCCTTGGAGGCGGCATCGGGCTTCTCGACGCGCAGCTTGAGATCGCTCGTCGAGCCGTTGCCGTTGACCGTGCCGGCGATCGTCATGCCGTTGAGCGAGGTCAGGTTCTTCTTGAACTCGTCGGCCGGGGTCTTCGCGCCCGCCATGTCGCGCGCGTCGACGTTGTCGACCGTGACCTGGAACTTCGCCGCGCCGTCGGCGCCGACGTCCTGCGTCTGCAGCTCGCCGCCGAGCACGACAGTCGGCGCGACCTGCTCCTGGGTGCCGCCGAGCTCGGGCGGCGCGGTCGTCTTGCCCGCGAAGTCCATCGCGATCTCGACGTGCGCCTTGTCGCCGGCCTTGGGGGTCAGCTTGAGCGCGGCCTTCTTGCCGGCGCCCGCCTTGACGAGCTTGACCTTGACCTGCGGTGCGGCGAGCGTGGCCTCGATCGGCTCCGCGGGAGGCGGCGGCTCGGCCGGCTTGGCGTCGTCGGGCTTCGCTGCGGGCGGCGGCGTGGGCTCGGCCTTGGCTTCGGGGAGTGGCGGCGGCGGAGTGGTGGACTTGTGCGAGCCGCCACCGCAGCCCACGGCGACCAGGAGACCAACAAGAATTCGGCGCATCGCGGGGACGCTAACATCGAGATCCGCGTCTGTCGAATGGGCCCGGCCGCCACGACGCGCGCGCCCGCGCGCTCCCGGGCAGCGCAGTCGTCGGGATTCCGCCCGTCTTGGTGGCACATACGCTGCACCACGCAGTTGGGTGGCGAGGCGCTACCCGATCGGAGCCGAGCTGGCGGAGGGCGGCGTCCACTTCCGCGTCTGGGCTCCGGCCGCAAGGCGGCTGGCGGTCGTGCTCGAGGACCGTCGCGAGATCGCACTGGAGGCGAGCGGTGACGGCTACTTCGCTCGCTTCGTCGACGGGCTCGGAGCGGGCGCTCGCTACCGGTTCCGGCTCGACGACCGTCCCGAGCTCCACGCCGATCCCGCATCGCGGTTCCAGCCCGAGGGGCCATTCGGCCCGTCGCAGGTGATCGACCCCGCCGACGCCGCGTGGACCGACGCGACCTGGCACGGCATCACCGAGCCGGCGAAGCAGGTGATCTACGAGCTGCACGCCGGGACGTTCACCCGCGAGGGTACGTGGACCGCAGCGGCTGGCCAGCTGCCGTTCCTCGCCGACCTCGGCATCACGACGATCGAGCTGATGCCGGTCAACGACTACGCCGGCCGCCGCGGCTGGGGCTACGACGGCGTCAACCTGTTCGCCCCGTCCCGCAACTACGGCACCCCCGGCGAGCTGCGCGCGTTCATCGATCGCGCTCATGCGCTCGGCGTCGCGGTGATCCTCGACGTCGTCTACAACCACTTCGGACCATCGGGGAGCTCGTACTTCGCGTACGCACCCGAGCTCCGCAAGCACGGCGCCGCAAACGAGTGGGGCGACGCGCTCGATTACTCGCGTCCCGGCGTGCGCGAGCTGTTCACGACCAACGCCGCGTACTGGATCGAGGAGCTCCACTTCGACGGCCTGCGCATCGACGCGACGCAGGTGATGATCGATCACAGCGAGCGCCACATCCTCGCCGAGATCGCGCAGCGCGCCCGCGCCGCCGCCGGCACCCGCATGATCTTCCTCGTCGGCGAGAACGAGCCGCAGCATGCCGATGTCGTCACGCGCCACGGCCTCGACGCCGTGTGGAACGACGACTTCCACCACACCGCGCGCGTCGCGCTGACCGGCGCCACCGACGGCTACTTCCACGACTATCGCGGCACGCCGCAGGAGCTGGTGTCCGCGGTCAAGCGCGGCTTCCTCTACCAGGGCCAGATCTACGCCTGGCAGCGCAACCCGCGAGGCACGCCGACCCGCGGGCTGCCTCGCACCGCGTTCGTGCACTACCTCGCGAACCACGATCAGATCGCGAACCTCGGCTTCGGCGAGCGGCTGACCTCGCTCTCCGATCCAGCTCGCGTGCGCGCGATGACCGCGCTGCTGCTGCTCGGGCCCGAGATCCCGATGCTGTTCCAGGGTCAGGAGACCGGCACGCGCCGGCCGTGGCGGTTCTTCTGCGATCACGATCCCGAGCTCGGCAAGCTGGTCCGCGAGGGCCGCGCCGCGTTCCTGCGCCAGTTCGCGCGGCTCGCGACGCCGGAGGTCCAGGCCCGGCTCCCCGACCCGACGGCACAGGCGACGTTCGAGGCCTGCATCCTCGATCCCGCCGAGCGCACGCCCGACAACCCGTGGGTCCGCCTGCATCGCGACCTGATCGCGGTGCGGCGCCAGCTGCCGGGCGGCGAGCTCGACGGCGCGGTGCTCGGCCCCGAGCAGCTGTGCCTGCGCTGGCTCGCCGGCGATCCGGCCGGCGATCGCCTGCTGCTCGTCAACCTCGGCCGCTGCTGGCGCGAGGCCGTGATCCCCGAGCCGCTGCTCGCGCCGCCGAGCGGCGCCGGCTGGACGGTCGCGTGGTCGAGCGAGCACCCCGACTACGGTGGGCTCGGCACGCCCGAGCCGTTCACGCGCGCCCGCCTCGCGATCCCCGCACACGCCGCGGTGCTGTGCGCGCCGCAGATGGGGCTGTCACTGCGTCAGGACAACCCGCCGCCCGCCAGCGGCGAGAAGCACCCGGTCGAGCCATGAACGAGCCTGCGTCCGATCCGATCCGTCACGTCCACGCCGAACCGCGGATGGAGTGGCTCGTCTGCAACGCCCTCGGCGGCTACGCGTCGGGGACGATCCACGGCGTCCCGACCCGCCGCTACCACGGCTACCTGATCGCCGCGCTGCCGAACCCGGCCGGCCGCGTGATGATGCTCAACTCGCTCGCGGTCCAGGTGAAGCTGCCCGACCGGCGCATCGACCTCGGCTGGGTGCCGCCGAACATGGCCGCGGGCGCGTCGCTCGACCTCGTGGACTTCACGCTCGAGGTCGGGCTGCCGGTGTGGCGCTATCGCGGGTTCGGCGTGTGCATCGAGAAGCGCGTCGTCACGTCGCACGCGCACAACACCGTGATGCTGGAGTTTCGCGTGCTCGAGGGCGGACCGCTGCGGCTCGAGCTGCGGCCGAGCGTCCAGTTCCGCGGCCACGACGAGCCCGTGTCGACGCAGGTCCCCGAGGCCTACCCGCTGACCGCGTTCGGCTCGCGCATCGAGCTCGCGGCCCCCGCGCCGCTGCCCGCGCTCAAGCTCCACCTCTCGGGCGGGCGCCGCACCTCGTTCGTGATCGAGCCGATGTCCGTGCCCGATATCGGCTACGCGACCGAGGAGAGCCGCGGCTACGCATCGCGCGGCCAGCTCTACTCGCCCGGACGGTTCCGCGCCGACCTGCCGCCGAACGGCTCGACCGCGCTGTTCGCGTCGACCGAGCCGTGGGACACGATCCTGACGATGAGCGCGGCCGAGATGCAGGCCGCCGAGCTCGAGCGCCGCCGCCGTGCGCTCGACGCGTCGGTCCGGTCCGCGCGCGAAGGCGCCGCCGCCGAGCTCGTGCTCGCGGGCGATCAGTTCCTGATCCAGCCCGCCGGCCGTCACGAGGATCACGTGCGCGCGCGCGCCGCCGGCGACGAGGCGTGGACCGTGATCGCCGGCTACCACTGGTTCACGGACTGGGGCCGCGACACGATGATCTCGCTCGAGGGCCTGGCGCTGTGCACGGGCCGCCACGCCGAGGCCGGCTCGATCCTGCGGATGTTCGCGCACCACATCCGCGACGGCCTCGTGCCGAACCTGTTCCCCGAAGGTGCCAACGAGGGCCTCTACCACACCGCCGACGCGACGCTGTGGTTCTTCCACGCGATCGATCGCTACCTGCGCGTCACCGGCGATCGCCGCACGCTGATCAAGCTGCTGCCGATCCTGCGTGACGTGATCGACCACCACATGCGCGGCACGCGGTTCGGCATCCACGTCGATCCCGCCGACGGCCTGCTCTCGCAGGGCGCCCCCGGTTACCAGCTCACGTGGATGGACGCGAAGGCCGGTGACTGGGTCGTCACCCCGCGCCGCGGCAAGGCCGTCGAGATCAACGCGCTCTGGTACAACGCGCTCCGCCTCGCCTCCGACTGGGTCGAACGCACCGGCGATCCGGAAGGCGGCCAGCAGCTGCGCACCGCCGCCGAGCGCGCGCAGGTCTCGTTCAACAAGCGATTCTGGAACGAGCGCACCGGCTGCCTGTACGACGTCGTCGACGGCGAGCAGGGCGACGACGCCGCGATCCGCCCGAACCAGCTGTTCGCGATCTCGCTGCCGAACCCGGTGCTCGATCCGCAGCGCTGGCCCAGCGTCCTCGACGTCGTCGAGCGCGAGCTGGTCACGCCGGTGGGCCTGCGCTCGCTGTCGCCGCACCACCCGGACTTCAAGCCGAGCTACCGCGGCGACCTGCTCGCGCGCGACGCCGCCTATCACCAGGGCACCGTGTGGTCGTGGCTGATCGGTCCGTACGTCGATGCGCTGCTGCGCGTCCGCAAGGACGTCACCGGCGCCCGCCGCGCGCTCGACGGCCTGATCGCGCACCTCGGCGCGAACTGCATCGGCTACGTCAGCGAGGTGTTCGACGCCGAGCCGCCGTTCACCCCGGGCGGGTGTGTCGCGCAGGCGTGGGGCGTCGCCGAGCTGCTGCGCTGCCTCGTCAACCTCGCACGCTAATCGGGGATGAGCTCGACCCCGATGAACGGGACGATCGGCAGCCCTGGCACGTCGAGCTCGGTGCCGTACGGGTGCGCCTCGTCGGAGCCCCAGTTGCGACCCTCGACGTTGTAGTAGTTCGTGACGTTCTGGATGTCGACGTAGAAGTTGACGTCGCCCCAGCCGCGATGCCAGCGGCGGTCGGCGCGGACGTCGAGCTGAAAGAACAGCGGCAGCGTGCCGCCCCACGGGATCTGGCGCGGCGGATCGTTGGGATCGGTCGGGCTGTACGGGTCGCCGGAGACGACCTGCACGCGCGCGCCGAGCCGCCACCTGGACAGCGCGACCGACGCCGCCGCGTTGAAGTTGTGGCGCTGATCGAGCTCGAACGGCCGCCAGCCGTCGGTGTACTGCGGGTCGTCGGTGCGCTGCGAGATCGACAGCGTGTACGCGAGCATGCCGAACCACCGCCCGACGTGGCGCTTGACGAGCAGCTCGAGCCCGGCGCTGCGCGCGCGCCCGACGTCCTTGCGATAGATCGAGAACCCGAGCTGCTTCTCGAGCAGCAGCTGGAACGTGGGCCCCAGGCCGCCGAGGTTGGGCTCGGCGATCTCGGTCGGCCGCGGCTCGCGCACGCCGATGTGGCGGCCATACTCGAAGAAGCCGGTGACCGACACCTGCCAGCTGCCGCGCTCCGCATCGACGCCGAGCGAGGCCTGGTCGAAGTACGAGCTGTCGAGGCTCGGGTTGCCGTCGTGGCGATCGACGTCGCCCGGCGTCGGCGGCTGATGGAACCGGCCGAGCGCCTGGCGCAGCGTCACGTGCTCGGCGAGCCGCTGGTGGATGTTGATGCGCGGATCGACGACGACCTCGCCGGTCAGCCCGTACGCCTCGACCCGCAGCCCGGGCTTCACCGCGAACCGATCGCCGTCGACCTTGAGGCGCGTCTCGACCCAGCCGGCGAGATCTGCCCACGCGAGCTCGGAGCTGCCGTTGGTCTGCGCCGGCCCCTCTCCCACGCCGGAGAACCCGACCTGCGTGTGCGACAGATACCCGCCGTCGGCGTCGAGGCCGCCGCGCAGGTCGCCCCACGCGTAGTCGCGCGTCAGATCGGCGCGCACGCCGGCCGGATACACCGGGCGCGCGAATGTCTCGGCGCGGCCGTCGTTGATGTCCTCGAGCTCGAGCCGGTTGGTGCCGAGCCACGGCACGATGTGCAGCGTCAGCGGCCCCCACTGCCGCAGGTACGGCGCGGCGACGCGCACGAACATCGACGTCAGCGACACGCCCTCGGGCTGGCCCGGCGCGCCGCTCGCGCGGTTCGACACGCGATCGATCGACAGGAACACCTCGGGACGCCAGTGTCCGAACGACGTCCGAACCTGCGCGTCCCAGTAGCTCGGCAGCGGGACATCATCGCCGACGAACGGCGACACCACCGTGTCGAAGTACGACCGCCGCACGCCGATCATCACGCCGCCGCCGAGCAGCGGCCCCTCGGCCATCACGCCCGAGTCGAGCAGGCCGATCGATCCCGCGACGCGATACGCGTCGGTGCGCGGCTCGCGTGTGGTCAGCGTCACCAGCCCGCCCTCGGCGCGCCCGTACTCGACGCCGAACCCGCCCGCGGTCAGCGTCAGATCCTGCAGCCCGGCGCTCGGATAGAACGACGTGATGCCGCCGAAGTGAAACGCGATCGGGACCTCGACGCCGTCGAGGTACACCGCCGAGTCGCGCGGCGACGTCCCGCGCAGCACGAGCCCGCCGAACCCGAACGGGATCCGCGCGACGCCCGGCAGCGCCTGCGCCGCCCGCAAGATGTCGTTGCCGGCGCCCGGCAGGATCCGGATCTCGTCGGCGGTGAGCTGGTAGCTCAGCGGCTTGGCCTCGTCGGGCGCGCGGCCGGTGACCTCGATGATCTCGCCGGCGTCGTCGTGCAGCTCGATCACGATGCGCGGCGCCACGGGCACGCTGCGCGACACGAAGCCGGGCGCGCTGACGACCAGCTCGCCCTCGGCGTCGAGCGCGAACTTGCCGTCGTTATCGGTGACGACGATCTCGCCGCGCGCCGACATCACGGTCGCGCCGGCGATCGGGGCCTGCGCGCCGACGACCACGCCGTGCACGACGCCCGCGTCCGCCGCTCGTGCGGCGCACAGGATCGCGAGGCTCGCCGCCAGCCGCACCCCGGGGAGTGTCACACACGGGGTCGCGGTAAGCTCATCGCGTGAAGTGGGCCCTGGCCGTCGTTGGTGCCGCTGCGTGCTCCCGGCGCGCGCCATCGATTCTTCAGGCCGAGCTCGTCGCCAATCCGCTCGGGGACTGGCGAACGGCTCCTTCGGAGGCCGCCGCACGCAGTCTCTGGGATCTCCAAGCGTACGAAGGCCGACTCTATCTGGGCTACGGGGACGCGGTCGAGAACACCGGCCCGACGGACGTGATCTCGTTCGATCCCGCAACCGGTGGGTTAGCGCACGAAGTAACGCTGCAGGAAGAGGCAATCACGACCTACCGAGTGATCGACGACCAGCTCGTAGTGCCCGGCGTGGACGCTCTCGATCCCGCGAACGGAAGTATCTACCTGCGAAGCGCTGGCGACTGGCATCAGCTCGTCGTCCCGCAGGCGGTTCACGTCGACGACGTCGCGCCACATGGCGACGAGCTCTGCGCGGCGGTTCAGGATCGGATGGAAGGCGCCGCGCTGCGATGCACGCGTGATGGTGGGGGAACCTGGGATACACGCGCCGCACGCGGCTTTCGCGCGACGACCGTATTCGAGCTCGGATCCGAGCTGCTCGTCGGGACTCCAGGCAGACTGGCGCGGATCGACGAGCATGGCCTGGTCCCTCTATCGTTCGCGCTGCCAGGAGTCACCGATCTATCGAACGTCGAGCTACGCCGACCCACGCGCTGCGGCGACGCCGTCGTGCTGCTCGCGGTGCGCGCGACGTACGTGAACAACGCCGTGCACGTCGAGCCACTCGGCGCGTTCGCGCTGAAGCCAGGACCATCCGCATCGAAGATCGACGTCGAGGGGACTCCAAGCGACGTGTTCGCCAGCGATGACACCTGCTATCTGCTGACGAGCCGCTCTGCCGAGAGTGGGCGATACGTCGCGACGATCTACGCCATGCGCAGCGATCGCTGGGAGAAGGAGGTAGTGGCGTCCGTCGACGCACTCGCGCGATCAGGCGAGCACCTCGGCCCGTTCTTCTACATCGGGCTCGGATGCGAGCGCGGTGCGTGTACCGCAAACGCCGGACACCTCGTCCGGGTGCCCGCTGTGCGGGCAGACGTTCGACCGTAGCCGCGCTGAGGGGTCAGACACAACTTCCGCTACTTGTGTGTCCGCCATGCGGACAACCACAAATCGGACAAGTGGTGCAAGTAGTGTCTGACCCTCGTCCGTCTCAGGCGAGCCCTGGGGGCCGCGCGGATCTCACATCCCCTGGATCGTGACCTTGTTCATCTTGACCGGCGTCTTCGGGCGGTCGCCGGGGCCGGTCGGCGTGGTCTCGATCTTCTTCACGACGTCCATGCCCGACGTGATCTTGCCGAACACCGGGTGCTTGCTGGGACCGGGCGTGAACCAGTCGAGGTAGGCGTTGTGGACCGTGTTGATGAAGAACTGCGCGCCGCCCGAGTTCGGCCGGCCGGTGTTCGCCATCGACAGCGTGCCCGGCTCGTTCGAGATCTTCGCGTTCGCCGGGTGCTCGTCCTGCACGTTGCCGAACGGCGAGTTGCCGGTGCCGCAGCGCGGGCTGTTCGGATCCTTCGAGTACTCGCAGCCGAACTGGATCATGAAGTCCTTGATGATCCGGTGGAAGTGCAGGCCGTCGTAGAAGCCGGCCTTCACGAGCTTGATGAAGTTGCCCGCGGTGACGGGCATCTTGTCGAGATAGATCTCGGCGGTGAAGTTCCCCAGGGACGTCTCGAACGTGGCGGTCGGGTTCGACATGCCCCGATCTGTATCAGAAGAAATCAGGCCGCGCCGTCAATCGCGAGCGCGATCATCGCGATCAACTTCTGCGCTTCCTCGTTCTCGACGTTCGCCTTGATGAACTCGTGCAGCGGGAGTTGCGCCTTCTCGAGGCGGACCAGGGGCTCGCCGCGCGCGGCGGCGTCGAGGTCCTCGTACGACAGCGTGCGGATGCGGCCGCCGGCGCGCTGGAAACACTGGGCGACCAGCGCGCAGTGGAAGATCACGTTGACGATCGCCTCGGCGCCGCCGAGATCGCGCTCGTGCGCGGAGATGAACTGGGCCACCGGCGTCTGCGACTGCACGAAGCCACCGACCATCACCGCGGAGTAGTTCGGGTCCGACATCTTCTTCGACGCCTCGGTGACGACCGCGGCGACCTGATCCTTCGTCAGCTTCATTTGATCTCCGGGCGAGTCGCCCCGAATCGGCACAGCGCTTCGGCTGTGAGTGCCGCCACGTCGGCGGCGAGGTTCGTGCAGAACGCCTTGCGCGCGGGCCCGGCGAAGTCGCCGTGCGGCCGCACGAGGTGATCGCACACGATGTCGGGGTTGCCGCCGCGCAGCCGGGTGAGCCACGCGTCCTGGAACCACGCGACCGCGGCGCGCAGTGCGGGCGTGACCGCACCGGTTGGATCGGGGTCGCCGAGCAGCTCGCCGAGCACCTGCTCGCCGGCGCGGATCGCACCGCATGCCCCCTTGCCGGTGATCCCGCCGCGGCGCAGCGACTGGTACGGCCGGGTCGGCAGCTCGAACGTCTCGGCGATCGCGATCCCGCAGCTGCGGTGCGGGGTTGTCACGCCCTCGTACAGCACGAATGCCTTGTCGCGCGCCGCCGTGATGTAGGCCTGGTCCTCCGGCGAGAGGTCGCGGGTGGACTCGGCCATGGCGGAATGCTACTGCGCATGGGGTCGTCCGTCGAGAAACTCGTGGCCAAAGACCCACATAGACCGCTGTCGCGCGCCGTCCTCTGGTCGGCGCTGCTGCACGCGTCACTGGTCGCGGCCGCGTGGTGGCTGGTCAAGCCGGTCGAGCCGGCGAAGGAGATCGTCGACATCGAGCTCGCACCACCGCCGCCGAAGGCCGAGGCGCTGCCCGCCGAGATCGCGAAGCCGCCGGCCGCCGAGCAGGGCACGCCGCAGCCCGCCGCGCACGAGCCCGCGCCGGAGCCCGACGAGGCCACGCCGATCGATGCCGGGATCGATGCGCCGATCGATGCGGCGCCGAAGCAGAAGAAGCGTCCCGACGCCGCGCCCGATGCCGAGGAGGTCGCGCTCGCCGATGCCGGCATCGACGCGCCGGCGGACGGGGCCGCTCTCGCGACCGGTGCTTACGATGGTTCGAACGCAGGTTCGAACGACCTCGCCGCAGGCTCCGGGTCCGCGGGTTCCGGCTCGGCCGGAAGCGGCGAAGGTTCGGAGGTCGCGGGCGCCGGCTCGGGAAGCGGCTCCGGCGTGCCGGCGGCGGTCGCGATGGGCTCGGGGTCGGGCGCGCCGGGCATGGACACGCAGCCTGCCGTCGACGGAGCGCCGACGAGCGCCGGCACCGCGGCGAACTTGCTCGCGTACTTCCCGCCGGGCCACCTCGTGACGGCGCTGGTGCGCTTCGACCGGCTGCGCGGGAGCGAGTGGGCGAAGCCGGCCGAGGATCTGTTCCGGCCGATGCCGGACTACCGCGTGCTGTTCGGCGCGCGCGACGCCGACCTCGCCGACAAGCTCGACACGCTCGTCGTGTCGTCGCCGAGCCCGCGTGATGCGACCGCGACGACGCTGGTCGCGCACACGCACATGACGCGCGCCGAGATGCGCGAGTTCCTCGCGGGCGAGCCGATCGCGTGGTCGGCGACGCGCGGCGGGATGCTCGGAGCGCGGCGCTCGCCGATGCCGGGCGACAGGCGCGTCGTGCTGTCGCCGTGGAAGAACTGGTTCGTGCTCGCGCAGCCCGCGGATGTCGGCAACTGGCCGCGCGTCACGACGTCGCTCGATGCGGCCTCCGCTACGGCGAAGCTGCCGCCGTGGCTGCAGACGATCCGGACGATCGAGAAGGAGTCGGGCGACGACAAGACGAAGGGCCCGGCGCTGGTCGTCACGCTGACCGGCGAGGGCTCGCGCTACAACTTCCCGGACGTCGGGCTCGGCGTCACGTCGCTGCCGGCGCCGCAGCGACTGTCGCTGGCGATGGAGCTGGTGCCGCAGGGCTGGCTGGTGCGCGGCAACATCGTGTTCGCGAGCGAGGCGGATGCGACGGAGGTCGCGGGCGCGCTGCTCGACGTCCAGCACCGGATCGTGGGGAGCTTCGTGATGTCGAAGCTGCTCGAGCGCCAGCACGTGCTCAACCTCGTGAAGGGCCTGTCGATCGCGCGCACGGGTGCGAGGGTGTCGTACGCGACGTCGATCTCGATCGCCGACGCGCGCGCCCTGCTCGCCGCGCTCGCCGCGACGCTGTCCGACTACTTCGTGTCACACTAGGGACGTGAAGCTCGTCGCGCTGGTGGCGCTCGTCGCGTGCGGTGGCACGCAGCGCACGAAGCTGGCGCCGGCCGGTGACGAGCACGACGACGGCGCCGGGCTGCTCGCGCGCGCGTCGACGAACCTCGCGCTCGGCGAGCCCGACGAGGTGACCGAGTCCGGCGGGCGCGGCTGGGGCGGTGAGAGCTACGGCGGCGACGTCTACGGTGGCAGCGTGTACGGCGGCGATCCGTACGGCGGCGCGACCTACGGGTCGTGGACGATCCCGACGTGGTCGTACAGCGCGCCCAACCGGATGCCGAAGTACAACGTGGTCGCCGGCCTCAGCGGCTCCGTCGAGGGCACGGTCACATGGGCCGGCACGCCGCCGCCGAAGGTGACGACCGCGTGCGGGACGCTCGACAACCCGAGCGTGCACGTCGGCGCCGATCACGGCGTGAGCGGCACCGTCGTCTACATCGAGAAGGTGGCGGTCGGCCGGCCGACGCCGTACTTCAGCCGGCCCGCGTCGATCGGCGGACTCGTCGCCAAGCACGGCTGCGTGCTCGCGCCGGCGGCGCAGCTGGTGACGCCGCTGCCGGCCTCACTCTCGATCCACGGCGACGCGACGCGCGCGAAGGTCCGCGTCACTCCGCCGGCCGGCGCGGCGAAGTCCTACGATCTGCAGGAAGCCGGGCGCGTGATGATCGAGCTGACGGCCGGGGTCACGCGCGTCGATGCCGACGACGGCAAGCTCGGCGCGGCCTGGGTGCTCGCGATCGAGACGCCGTACTACGCGATCACCGACGACACCGGCCGCTTCCGCATCGACGAGCTCGCCTCCGGTACCTACGACCTGACGTTCTGGCAGGCGCCGGTCGCGACGTCCGGACCGGGCGCCGTGCTGACGTACGGGGCCCCGCTGGTCGCGCATCGCACGATCAAGATCGAGGCCGGCAAGACGGCGAAGGTCGTCGTCTCGTTGTCCGGCCGCTAGCCGGACACTTCGTCCGCGCGCCGGACGTTCTCGGACACCGCGCACGCGTCCTCGCGTACTTGCGCGTGGCACCACGCTTGCTCTTGCTCGGCCTCGAAAGGAGACCGCAATGCACAAGCAGATGTTCAAGGTCGTCTGTCCGATCGAGAAGAAGGACGGCACCGGCACGTTCTGGGGACGCGCCGGCGTCGCGTACCGGAACAAGGACGAGTCGATCAA
>Ga0316628_100002611_pt1 | contig 13470 bp, 9 predicted proteins | sample OWC_Aug_M2_C1_D5_FD_207648 | JGI IMG/M metagenome (GOLD analysis project Ga0316628, IMG submission 207648) | Wetland soil microbial communities from Old Woman Creek delta, Ohio, United States - OWC_Aug_M2_C1_D5_C | ecosystem: Environmental > Terrestrial > Soil > Wetlands | place: USA: Ohio... | reverse complement strand
TACAGGCGCAGCATCGCCGTGTGCGGGACGAGCTCGCGGATGGCGTGGAACACCGCGTCCACCGGGCCGTCGCCGGCGCAGCTGGTGCTCTTGGGCTCGCCGTCGATGGACAGGGTCAGCTCGGCGGTCTGGGGCCCCTCGGTGCCGGCCACGACGCGCAGCCTCTCCACCCTGATGCGCTCCTGGCCGCGGGCCAGGGAGTCATCGACCAGGGCGACGATGTCGTCGTCGTAGACGTGCTTCTTCTTGTCGGCCAGATCCTTGAACTTGCGGAAGGCCTCGTCCAGCGCCTCCTGCGACAGCTCATAGCCTAGGGTCTTGAGCTTCTCGCGGAAGGCGTGGCGGCCGGAGTGCTTGCCCATCACCAGGTTGGTCTCCACCTGGCCGACGTCCTCCGGCTTCATGATCTCGTAGGTCTCGGCGTTCTTCAGCATCCCGTCCTGGTGGATGCCGCTCTCGTGGGCGAAGGCGTTCTTGCCGACGATCGCCTTGTTGAACTGCACGGGAAACCCGGTGATCGCCGAGACGTAGCGGCTGGCGCGGGTGATGTGCTGCGTCTCCACGCCGGTGAAGTAGGGCAGCTTGTCCCCGCGGACCTTCAGCGCCATCACGATCTCTTCGAGCGCCGCGTTGCCGGCGCGCTCGCCGATTCCGTTCACGGCGCACTCGATCTGGCGGGCGCCGCCCTGGACCCCGGCGATGGAGTTGGCGACCGCCAGGCCCAGGTCGTTGTGGCAGTGGGTCGAGAAGACGACCTTCTCGGCCCCCGGCACGTTCGCGATGACGTCGCGGAACATGTCGGCGTACTCGCTGGGATAGCTGTAGCCCACCGTGTCGGGCAGGTTGATCGTCGAGGCGCCGGCCTTGATGGCGGCCTCGACACAGCGCAGCAGGAAGTCGCGCTCGGTGCGGGTGGCGTCCTCGGCGGACCACTCGACGTCGTCGCAGAGGTTGCGGGCGTGGCTCACCGACTTGGTGACCATCTCCAGCACCTGCTCCGGCTCCATCTGCAGCTTCCACTTCATGTGGACGGGGCTGGTGGAGATGAAGGTGTGGATGCGGCCGCGCTTCGCCTTGCGGATGGCTTCGCCGCAGCGGTCGATGTCGGCCATGCCGGCGCGCGCCAGGCCGCACACGGTGCTCTCGGTGATGATCTCGGCGATCTGGCGGACGGCTTCGAAGTCGCCGTTGGAGGCGATCGGGAAGCCCGCCTCGATGACGTCGACCTTCATCTCCTCCAGGATCTTGGCGAGCTCCAGCTTCTCCTCCAGCGACATGGAGGCGCCGGGCGACTGCTCGCCGTCGCGCATGGTGGTGTCGAAGATGATGACGCGATCGGCCTCGGCGGCTTTCGCGGGGGTTTCGGATTGGGACATGGATCTGTTCTCTTCGCGAGGTCTGGCTTAACGGGGCGGAGGTTGAAATCCCCTGAGCGCCCGGCCCGCGAAGACGCGCAGCCTAGGTCAAGGCGCCCAGGGGCGGCTAAGCCCCAGCGAGAGAAGAAGCCAGCTGTGCAGCAAACGCGTGCGCATGCCCCGGATGTACCGAATGGGGTTCCACAGGGCAAGCTTCTTGCGCCAAACGCGCCGAATTGCGCCTTTTGCGCAACAATTTGGCCGTGAGGCCTGGGGGCCGTCGCCACCGCCGCATTGGGGCCTCGGCGGGTCGGCGACGCGCCAACACCGGACGTTCGCGCCAAGCCGGCAAGCGGACGTTCATGGGGTCCTCTTCGCCAAGCCCGGCCATTGGATGGCGGCCACGGCTTCCCTGGCGGTGGTCAGGCGATTGGCGAGCGGCCGGTTGCTGGCATAGCGTCCTCCGGACCACACGGGCCCTTTTGAGGAGTGAAGACCCATGGCGAAGACCATCGTCGTCGTCGGCTACGGCCCCGGCGTCTCCAACGCCGTCGCCGAGAAGTTCGGCGCGGAGGGCTTCGCCGTCGCACTTGTCGCCAGGAACCCTGAGCGGTTGGCTGCGGGCGTGCAGGCGCTGAAGACCAAGGGCATCGCAGCGGCCGCCTGTCCCGCCGACGCCGGCGAGCCCGCCGCCATCGCTGCGGCGATCGGCAAGGCCCGCGAGGCCTTGGGCCCGATCGCCGCGATCCACTGGAACGCCTACGGCGGACGAACCGGCGGCGACCTCGCCACGGCTGGCCCGGCGGAGGTGCGCAGCGTCTTCGACGTGGCTGTGGTCGGACTCGTGGCGGCGGTGCAGGCCGCCTTGGCCGACCTCAAGGCGGCGGGCGACGGGGCCGTGCTCGTCACCAACGGCGCATACGGCGAGCTGAGCCCGCAGATCGACGCCCTGGCGGTGAGCCAGAAGACCATGGGCCTGGCGTTGGCGAACGCCGCCAAGCACAAACTGGTGGGCCTGCTCGCCGAGCGCCTGAAGAGCGACGGCGTCTACCTGGGGGAGGTGATGATCGCCGGCGCCGTGAAGGGAACGGCCTCCGACAATGGCGGCCCCGCGATTGATCCGGCCCGGATCGCTGGCGAGTTCTGGCGCCTCTACAAGGCGCGCGGCGAACTCTACGCGCGGGTGAGTTGAACGGACGACACCTGGCGATGACTCACGCGATGGCGCGGCGCGCTGAGGTCAGCCTCGCGCCAGTAGCGGACTCCGGGCCGCATCCGGTGACCTGACATTCGGGGCGCGGCCACGCTTTTCCGATACATTCGAGCAACGGCTCGCGCCTCGAGGGTCCACATCCGCATCGAAGCCTTACGTGAACGCCGTTACATTTTCGGCTTGGGGGTGAGCGCGGAGATCAACATGTCGGGATCGTCGATCACTGAGACCACATCTGCTGCGCCTTCTCCTGAGGCAGGCCTCCACAGTCCGGCCCCGGGGCGCGTGCCGCTCGTTGCGCAGTATGGTCTGTCCCTGGTCTTCGTGGCCCTGGCGACGGTGCTGGCGTTCGTCGTTCAGAACCTGATCGCCGCGCCGAACCTGACGCTGATCTTCGTTCTGCCGGTGGTGATCTGCGCCACGGGGTTCGGTTGGGGGCCGGCTCTGCTGGCGGCCTTCTCGGGCGTGCTGGCGTTCGATTTCTTCTTCACCCAGCCCTACTACTCGTTCCGGATCGCGAGCCCATCGGACCTCTGGGCGGCGGGACTGCTGCTGGTGATCGCGGGCATCGTCAGCTCGGTTGCGGCCGAAGGACGGCGACGGGCCGTCGAGGCCCGGCAGGCCGCCGAGCAGGCCCAGGCGCTGCAGGGGCTCGCGCACGTGGTCATCAAGGGTTGGCCCGAGGGCGAGATCCTCAAGGCCGCCGCGTCGGCGCTGAACCGCATCTTCCGCGCGCCGGCGGTGATCTTCCTGGAACGCGACGGCCGGTTCATGGAAGTCGCCCGTGCGGGCGGCGCCACGATCACCGAGGCGGAGGAGGAGGCCGCGCGCGGCTCGCTTTCGACCCAGGTCCATACGCAGGCCGCGGCCTACCCCTACGACCGCTCTCAGTTCGACTTCTGGCCGGTGGCCTCCGCCGGCTGCCGGTGCGTCCTGGGCGTGGACTTCAGCCGCGCGGAGCGCGAGCGGCCTGCCGAACCGCAGCGGTTCGTGGAGGTCGTCGGCGGCTATCTGGCGGCCGCACTGACGAAGTGAGGCCGGCTCCTCCTGGCTCTTACAAAGCCCTTATGCGCCGTCGCTGAAGGCCGTCTCGCGCCCTGACGCGCTTCGGCGCGATGCTCAGCCCGCAATTCGATTGACGGGTATCAAGGTTCGCCCAGGTCAAAGGGGCGAGCCTGCCACTCCCATCCGAACCCGAGGGGCGTCATGCTCGATCTGGTCTTCCTGGGGCTGGGCCTCGTGGTCCTCGCCCTGTTCGTCGCCTATGCGGCGGCGCTGAGGCGTCTCTAGCCATGCTCGAAATGCTGATCTGGGGCGCGGGCGCGCTCGTCATCGGCGGCTACATGCTGGCCGCCCTCATCCGTCCGGAGAAGTTCTGATGAGCGCCGCCGGGTGGACCGAAATCCTCCTCACCATCGCGGTCACCGTGGCGCTCGCCTGGCCGCTCGGGACCTACCTCGCCCGCGTCTGGCTGGGCGAGCGGACGTGGCTCGATCCGGTGCTGAAGCCCGTGGAGCGGGCGACCTACGCGCTGTGCGGGGTGAAGGGAGACAGCTCACAGGACTGGTTCGCCTACGCCACTAGCTTCCTGGTCTTCTCCGCGGCGAGCTTCGTCGTCCTCTACCTGATCCTCAGGTTCCAGGACCTCCTGCCCCTCAACCCGCAGCACTTCGCCGGTCTAAGCCCGCACCTGGCGTTCAACACGGCGATCAGCTTCGTCACCAACACCAACTGGCAGTCCTACGTTCCCGAGCAGGTCGTCTCCACCTTCTCGCAGATGGCGGGACTGACCTCGCACAATTTCCTGTCGGCGGCGGCGGGCATTGCGATCGCGGCGGCGCTGGCGCGGGCGTTCGCGGCGAACCGTGGCGAGGGCCTGGGCAACTTCTGGGTCGATCTGACCCGGATCAGCCTCTACGTCCTGCTGCCGATCTCGCTCGTGATCGCCTTCGTCTACGTGGCCCTGGGCGAGCCGCAGTCGCTCTCGGCCGGGGTCGCCGCCGCGACGCTGGAAGGCGCCAAGCAGACCATCGCGCTGTTCCCCACCGCCAGCCAGGAAGCCATCAAGCAGCTCGGCACCAACGGCGGCGGGATCTTCAACGCCAATTCGGCGCACCCTTTCGAGAACCCGAACGCGATCACCAACCTGATTGAGATCGTCTCGATGAATGTGCTGGGCTACGCCTGCGTCGTGGCGTTCGGCCGCGTGGCCCTTGCCCGCCGGGACGCCCGCGCGCTGGTCGCCGTGATGGCGATGTTCGTGCTCGGCGCATCAGCCGCCATCTACGCGACGGAAACGCAAAGCCCGCCGGCGCTCGTCGCCGCGCATGCGGACGCTTCGGTCAACATGGAGGGCAAGGAGGTCCGCTTCGGCGCGCCCTCGACGGCGGTCTGGGCCGCCGCCACTACCGGGGCCTCCGACGGCGGCGTCAACGGTATGCACGACAGCTTCATGCCGCTCGGCGGCGGGACGGCCATGTTCATGATCCAGCTTGGCGAAATCCTGCCCGGCGGCGTGGGCTCCGGCCTCTACGGCATGATCGTCATGGCCCTGATCGCTGTCTTCGTCGCAGGGCTCATGGTCGGCCGAACGCCCGAGTACCTCGGCAAGAAGGTCGAGGCGCGGGAGATCAAGTTCGCCATGCTTGCCGTGCTGATCCTGCCGCTCTCGATCCTCGGCTTCGCGGCGGTCGCGGCCGTCCTGCCGATGGCGCTGAAGGGCCTCGCCAATCCGGGCGCGCACGGTCTGTCGGAGATCCTTTACGCCTACTCATCGGCCACGGGGAACAACGGCTCGGCCTTCGCGGGCCTGACCGCCAACGCGCCCTGGTGGGATACGACGCTCGGCATCGCGATGCTGCTTGGCCGGTTCGCCTACGCCATGCCCGTGATGGCGATCGCAGGCTCGCTCGCGGCCAAGCCCAAACTCTCAGCGACGGCCGGCACCTTCCCGACCGACGGCCCGTTGTTCATCGGCCTCCTGATCGGGGTGATCCTGATCATGGGCGGCCTCCAATTCTTCCCAGCCCTCGCGCTCGGCCCGGTCGTGGAGCACTTCCAGATGCTCCAGCTCGCGGCGCGCTGATTCGCAGGTCCCATCGATGACCGCCATCACCCAGCCGCTCGGCGAAAACCGCCGCAAGGCCTCCACCCTCGTCGGCAGCTTCTCGGCGCCGATCCTGGCCCGGGCGGCACGCGACGCCATCGTCAAGCTCGACCCGCGCCACCTCACCGGCAATCCCGTGATCCTGGCGACCGAGGTCGTGGCCGCGCTCGCGACGGTGTCGACAGCGCTCGCGATCGCCGGCGGCGGCGCTTGGGGGTTCGCGCTCCAGATCGCTCTATGGCTCTGGGCGACCGTGATCTTCGCCAACTTCGCCGAGGCCATCGCCGAGGGCCGCGGCAAGGCCGCCGCCGACAGCCTGCGGGCCGCCCGCGTCACGACAAGGGCCAAGCTGATCACCGATCTCGCCAAGGGCACGGTCACGCCGACGCCGGCGCACCAGCTTACGGCTGGGCAGGTGGTGCTGGTCGAGGCCGGCGACGTGATCCCGGCCGATGGCGATATCATCGAGGGCATCGCCTCAGTGAACGAGGCCGCCATCACCGGCGAGAGCGCGCCCGTGATCCGCGAGAGCGGCGGAGACCGCAGCGCCGTGACCGGCGGCACCACGGTGGTTTCCGACTGGATCAGGGTGCGGATCACCTCCGAGCCCGGCAACACCTTCCTCGACCGGATGATCGCCATGGTCGAGGGCGCCGACCGCCGCAAGACGCCGAACGAGGTCGCCCTGGCGGTCCTGCTGGCGGGCCTTACCCTCATCTTCCTGATCGCAACGGCGACGCTGCTGGGCCTCGGCGCCTACTCGGGCGTAGCCCTCCCACCGCTGGTGCTGGGCGCGCTCTTCATATGCCTGATCCCGACCACGATCGGCGGACTGCTCTCCGCCGTGGGGATTGCCGGCATGGACCGGCTGCTCAAGGTCAACGTGCTGGCGACCTCCGGTCGCGCCGTGGAAGCGGCGGGCGACGTCGACACCCTGCTGCTCGACAAGACCGGCACCATCACCTTCGGCAACCGCATGGCGACCGAGGTGATCCCCGCGCCCGGCGTACGGCCGGAGCGGGCGATGGAAGCCGCGCTGATGGCGTCCCTCGGCGATGAGACGCCGGAGGGCCGCTCGATTATCGAGCTTGCGGCGAACCAGGGCCTGAGGGCGGAAGCGCCGGCCGGCGCCGAGATCATCCCGTTCTCGGCGACCACGCGTCAGTCGGGCCTGAACGCCGGCAAGCGCGCCTGGCGCAAGGGCGCGGTCGACGCCGTTCTGAAGACGCTGGACCTCACCTCTGCGGACGTCCCTGCGGAGCTGGCGGCGGCCGTCGACCGGATCGCCCGCTCGGGCGGCACACCGCTCGCGGTGAGCGAGGACGGCGCGCTGGTGGGCGTGATCCACCTGAAGGACGTCGTGAAGCCGGGCGTGAAGGAGCGCTTCGCCGACCTGCGCCGCATGGGCATGCGCACGGTGATGATCACCGGCGACAACCCCGTCACCGCCGCCGCCATCGCATCGGAGGCCGGCGTCGACGACTTCCTCGCCGAGGCGACGCCCGAGGACAAGCTGCGACTGATGCGCGAGGAGCAGGGGCGCGGTCGGCTGGTCGCCATGTGCGGCGACGGCGCCAACGACGCCCCGGCGCTCGCCCAGGCGGACGTGGGAGTCGCCATGCAGACTGGGGCCCAGGCGGCCCGCGAGGCTGGCAACATGGTCGACCTCGACAGCGATCCGACCAAGGTCATCGAGATCGTCGAGGTTGGGAAGCAGATGCTGATCACGCGCGGCGCGCTGACCACCTTCTCCATCGCCAACGACGTGGCGAAATACTTCGCCATCATCCCGGCGATCTTCGTGGCCGCGCTGCCGGCTCTGGGCGCACTCAACGTGATGGGGCTCTCCAGCCCGAAGAGCGCAATCCTCTCGGCGGTGATCTTCAACGCGCTGATCATCGTGATGCTGATCCCGCTGGCCCTGCGGGGCGTCCGCTACCGGGCGATCGGCGCGGCCAGGCTCCTGCAGCGGAACCTCTTCATCTACGGCCTGGGCGGCCTCGTCGCCCCGTTCATCGGCATCAAGCTCGTGGACCTCGTGGTCTCGGGCCTGCACCTCGTGTGAGGACGCCCATGCTCTCCGAACTCCGCCCCGCGATCGTGGCCACCCTGTTTTTCACCCTGCTGCTCGGGGTGGGCTATCCGCTCCTCGTCACCGGCGTCGCCAAGGTCGCCTTCCCCGCGCAGGCCGAGGGCAGCCTCATCCGCAAGGACGGCAAGGTGGTGGGTTCGGCGCTGATCGCCCAGAACTTCACCAAGCCGGAATACCTTCATCCGCGGCCCTCGGCCGCCGGCTCCAACGGCTACGATCCCACCTCGTCGAGCGGCACAAACCTGGGGCCCACCAACCCCGCGCTGATCAAGCAGGTGAAGACGGCCGCCGACGGCGTACGGGGGGACGCGCCGGGCGTGGCGATCCCGCCCGATGCAGTCACCTCCTCAGCCTCAGGTCTCGATCCGGACGTCTCGCCAGCCAACGCCGCGCGTCAGGCGGCCCGCATCGCGGCCGCGCGCGGGGTCGCGTCGGGCGAGGTGCAAAAGATCCTCGACGCGCACACTCAGGCGCCGTGGCTCGGCGTCTTCGGCCAGCCACGGGTGAACGTATTGCAGACGAACCTCGCGCTCGACGCCGCCCTGCCGCGCGCCCAAGCTAAGGGGCCATGACCTACGAGGAGCCGCTCCGGCCCGATCCGGACGCCCTGCTGGCGGCCACGCGGCCCGGCCGGGGGCGGCTGAAGGTCTTCCTCGGCATGTCGCCGGGGGTCGGCAAGACCTACGAGATGCTGCGCGCCGCCCGCCGTCGGAAGGCCGAGGGCGACGACGTGGTCGTAGGGGTGGTCGAGACGCATGGCCGCAGGGAGACGCAGGCCCTGCTGCGGGGTCTGGAGGTCCTGGCCCGCAAGCCCATCGACTACAAGGACCGGAAGCTCCTCGAGTTCGACATCGATGGGGCGCTGAAGCGCAAGCCGCAGCTCCTGCTCGTGGACGAGTTCGCGCACTCCAACGTGCCCGGCTCGCGTCATCCCAAACGCTGGCAGGACGTGGAGGAGCTGCTCGCGGCCGGCATCGACGTCTGGACGACGCTGAACGTCCAGCACCTCGAAAGTCTGGTCGACGTGGTCTGGAAGATCACCGGGGTTCGTCAGCGCGAGACGGTTCCCGACGTGGCCCTCTCCAAGGCCGACGAGATCGAACTGATCGACATCACGCCCGCCGAGCTGCGCGAGCGCATGGCCGAGGGAAAGGTCTACCTGCCGGAAACGGCGAAGCTTGCCGCCGACCGTTTCTTCAAGACCGAGAACCTCACGGCGCTCCGCGAGCTGGCGCTGCGGCGCGCGGCCCAGGCGGTCGACGACCAGCTCATCGGGGCCATGAAGCGGGCGGGGGTGGAGGGCCCGTGGGCGGCGGGGGAGCGCATCCTCGTGCTGGTGGGGCCGGACGCCATGGCCAGCAGCCTCGTGCGCGCGGGCCGTCGGCTGTCGGACATGATGATGGACGCGCCCTGGACGGTGGCGCACATCGAACGGCCGAACACCTCACCGCCCAGCGCGGCAGCCGCCCAGAAGCTCAGGGAGGCCCTGAAGCTCGCCGAGCAGCTCGGGGGCTCGACGGTCACGCTCACCGGCGACGACATGGTGGCCTCGGCGCTGGACTATGCGCGCCGCAACAACGTCACCCAGATCGTCGTAGGCAAGAGCCTGCGCCGGCGGCTCCCCTTCCGACGTGACCTGATCCGCGCCCTCCTCGACGAGGCGCCCGGCGCCGCCGTCCATGTGATCACCGAGAGCGCCGAGCGCGGGGCCGCGGAGCCTGCGCCGAAGCCGCCGATCCGCGTCGGCTGGGCAGGCCATGTCGGCGCGCTGGCTACCGTGCTCGTCGCGAGCGGCGTCGCCTTCGTCCTCGACCGCTACGTCCAGAGCGCCAACTTGGCGATGGTCTATCTGCTGAGCGTGCTGGTCTCGGGCCTGGCGTTCGGCCTCTGGCCCTCGGTGACCGCTGCGGCCGCCTCGGCGCTGATCTACAACTTCTTCTTCCTGGAGCCGCGGCTCACCTTCTACATCGGCCACGCCGCCGACGTGTTCACCTTCGCGGTCTTCTTCGTCGTGGCCATGACGACCGGCTGGCTCACCGGCCGGGTGCGGGACCAGGCGCGGGCCACGTCGCGCCGGGCTTCAGCCATCGCCGCCGTGCTCAACGCCACCCGCCGGCTGTCCGCCGCCGCCAAGGCGCAGGAAGCCGCCACCGCGCTCGCCGAGCAGCTCGCTGCCGCGACCAATGGAAAGGCGGTGGTGCTGACGCCCTCCGGCGACGACATCACCGTCGCCGCAGCCTCTCCCTCGCCGCAGCTCCTCTCTCCGGGCGACATGGCCGCGGCGCGCTGGGCCTGGGAGAAGGGCGAGCCTGCGGGCGCGGGCACCGGAACCTTGCCCACCGCCGCCTGGACGTTCCGCCCGCTGCAGGGCGTGAAGACCCGTGCCGGGGTCGCGGGTGTCGAGCCTGCGGCGGTCGCCACCGAGGACGGCGAGCGCTTCGTGGCCGCGCTTCTGGACCAGGGCGCCGTCGCCCTGGAGCGGGCGGAGTTCGCTGCCGTCGCCGCCGACGCCGAGGCGCTGCGGCGGACGGACACCCTGCGTTCGGCCCTTCTCAACTCCGTGAGCCATGACCTTCGGACGCCGCTGTCGACGGTGCTGGGCTCTGTCACCACGCTCATCGAGTACGGCAAGACCCTGAAGCCCAAGGTCAAGGACGACCTCCTGGTCTCCATCCGCGAGGAGGCGGAGCGGCTGAACCGCTACGTGGGCGACCTGCTGGACATGACACGCCTGGAGGGCGGCGGCCTCGTAACCCGGCGCGAATGGACCGACGTCCGCGACGTGCTCCGCGCCGCCGTGGAGCGCGTGAAGCGGCGCCTAGGCGCCCGCAAGGTGAAGTGGGACTTCCCTGACCGGGTGACGCTGGTGATGGCCGACGCCGCCCTGCTGGAGCAGGCGCTGGTCAACATCCTGGAGAACGCCATCGCCTACAGCCCCGACTACACCGCCATCGAGGTCGCCGCCTACGAGGACCGGCGCAACGTGGTGATCAGCATCGAGGACGAAGGCCGCGGCATCCCCACGGCCGAGCTGGCCCGCGTCTTCGAGAAATTCCGGCGCATGGACGAGGCCACCGATCGCGGCAAGGGCGCTGGGCTGGGGCTCGCGATCTCAAAAGGCTTCGTCGAGGCCATGGGCGGGCGGATCGCGGCGGCGAGCCCGATCCATGACGGGCGCGGCACTCGCATCCTGATCAGCCTGCCCAAGGAGCGTCCCACGATCGAGGACCTTTCGTGAGCGACTACCGCCCCCGCATCCTCGTCATCGACGACGAGCCTCAGATCCACCGCTTCCTGGGGCCCGCCTTGGACGCCGCGGGCTACGAGCCGGTGCGCGCCGAGACGGCGGCTGCCGGCCTGAAGGAGCTCGCGCGGAAGGCCCCCGACGCCGTGGTCCTCGACCTTGGGCTGCCCGACTTGGACGGCAAGGACGCGCTGGCGAAGGCGCGGGCCTTCTACGAGGGCCCGATCATCGTCCTCTCGGCGCGGGATAAGGAGACGGAGAAGATCGACGCGCTTGATATGGGCGCGGACGACTATGTCGAGAAGCCATTCGGTGTAGGCGAGTTGCTGGCGCGGTTGCGGGTCGCCCTACGCCACCGGCTGCGCGACCAGGGCGCCGAGCCCGTGGTGGAAGCCGGCGACCTGAAGATCGACCTGATCAAGCGGCTGGTCACCCGCAAGGGCGCGCCGGTCCGGCTGTCGCCGCGCGAGTACGACCTCCTCGCACAGCTCGTGCGCGGGGCCGGCAAGGTCCTGACCCACCGCCACCTCCTCACCGCCGTCTGGGGCCCGGCCCATGAGCAGGACGTGCAATACCTGCGCGTCTTCGTGGGCCAGCTACGCCAGAAGATCGAGCCGGACCCATCGCAGCCAGCGCTCATCTTGACCGAGCCAGGCGTGGGTTACCGATGGATGGGGTAGGTCGGGGTCTCGCGCGAGCAAATAGTGCACCAGACCTGAAGCGGACCTTGCGAGAGTCCGCGTTGAGTCACTTCCGGCGGTCCGACTACGCTCCGCCGAGGTCGCGGGCGATGACAGGAATGCACCCCGGAGCTTGACTTCCCGGTCCGCCTATGTTCTCTTTTTGTTCATGGACGACGCCGCCCCGATCGCCGACCGCGACCAGGTGATCCTGGCCGAGCTTGCGGAGCTCGGGCTGGAGCTGGCGTATAGCCTTCAGCGCCGGGCGCAGGCGGCGGAGGACGAGGCCATGGCCGGGCTCGCGCGGGCCTTCCACGTCGTGGGCCGCTCGGTGCGCCAGAGCCTGGCCCTGAAGGCGAAGCTCGCGGCCGACCGTGCCCGGCAGCGACGCGAGGCCTGCGAGGCGGCCAGGGCCGAGACCGTCCGCCGCGTGGCGCGCCGCGCCGAGCAGGTGCGCGCAGCCGTGACGTCGCTGATCTGGACCGAAGCCGAGAGGCCCGACGCCGAAGAGCTCGAGCAGGACCTCGAGGCGCTGATCGAGGTCGACTCCGTCTCCGACGATTTCCTGGCCGCGCCCCTTCCCGAGCACGTCGCCCGCATCGCCGGCGACCTGGGCCTTATCCTGCCGGACGAGGCCGATGGCGACGCCGGGCCTTCCCGGGCCGCCGATCCCTTCTCCGCGACGCCCCGCGAACCCTGGCGCTCCGGCTAGGCCCGCCGCGCGGCGTGATCCCTCATCCGCCGGGCTCCGCCCGACACCTTCTCCCGCAAGGGGAGAACGAACAACTGCCCCTACCCCGCCGCCGCCGGCGCCGCCATCTCCGCCAACGCCCGCCGGGCCGCCGGCCGGGCGCGCACGCGCTCGCGGTGGTCGTGCACCTTCGGGAAGCGTCCGGGGTCGAGGCCGTCCTTCTCCATCCAGTCGGCCATGGTGAAGAGGTACGGATCGCAGATCGAGTAGGCCTCGCCCAGCACCCAGGGGCCGGCCAGCATCTCGTCCTCGATCAGCCGAAAGCACGCCGCCAGGTTCTCCGGGACCTTGCGGGTCATGTCGGCGAGCGCGGCCGGATCGTCCGCCCAGCGGTAGCCGCGGTGCTTGTGGGCGTGGGCGACGTGCACCGTCGAGCACAGGTAGCTGTTGAAGGCCTGTGCCTGGGCCAGCCGGAAGGGATCGTCGAGCGGCGCGAGCGAGGCCGCCGGAAAGGTCTGGGCGACGTAGAGCAGGATCGCCGGCGTCTCGGTCAGGATCCCGCGGTCGGTCGCCAGCGCGGGGACGCGCCCCTTCGGGTTGATCGCGAGGTACTCGGCCTTGCGCTGGTCGCCGGCCGCCGTGTCGGTGCGCACGAGCTCGTAGTCCGCGCCGGCCTCGGCCAGGGCGATGTGGGAGGCGGTGGAGCATGAGCCCGGAGAGTAGAACAGCCGCATCATGGCGAGGGGTCTCCCTGGGATTTGGCCGCCAGCGCCTCGCGCGACTTCAGCCAGCGGCGGGCATACCAGCCGATCGCGAGCCAGATCGCCGCGATGGCGACCAGGGACAGTATGTGGCCCGCGCCGCCCTCGCCCTTCATCACCCGGGCCAGCGAATTCCCGGCGAAGGCCGTCAGGGCGATCTTCGGCACGATCCCGAGCCCCGTCCCCGTCGCGAAGTCGAGCACGCGCATGGGCGTCACGCCGGCCGCCATGTTGACCACGATGAACGGCGCCGAGGGCACGAGGCGCACGATGAAGCTCGCCGCGAACCCGTTGCGCCCGACGAGCGCCATGAACTGCTTCACGCCTT
>Ga0316628_100002610_pt1 | contig 13474 bp, 12 predicted proteins | sample OWC_Aug_M2_C1_D5_FD_207648 | JGI IMG/M metagenome (GOLD analysis project Ga0316628, IMG submission 207648) | Wetland soil microbial communities from Old Woman Creek delta, Ohio, United States - OWC_Aug_M2_C1_D5_C | ecosystem: Environmental > Terrestrial > Soil > Wetlands | place: USA: Ohio... | reverse complement strand
TTCCTGCCGTAATTAAAAACGTACGTGCCCCATTCCAGTTGCTGGCCCTGGCGCGGGTCGGCATGTTCGTAGAGATGCGTGCCGTCGAAATACGCCAAACCATGTTCGTCCCGCGGAAAATGCGCCGGAACCCAGTCCAGGATCACGCCAATCCCGTGCTGGTGCAGGTAGTCGATGAAGAACATGAAATCCCCGGGAGTGCCGAAGCGGCTGGTGGGAGCGAAATAGCCGATGGTCTGGTATCCCCAGGACCCGTCAAACGGATGCTCCGTGATGGGAAGCAATTCCACGTGCGTGTATCCCATCCGCAGGATGTACTCCGCGAGCCTCACGGCGAGATCGCGGTAGGACATCCACCCGGGATTGCCTCCCGGCACTCGCATCCACGAACCCAAGTGGACTTCGTAAATTGAGATGGGCGAGGAAAGTTTCTGGCGGCCTTCTCTTGTGTTCATCCAGTCGCTGTCGCCCCAGACATAACCATCCAGCGAATAAACTTTCGACGCGGTTTCAGGGCGCAACTCCGCGGCGAAGCCGTATGGATCCGCCTTATCGGCGTGATAAGCCATCCCACCGGAACTGATTCGAAATTTGTAAAGCGCGCCCGCGCCGATGCCGGGGATGAACGCCTCCCACACGCCGGCTTCCTGACGAAGTTGCATGGGGTGAGCGTCTTTGTCCCAGCCGTTAAAATCTCCAATCACGGATACATGCTCCGCATTCGGCGCCCACACCGCGAAATGCACCCCGCGGCCCTGATCGGATTCCGCGAGATGCGCGCCCAATTTTTCCCAGGTCTGGAAGTGGCTTCCTTCGGCTAGAAGATGCAAATCGAAATCGCTGAGGAACGGAGTTCTCATGCTTTATCCCTCCTCCATGCCAATTTCGCATGCGTTTTTTTGGCGATTCGGCCACGCGGAATGCAGCGAAGCGGGTGCGTTAAAACAAAGACGGCTGCCCGCCGCGGTGTGTGGCAAATTTTCAGAGGCCCGCTCCTTCCTTACAAGTAGTAATCAAAGTCTTGTTCCGTATGGACTCGCTTGCGCACCCGCAAAATATGCGCCGGGCAGCTCTGCGGGTTCAATTCCACATAATTTCGCGGTCCCTGCCAGACGTGCCGGCTATCGGTGATCAGGTCATGCGCCTGAAAAGTCTGATCTTCCGAAAGTCCCAGGGAATTCAAATCCAGCATGACCCATCCGGCCTGCGTGTGAAAGGAATCCAGGTTCACGACCGTTACGATTATGTTGGAGAGGTCGCTGCTGGCCTTGCTGTAGCAAAGCAGCAGCGGATTGTCCGTTTCATGGAACTGCAGATTGCTATCCGCCTGAAGCGCCGGATTGCCGCGCCGGATCTGGTTCACCCGGGCGATGAAATCCTTCAAGCTCCACGCCGAGTTGAGGTCGCGATGCTTGATTTCATATTTCTCCGAGTTGAGATATTCCTCGCTTCCGCGCGCCCACGGCTCGTTCTCGCACAATTCATACGCCGGACCGTAGACGCCGTAGTTGGCGCCGAGCGTGGCCGCCAGCGCCAGGCGGCACATGAATGCCGGCCGCCCTCCGATTTGCAGGTGTTCAGGCAGAATATCCGGAGTGTTGGGCCAGAGATTCGGCCGAAAAAATTCGCGAATTCCCGTTTTCTCCAGGCTCTCAAAATATTCCGTAAGTTCGTGCTTGGAAGTGCGCCAGGTGAAATACGTATAGGATTGGCTGTACCCCAGCTTGGCCAGGCGATTCATGATCTTCGGACGGGTAAACGCCTCCGCCAAAAAGATCACGTCCGGGTGCTGCTGTTTGATTTCCCGGATGACCCATTCCCAGAAGGCAAACGCTTTTGTGTGCGGATTATCGACCCGGAAAATCTTCACGCCTTGCTCAATCCAGTACACAAAAACACTTTTGAGTTCCTGCCAGAGAGCCTGCCAATCGTCGGTTTCAAATTCGATCGGATAGATATCCTGATACTTTTTGGGCGGATTCTCGGCGTATTGAATGGTGCCGTCGGGCCGCTTGCGAAACCATTCCGGATGCTCGCGGACATAGGGATGATCCGGCGTGCACTGAAACGCGATGTCCAGGGCGATTTCAATGCCGAATTCGCCCGCTTTCCGGATTAGATGCTTGAAGTCATCGAGCGTGCCCAGCTGCGCATGAATGCTCTTGTGCCCTCCTTCCGCCGAGCCGATCGCCCAGGGGCTGCCGACATCGCCGGGTTCCGCGGCCGGCACGTTATTCTTGCCCTTGCGAAAAGTGACGCCAATGGGATGAATGGGCGGGAAATACAGGACGTCAAATCCCATGGAAGAAATGTAGGGCAGCCAGTCTTCGCAGTCGCGAAACGTTCCGTGGCGGCCCGCTTCGGGGGCGCACGATCTGGGAAAAACTTCGTACCAGGCCGAAAAGCGCGCTTTCTCCCGTTCCACCGTAACTCTCAGTTCCCGGTCATACCGCGCGGCGAGCCGCCGGTCCGGATAGCGCAGGGCGATTTCGGCGAGGTCGTCGGCAATCGCGGCGGCATTGCGCGCCTCCACGTCCCGGGCATCGCGCAGCGTGCGCCCGAATTGCAGTAAACGCCGCTTGTCCTGGGCCGTGGCTTTTTCGGCCGCTTTCTCCGCCAGCTCCGCGCCCACCAGGACGTCCACGCTAATGTCTTGTCCGGCGGAAATGCGCTTGATCAAATCTCCCCGCCAGGTCAGAAAGCGGTCGATCCACCCTTCGATCGTGTATTGGTACTCGCCAAGTTCGGTGATCTCGAACTCGCCTCTCCAGCGGTCATTTCCCAATGGCACCATCGGTGTCTCGAGCCAGGCGGCGCTCCCGGCCCGCCGGTATAACAGCCGACAGGCGATTTGCTCGTGACCGTCGGCGAATACGTTCGCTTCGACAACCATGGAATCGCCCACGATGCGCTTGACCGGAAAGCGCCCGCAATCGATTTCAGGCCACACCCCTTCGATGACAACTCGCTGTTTGCCCGAGGTATTGGGGGTCTCGCGCATTTGCCTCCTCCCGGCCGGATTCACTTTTTATTGTCAATAAAACATTGGTGCAACGAACGCCTGAGAAAATTGCAATGAAGGGGATTTTTCAGGGCGCGAATCAGTCCATAAATCGCGTCAATTCTGTTTATGAACGGCCCTTTTGTTACTTTAACATAGTCATGATTATGAATGCAGTCCGTTCCACAGCGCCAATAGAAATAATGCAGTCAGTCCCCCGAACCTATCGGATCGTTTGAGTGCTTCCTGATCTGAAGCCCGTTTCTTCGGGACATCCCGTCCGATTGTATGACCCAGAATGGGAAGTCAAACATCCGAACCAGTCTTCCCCCATCACTTCTGGAAACTTATTCGCTTGCTGCGGGGCAAGAACTTTGACTGATTACTGCTCCCCATCCGTCTTAGGCGTTTTCTGCAGCACGGCGCGATATTCCCGGTACGCGGTTCGCGTCGCAATATAATCGTCGTGGCTGAGATTCGGTTCCGAACAGATTTTACTGATTTCATTTTCTTCCACCGTGGAAATCAAATTTGCCGATGCCACCGAGAACAGGCAATCGAGCAGCGAGAGTTTCTGCGCCCGGGTGGCGATCCGGTTGAATTCCCGGGTCACCAGGAAATTTTCCGTTCCGCCGAAAAAAATACTTTGTTGCTTCGCCATCTGCGCCGCCAGTATGGCCTGCTCCTCGGTCAGCTTGCCTCGCTCGACTAGGAGGTGCTCAATCTCCCGCATTTCCGTCTGGGTGATCTTTAAATCCGCCCGGGCCACGCGGCAGAGGATGAAAGCAAACGAGGCGATATAACGGGCTTTGTCGGGGTCCATCTGGTCCAGGGCCGCTACAATCTTCCGCACGGTCTCCGATTCGGTGCCCGGTGCGGACGCCTCGACCTTTTTCCTGGCCAGCCCCAGGAATTCCATGATGGACATTCTTCCCCTCATCCAATGCCGCGCCCGGCCCGCCTGCGCGTCGCTCGGGCGGATTGTGCTCCCGCCACAGGATAGCCTGAAGCAGCTTGTTTGTATGTATTTAGCGCAGAGCCCGGCGTGGGTTGCCCGCCCTTGCAGGCTGCGCCCGGCATCCTGCCCGGCCAAAGCACGCCCCTCATTTAGGGCGTAAGGCCTCTGCAAGCCGGGTAAGACTCGGACCTAACCGACTCGAAACCGCCCCCGCTGTTCCCTCTGGCCTTATGTATCGTAACACGATATGATTAGTTTTTGCAGGTGTCAATGTCCCCGCCGGAAAAAATTTGGTTGCGCAGAGCTTGCTGGCTCCTGGCCGTCGTCCTCGTGGCGGCCATGCTATACGTGTTTATTGCGCCATCGCTGGATCTGGCGCCCTCCGCGCCATGAAAGCGGCGCTGGCCGTTCTGATCTGCCTCCGCCTTTGGTGTTACGCCGTTGCCGGCCGCTCCTCGACCATCCCCTTCCTGTGTGGCGTCACGGACTGGATCCACCGCGAATCTATTCGCGGACCTCTGGAACGTGATCGCCTGGATTTGCACTGCGCACGCCTCTGCTGAGGTTCCCATTTTTTCGATCGCCTCTGGATTCCAACTGCAGGCGGTCATTCCCATATTCCTTTGAAATTTCAGGAGAATAGAGATGGTGATGTTGAAACGCCAGGAAGGACCATACGATTTTTTCGGCCGGTTGTCGCGCTGCCAGGAGCGCCTGCTATTCCTGGATTATGATGGGACCATTGCACCGTTCCATTCCGATCCCGCGAAGGCCTTCGCGTATCCACAAGTCGGCAAGCTGCTGCAAAAGTTGGTCGATCTGACGAACACCCGGTTAATTTTCGTGACCGGACGCCGCGCCCGCAATCTCCGCCGCATCATTCCGCTTCAGCCGGTTCCGGAAATCTGGGGGAGTCACGGCGTCGAGCGGCTAAAACCCGACGGCGATTATGAACAGATGCCGATCGGACTCGCGCAATTGCAAAGTTTGGCGTGCGTGAAGGCAAGGCTCAAGGCCATGGATATCGAGTGCTGCCTGGAACAGAAGCCCGGGTCGGTCGCCCTGCACTGGCGAGGAATGCCGCCCAGCGTGGCCAAAAGAGACTCCGAAGCGGTTCTGGCCGTCTTTTCCGGGGAGGTGGGACACAACGGTTTGCGGCTCGTGAAGTTTGACGGCGGATTTGAACTTCGCGTCTCCGCCTACTCCAAAGCCACGGCCGTACTTCGTCCTCTCGAAGAGGCCGCTCAGAATAGCGTGGCAGCCTATTTAGGCGACGACGAACCGGACGAAGACGCGTTTGGCGTTTTGCGCGCCCAGGATTTGGGTGTATTGGTGCGCCGGGAGTTCCGCAAAACAGCCGCGGACCTCTGGATCAAACCTCCCGAAGGAGTTCGCGAGTTTCTTGGCGCCTGGCTCGTGGCGTGCGGAGCGGCGCTATGACGGATTTTCGGTCGAGGCGCCGTACGGAATGATTCCGGAAACTTATCTCCTTGCAAGACGCCGGACACAACAACAGAAATTTGAAAGGGGGGTCCCGTGATGTCTAAAAACGGCGCAGGCAGTCGGCGCAGTTGCAATCTCCTTTTGTTACTCATCGCGGCGGGTTCGCTTGCTTGCCCTGCTTTGGGCGGCACACCGGTGAATGTGACTGGACCACAAGACCATGATATTTCTTCTTCCTCCAGGCATGAGTTTTCGCCGTCGTTTCTGGGTATGTATCGCAAAGTTATGCTAATCGAACACAATATTGCGCGGTATTCCCACAAGTACCAGGTGGACCTCAACCTGGCTCGCGCCGTGTGCATGTACGAGTCCGGAGGCAACGCCCGCCTGAGGTCGGCCGCCGGCGCGCAAGGTTATTTCCAGATTATGCCGTCCACTTTCCGGTCCTTGGCCGTGCGATCCAATATCGAGGCGGGCGTCAAGTATCTCGGGGAACTGGTTCGGCGGTTCAATCGCGAAGACCAAGTGCTGGCTGCGTACAATGGCGGACCGACGCGAGTGGCTCGCGGCCGGAGGATGCCGCTAGAAACGCAGCAATACGTCCTGGGCGTCCGAAGCTACAGGGCATTGCTCGAGAAATATGAACCGCTGGTCCGGGGAAGGGCTGAGCTACTGCGCATCGAAACCGTGCGCCGGGGCGACAATTGGTGGCGGATTTCAAAGCGGCTGAACCTGCCATTGGTCCAACTCCGGCTTTACAACCCATTTCTGGCCGGACGCACCCTCAAGCCGGGCTATCAGGTTGTTTATCCCATCGAGCCAAGGCCCGGTCTGTTGACGGTTGCCGAGGATAATGACGCGTTGCACTACCGGGCGCGACTCGGCGACAACATTATTACTTTGGCGTTTGCGCTGGGAGTGGATCTGGACGCTCTTCGCCAGAAAAACCGGATGGAGCCTCTTCACACGCTTTCGCCCGGCACGATTCTGGAGATTCCGATTCGCGAGTCTGCGAAATTTTCGACCTACCGCGTAGCGCCGGGCGACACCCTTTTGTCGATCGCCAAGCGGCTGCACGCGGATCCATGGTCTATCGTGTTTGACAACCTGATTTGGAACCAAGATGTACAGCCCGGCATGGTGCTCCGCATCCGCGAGCTTCCGCCCGCGCGCAAGTACCTCGTGCATCGAGTACGCCGCGGCGAGAACCTCAGCTTGATCGCCAAGCGCTACCGCACCAGTGTCCACGCCATCCAGCAGGTCAATTCCATGGGGCGACGCACTCGCATTCGCGCCGGCCACCTGCTCCGCATACGAACCAGATAGCACGCCGGAACATAAACCAAATCGACAATCGAGATTTGCACACCTTCGCCGATGGCGCAGGGAACCACCGCGCGGAAGCCGGTGCTTGCCGCGATTGCAAGACAACCCACCACCAGAACGACAAATAGAGCCTGCGGAAGGGCTGACAGGTTGGAAAGTAGGCCCGGTGAAAAGATGCATTCACCCATTGCTCTGCGGCGGTATGCAGCCGGAATTTCATTTGTGTAAATTTGAACTTATGTTTCATAATATGAAACACGCACGGGGAGGCACGCCATGTTCCTCAAGGATTATTGGTACGCCGTCGCTTGGGACCACGAAGTCAAGCGGACCCCTTTGGGCCGCACGGTTTGCGCTGAACCCATTGTCTTGTACCGCCAGGTCACTGGCGCGATTTCTGCCTTCGAAGATTGTTGTCCCCACCGCCTGCTGCCGCTTTCCAAGGGCTACCTGAATGGCGACCACCTGGTCTGCCGCTATCACGGCTTGGAATTTGGCGCGGACGGACAGTGCGTGTGGATGCCCGGACAGCAGGGGATTCATAAGGCCGCGCATCTGCGCACCTATCCGGCCGTGGAGAAGCATCGCTTCGTCTGGGTATGGATCGGCGATCCCGCTCTCGCGGACAAATCCAAAATTCCCGATCTGCCCTGGTGTTCTGATCCCAACTGGATTTTTGACGGCAGCACCTATCACACGAAATGCAATTATGTTCTGCTGGTCGATAACCTGATGGATTTGTCGCACGAAACCTTTGTTCACCCCTCCAGCATCGGCCAGCATGAGATTGTCGAAGCGCCCATCAAATCCGAGTCCGACGACCGCACGGTCACGCTGACGCGCTGGATGTACAACATCGATCCTCCCCCGTTCTGGAGCGCCAATCTAAAATCAAATGCGAAATGCGACCGCTGGCAGATTTGTAAATATTCCCTGCCCGCCAACGTCATGATCGATGTGGGTGTGGCACTGGCCGGCACCGGCGCGCCTCAGGGCGACCGTTCCAAAGGCGTCACCGGCATTGTCATTAACGTGATGACTCCCGAGACGGAAACCACGACCTGGTACCACTGGGGAATGGCCCGCAATTTTCAAACCGACGACCGCGGATTGACCGCCCGCATTCGCGATGGCCAAGCCGCCGTCTTCGCCGAAGACCTGGATATCCTGGAAGCGCAACAGGAAAACATCCTGCGCCGGCCCGACCGGCAACTCCTCGACCTCAAGATCGACGCCGGCGGCGTACATGCCCGTCGTATCATCGATCGCGAACTGAAGCGCCAGGCGCCGGAGGCTGCATTCCCGTCCGGGGCCGATTTTCGGGAAGCGAAACATCCGTAGCCGACGACCCGGCCATTTCACTGCCCGCCAATCAGCCGCAAGTTTGGAGCGAGCCTTTTTGGAAGAGCTTCTTCAGCAGGCGGCGGCCGCACGCGCCATTTTCATAAGCGAAAATAATTGCCTGTCAAAATGTAAATTGTGTATACTGCGCCGGAACCTACCAGAAAATTGTCGGCGGTACCATCCGGTATTCGCTTTTGGGCCTGTCACAAGCACGTCGCATCGGAAAATGGAGGAAAAATCATGAAGCGTAATGCCTGCATTGGCGCGGTGATTCTCGCACTGGTTGTTTCGCTGGCCGTCGGATCAGTCCTGCTCGAGAAACGCGCGGCGGTGCAGGCCGCCGGTATGCAGGCGCCCATGTTTGAAGTAGACCCGATGTGGCCGAAGCCGCTGCCGAATCATTGGGTGATCGGCATGACCATTGGTGTGTCGGTGGATGCGCAGGACAACGTCTGGATCATTCATCGCGGCGGCTCGCTGGAAGCGAAGGAAACGTACGGCAACTGGAAACCGCAGGCCGCTGACTGCTGCGCGGTGGCGCCGCCGATTCTGGAATTCGACAAGGCCGGAAATCTGATCGGGCACTGGGGCGGGCCGGGCAAGGGCTACAATTGGCCGAACTCCAACCACGGCATTACGGTGGATTACAAAGGAAACGTGTGGATCGGCGGGAACGGCCGCACCGTGGATCCCAAGCTGCAAGATACCGGCGCCAGCTACGCGGCGGAAGCCAGCCAGCCGGGCGCTTTTGCCGACAACCAGGTTCTGAAATTCACGAAGGACGGCAAATTCCTGATGCAGATCGGGCATCCGTTCCAGAGCAAGGGCAGCAACGACGTGGAAAATCTGAAGGGCCCGGCAAAGTTGTTCGTGGATCCGAAAACGAATGAGCTGTACGTGGCCGACGGCTACGGCAACAAGCGCGTGATTGTTTTCGACGCGGACACCGGCAAATACAAGCGGCACTGGGGCGCCTACGGACACAAGCCGGACGACACCGATCCGGGAAATTACAATCCCGATGCGCCGATCGACCAGCAATTCCGCAGCCCGGTGCACTGCGCGCAACTCGCGAACGACAATCTCTTGTACGTCTGCGACCGCGTGAACGACCGCATCCAGGTGTTCAAACCGGACGGCACGTTCGTGAAGGAACAGATCATCGAAAAAAGAACGCTGGGCGACGGATCGGTGTGGGACATCGCCTTCTCCAGGGACCCGCAACAGAAATTCATTTATCTTTCCGACGGAGCCAACGAGAAAATTCACATCCTGCTGCGCGACACGCTGCAGGAGATCACGAATTTCGGCGACGGCGGACGCCAGCCCGGCCAGTTCTACGCCGTGCATAGCATCGCCACCGATTCCCAGGGAAATATCTACACGACGGAAACCTACCGCGGACAGCGCCTGCAGAAATTCGTGTACAAAGGACTGGGCCCGGTCACGAAAATGGATCAGGGCGTGCTCTGGCCGAAAAAGTAAGCGGGCTTGTCTCGTAACGTTTCAAAGGCCCGGCGCAATCCGCCGTTCAGTGGCTGTCGTGAAGACTTAGTTTTGGCCAGAGAAACCCGCACCCTTCACAAAAATCGTGAAGAGTGCGGCACCCGGGAAAATGAGGACGGGTGCGCCAGGGGATAGACTGATTTTGAATTTTGGGTGCCGCACCCTTGCGCAGTTCAAGGGTGCGGGTTTTCGCGTCCGCCGGCTTGAAGTAAGGAGACCCGATGCGTAATAAGAAGATTCCATTTCTGTTGGTTGCCATGATGGCCTTATCGTGCGCCCTGGCCTGGGCGCAAACCGGCAAGGAACTAAACGTATATTTCATCGACGTGGAGGGCGGCCAATCCACGCTGTTCGTGACGCCGTCCGGACAATCGCTCCTTGTCGATACGGGTTGGGCGGGCGCGCGCGATGCCGATCGCATCGTGGCGGCCGCGAAACAAGCGGGCGTCTCGCAAATCGACTACCTCGTGCTCACGCATTATCACGGCGACCACGCCGGAGGCGTGGTCGATCTCGCGGCCAGAATCCCCATCAAGACGTTCGTCGATCACGGCCCCGGCATGGAAGAAACTCGCAACGTTCCCAAAAATTATGCCGCCTATCTCCCCGTGCGCGCAAAAGGCCAGCACATCCTGGCCGAACTCGGCGCGCGCCTGCCGATCAAGGGCGCCGATTTCCAGGTCGTGTCCGCCGCCGCCGAAACCATTACCAAACCATTGCCCGGCGCGGGTGCCGCCAATCCCCTGTGCGCCGATTTTCAGCCGAAGGACGAACAGAAAGACGATCTGCTTGGCGGCGAAAATAAACAATCAGTGGGCATGGTCATCTCCCTGGGAAAATTCCGCATGGTGGATTTCGGCGATCTCACCTGGAACAAGGAACACGATCTGGCCTGCCCGAACAATCTCATCGGCACAATCGATCTGTATCTGGTCTCGCATCATGGGCAGGACATTTCCAGTTTGCCTATGCTGGTGCACGCCATGCGCCCGCGCGTGGCGGTGATGAATAACGGCGCGATAAAAGGCGGAGCGGTGGCCACCTTCGAGACGCTCAAGAGTTCGCCCGGCCTGGAAGACCTCTGGCAGATGCATTATGCCGAGGGCGCCGGAGATCATAATTCGCCCAAGGAATTCATCGCCAACCTGGGCACAGGCGGCACGGCCGCCACTGGCGTCCCGGACGAAGGAACGGTGTACGCGATTCATGTGGCGGCACGGCCCGACGGAAGTTTCACCGTCACGAACCTGCGCAACGGAGAGCACAAGCAATACGGGCCGCACCGGTAGCTCTCTGCGCAAAAAAAGGGATTTAGGCGGGACGCGTTTGGGGTTAGGTTTTGATTTTCCTATTTCGACGGGAGAACTCATCACATGAGATATGTATGTTCACTGATTCTGTGCGCTCTGGCTTGCATTCCTCTGCCCGTCCGGGCACAGGAAAAAAGCAAGGAAGCCTCGGTAAACCCAGCCCTGGAAAAAGAGCTCTTTGCGCTCGAGCAGAGGTGGTTGAAAGCCGAATCCACCAAGAAAACGACTGGTCCGGACAGCATGGGCGAAATTTGGACGGATGATTTCTTTGACGTTCTGGCCGGCGGCAAAGTGGTCAACAAGCAGGAAATGATGGATATGATGGTCAAAACCGATCGCCCGCCGGGTACCGGAGCTTTTCCGGATCATTTCAAGTTGCGGGCGGTCTACGGTAATGTGGCGCTGGCCACCGATCACACGATCATCAAGGGCCTGGATGCGAACGGCAAGATTGTGCCCGTCCGCGAAATGGGAGTTCTGCGAATGTTTGTGAAGGAGAACGGGAAGTGGAGAGTCGCCGGGGCCGGATTGGTTCCCATCGTCCCTCCAGCGGGGGCAAGCGGAAAGTAACGGCAGCAACGCGGTCGTAAATTTAATGATGGAGTGAGGAATCATATGAAGCGCAAATTCGCTGTTGGGTTGGCGTTGACGGGGCTGGTCGCCGCTCTTGGAATTGGATCGATTGTCCTGGAAAAGAAGGCCCGCGTTGAAGCCGCCGCGGTGCAGGCCCCGATGTTTGAAGTGGACCCGCTGTGGCCGAAGCCGCTGCCGAACCACTGGCTTATGGGGATGACCATCGGCGTATCCGTCGACGCGCAGGATCACATCTGGATCATTCATCGGCAAGGCTCGCTCGAGAAAGGTGAACTCCATGCCACCACCAATCCGCCCATCGCCCTGTGCTGCGCTCCGGCGCCGCCGGTTCTGGAATTCGATCAAGCGGGCAATCTGCTTCGACACTGGGGCGGGCCGGGCAAGGGCTACGACTGGCCGGATTCCAATCACGGCATTACGATCGACTACAAAGGCAACGTCTGGATCGGCGGCAACGGCCGTGGCAAGCAGGCCGCGCCGCCCGCGGACGGCGCTCCGGACGAATCGGCTGCGGTCGCAACCCAGTCCTACCTGGATAATCAAGTCCTGAAATTTACGCAGGACGGCCAGTTCCTAATGCAAATCGGAAAACCACATAGCAGCAAGGGCAGCAACGATATCGAGAACCTCCGTTTGCCGGCCAAGACGTTCATCGATAAACAAACGAATGAAGTGTACGTCGCCGACGGCTACGGCAATCACCGCGTGATCGTGTACGACGCCGAAACCGGCGCGTACAAGCGCCACTGGGGCGCCTACGGCCACAAGCCAGACGACGCCGACCTCGGCAACTACAATCCGGATGCGCCTCCCGCGCCGCAATTCCGCAATCCGGTGCATTGCGCCGACATGTCCGTCGACCGCCTGCTGTACGTCTGCGACCGCGCGAACGACCGCATCCAGGTGTTCAAACCGGACGGCACGTTCGTCAAGGAAGGATTCATCGCCAAGCGCACGCTGGGCTCCGGCTCGGCATGGGACATCGCCTTCTCGAAGGACCCGCAACAAAAATATATTTATCTGGCCGACGGCGAGAATGACCGCATTCACATCCTCTTGCGCGACACCCTCGAAGTTCTGACCACTTTTGGAGAGGGCGGACGCCAACCGGGAGAATTCTACGGCCCGCACAGCATCGCCACGGATTCCAAGGGCAACATCTACGTGACCGAGACGTATCGCGGCCAGCGCGTGCAGAAATTCGTTTACAAAGGATTGGGGCCAGTCACCAAAGAAGATCAGGGCGTGCTGTGGCCGACCAAGAAATAACCGGAATGGCGGCGTTTCAAAATTTTAAGTTCCACGGAGGAGTTTCGTGATGACGAAGTTTCGTATGCTGTTCGTGGTGGCCCTGATGGCCGTAGCCTCCTTTGCTCACGCCCAGGATTCCATGAAGAAGGGCGACAAGGCCTGGATGGATTTGGAAAAACACCTGGCGGACGTCAACGACTATTGGGTCTGCGCGCACAAGTATCACAAGGATCACGCGCAGGATTGCGTCGATTCCAAAAATAAAATTTGGCCCGCCACGTTCTTCGAAGTCAGCCGGGAAGGGGAAGTTACCGACAAGCAGGAAATGGTGAAGCGTCAGACGGCGCGCGCCACGGCGGTTCCGGTCTCTCCCGGTGACGCCGGACCAAACCCTCAGGACTTCAAGTTAAGGGCCGTCTATGGCGACGTCGCGATGGCCACGGATCGCACCGTGTTCAAGGCTCCCGATGCCAGCGGAAAGATCGTGGTCACCGACGAAGCAAGCGTCCTGCGGATATTCGTGAAGCTGAACGGGAAGTGGGTGCCCGCAGCAGCCGCGTTGGTTCCCGTAAAATAGCGATTTCCCGCGATCGGCCGCATTCTTTTCTTAACCCGCGCGAATCGCCGGCGCCCGCGCCGAATTTTGCGCGGCATGTGCGGCCCGGCCGGAAATATAGACGGCTCGAAACCAAAAAATTCAACGTGGTACAATTCAACTGGATCTAGTGAAGGGGTGATTTA
>Ga0316628_100002609_pt1 | contig 13476 bp, 10 predicted proteins | sample OWC_Aug_M2_C1_D5_FD_207648 | JGI IMG/M metagenome (GOLD analysis project Ga0316628, IMG submission 207648) | Wetland soil microbial communities from Old Woman Creek delta, Ohio, United States - OWC_Aug_M2_C1_D5_C | ecosystem: Environmental > Terrestrial > Soil > Wetlands | place: USA: Ohio... | reverse complement strand
CGGGCTCGAGGCGCTCCGGCGGACGTTTGCCGACGACGGCCGGATACGGGAGATCCACGACGTGTTCCGACACCAGAGCACGAAGGGCGCCATGATCAGCTGCCACGTCCTCGTGGCCTGCAACCTCTCGCTCGAGGAGGCCCACGCCATCGCCTCCGACGTGGAAGCGCGGATCAAGGACATCTTTCCCGACACCGAGGACGTGATCGTGCACACCGAGCCGACCGACCCGTAGGGCGCACCTTCGGGTGCGCCGCGATCATCGACCGCGCAGCCTACGGCCCGGCCTCCGTGGCCACCAGGTCGAAGCAGAAGAACCGCCTCTTCTTGCGCTCCGACGAGATCTTGAGCACGAGCCGGCCGCCCGCGTCCGTGAGACCCAGGGGCCACACGTACCAGCCCTGCTCGTCCGGGCTCGCGATCGTCCGTGCCGGCCCGATGCCCTCGATCCCGACATCCACGCTGCCGAGCCCCGGCCACAGGGCGTAGTCGCTGACGGCCGTCTGGAGCCAGAGCCGCGCGCGCATGGGGAAGCTCAGGACGATCTTCAGGGTGGAGGCGCGCGGCGGGGAAGCCAGGACGCACGGCCGGTCCGCCAGCTGGATGGGCATCTTTCCGGGCTTGATGGCATAGCGCGGGTCGAGCGGCGGGAACTTGAACGAGGCGTCCCCGACCTTTTCCGCCGTGTAGAGCTTGCCGTCGACCGTCAGGCTCACCGCCTGGACCCACTCGAAGCTCTGCGTGAGCCGCCCCACGACGGCCCCGACCAGGGGGTTCTCCAGCACGAGCATCGTGAGCCTGCCGAAGCGCTCCTTCGACGCGACCTTCATGTAGCCGGCCAGATCCGGGGCATCGGCCGGATAGACGAAATGGTTGCCGCTCGTCACGATGAGCAACCGCCGGAACTGCGGGGGGAACTGGCTCCGCAGGCGCAGCGAGTGCTTGATCGCGGGCTCGAGGGTGGCCGCGGGGAACGGCGTCCCCTCGAGGATGGGCCAGGCGTTGAAGTAGGTGTAGTCGACCAGAAGGTCCCCGGGCCGGACCGTCTTGCTGATCCGGGCGGCGCTCTCCACGATGTCCTGCCGGTGGAAAAACCCCCAGGCCTCCTTCAGGATGACCGCGCTCCCGCCGCCGACAACGGCCACGAGCACGATCCAGGCGGCGGCCCTGCGCCGCGCGGTGGCCCTGAGCGACGTGAAAAGCTTCTCGGTCCACCCTTCCGGTGCCTCCCCGGCGCCCTGCAGGTGTCTCGTCGCGGCCGCGTAGAGGACGAGGGCAAGACCCATGAGGTGCAGGTAGCGCCAGACGAGGGAGTTGAAGACCATGAAGAGGATGTAGGCGGCGGCGGCGAAGGCCCAGACGTTGCGACGCACCCATGGAAGGGAGAATCTCTTCCGGGCGGCGGCGGCCAGGAAGCCGAGGAAGACGGCGGCGTAGATGGCGCCCTGCAGGGGCAGCAGCATCTTTTCAAGATGCGCCGAGTAGAAGAGGGGGCTCACCGAGATCGCCACATCCCACCAGCCACGGTGCGTGGGGCCGAAGCCCGTCAGCCAGTGCAAGGTGCCGAAGAAGAAGGACAGGGGGCTTCCGACGACGAACGGCACGATGAAGAGGCAGGCCACGGCGGCCGAGGCGGCCGGGTAGATCAGGGACCCTGCGTCGATCGGCCTCGTCTCCTGCCCGCCCTCACCGCCCTCGCGCAGGAGGAACCAGACGACGGCGAAGGGCACGAAGAGGAGCGCGAAGTGACGGGACGCGAGCATCAGGCCGAGGGCCAGCGCCGCGGCGCCCTTCCTTCGGCGCACGACGGCCCAGAGCAGCAGGAACGCGAAGAGCCAGTAGGGCGGACTCTCGGTGAAGACGGCCACCCAGATGACCTCGGCCTGGAAGAACCAGACCGCGGCAATGTAGAGAAAGAGGTCGTCGTCCCCGCGCCGCCTTCCCTTCCACAGGTACAGAACGAACGTGGCGGCCGCGCAGAGAAGGACCGACATGATCCTCGGCTCCAGCCCCGCCGCCACGACGGGCAGATAGGTCAGCCACAGCAGCGGCAGGTAGGTCAGCGGCAGATCGTGGTCGCAGTAGTAGATCCGGTAGGGGTTGTGCCCGTCGAGAAAGGCCAGCGCCCCGTTGTGGATGAGCGGGATCATGTCCCGGTGGGCCGGGTCCATCTCCCACTGGAAGATGGCCAGCCCCCGCAGGAACGAACCCGCCACGAGGTAGATCACGAGCGCCAGCACGGGGCGCAGCCGGAAAACGGCGGGCACGGCGACGGCGGCGTAGCAGGCGCCGATGCCGATCTCCTCGATGCGGTCGTGGACGGGGTACCACGCGTGCTCCCAGTACAGAAGCGGCGAGGAGATCATGAGAAGATACGAGGCGATGACCGGCAGCGCCGCCACGGTCAGGGGGCCCCGCCGCAGGACGAGCAGCACGGCCGAGAGGATCGACCCGGCGATGACGATGGCCCCGACGACGACCCTGCTGTGGAGGGAGGGCGCATAGCTCATGGCGGCGCACAGCCCCGTCCACGCCAGAGCCGCGGCAAGGGTTGCGGCCCTGGCTCTGCGCGTCGCCGCCGGGGCCGGGGCCTCCTCGCCGCCGGCCGGCGACAGAAAAACGAGCGTCAGGGCCAGGGCGAGAAGAACGAGGTGAACCGCCGTGAAGACGAGCGAGTACTGGTCGAAGTAGTCCTGGACGGAGAGCGATCCCAGGGCCACGACGACAACACCGATCGCCGCGCGCGCCCTGCGCGACGCCATCATCTCCGGCCGAACCGTCGTCTCCACGGCGTTTTTCATCCCTGCCGCTCCGGGCCCGCGGGTCACGCCGCGGCGCGCCGAGTCTTTTTACTTACCGCAACCAGGAGGGCAAGTAAATAGGCGGCCGAGGCGGCGAGGAAGCAGGGCCGGAAGCCGAGGCCGATGCTCAGCAGCATGGCGAGCACCGAGGACTGGACGGAGAAGGCGCCGTTGACCGCCCAGAGCCAGGGGATGGCCGCGCCGTGGCGCTGCGCCGCCAGCCTCATCGCCACGGGGAAGGCCCCTCCCATGACGAACCCCGCGGGCGCCACCGCGGCCGCCGCGGCCGCCGCGCGTGCCCAGAGGGGCAGGGGAAGCATGCAGCCCGCCGCCGGCTCGAGCGCGGCGTAGTAGACGAGGCCGATCAGCGCGGCCGCGCCCGTGACGACGACAAGCACCCCTGCGAGGCCGGCGGCGGCCCGTGTGCCCCAGACGAAGCTGCCCAGCCCGCTCGAGACGAGCAGGGCGCAGAGGACCACGGCCATGGCCAGGACGGGATGCCCCAGGGGGAGGATGAACTTCTGGATGAGCGGGATCTCCATGAACATGAACCCCGACCCGATGGCGGCAAAGAACAGGAGCCACGCGACGGGCCGCCGCTGCCGCCCGGCGCCGCGAGTCCGCAGGACGACCGGCAGCAGCAGGATGAGAAGGGCGAAGCACGTGGCGACGAGAAAGACGTTGCGCACGAGGATGGCCGCCCCGACGTTCTGGGGGAGGCCTGCTCCCCGGTCGATCCTGGCCCCGGCGCCGCCCAGCAGCCACCAGCCGGGCTTGAGCACGAAGAAGAAGAACGGCCTGTCGTCGACGGGCGGGGTGACGTCGATGGGAAGGGCGGCGTAGAGCGCGTCCGGGCGCGCGGGCCCGGACAGCCTGCCGAAGAGGGCATCGGCGCCGCCCCGGGCCGACGGGGAGAAGACGATCCCGTACCCCTTCCGGGAGGCCTCGTCCGCGGCGCGCGCCTCTTCCTCCGGACCCAGCGGCGTCTTCTTCACGACGAGCGTCCCGATGTCCCCGCTCCTGGCGAGAAGAAGGTGCGCCCCGGGGTCGGACGCGCCGGCGCGGCGCAGCGCTTCCGCCGCGAGGCAGAAGACCCTGAGCGTCTCCGCCGGGAAGAAGCCCGTGAAGTACCGCGAGAGCGACAGCGCCCCTCCCGGCGTCAGGCGATCGAGGTACGTGTCGAAGGCCTCCTGCGTGTAGAGGTGATTCTCGCTCATCGTGAAGGCGCCGGCGCTCGTCGCGGCCCAGGAGTCGACCATGGACAGCTGGATGAAGTCGTAGGACTCCCGCGAGGCGGAGAGGAAGCTGCGCCCCTCGGCGACGTGCTTTTCCACGCCGGGCAGGGCGTAGGGCCGTCCGGAGATCCCCGCGAACTCCTCCTCGACGACGCGGACGATGTCCGGGTTGATCTCGACGGCCACGATCCGTTTCACGCCCGCCCTTGCCGCCGTCAGGATATCCTTGCCTCCCCCGGCGCCGATGATGACGGCGCTGCGGGGCTCGACGACGTGCAGGCCGAAGCTCGTCACATCCCAGTCGAGCCACGCGAGGTCGGCGCCCTCGCCCGCGGGCACGATGGGGGTCCCGGCCGCCCCGTCCTGCTCGATGAGGAAATTGTCCTTCGGGAGCCTCCCCGCGTAGCGGCCGCCCAGGCCCCAGGCCAGCAGCGGGTAGCGGATGACCGTGATGCGGGCCAGGGGGCTCCACTTCTCGAAGTACGTCTTCTTCTCGACGTAGTTCTTGGCGAAGTGCACGCCGATCGTGCCGGTGGAAAGGTTGAAGACCAGGAGCGCCGCGGCCGCAAGAAGGACCGCGCCCGCCCTGCGCCTGGCCCCGGACGCTGCGGCCGGCGCCAGGGCGACGGCGGCCGCCCCCGAGACGGCCGCCGCCAGGAGCATGAGCGACGGCGCCGGGACAAGGTACAGCCCGCCGATGGCCGCGAGCACCCCCGCCCCCGCGCCGCCGAGGTCCGCCGCGTAGATCCTGCCGATGCTGCCCTGGTAGTGGGAGAAGACGAGCCCGCCCAGGAGTCCCATCATCAGGAAGGGGAGCGCGGCCAGGAGGAAGATGCCGAGAAATGCGGGCATGGAGGCCGCCGTCGGCTTCACCATCTGGCCGGGCACGAACGGGATGGCCAGGTAGACGGCGATGAACAGGACGACGGCCAGAGCCTTGAGGGCCTCGACGTCCCCGAGGAGCGCCCGGACCCGCGATGGATGCAGCCGACCCGCGATGAAAAAGGCCAGGAGACCGCCCGCCCCGAGGCCGGCCATGGCCGCCGTCACGACCATGAAGGCCAGGTGGTACCAGAGCGTGACGCTGAAGATGCGCGTCAGGACGATCTCGAAGACCAGGGCGGACAGGTTCGAAAGAAAAACGCCAGCCCAGACCGCCGTCCCCGGCGCGGGGTTCCCGTTTGTTTGCAATGCTTTATTTCTGAGGCTTGTTGACGATGGTTACCCGCGTGATCCGCGGGTTTTCGCTGCTTTCCTGCTCCTCGCCGCAGAACTTGATGAGGCAGCTCTCGATGCCCTTGGCCGCCAGCCGTTCCTCCAGGGCCGCCACGTCGCTGTCCTCGTCCACCACGACGCAGCCCGCGAGCTTCTCCTCGTCGTAATCGCAATCGGTCAGGGCAAACCACTTCCCGACGTTTGCCTTGTCGCTGACGATATCATTCCACAGAACTTTTTTCATACTACACAAACTTATACACTAGTCGTCGATTACAAATCAAGAACCGGGGAAAAAACAGGGTGAGGCCCGTCGATTCCTTTTCAAACCCGGGCCGTTTCAGGGAATCCTTGCGGGCGAGCGGCGATCACGGCCCGTCTTCCGGGGCCTTGCCTTCGGCGGTGATGTCGACGTCCGCGGCGTCCGATTCCGCCTCGTCATCGACCCCCGCCTGGGGAGGGATGGCCCCCTTGACGGCCTTCTTCTCCAGGCCGGGCTTCTTCTTGCCGTACTTGGGCTTCTGACCCGGGCCGGAGTAGTCGATCCAGAAGGCGTCCTGCTCCCTCACGTCGAGATGCACGAAGTAGGACCTGGGGTAATAGCCGACCCCCACGTTGGTGAAGGTCCTGCAGTACTTCATGAGCTTCCAGTTGCTCACACCCTCGACGGAAAAATCGATGGCGCGTCCGACGTTGTGCTTGCTTTCCTTCGTCTGCTGCTCCTTGTCGTACGCCCGGTACCCGGAGTAGATGATGAGGGTCTTGAACTCGAAATGCTCGGCCACCTTGGCGACGAGGTAGATGAGCCGGGAGTGGATCTTGTGCTCCTTGTTCGTCCTGTGGTCGAACATCATGCCCTGGAAGACCTTGGACGTCACCTTGTTGATCTTGCCGTCGGGTGTGAAGAGCGAGAGCGCCTTGGTCTCGCCGGTGTGGATGCGGTGAAAGGTGACGGGCTGGAGGTAGACGAGGCTGCCCTTCTTGCTGCAGGGCACCGCGACGACCTTCGTGGCCCCCGGGATGATGAGCTTCATGCCCATCTTGATCATGTTCATGTTCGTGAGGCTGTTGGCCTTGAGAATGGCGTCCACCTTCTTGCCGTAGGCCTTGGAGATGTCCCACAGCGTCTGGCCCGGCATCACCGTGTGCAGCACGCCGGCCTTGACGAGCTTCCCGCTCACGACGGCGTTTCCCGCCGCCGCGGCCTCGGCCCCGGACAGGGGCGTCCCGGGAACCCCCACCACCTTCTTGGCCCCCGGGACGAGGACCTTCTGCCCGGGCTGGATGACGTCGCCGTCCTTCAGGTTGCCGGCCTTCTTGATCTCCCCGACGCCCACGCCGTAGGCCGATGCGATCTTGTTGAGCGTCTGGCCGTGCTGGACGGTGTGGAGGACCCCCTTGTCGGTGATCTCCCCGCTCTTGATCAGCTCCTGCCCGCCGCCCTTCTTGCCCTTGTCGCCCTGCGCCTCCCCGCCCTCCACCTGGACCCCGGTCCCCTCGAGCTCGTCGATCTCGTCGGCCGGCACGAACGTCTTGATCGCCTTGACGCTCGCGGCGCCGGGGATGAAGAGCTTCTGCCCGGCCTTGATCATGTTGGGCGACAGGTTGTTGTTGGCCTTGAGGATCTCGTCGGTGCCGAGACCGTAGGCCTTGGCGATGTCCTGGAGCCGCTGGAACGGCTGGACGATGATCTTGACCCCGCCGTCGACGACCTCGCCGACACGCAGCCAGACGATGACCTTGTCGCTCTCCTTCGATGCGGCGCCCTTGCCGCCCTTCTTGGCCCCTGACGGCTTCTTGCCGCCCTCCTTCGCCGGAGGGGATCCGTGCAGGATCGCGGACGGCAGGACGATGACGGCGATGAGCAGCGCACCCACGACGGTCGGCGCGGCACGGCAGCCCCCGCTTCCATACGGATGATGGTCCATGACGCTCCGGCCCCGGAAGATCATCTCCTACTATAACGCAAGACGCCCCGATGAACAATTTTGTTCATTCATTTTTCCGCTTTCCGCCTTTAACGTGGTCGTGGTCGTGGTCGAAGATGAGATGCGCGGGGGGACCGCCTCCGCGTCCGCGACCGCGTTGCTTCGTTCGCCTTCCGCCCCCCGACTCCTTTTTTGACTCTCCACGACAAGTATGATAGGCTTGAACTAGAAAAAGTTTTTTCAATGCAAAAAAACGCCCCCAGACAGCCGCTGCCGCCCGTGGCCGATGCCACCGAGAAAGCGCCTCCGGACCCCCGGCAGATCGTTCTCAAGGGGTTCGAGGATCTCATGGCCGTCCCGGTCAGGAAAGGCAACCGGGTCAGGCAGCTGCGTCTCGAGCGCATGATGAGCAAGTCGGAGCTGGCCCGCAAGGCGGGCCTTTCGCCCATCACGATCGCCCGGATCGAAGCGGGCCTCAAGGCCCGGCTCGAGACCAAACGCAAGCTCCTCGAGGCGCTGGGCCTGTCGCTGGACGACAGGGCCGCGGTGTTCTTCGACGAGGACCCGGGGTAGCGCGGGGCGCCGGGGCGCCGCCGCAGCCGGAGGGCAAAGCGCATGTTCGGAAGCAGCAATCTCGTCGGGCTGGACATCGGCAGCAGCAGCATCAAGATCGCCCAGCTCAGGAAGAAAAAGAACAAGTACGAGCTCCAGGGCTTCGGCATCCGGCCCCTGCCTCCCGAGAGCATCGTGGACCGCCACATCATGGACACCCAGGTGGTGATCGAGGCGATCCGGGGGGTCTTCGCGGAGCGCAAGATCAGGGACAAGGACGTGGCCATCTCGATCTCGGGCCACAGCGTCATCATCAAGAAGATCGAGATGCCCCTCATGGGGGGCGACGAGCTCGAGGAGCAGGTCAAGTGGGAGGCCGAGCAGTACATTCCCTACAACATCAATGACGTGGAGATGGACTACCAGATCCTGCGCCGGCGTCCGACGGAGGGCCTCATGGACCTGCTTCTCGTGGCCGCCAAGAAAGACGAGATCGAGGATTACATGGCCGTGGCGCACGAAGCCGGCCTCCGGGTCTCCATCATCGACATCGACGCCTTTGCCATGCAGAACGCCTTCGAGGCCAACTACCCCGAGATCCAGAATCAGACCGTCGCCCTCGTCGACGTCGGGGCGTCGCTCACGCGGCTCAACATCGTGCGCGAGGGCTCGACGCTCTTCATCCGCGACATCACGGGCGGCGGCCAGCTCCTGACCGAGGAGATACGCAAGGGCCTGGGCATATCCTATGACGTGGCCGAGGCCTACAAGGTGGGTGCGAGCACCCCGTCGAGCGCCGACGTCGTTCCGGTGGAGGTCAACGAGATTCTCGAGAAAAGCGTCGACGCCATCGCCGTCGAGATCCAGCGCTCCATCGACTTCTACATGGCCACCGCCGAGAGCCAGACCCTCGAGTACATCCTCCTCGGGGGAGGCTCGGGCGGCTGCACCGTCCTGCGGGAGGCCGTGCAGAAGCGCACCGACATCCGCGTGGAGCGCCTCGATGTCTTCCGGGCGATCGAGGTGGACACCTCGAAGTTCGATCAGGCCAAGCTGCAGGGCTTCGCCGGGCAGGCCACGGTGAGCATCGGCCTGGCCCTCCGGACGAAAAATGAAAAGAAGACGTAACCACGATCCAGCGGTGAGAAGATGATCAGAATCAACCTGTATCCGACCAAGCCGGTCAAGAAGAAGGAAAAGGCCGGGGTCATCGACCTGGTGGTCTTCCTCCTGGTCGCGCTCGTGTGCGCCGCCGCCATCTGGTTCATCAACGGCATGATCAGCGAGAAGATCGAACGCCAGAAGCTCGCCAACGACACCAAGCAGACGAAGATCGCGTCGATCAAGCAGTCGATCCAGGACCACGACCAGATCAAGGCCCAGCTGGCGGAGATCGAGGCGCGCGAGAAGATCATCCAGGAGCTCATCGCCGCACGCACCGGCCCGGTGCAGATGCTCGTCGAGCTGAGCAACATCATGAGCGCCGGCAAGGGCCCCGCCATCCGCCCCGACGAGTACCAGGAGATGCTCAAGCGCGACCCCTCGTCGGGCTACAACCCGGAGTGGGACCCCCGCCGCCTGTGGCTGTCGAGCTTCGAGGAGAAGGACCGCGAGGTCACCCTGGCCGGCGAGGCCATGAGCAACGAGGACGTGGGCGAGTTCCTGCGGCGCATCAAGATCTCCACCTACTTCTTCGACGAGCAGCTCGTCAAGACCCAGACGGAAAAGACGCCGGAGACCCAGACGGTCATCATCGCTTTCGAGATCAAGTGCAGCGTCAGGTACAGGTGACGAAGCATGGCCAAGAAAAAAAAGAGCGCCATCGGCAAGATCGGGACGAGCCAGAAGATCCTCGTGCTCGTGCTCCTCGTCGTGCTCGTAGCCGTGGGCTACTACATGCTCTTCTACAGGGACAAGGCCTCGCAGCTCGAAAACCTCAAGAAGGGCTACGGCTCCCTCGTCACGGAGGAGCAGGACTGGGAGAAGCGCAAGAAGACCTACCTGCAGGACGTCGAGGACCTCAACCGGCGCAAGGAGCGCCAGCGCGAGCAGATCCGGATCCTGCCGCCCGACGCCGAGATGAGCTCCTTCCTCATGGACCTGGACAACCTGGCCGGGCTGGCCGGCCTCGAGATCGACCTCCTGGAGCCCCAGGACGAGGCGGGAGCGGGGTTCTACGCCAAGATCCCCGTGACCATGCAGCTCCAGGGCAAATTTCACCAGATTCTCAAGTTCTTCAGCTCCATCGCGAAGCTCGAACGGATCATCAATATCGAGAACATCAACTTCACGGACGTCAAGGTCGAGGGCACCGAGGTGAAGATCAAGGCCGATGTGCAGGCGACCACCTTCCGCTCCCTCGAGGCGCCGGGAGACCAGGGCGTGCCCCCGGCAGCAGCACCAGCCGCGAGGACGCTTTCGAAAGAGGAGTAGGAGATGAAACGTCGATATCTGGTCTTCGTTCTCCTGCTGCCGCTGGCGGCGGGGAGCTGCAAGAGCAAGCCGGCGACACCCTCTCCGATGGCCGGCGCGGCACCCGCAACGGCCCCGGGGGCGGCCGCACCCGGCGTGCCGGCCGGGGCCCAGCCCGGCACGGGCGCCGAGGAATCGGATCTCATCGTGCACAAGCTGACCGAGGAATCGTTCATCGAATCGCCGTCGCGGCGCGACCCCTTCCGCTCCTTCATCATCCCGCTGACCAAGCAGGAGACCTTCTCCATGACCCCCCAGATCGTCTCCATCCTCGACCAGTACCAGATCGACGAGCTGAAGCTCGTGGCCATCGTCTCGAGCAGCGGCGGGGCCGGCGGCTCCCCCATGGCCATGGTCGAGGACCCCGCGGGCGTGGGTCACATCCTCCGCAGGGGCAACTACGTCGGAAAGGGCGAGACGGTCCGCCGGGTGAGCACCGGCGAGGAGATCCAGATCTTCTGGAAGGTCGCCCGCATCCGGGAGGATGCCATCGTCTTCGAGCGCGAGGACCCCTTCGCGGCCACCGAGGCCACCGTCACGAAGGTCCTGCCCCTGGTGGGCGACTGATCCCCCCCCCGCCGGAAAACCCGCCATGTACGTTTTTTGACTACTTGGTGTTACTTGTTATACAATGGTCGTATGGGTTACAGGAGAGTGCCATGAAGAGGCTTCATCCGTTATCGTCCGCCGTCGTGGGGATCGCCGTCGTTCTTCTCGCGGGAGGCTCCGCCTTGAGCAAGGGCTCCGGGGCGACCGTCGGGTCCGTCCTGATCGCTCACGCGTCGGGCGCGACGACGGTCACCGTCGAGACCACCGCCAAGGCGAGCTTCATCGTCACCGAGATCACGGTGCCCCACCGCGTGCTGATCGACGTCAGGGGCGCCGTCCTGCCGGGAGACGTGGAGATGCCCGTCGGGGAGACGCCCGTCGTCGAGAAGACGGTCGTGGAGGAGTTCGACGAGGGCATGCTCGGCAAGACCACCCGCGTCACGCTTCACGTCACCGTGCCCGTGACGATCGCCAAGTCCATCGAGAAGGGCACGCGCCTCACCGTCACCCTCACGCCGAAGAGTCCCCTTCCCTCGCCCGCGCCGGCCGTCAAGCCGAAAGCAGAGCCGCCCGCCTCGGCGGCCAAGGCGGACAAGACGGACAAGCCGACGGGGGTCACGGGCACCTCGAAGGCATCCCCCTCCCCGGCGAAGACGACGGTCAAGGCCCCCGACGCCGAGGCCCCGGCTCCCAAGGCGTCGGCCCCCACGGCCCCGGCTCCCAAGGCGTCGGCCCCCACGGCGCCGACGAAGGCCGCGCAGGAGCCTGCCGCGGCACCGCCGGCCCCCAAGAAAGCGGCCGGGACTGCCTCGAAGAAGCCGCCGTCCAAGTTCATCGGCAGCGAGGATCCGTCCATCTATGATTTCGGCGAGGAGCAGACGGCGGCCGCCTTCACCACCCTGGCCAAGCAGGTGGCGGTGGCAAAGAAGGTGAAGAAGAACGAGTACACGGGAACGAAGATCGACCTCGATTTCAAGGACGCCGACATCCACAACATCCTGAGGCTGCTGTCGGAGTACGGTCACATCAACATCGTCGTGGGCGACGACGTCAAGGGCAACGTCACGCTGTCGATGAAGAACGTGCCCTGGAACCTCGCCCTCGACGTCATCCTCGAGGCCAAGAACCTCGGCAAGGTCAAGATCGCCGAGAACGTCTACCGTGTCGCTCCCAAGGAGACGCTCGACAAGGAGCGTCAGATGAAGATCAAGGAGCTCAAGCAGAAGAAGATCCTCAAGCCGCTCATCACGAGGATCATTCCCATCTCCTACGCCATGGCCTCCGAGCTCAAGCCGCAGGCCGCCGAGCTCCTCAGCAGCCGCGGCACGATCGGCGTCGACGAGAGGACCAACGTCCTGATCGTGAGGGACGTGGCCGAGAACCTCTCTCTCATCGAGCAGCTGATCAACAACCTGGACACGCAGACGCCGCAGGTGCTCATCGAGGCGCGCATCGTCGAGTCCACGAGCAACTACTCGCGGGAGATCGGCATCCAGTGGGGCGGCCACTACATCGCCTCCAACGCCACGGGCAACCCGACGGGCGTCGTCTTCCCCAACTCGATCACGCTCGCCGGCGGCGGCATGGACGACCAGACGCCGACCTCCGGCATGAACCCCTTCGGCGCGACGCCCAACCCGAACTTCGCCGTCAACCTCCCGGCCATGGTGGGCACGGGCGCCGGCGGCGCGCTGGGCATCAGCCTGGGCAGCGTCGCCAACAACGCCAACCTCAACATCCGCATCAGCGCCCTCGAGAACGACGGCATGCTCAAGATCATCAGCGCCCCCAAGATCCTGACGCTGGACAACAAGCCCGCCAAGATCGAGCAGGGCACGATGATCCCCTACAGCCAGCTCTCGGCGCAGGGCGTGCAGACCGCCTTCCAGGAGGCGAAGCTCAGCCTGGAGGTCGTCCCGCACGTGACGGCCGACGGGTCGATTCTCCTCAAGCTCAAGATCAACCGCGACGAGCCCGACTTCAACAACCGCGGCGCCCGGGGCGACCCGACGATCCTCAAGCGTCACGCCGAGACGGAGCTGCTGATCGAGGACGGAAAGACCGCCGTCATCGGCGGGATCTACACCCGCAACTACGGCAAGAGCTACAGTCAGGTGCCCTTCTTCAGCAAGATCCCCGTCCTCGGATGGCTCTTCAAGAAGCGCACCGACACGGACCGGCGAAGCGAGCTCCTGATCTTCATCACCCCGAGGATCGTCAACCGGGCCGAGAGCCTGGGAAAGTAGCCATGGCGAATGCGGACAGCGCGACTCCCGGCCGTCGTGCCGGGGGATTTCCCGAGAGCGAGGAGGTCCCTCGCCTTCGATGGACCCGTTGGCTCGGGATGACGGGTCAAGCTGCGCTCTTTACATTTTCCCAAATACAGGTACACTATAGATTGAAGGAGAAAGCCATGGTTTCAAGACTTTTTCTGTCCCTGCTTGTCCTGCTTCTCCTGATGACCAGCTGCACCGAGAACCGCGCCTCGCTCTACGTGCAGGACATGAAGGTCCCGACGGACGAATGCGTCATCCCCGGCGACAAGGACGCCACCTACTACTCGTGGGGCACCTGGGACGTGGGCCTGAGCGGCACCTACCAGGTCCATCCCCTGCTCATCAACGAGATGACCTCGAGCCTCAAGCTCAACCCCAACGCGGCCGAGACGAACACCGTCCTGGTGGAGGGGGCCTGGGTATCGCTTCTCGACGCGACGGACACCGA
>Ga0316628_100002608_pt1 | contig 13477 bp, 11 predicted proteins | sample OWC_Aug_M2_C1_D5_FD_207648 | JGI IMG/M metagenome (GOLD analysis project Ga0316628, IMG submission 207648) | Wetland soil microbial communities from Old Woman Creek delta, Ohio, United States - OWC_Aug_M2_C1_D5_C | ecosystem: Environmental > Terrestrial > Soil > Wetlands | place: USA: Ohio... | reverse complement strand
GGCCGCGGCCCGCCGGAGCAGCGCCTGGGTGGCATCCTCCCCCAGCACCAGCAGCACGTCGGCCAGGAGGTCGGAGACCGCGCCGTCCCGGGCCGCGGCCAGCAGCGAGGCCAGCAGCTCGGCCCTGTCCGCCGGCGGCGCCGGGTGGGTCAGGATCGCGTCGACCAGCAGGTAGGCCTGCGGCTCGGCGCTGGCGTCTCCTCCGCCCGGCCAGGAGAGGGTCCTGTACCGCGCGGCGGCCGCGTCGAGCACGAGCGCGGCGCGCCCGGCCACGGCCCGGTCGGCGCCGAAGCGCGCGTCGAGGATCGTCCGGATGGCTCCCACCCCGAGCAGCGGCAGGAGGCCCCCCACCCGCGCCAGGACGTCGTCCACCCCGTCGCGCGCCAGGAGCTGCCCGAGCCGCTCGGGCGCGCGCTCCAGCACCACCGAGAGCCGCTCCGCCTTCTCCGGACGGTCCCGGAACAGCTCCACCAGGACCTCGATCTCCGCCAGCACGTCGTCTCGAATGTCCACGCCCGTCGTCGGCACGTCGTCCTCCTGCTCTCCCCGCACCAGCTCCTCGACCGCCTTCCGTCCCCGGTGAAGCCGGGAGAGCACCGTCCCCTGCGGCACGTCCAGGATGGCGGCCACCTCGGCGGTGGAGAGCCCCTCCAGGTGGTGCAGGACCATGGGCACGCGCTGCACCGGCGAGATGCGCAGCAGCGCCCGCGAGAGAGCCTGCTCGAGGCGGCGATCGGAAGGCGCCGCCTCCGCGGCCGGGAGCTCGTCGGAGAGCTCCACCTCGCCGCGCCTCCGGCGCCGGTACCACATCCGGAAGACGTTCAGCGTCAGGATCCGGAGCCAGCCGGCGAACCGGTCCGGCTCCCGCAGCTGCGCCAGCTCCAGCCACGCCTGGACCAGCGACTCGTGGGCCAGCTCCTCCGCGTCGGGGAGGTTGCCGGCGAGCCGCAGGCAGCTCGCCAGCACCCGGGCCTGGTACCGCGAGACCAGAGCTCCGAACGCGGTGCGGTCGCCCGCCTGTGCGCGGAGGACCAGATCGGCGTCTGTGCCCGTGCTCCCCACGAAGGGAAGGATGCACGGACCGGCGGGTTATTCCACGAAAGATCGAGCGAGTGCGCGAACCCCGTTACCGTGGGCCCTAGTTCGACGCTTCCTTGCCCGTCGCCGCCACCAGCTCGGCCTCGATCTCGATCTTCACCTCGTCGCCCACCACCGGCCCGGCCTCGATCATCTTGTTGTACTGGAGGCCGAAGTCCTTGCGGTTGATGGTGGTCGAGGCGCTCAGGCCGCGCCGGAGGTGGCCGCCCGGATCCTTGATGGGTGCGGTCGGGCCCTCCACCTCGAGCACCACGGGCTTGGTCACGCCGTGCATGGTGAGGTTGCCGGCCACCTTGAGCTTCCCCTCCCCGGCCTTCTCGACCTTGGTGGACTTGAAGGTGATGGTCGGGTACTTGCGGACGTCGAAGAAAGTGGCCGAGCGCAGGTCGTTGTCGCGGTTCTCGACGCGGGTGTTGATCGAGGCCGCGTCGATGGTCGCGTCGACGCTGGACCTGGTGATGTCCTTGTCGTCCAGGGTCACCGTCCCGGCGGTCCTCTCGAACTGGCCCTTGACGCTGCTGATGACCATGTGACGCACCGTGAATATGGACTGGGTGTGCGCCGGATCGATGTTCCAGGTGGCGGTCTCGGCCAGGGCGGCCAGCGGGGCGAGGGCAAGCAGGGCGGCGAGGCGTCTCATGGTGGCTCCTTTTCGGTGCTCGGCTGTCGATGCTCGCGGGGCCGCGCCGGTTTCAAGGCCGGCCGGGGCGTGCGCCACCGCCCCCGGCCCGGCCCCGGCGGGGGCCGCACTCGGGGCGGAGGCGATGTGTAACCGGAGGGGGCGCAGATTCAACCGGGCCGGGCCCCTCCCGGCGGGGCCTCCCGCCCGGGGCCGATCGGTTTGCTTCACGAACAGGAAACGAGCGCCTCTCAGCCGCGCGCGCGCCCGACCTCGTTGGCGACCACCTGGTCGAGCGTCTGCGGCTTGCGGATCACCTGCAGCTTCCCGTCCGCGGCCAGCAGCACCTCGGGCGACTGCAGATACGAGTTGTAGTTGAAGGGGGACATGGACGCGCAGTACGCGCCGGCGCCGCCCACCACCACGAAGTCGCCCACCTGCGGATCGGCCATCATCCGCGGGATGATGTGCCCGTGGTGATCCAGGCTCTGGGAGTCGCCGCTCTCGCAGCAGCGCCCCACCACCACCCGGAAGTCGAGCTCGACGTTGGGATCGTTCAGGTTCCACTCCGAGGAGAGCAGCTCCCCCGCCCGCGAGATGGCGTAGAACGGGTGCCGCGATCCGTACAGCAGCGGCCGGGTGTTGGCCTCCATGCCGCCGTCGGTGAGGATGAACTCGAATCCGCCCGGCCCCGACCACTTCCGGTCGGTGACGCGCGTCACCAGGTACCCGGCGTTGGCCACCACGTAGGTGCCGGGCTCGACCGACATGTGCGGCTTGCGGCCGGTGCGGGCCGCGAAGGCCTCGAAGCGCTGCTTGGCATGCTGCCCCAGGGCGGCGATGTCGGCGGCCTGCTCGTCGGGCATGCGGGCTTCCTTGAAGCCGCCGCCCAGGTTGATGGCGGTGGCGTCCGGGAAGTGGCGCTCGACGATGTCGAGCATGCGATCGATGTTCTCGGCCCAGGCGGCCGGGTCGCCGCCGGAGCCGATGTGCACGTGGACCTGGCCGATGGTCACCCCCGCCTGCCGGGCGAAGCCGGTGAGCCGGTCCAGGCCGGCCAGGTGCACGCCGAAGCTGGAGTACTTGTCGCCGGTGTTGCGGGTGACGCTCTCGCCCGCCCCCACGCCCGGGTTCACCCGCACCGAGACCGCCCTCCCCTTCGCCCTGGCGAAGGGGGCGATGGCCTCGAGCTGGCGCTGCGAGCAGGCGTTGTAGATGAGCCCTTCCAGCATCAGGGATTCCAGATCCGCCCGGTCCGGTCCCTCCGGGATCTCCTGGCTGGTGAGCATGATCCGCTCGGCGGGCACGCCCGCGCGCCGGGCGCGCCGCACCTCGTTGAGCGAGCTGGCGTCGATGCCCATGCCCTGCTCGGCCACCAGCTCCAGGATGGCGCGGCTGGAGTTGGCCTTCATGGCGTAGCGCGCGCTCGTGCCGAAGGCGCTGGGCATGGCCTGCACGTCCCGGCAGCGCTGCGCGATCATCGACTCGTCGTAGAGGTACAGCGGCGTACCCACCAGCGCGGCGGCCTCGACGATGGAGCGGGCGGTGACCTTTCCGAAGGGGGCGATGGGCATTCCTCACCTCTTCCCCAGCGCCGCCCGGACCGCGGCCACGGCCCGCTCGGTGTCGCTGCGCCGCCCGAAGGCGGAGAGGCGGACGTACCCCTCGCCGCTCGGGCCGAATCCCGAGCCGGGAGTGGTGACCACGTGCGCCTCGCGCAGCAGCTTGTCGAAGAAGTCCCAGGAGGACATGCCGCCCGGCGTCCTGGCCCAGACGTACGGAGCGTTGGTCCCGCCGAAGCAGGTGAGGCCGGCCAGGGTGAACCCCTCGCGGATGATGCGCGCGGACTCCAGATAGTGGTCGACGATGGCGCGGCACTCCTCGCGCCCCCGGGGCGTGAGCGCCGCCGCGCCACCGGCCTGGACCACGTTGGAGGGGCCGTTGAAGAAGGTGCTCTGGCGCCGGTACCACATGGCATTCAGCTTGCCCGGCGGGGTGGCCTCGCAGGTCAGCTCCTTGGGCACCACCGCCCAGCCCAGCCGCACACCGGTGAAGCCGGCCGTCTTGGAGAAGCTGTTCAGCTCGATGGCGCAGCTCCTGGCCCCCGGGATCTCGTAGATGCTCTGCGGCAGGCTCGGATCGCGGATGAAGGTCGAGTAGGCGGCGTCGAAGACGATGACCGCCTTGCGGGCCCGCGCGTACTCGACGAACAGCGAGAGCTGCGCGTGCGTGGCCACCGCGCCGGTGGGGTTGTTGGGGCTGCACAGGTAGACCAGGTCCACCTTCTGCCCCGGCAGCTCGGGGAAGAACCCGTTGGCCTCGGTGCAGGGCATGTAGATGATGCCCTGGTACTGCTGGCGGGCGGGGTCGTAGGCGCCGGTCCGGCCGGCCATCACGTTGGAGTCGACGTAGACCGGGTAGGCCGGGTCCTGGATGGCCACCACCGCGTCCGACGAGAAGATGGACTGGATGTTGCTCGAGTCCGACTTGGCGCCGTCGGAGACGAAGATCTCGGAGACGTCGAGGTTCACGCCGCGCTCGCGGTAGACCGAGGCGATGGCCTCGCGCATCCACTTCTCGCCCTCGTAGTCGCCGTAGCCGGTGTAGGTCTCGGCCGCGCCGAGCTTCTCGGCCCCGGCGCGGAGCCCGGCCACCACCGTGGGCGCGAGCGGCAGGGTGGTGTCGCCGATGCCGAGCCGGAGCAGCTCCACCCCCGGGTTCTTCTCGGCGAAGGCCTTCGCCCGCCGCGAGATCTCGGCGAACAGGTAGCTCGCCCCGAGCTTGTCGTAGTTCTGGTTGATCCTGGCCATGTCAGTCGATCCCCCGGACGTGCTCCTCGAGGGCTTCCCGGTCGATGACGCCCTCGCCGATCCGCGTCACCGGACCGGTCATGTCGATGGCGAATCCCTCGCCGATGCGGATGGAGAGCGTCCCGCCGGGCATGTGGACGGTGACGTCGCGGTCGACCAGCCCCAGCCGGCAGGCCACCGCCGCGGCGGCGCTGCTGGAGCTGCCCGAGGCCAGCGTGTAGCCGGCCCCCCGCTCCCAGATCTCGATCCGGATGTCGTTGCGGTCGAGGACCTCCAGGAACTGCACGTTGGTGCGGTTGGGGAAGCGCGGCTCGTTCTCGATGAGCGGGCCGTACTGCCGCGCCAGCGCCTCGGAGATCTCCGGCAGCGGCACGACGCAGTGCGGGTTGCCGATGCTGGCGGCCGAGAAGGTGAAGGTGCGCCCGCCCACCGTGAGCTGCTCGTTCAGGACCTCGCGCGCCCCACCCGCCACCGGGATGCGGGCGCCGTCGAAGGTCACCTTCCCCATCTCCACGTCGACCTGCTTCCCACCCGGGTGGACGCGCGAGCGGACCACGCCGCCCGCGGTCTGGATGGTGAACGGATCGGAGCGCACCAGCTTCTGGTCGAAGAGGAAGCGCGAGAAGATGCGCAGGCCGTTGCCGCTCTTCTCCGCCTCGCTGGCGTCGGGGTTGAAGATGCGCAGCCGGAAGTCGGCGCCCTGGCCCGGCAGCGGCCCCCACAGGATGCCGTCCGAGCCGATCCCGAAGTTGCGGTGGCAGATGAGGCGGATCTCCCGCGCGGTGAGGTCGCGGCCGACGTCCCGCGGGTCCATCACCAGATAGTCGTTGCCGAGCCCGTGATACCGGTGGAATCGCATGGAAGACCGGAACTTATATCGAATTTCGGACCTGCCCGCATTATGACCCTGCGCCGCGGGGGCTCTGACCATGCTGAGCTACGACGTCGTGGTGATCGGGTCCGGACCGGCCGGCGAGAACGGCGCCGTCCAGGCCGGTTACCTGGGCAAGCGCGTGGCGCTGGTGGAGAAGGAGGCGGTGCCCGGCGGCGCCTCGGCCAACACCGGGACCATCCCCTCCAAGGCCCTGCGCGAGACCGCGCTGGCCATCCAGCAGGCGCGGGGGCGCGGCGCTCACGGCATCGAGATGCGGGTGTCCGGGCAGGTGACGGTGCCGGAGCTGATGGGGCGCCGCGGCCTGGTCACCGGGCGCGAGCACTCGCGCATCCGGGACGCGCTCAACCGCGCCGGGGTGGAGCAGCTGCGCGGGATCGCCAGCTTCGCCGACCCGCACACCATCCGGGTGGAGATCCCGGAGGGCGGCTCGCAGGAGCTGCACGCCGAGGTGGTGCTGCTGGCCACCGGCACCCACCCCTTCCACCCGCCGCAGTACACGTTCGACCACGTCCGCGTCTACGACTCCGACTCCATCCTGCTGCTCGACCGCGTGCCGCGCTCGCTGGCCATCCTGGGCGGTGGCGTGGCCGGGTGCGAGTACGCCTCCATCTTCGCTGGCCTGGGGGTGAGCGTCTCCATCATCGATTCCAAGGAGCGCCTCCTCCCCTGGCTCGACGCCGAGATCTCGCTGGCCATGCAGGACCTGTTCGCCATGGCCGGGATCGACATGTTCCAGCGCACGCGGGCCGTGAAGCTGGAGGCGGGCGAGCGCGACGTGCTGGTGACCATGTCCGACGGCGCGCGCCTGGTGGCCGAGAAGGTGCTGGTGGCGGCCGGGCGCGTCGGGAACGTCGAGGCGCTGAACCTGCCCGCGGCCGGGCTCAAGGCCACCGACAAGGGGCTGCTGGAGGTGAACCAGCACTTCCAGACCGCGGTCTCGCACGTCTACGCCGCCGGCGATCTGGTCGGCTTCCCGGGCCTGGCTTCCACCTCGATGGAGCAGGGACGGGTGGCCATGCTCCACGCCTTCGGGGGCGAGGGGAAGAAGCGCCTCTCCGGCCTCCTCCCGGTCGGCATCTACACCATCCCCGAGATCTCGTCGGTGGGCGAGACCGAGGAGTCGCTCCGCGCCAAGGGCAGGGCCTACGTGGTCGGGAAGGCCTCGCTCGAGAACAACGCCCGCGCCAACCTCATCGGCGAGCCGGTCGGCTTCCTCAAGCTGCTGGCCGATGCCAGGGAGGGCCGCATCCTGGGCGTCCACTGCATCGGCCCCCACGCCTCGGACCTGGTGCACCTGGGCCAGGCGGTGATGAGCCACCAGGGCGACCTGCACTACTTCGTCGAGGCGGTGTTCAACTACCCGACCCTGGGCGAGGTCTACAAGCACGCGGCCTTCGACGCGCTGGAGCACATGCGCGAGGGGAACGTCACGCGGCTGGACCAGGCCGGGACGGCGCGCGAGCCGGCCGCGGCGGGCGGGCCGGTCCGGCACTGAAGGCTGGCCGGGGAGCGTCCTCGCGCCGGCCGCGCAAGCGCCGGCGCTACGAGAGGTCGGTGTCCTTCAGCTCGGCGGCCTCGAGCGGCACGGTCAGCATCCGGCCGTTCGGGAGCAGGTTGAGCGGCACCGGCTTGCCCTCGGTCGCGAGCTGGAGGCGGGCACACCTGGCGAAGTCGCCCTCGCAGTAGCGACCGGTCCACACGAGCAGGGATGCCTTGAGCGAGAACTGCTTGAAGAGCGGACAGCCGCTCATCCGGGCGCAACCGGGCACGTGCCACCCCCTTTCACCGTCTTGACACCCCGCATCATACGCCCTCGCCGGGGCGCGTCATGGCCGGGGAAACCCCGTCCATCCGGCGCGGGACAGCGAGAGGTGAGTCTTGGTGCGCCCCCGGTGCGAGAGGCCGGCGAGGCGGTCATGAGCCACCAGTACGACTGAACTGGCGGTGAAGCAGGCTCGAGCGCGAGCCCCCGCTCCGCCACGAAAAGGCCCCCTGCCTCGGAAGGCAGGGGGCCGTGGAGCTCGATACCCGTCTGCTACGGCGCGGTCGAGATGGCCTGGATCTGCTCGGGCGTGAGCGCTCTGAGCGCAGCAGTGCCCATCCCGCCCCTGTTGCTGTCGATGGCGGCCTTGATCGCGGACGCCGACGAACCCTTCTTGGCGTTCCCGTGGCAGCCCGAGCAGTACTGGGTGTAGAGGGCGGCGCCGTCGATGGGCGGCGGCGGGGTGCAGGCCTGCGTGAGGACGGGGTTCCCGCCCGTGCAGCCGGCCGGGGCCGACGACACGACGGTGCGGGTCTGCTGGCCGCTGGCGGGGCAGGTGGCCGGGGTCCACGCCGAGTAGGTGAACCCGGTGCAGGTCACCGGCGGCGGCGGGGGCGGCGTGCAGGTCTGCGCCAGGACCGGGTTCCCGCCCGTGCAGCCCGCGGGCGTGGAGGAGAGGACCGTGCGCGTCTGCTGGCCGCTGGCCGGGCAGGTGGCCGGGGTCCACGCCGAGTAGGTGAACCCGGTACAGGTCGCCGGGGGCGGCGGCGTCGGCGTGCAGGTCTGCGCCAGGACCGGGTTCCCGCCCGTGCAGCCCGCGGGCGTGGAGGAGAGGACCGTGCGCGTCTGCTGGCCGCTGGCCGGGCAGGTGGCCGGGGTCCACGCCGAGTAGGTGAACCCGGTGCAGGTCGCCGGGGGTGGCGGCGTCGGCGTGCAGGACCGGGAGAGCACCGGCGTGCCGGTGCAGCCGGCCGGGGTCGCGGAGACCAGCGTGCGCGTCTGCGTGCCCTCCGGCTGGCAGGCGCCCCAGGCGCCGTAGGTGTACGTGCAGGCGGCGGGCGGCGGAGGGGGAGTCGGGGTGCCGCCCGGGCCGGCCGGCATGTTCTCGGGGTGGAACACGCCCGAGGCCAGATCGTTCAGCGGGCCGGAGAAGATGACGCCGCCGGTGGCCCGGTTCGTCACCGTCACGATGCGGTTGCTGACCGTGAAGCTCACGTCGCGGAGCAGCGCCCGCATGCCGCTGACGTCGCCTTCGTCGTCGTCCCCGCCGATGCGATCGACGTGATACAGGTCGAAGAGCGGCTTGAGCACCGTCCGGAGGCTCCGGATCACGGAGCCGATGCGTCCGGCGCCTTCATGCTCTCCGTCGTCGCCCTCGCCGTGGCCCCAGCGAGACCAGGCTTCCCCGGCGTCCCTGCCGCCCATGGCGCCGGAGACGGCCGCGCTGGTGAGCCCGTTGATGTCGGCGTTCCCGCTGTGGAGGACGATCGTGTAGAGCGCCGGGCCCACACCCTCGGCCCGCAGCACGAACGGCGGGGCGAGGCCGGTCGCGTCGAAGGAGAACGACCCGTCGGCGGCCGGCGTGGTGATGTGGATGCGGGCCGGATCGGACGCGTCGCGCAGCTCCACGCTGGTCGAGGGAGCGTCGGAGGAGACCAGCCCCGAGAGCGTCGGTGCAGCGTTGCTGGAGGCGTCGCCGGTCGAGGCCTGGCCGCATCCGCTGAGCGCCAGAGCTGCCATCGCTGTCCCGACCAGGGCCAGGCTGTTGCGAGCTTGCATTCAGTAAACCCCTTTCCACTTAGTCCGTCAGTACGTCCCACGATGCAATGTCACGTTTTCATGGGACAGGACCGGCAAGGAACCACGCTCCGCGTGTGGGTGCGCAAGCACCCCGGGTAGGCAATGCACCGCTCGGACGCAGGGGAGAATGCGGACGCGTCTCAAGAATCGAGGCGAGCGTGGGGGCGAGCGTGGGACCGGGGCGGGGATTGCCGCCGCGCACCGGGGGCCGGCGCGCGGCAACTTCGGGTAGCAAAATAGTTTGGAGATTGAAACTATTTCGAGCGTGAATACGATCCCGGCATGCCGTCCTCCCCCGGAGATCCCGCCCCGCTGGTGCAGCGCCTCATCGCGCTCGTGAACCGCAAGAGCGCGGGCGAGAGCACCGCCTTCATGCACGCCAGCGGCCTGACCATGCCGCAGATCGTGGTGCTGTTCGCGCTGCGCCGATGCCCGGCCTCCATCACCGAGCTGGCGCAGCGCCTGCGCATGTCGCTGCCCGCCACCAGCCAGCTGGTGGACCGGCTGGTCGAGGCCGGGCTCATCGACCGGACCGAGCACGCCGAGGACCGGCGCGTCCGGCGCGCCAGCATCCTCCCTGCCGGCCTGCGCTTCCTCGAGCAGTTCGGCGAGCTGCGGGCCCGGGAGATAGAGGACGCGCTCCGATCGCTGAGCGACGAGACCCGGACGCGGCTCGCCGAGGCGCTGACGCGCGTGGTGGCCGAGCTGGAGCGGGAGCTCGAGCAGGGTGCCGCCGCCGAGCCGGCGCACCGGATCCGCCGCCTCGCTTCCAGGAGAAGGCCATGACCACGTCCCCCGCCGGCGCCCTGCGCCGCCTCGCCCTGGCCGCAACCGCGCTCGCCTGCGCCTGCCGCCCCGGCGCCCCCGGAACCCATGCCGGATTCGTCGACGCGCCGCAGGCGCAGGTGGCCTCGCAGGTGGCCGGACGGGTCGACGCCATCCTGGTCCGCGAGGGCGACCGGGTGAAGAAGGGCCAGGTGCTGGCCCGGCTCGACTCCAGCGAGCGCGAGGCGCTCCTCCGCCAGGCGCAGGCCGGCCTGGCGCAGGCCCAGGCCGCGCTGCGCGAGGCGGACGCCAACCTCCGGGCCGTGCAGCCGGGCGTGACCGGCGCCGGCGCCGACATCGCGCGCGCCCAGGCCACCCTGGACGAGGCCGAGGCCAGCTTCAACCGGACCCAGGAGCTGGCCCGGGGCGAGGCGGCGTCCTCGCAGGACCTGGACACCGCCCGGGCCCGGCTCATGGAGGCGCGGGCCGCGCTCCAGTCGCTCACCGCCGGCAAGTCCACCGCCATGGGCCGGGTGGGCGTGCAGCTCGCGGCCGCGGCCAGCGCCAGGGCCCGCGTCGACGTGGCCCAGGCGGCGGTGCGGCTGGCCGAGGTGCAGCTGGCGCAGGACCAGGTGCTGTGCCCGTTCGACGGGCTGGTGGTGAACCGCAACCTGGAGGAGGGCGAGTGGGCCGCGCCGGGCACGCCGGTGGTGACGGTGGAGAACACCGAGCGGCGCTGGGTGCGGCTGGACGTGGGCGAGGGCGAGCTGGCCGGCCTCAAGCCGGGGGCGGAGGCGAAGGTGACGGTGGCGGCCCTTCCTGGCCGGACCCTGCGCGGGCGGGTGGCGGAGGTGGGGGCCGAGGGCGACTTCGCCCTGAACCGCGACGTGAAGCGCGGGCGGCCCGACCTGCGCACCTTCCGGGTGCGGGTGGTCCTCGAGGATGGGGGCGACGAGGTCCGGCCGGGCATGACCGCCGAGGTGAGCTTGAGCTCGAGCCCGGCGGCGAACGGCGCCGCGCCCTCCATCGCCTCGGAGGCCGGCAAGTGAGCGTCGCCGCCCAGCTCCGCCCGGAGGACGCGGGCCACGCCATCGTCACCCGCGGACTGGTGAAGCGCTTCGGCGACCTCACCGCCGTGGCGGGCGTCGATCTGGCGGTGAACGAGGGCGAGCTCTTCGGCCTGCTGGGCCCGAACGGCGCCGGGAAGACCACCCTGGTGCGGATGCTGAGCGGGCTCGTTCACCCGACGAGCGGCGAGGCATTCGTGGCGGGCGTGAACGTCCGCACCGAGCCGGATCGGGCCCGGCGGATGCTGGGGGTGGTGCCGCAGGCCCTCACCTCCGACCTGGATCTCACCGGCTGGGAGAACCTGGACATCTACGCCCGCTTCTTCGGGGTGCCGCGGGCGCGCCGCCACGCGCGCATCGAGGAGCTCCTGCAGCGGGTGGGGCTCTGGGATCGGCGCAAGAGCCTGGTCAAGACCTACTCGGGCGGCATGCGGCGGCGGCTCGAGATCGCCCGCGGGCTCATCCACAAGCCCCGCGTGCTCTTCCTGGACGAGCCCACCATCGGCCTGGACCCGCAGAGCCGGCGGGTGATCTGGGAGCTCCTCACCGACCTGCGCAGGGGCGAGGAGATCACCATCTCGCTCACCACCCACTACCTGGACGAGGCCGAGATCCTCTGCAACCGGGTGGCCATCGTGGACCACGGCAAGGTGGTGGCCCTGGGCACGCCGCAGGAGCTCAAGGCCACCGTGCCGGGCAGCGACACGCTCGAGCTGACCCTGGCCGGCCCCGCGCCCGACGCGGCCGTCGAGGCGCTCCGGGCCCTGTCCGGCGCGCGCGGTGTCGACCGGGTCGGGCAGGCGCTGCGGGTGAATGCCGACAACGGCGCCGTCCTCCTCCCCCGTGCCATCGACGCGCTCCGCGCCCACGGGCTGGAGGTGGCCGCGGCCAGCCTCTCCCGCATCAGCCTGGAGGACGTCTTCATCCACTTCACCGGCCGCTCGCTCCGCGAGGAGGGACCGGCCCGGCGCGGCCCGCCGAGGAGGTTCACGTGAAGATCTGGGCGGTGATGGTCCGCGACCTCCTGCGGATCGTGCGAAACCCGGCCGCGCTCCTCTCGGCGGTGCTGCTCCCCATCATCTACCTGCTCATCCTGGGCAACGCGCTGCAGGGGCCGCTCAAGGGGCTCCGGCTGGGCGTGGTCAACCTCGACGACGGGCCGCAGGCGCGCGAGCTGCTCGGGGCGCTGCAGGCCATCCAGAACGGCCCCCGCACGTTCGTGGTGGTCCCCATCGACGACCCCGAGGAAGGAAAGGCCTCGCTCCGGCAGGGCGACCTCTCCGGCCTGCTGGTCATCCCCCCGGACTTCTCGCGCGACGCCTCGCGCGGCCTGGCCGCGGCGGTGGGGCTGCAGCTCGACAACGTGGACGCGGTCGGCGCCCAGACCCTGCAGACCTCCCTCTCCGGCGCGGTCTCGTCGCTGCGGACCTCGCTGGTCAGCCTGGAACGGCACCTGGGCCAGCCCGAGCTCCGCTCGGCCGAGCTCTACCCCAAGGTCGATTACGACACCTCGCTCATCCCCGGGGTGGTGGTGCTCTCGATCTTCATGGGCTCGATGCTCACCGGCGCCTTCAACCTGGTGATGGACCGGTTCCTGGGCGTTCACGAGAGCTACCTGTCCACGCCGCTCAAGCGCTCCGACATCACCCTGGGTGTGCTCCTCTCGGGCACCATCGTGACGCTCTGCTCCAGCGCCCTGGTGCTGGTGATCGGCTTCCTCATCACCGGCACGGTGGTGCACGGCGGCATCCTGGGCTGGCTGGCGCTCGTCGGCGTGGTGGTGCTGACCGCGCTCGGGCTCCTGGCCATGATGATGGTGCTGCTGGGGCGGGCCGGCCACCCGCGCATCACCGGCGTGGTGAACGGGTTCCTGAACGTGATCCTGTTCTTCCCCTCCGGCGCCCTCTACCCGCTGGCCAGCTTTCCGCCCTGGCTGCGGGCCTTCGCCAGGGTGGACCCCGAGACCCACGCCGTGGCCGCGCTCAAGGCCATCCTCTTCCGCGGCGGCGATCTGGCCGCGGCCGGGACGCACGTCGGGTTCCTGGCGCTGTTCGCGGCCGTGATGCTGGGGCTGGCGATGGTGACCATGAAGCGGACGCTGTAGCGGCCTACCCGATACACCGGTCGAGAGCCTTCCGCACGCCAGCGCCGAGCCTCACGGCCGATGCTCCTCTCCGAAGGTTGACCTGCCAGTCCGGTAGCCGCCCCGTCCAGTGCTCCAAAGCTACGTGTCGTGTCGGCGCGAGGTGGATGCGCTTCTCGGTGGCCGCAACGCTGACGCAGAACATCCCCCTGAAGAGGTCCCGGCGGGACTTGTACCCGAAGTGCATCACGAGCGATGCGATGAACTCCGCATGGTGGCGCTCCGAGGAGTCCTCGTCGAATCGCCTCCACTCCGGGTCCCCGAGGACGCGGCTCGGACAGCGCATCGAGAACGGCCCGGCCGAGCGCCTCTCGCGATACGTCAGGTTCCAGCACGATGAAGGGGCTATCCGGGTCGTAGTACAGCAGCCGTGCATCGAGCTTCGTCGCGGCGTATACCACCTTGTCGTTCGCGTAGACGGTCGCATACTTGTTGTCCTCGATGCCCATGTGGCGGTCTTCTCTGCCGCGCCCCGGGAGCTCGATCCCCTCTGCTGCGACGCGGGCCGCATGCGGGTT
>Ga0316628_100002607_pt1 | contig 13477 bp, 9 predicted proteins | sample OWC_Aug_M2_C1_D5_FD_207648 | JGI IMG/M metagenome (GOLD analysis project Ga0316628, IMG submission 207648) | Wetland soil microbial communities from Old Woman Creek delta, Ohio, United States - OWC_Aug_M2_C1_D5_C | ecosystem: Environmental > Terrestrial > Soil > Wetlands | place: USA: Ohio... | reverse complement strand
TGACGTCAGCCGGCCAGGAGCCAGCTCATGACACCCGAGATCGCGGCGTCGCGCGGTTCACGTTGCGCTGGTCTGTTTGCGTGGGACCGGCGGAGGACCGGCGCGCAGCTGTGTTCCGGGGACGAGAGCGCCCCAGGTCGGGGCGAGATTCTGCGTTCCGAGTCGCGATGCGATCGCGCTCGCGATGTCAGGCACGAACGGCGATAGCTCCCCGGCGGCGATCCGCGCGGCTTCGAGCGGCGCGTACAGGGATGCCGCTGCGAGGGCGGGATCGGTGTGCCGGAGACGCCACGGCGCGGCGCGCTCGAGCGTGCGGTTCGCTTCGTCGAGGAGGTCGACGATCGCACTGGCGGCGTCGTCGAGCAGGAACGCGTCGAGCGCGGCATCGACGCGGACGGGAAGCGCGACGGCGGCGGCGCGGAGCGTCGGCGCATAACTCGGCGACGAATGGTTCGACGTCGAGGTTGCGCCGTGACTTGCTGATCTTCTCGCAGTCGACGGTCCGCTGGTCGTGGCCGGGAGGGACGCACGGCTGGCCGCGGCGACGGGCTCGGCCTGCGTGGGCGGGACGTTCTCCGTCCGGTCGTCCGACCCTGGCGCCACGCCACCCGTCTCTCACGGCTATGCCGTGAGGCCAGGGGCCGACGCGAGGCCGCTCACCACCGTCGCCGACGGCTCGCCCGGGATCGGGGCGCCGGCTTCGGTCGCGTAGCCCGGGACGCCCATCTCGGGGATGTCGAGGCCGGCGTCCTCGTCTTCGGCGGAGACCCGGTTGCCCACGAGCTTTCCGATGACCTTGAACGCGAGCCAGGTGACCGGCGCGACCCACAGGAAGTTCGCAGCGACGCCGATGCAGGAGGCCGCGAACTGGCCGGCGTCGCCGTAGAGCAGGCCGGTGACCCCGCCGGCGACTCCGTTGGTGCCGTCGCCGTAGGTGCCGTTGGCGAGCAGGCCGAGGGCGAGGATGCCCCACGCGCCGTTGACGCCGTGGACGGCGACCGCACCGACCGGGTCGTCGATCTTGAGCGTCTTCTCGACGAACAGGACCGCGTAGATCACGAGGACGCCGGCGATGGCGCCGATCAGGATGGCGGCCCACGACGAGACGAACGCGCACGGCGCGGTGATCGCCACGAGGCCGGCGAGCATGCCGTTGCACATCATCGAGATGTCGGGCTTGCCGAACCGGAGCTTCGTGACGAGGTAGGACGCGAACGCGCCGGAGGCCGAGGCGAGCATCGTGTTGACCGCGATCACCGCGATCCGCGAGTCATTGCCCGAGAGCGAGGACCCGGCATTGAAGCCGAACCAGCCGAACGCCAGGATGAACGTGCCGAGCACGACCATCGAGATGTTGTGCGCCGGGATCGGCTTCGGCGTGCCGTCCTTGGCGTACTTGCCACGGCGCGGTCCGAGCAGCTTGGCGCCGACGAGGGCCGCGACACCGCCGGTCATGTGGACGACCGAGCTGCCCGCGAAGTCGACGTGTCCGTGGCCGAGCCCGAAGTTGGAGCCGAGGCTCGCGAGCCAGCCGCCGCCCCACGTCCAGTTCGCGAACAGCGGGTAGATGATCGTCGAGATCACGAAGCTGAACAGGACGAACGAGGTGAACTTCCAGCGCTCGGCCATCGCGCCGGTCGGGATGGTCGCGGTGGTGTCCATGAACACCATCTGGAACAGGAACATGCATGCGACCGGCCCGGTGAACGCGGCCGTGGGCAGGAAGAAGCCCTTGAGGCCGAACAGGCCGAACGCGTGGCTGCCGATGTGGACGATGAACTCGTGATCGAGCGTCGCATCACCGCCGAAGGTGCCGAGCGCGCCGACGCCGCCCATCTGGAGCGCGAAGCCGACGGCCCAGAAGCCGAGGATGCCGATCGCGTAGACCGAGAAGTTCATCGCCATCGTGTGGGCGACGTTCTTCGCGCGGATCAGGCCGGTCTCGACGAGCGCGAAGCCGGCTTGCATGAACATCACCAGGAAGCCCGCGACGAGCGTCCACACGATGTTCATGTTGGCCTGGGTGTCTGCCACCTGCTTGGCGACGTCTGTGATGGTCGGATCCGGCATGTCTTGTCTCCTTTTCGTGGTGGACGTTAGTGGGAGAGAGGTTTCGCGAATGTTTCGTGATCGGATGCGCGCGGTAACTCGCGACGAGCCAGAGCCCAGCTCACGAGCGGTGGCGTGATCAGCGTCGTCACGAGCACGACCAGGATCACGGCGGAAAACATGGCGTTGTCGATCACCGGGTGACCGCCGACCACGAGGTGACGGCCGGTGTCGGCGACGATCAGTCCGACCTCGCCGCGCGGGATCATCCCGATGCCGATCGCGATGCGGTCGAGGCGGCGATCGAGCACGCCGAGCCCGCAGAGCTGCTTGCCGATCACCGCGGCGGCGCACAGCACGGACGCGAGGACGAGCACCTCGCGGCTGGCGAGCACGTGCAGATCGAACCCGAGGCCCATCCGCACGAAGAAGAGCGGCACGAAGATCGTCGTCAGCGGCCGGATCTCGTCGGGGAGGGTGCGCGTGCTGCGCTCGCCGAAGTCCCGGAAGTGCACCTCGTCGAGGACGAGGCCTGCGGCGAAGGCGCCGACGATCGGCGCGAGGCCAACCGCGGCGGCCGCCGACGACATCGAGAAGCAGATCGCGAGCGCGGTGATCAGCAGCATGCCGTGGACGCGCAGGAACGACGCCACGCGGAATAGGCGCGGTGCGATCCGGCCGCCGAGCAGGATCGCGCCGGCGAGAAACCCGACGGCCTTCACGACGATCAGGGTGGAGTTGCTGCCGCCCGTGACGACCATGCCCTGGACGATCGCGAGCACGACGAGGCCCATCACGTCGTCGATCACCGCCGCGCCGAGCACGATGCGCGCCTCGGGACGGTCGACCGCGCCGAGGTCCTTGTAGACGCGCGCGGTGATGCCGACCGAGGTCGCCGCGAGCGTCGCCGCGATGAACAGCAGCGCCGGCAGCGAGAGCTCGGGACGCAGCCAGTGCAGCGCGACACCGGCGAGCGCCATCGGCGCGATCACGCCGAGCCCGGCGACGCAGAACGCCGAGCCGCCGACGCGCATCATCGAGGTGACGTTGGAGCCGAGGCCGACCTCGAACAGCAGCAGCACGACGCCGATCCCGGCGAGCGCGTCGAGCGCGGGTCCGCCGTGGAGGCCGAGGTTGCCGAGCAGGACGCCGACGAGCAGCTCGCCGATGACGGCCGGCTGACCGAAGCGCTCGAATAGCTCGCCCGCCGCCTTGGCGGCGACCAGCATCACGGTGATGCCGACGAGCAGGGTGCCGAGCGAGTCGGTCATGTCAGAACGCGGCCACCGCGGCGACGGTGAACGTCACCTGCTGGGCCGAGGACATCGCGGTCCCGGCCTTGTCGGTGAACGGCTTGAACGTGCCGAAGCCGTGATCGATGCGCGCCTCGCTGCGCAGCAGGAGCCCGTCGGAGGGCGCGTACGAGAACGTGCCGGTGCCCTCGGCGATGTTGCCCTTGATCGCCATCGGGATGCCGAGCGTCGGCGAGCTGTTGTCGTGGAAGACCTCGACGCGTCCCGAGAGCGCGCTCTTGTCGGTGGGGTGCCAGCGAGCGTACGCGGCCACGCCGCCGAGGAACTTGTCGCTCGGGAGGGTCGCGTCGTAGGCGATGTCGGAGTTCACGCCGAGATCGACCGCGGTGCTCGGCGTGTAGGTCGCGATCGTGTCGAACAGGTAGACGGCGTTGTCGAAGCGCGTGAGGCCGCCGGCGTCGCCGGGCTGCTCGTTGAACGCGCTGAAGTTCTGGATCAGCGTGACCTCGGACGTCGGCTTGTAGATGACCTGAAAGCCGGGGCTCTTGAATGCGTTGCCCTCGAACGTGTTGTTGAGGCCGTTGACGAGGAACAGCGTCGCCTCGACCTTGTCGCTCGCGACCCAGTCGGCCGCGATGCCGGTCTGCGTGAACGGGATCGCGTACGAGAACAGCAGCGAGTGGGTGTAGTTCCAGTTCGCCTGCGACTCGATCACCTCCATGCCGTGGTGCGTGACGAGCTTTCCGATCTTGAGCGTGAGGCTCTTGGTCGCCGCCCACGAGACGTACGCCTGCTCGAGGTTGCGCATGACGTCGTGGCCCATGCCGGCGGCGGTGTCGGTCGAGTTGACGATGTCGATCGTCTGACCGAAGCCGACGTCGAGCCGGAACCCGACGGGCGCGGGCTTGCGCTCGAGCGCGATCTTCGCGAGCGAGACCGAGGCGCCGTTGGCCTGCGTCTCGAATGCGTAGAGCTCGTTCGGCGCGGCGTTGGTCGCGCTGCGAGCCGGATTGATCGTCGCGTACGCGTCGAGCGAGCCCGAGATCGTGATCCCGGCGAACGTCAGCGACGTCGGCGACGCGGTCGTGGTCGCGGTCGCGGTCGTCTCGGGGACCTTCGGCGCGGGCGCCTCGACTGCGGTGACCGGCGTGGGAGCAGCCACGTCGCTCTGCGCGACCGTGGTGACCGCAGGGACCGGGGTGACGGTCGCCGGGGCCGCCGCGTCGCTGCCGGTCGCTGCCGCCGGGACCGGCGCGGGAGCCGGCTGCGCTTCCGCATCGAGACGCATGCACAACACTCCGAGAACGACGAGAACGATCGCGCGCATCTGCTCCTCCAGTTCGATGGGGAGCCACCCTACGCGGGCGATGTTTCGCGCTCGTAAACCGGGCGTTAACGGGCCGATGCGTCCGATCCGGCGCGCGAGATCACGAGCGAGAACGGCAGGAAGCCGAATCACTCGCGATCGAAAAAATCGTCACGGGCCCGTCGCGCGTGGCACCAGCTCGACGATCTGCGAGCTGCCGGCTCGCTCGACCGTGAGCTTCAGCGGCGTGCCCGCGGGGTGGTTCGCGATCAGCCGCTGCGCCGCCGCGGGCAACAGGCCGGTGACCGGCGCGCCGTCGATCGCCACGAGCTGATCGCCGGCGCGCAGTCCAGCCTCCGTGGCCGGCCCGTCGGGAAAGACCGCGAACACGGTGAGCGGCAACATGCGCGGCCGCAGCGAGAAGCCCGGATCGCTCGTCGCGGGCGTCGCGCGCACCGTCACGACCGTCATGCCGGTGACGCCGCTGTTCGGGACGTCGACATCGCCGCCTCCCGGGCTGAACGGTCCGCCGTTCGCGATGCAGAGGACGCGCACGCTGCCGACCGGCGCGGTGACGGAGAACTGGCCCGTCCCGTCGGTCACCGCCGAGCGCGGCATCGGCTGGAGGGCACCGGTGGCGCCGCTCAGCGACACGCGCGTCTCGCACTGCAGGCCCGCGACCGGCTTGTCGGTGCCGTACTCGACGACACGGCCCGAGATGCGCGCCGTCGGCCGCGCGGTCAGCGTGATGCTCGCGGTGGAGCCGGGCCGCAGGTCGACGAGCTGCGCATCGGTCTGGTCGCCCGCGAGCGCCTCGACCGGATAGCGATCGGGGGCGAGCCCGTGCAGCGTGAACCGGTCGCCGTCGACGATCGCGACGTACCCCATGATCGTGCCGGGGGTGATCCGGATCGCCTGGACGACCGGCGGCGCCGTGAAGCCGACGAGCCGGCCGGTGATCGTGCCGGCGCGCGCGACCGCGACGTCGATCGGCGCACCGCCGGGGAGGACGTTGAACTGCTCGCCGAGCCCGCCGTCGGTGCACGCGACGGCGATGGTGTACGGGCCCCGCGCGAGGTTCGTGATCTCGAAGCTGCCGTCCATCGCCGTGCGGGTCCAGCGGTTCGTGAACGCGATCCCGTCGGGGCTCGTCGGCGGGGGCATGCCGCCGCCGGCCAGCACGTGGCAGTCGGCAATCGGCGCGCCGGTGTCATCGATCACGCGCCCGCGGAGGCTCAGGCGCTCGAGCTGGATCGGGATCTCGACGCCGGTGACGACGTCGTTGCCGTCGCGAACGTGGATCGTCCGGACCTCGGAGATGAATGGGTGGCCACCCTCGGGCGTCGGCAGGACGTTCGCGACGTAGTCGGTGCCGCCGAGCATCGTCGTCGCTTCGAACTCGCCATGCGCGTCGGTCATCGCCCAGCCTTCGTCGCCGATCGGCGCGACGAGCCGCACGAACACCGAGGGCACCGGCTGGTTCGCCTGGTCGATCACGCGGCCCAACACACGAGCCCCACCGGTCAGCTCGAGATCGACGTGCGCCTCCTCGCCGTCGGCGACGGTGAAGTCGCGGAACCCGTAGGCCTTCGCGCTGAACGATTGCGCCCACAGCCGGTTGTCGCCGGCCGGCAGCCCTTCGAAGGCGAACTCGCCGTTGCTGTCAGTCTTGGTAATCGTCGATGGAGGCAGCCGCATGCAGTGAATCTCGGCATTCGCGACGGGCACGCCGTTGCGCGTGACGCGGCCGCGGACCGAGGCGAGCCGCCTGACCTCGATCACCGGCGCGGTGTCGCGCTCGACGACGAGCTCCGATGGCGACTCGACCGCGTACGGATCGGCGAGCACGTCGAACCGGCCGCGTGTCGCGTCGAGCGTGAACGTGCCATCGGGCTGCGAGAAGCTCGCCGGCCCGGACTCGACCAGGTTCGACCGCCGCAGCTGCGCGTCGACGAACCGGATCCGCGCGCCCGCGACCGGCGTGCCGCTCATCACGACGCGGCCGTGCAGGCGCACGCGCGCGGTCACCATCACCCGCAGCTGTGCGGGTCTGCCGGGCTGCGTGAACACGGGCAGCGGCACCGATGTCGTCAGGCCGCCGGCGATCGCGGCGACGCGAAACGCGCCCGGTCCCAGCCGGTCGACGGCGAAGTGACCGCTCGCGTCGGTCGTCGCCAGGTTGCCGGCGAGCCCGAACGGGTTGTTGCCGTCGGGACCTTCCGGCGTCACCGTGACCAGCGCGTCCGGGACCGGGCGGCTGGCGTCGTCGAGGACCTGTCCCGATACCAGGGACTCGGGGACCATGACGATGTCGTGGTGGAGCTCGCCGGGCGTGTAGGTCGGGATCGAGAGCGAGCCGTAGCCATCCGCCTCGACGCGCACGCGCGCCCCCGGGGGCACGCACAGCGAGTACGCACCGGCGTCGTCGGCGATCGTGCCGGCCCTGCCGTTGAACGAGAGCCGCGCTCGCGCCACGCCGCCGCCGGAAGCATCGCGGATGTTGCCGAACAGGCGCGCCGTGCAGGCATCGAGCGCGAGCCGCAGCTGATCGGGTCTCGCGCGCGGATCGGCGACATCGATGCGCGTCGACGCGGCCGTTCGCTGCGGCGCCTGCGCGCTGACGGTGAAGCTCGCCGCCGGCTGCAGGCCGAAGTCGAACGTGCCGTCGGCGAGCGTCGTGCGTTCTGCGACGAGCAGCGGAGGCCCGCTCGGCACGACCGCCGCGAGCCGCACGGTCGCACCCGCGACGGCAGTCCCATCGAACGCCACCGTGCCGGCGACACGTCTCGGCGGCACGTCAGGCTGGACGAGCGCGGCGGGGACTCGCGTCACCGGCGTCGCGTCGCGCTCGGTGGTGCTGATGCGCGGCGCGGTGGTGCGCTTGGGGGACGTGGTCGAGCCATCGTGAGTCGCGACGAGCACGAGGATCGCGAGCGCGCCGGCGACGAGCGCGACGATCGCGGCCGGCAAGAGCCACGGCGCCGGCGGCGGCACCTCGCGGGGGAGCCCGCACAGCGGAGCGAGCGCCGCGAGCCATCCGCCCTTGGGCGCGTCCTCGCGCTTCCTCAGGCGCTCGCGGACCTCGTCGAGCGCGTCCTTGAGGCGTCGCCGGACCGTGCCGTCGGGAATGTTCATCCGGCGCGCGATCTCGGCGCTCGACAGGCCTTCGACGTAGTGGAGCAGCACCGTCGAGCGATAGGGCTCCGTCAGCGCGAGCACCTCGCCGGCGACCGCGCGCTGGGTCTCGATGTGCTCGACGAGCTCGGCCGGCGTCCGCACCTGCTGCGCGGTGCCGGCGACGACCTCCTCGCGGGTCGCGCGCCGCGTCTCGCTCCTCGCCCGCATGCGGACCAGGTTGAGCACCACGCGGCCGAGCCACGGGCGCATCGGCCGGCCGTCGCGCGGCGCTTTCTGCGAGGCGATCAGCCACGCGTCCTGCGCGACGTCGTCGGCGGCGGAGTCATCACGCAGCAGCGCGCGGGCGAGCTTGGTCACCCAGGTCATGTCGCTGAGCGCGAGGTGGGACGGGTCGCTCAATTCATCCATCGTCCCTGAAATGCCGCCGGCGCGGCGATCGTTCGCGCTACTTGACTGCGAGCACGTCGGCCATCCTGAGATCGGGCGGCGAGGCGAGCAGCTCGTCTGCCTTACCCATCAGGGCCTTGGCGATCCGGCCCGAGAGGTGGGCCTTGCGACCGGCCTCCTCGTCGAACGTGTCGAAGATGCCGAAGCTGCGCGGACCGGTACGCCAGGCGTACCAGGTGCGAGTGGCGTTCTCCTCGACGGCGAGCGCGCGGGCGCCGACGAGCAGCTCCGCGACCTCGTTCTCCTTACCGGGCTTGGCTTCGAGCAGGGCGACGATGGCGTATTTCTGCATGCGTTCACTGTGGACGGGAGCGCCGGCTAACATCGACGTGTAGCGTCTTCGATCGCCGGCCCGCTGACTGTGATGGGCAGGTGCCCACGGCCGTCGTCAGGTTGGCCACGCGGTTGCGCATGGTTGAGCGCGTTCAGTTGATGGCGCATGCGTTGCAGAACGCGCCGCCATGCGAATCAAGCACTTCCTCGTCCTCGTCCTCGCGGGCCTCGTGTTCGCGGGCTGCGCGATGGACACGTCCGATGACGACGGCACCTCGTCGACCGAGCAGGACCTGTCGAGCAACGAGCACGCCGCGTTCACCTACTTCGTCAACCGCGGCCTGACGAAGCGGCAGGCGGCCGGTATCGTCGGCAACCTGATCCAGGAGTCGAGCGTGAACCCGACCGCCGTGCAGTTCGGCGGTGGCCCGGGCCGCGGCATCGCGCAGTGGAGCGTCGGCGGGCGCTGGGATCGCAGCCATCACGACAACGTCACGTGGTACGCCGCGCAGCACAGCGAGGGCCGGTGGAAGCTGCACACGCAGCTCGCGTTCATCTGGTACGAGCTGCACAGCGTCGGCGGCTACGGGCTGGCGCCGCTGCGCAAGACGACGACGATCCGCGGCGCGACGCTCGCGTTCATGCGCGACTTCGAGATCTGCGGCACCTGCGACTCGACGAAGCGCGTCGAGTACGCGCACCAGGTCTACAACGCGTTCGCCGGCACCGGCCGCGAGATCGATGTCGACAACATGGACATCGATGCCGAGGAAGCGGTCGACGTCCAGTACGACCCCGACGCCGAGTAACGGCTACGCCGGTGGTTCGGCTAAGCTCGGGGGCGTGGGACGCAAGCGACCCGAGCGAACCGAGCGGCGGACCCGCGAGCGGGCGGCGCGCCAGCTCGTGCGCGACCGCGAGAAGCTCGCGAGCCTGTCGCCGGGCGGCGCCGAGGGCCGGCCGATCGAGGTGGCGTCGTCGGCCGTGATCGAAGGCCGGGTGCGCGGGATGCCGTGCGTGCAGTGCGAGGGCGAGTATCGGATCGCGGACCACCGCTCCGTCGGGCCGGGGGTACGTGCGGTGGATGTGCGCTGCGACCGCTGCGGGGTGCCCCGGACCCTGTGGTTCCGGATCGTCACCGACGAGCCGAACTGACTGTGACCTAACGGACGTTGGGTGTATCGTCGACAAGAAGGGGGAGCGATGCGCACGCTCGTCTTCGCGTTCGTCGTGCTCGCCGCCGGTTGCGGCGACAACATCCGACCTGGCCTGTTCGTCGACACGCAGGTAGCGAGCAACTCGCTCGCGGCCGGCGATCCGGTCGGCGCGCGGTGCTTCATCCTGGACGAGAAGGGCGAGCCGGCGCTCGACACGCACGGCAACGCGCTCACCGGCGAGACCGACTTCGTGATCAGCTACGAGGCGCCCGAGTCGTTCGCGACCGACGCGAGCGGGCAGGTGGTCGCCGCGAAGGCCGGGAGCGCGACGGTGCGGTGCGCGGCGCCGAGCCTGGCGCTGACCGACGAGACGCCGGAGCAGATCGACATCGCCGCCGGGCCGGCGGTCCGCGTGATCACGAAGCTCGATCAGACGACGGTGCCGGCGGGCCAGCCCGACGGCGTGACGTGCCTGGCGTTCGATGCCTACGACAACCCGGTGCCGGATGTCGTGCAGGCGATCGGCGTGTCGCCATCGGGCACGGGCACGACGACGACCTCGACGCAGGTGACCGCGACCATCGCGGGAGAGTACACGGTGACGTGCGTCGTGATGGGCGCCGCCGATGTCGTGCCGGCGGACCTGGTGGTGCTCCCCGCGCTGCCGGCGAGCCTGACCGGCGTGCTCGATCCCGAGCGCACGCTCTACGCGATCCTCGATCAGGTGACGTTGATCGCGTCGGCGTTCGACCGGTTCGGCAACCGCGTCGACGACGTCACGTACGCCTACTCGTCGACGCCGAGTGTGACCTCGCCGTCGCCGGCGCGCTTCCGGTTCGCGCAGGACGGGCTGTTCGACCTCACCGCCGCGGTGACGTCGGCGACCGACAACAACGTGCCGCTCAGCGTGACCTTGCCCGCGCTCGTCGACTCGAACGGCCCGACGATCGACTGCATGCGGATCGACGCGCCGAACGTCGCGGCCGAGGCGTACATGGTGCAGCAGGCGCCGGCGTCGGTCGTGTTCCCGGTGCGGCTCGACGGCGCGTTCACCGCGCAGAGCGTGACGATCGCCGGCACCGCGGCGAGCTTCGACGGGGCGAGCGGCAACTGGGAGGCGGCGGTGCCGATCGGCTTCGGCATGAACTTCGTCGACGTGGTCGCGACCGACCAGAACGGCGTGCAGAACAGCACTACGTGCTTCGTGCTCGCCGGCAGCTACTTCAGCTCGGAGAGCCAGCCGATGCCGGGCGCGGTCGCGCTGCGCCTCGATCCGTACGCGATCGGCGACCCGAACCCCGCGGGCCTCGACAGCCTGAACGACCTCTTCTACACCGTGCTCAGCAGCGGCGCGCTGCGCACGCTCGTCGATCAGGCGCTCGTGGCGGCGAACCCGATCAACAGCGGCGGCTGCGGCATCTTCGCGTGCAATCCGAACGTCAACTACAACTCGGGCACGCTGGCGTGGGACCAGCCCTCGACGACGCTGTCGCTGATCAACGGCGGCCTGCGCGCGACGGTCTACCTGCCCAATGTCCGGCTGAACGTCAGCGCGTGCGGCACCACCTGCTGCATCGGCGGCAGCAACATCCAGGTCACCGCGAGCTACATCAGCGCGCAGGTCGACTTCAGCCTGACGCTGCAGGGCGGGCTCGTCCGCACGGCGCTGGCGGGCTCACCGGTCGTGACGGTCGGCTCGGTCACCCTCAACGGCTCGGGGTTCTGCGGGTTCGTGATCAACCTGATCCAGGGCTTCTTCACCGGCACCGTGAAGAACGCGGTCCAGAGCTCGCTGCAGAGCTTCATCTCCAGCAAGGTCGCGCCGATGCTCGACTCGATCACGTCGAGCCTCGACATCTCGACGCTCGCGCAGTCGTTCGCGGTGCCGCGCCTCGACGGCACGGGCAACGTCAACCTCGGCTTCGGCCTCAACTTCAGCTCGCTCGACATCGTGACCAGCCGCGCCCTCATCGGCATCGGCACCAAGTTCACGCCGGGCACGACGACCGTGAGCCGGCCGAGCCTCGGCGTCGCGCGGCGCACCTCCGATCCGCTGCTCGATCCGCCGGGGACGAGCAACGCGCAGCCCGTCGGCGTCACCGCGTACGAGGGCGTGCTCAACGAGGTGCTCCACGCGCTGTGGCGCGCCGGCTTCCTGCAGGCGACCCTCAACCTCGGCGGCGGCACCGCGACAATCGACAGCTGGCTGCCGCCGGTCGCCATCATCGGCGCGAACAACACCGCGGAGCTCGAGCTCGGCGGGGTCGCGGCGACGCTGACGATCCCGGGCGTCATCGACCAGCCGATCAACATCATGTTCGGCGGTCACGCGAACGCGACGGTCAGCATGAACGGCAACGACCTTACGTTCGGCAACTTGCAGCTCGACAAGCTCTACGTGTCGTTCCAGGTGACCCTGTCGCAGACGCAGCGCGACGCGATGGAGAGCTTCCTGCAGTCGGCGCTCGCCGATGTGCTGTCGAGCGCGCTCAACAACGGCCTGCCGGCCTTCCCGATCCCGTCGTTCACGTTGCCGGCGAGCGTCGCGACCTACGGCCTGCCGGCGGGCGCGCAGGTCGGAATCGTCAACCCTGTCCTGTCGACGTCGAACGCGCACTGCGTGCTCGACGGCGCGTTCGGAGTCCAGTGATGCGCGCGCTCGGCTTGCTCTGCGTGGTGGGTGCGTGCTCGGGGCTGCCGGAGCAGCCGGAGCCGGGCGTGGTCACCCTCGAGGTCACGTCGCCGGCGCCGGGGACGGAGCTGCTCGCGTCCGAGACGCCGATGATCACGGTCGCCGGCACGGTCGCGACGACGGATCCGGCGTACGGCTCGCTCGTCGCGTGGGTCAACGGCACCGCGGTCACGCTCGACGACAGCGGCGCGTTCTCCGCGGAGATGACGCCGGCGCTCGGCATCAACCACATCACGGTCGAGGCCAGCGACGGCTTCGGCACGGTGGTCACCAAGGAGATGGACGTGCTGTGGGCGCCGGACTACCTGTCGCCGGTCGCGGGGACCGCCGGGTTCGACGTGCCCGACGCGCTCGACCTCTACCTCGGCCAGCGCTTCTTCGACGGCCGCCAGCTCGGCACGACGCTCGACATGTCGACCGATCCGGTCGTCGCCCACGACCTCGCGGCGGCGCTCGAGCTGATCCTGTGGAACGTCGACCTCGCGAGCCTGATCGGCGGCGGCATCCACGTCGGCACCGGCAGCTCGACACTCGACATCAACATCCCGTCGGCGTCGCCGGCCGAGATCCTGGTCGATGCGCCGGTGGTCCAGTCGCCGGAGCCGGCGATCGATCTGTCGATCGATCTCAACGGCGTGTACCTCGGGACGACCGGCCAGTTCCACTACAGCAACAAGACGCTGCAGGTCGAAGGCGGCCTGTCCGCGGACATGCACGCGTCCGCGCACATGGCGATCGCGGTGCAGAGCGACGGCACGATCGCGGTCACCGTCAGCAACGTCACCGCCCAGGTCGGCCCGCTCGTGCCGATGTTCACCGGCCCCGACGCGAACACGCTCGACGGCTTCATCATCGTCGGCAACAACGACTTCCGCACGCTCGTCGAGAACATCATCCAGCAGCAGTTGATCCCGACGTTCACCGATCGCATCCCGCCGCTGCTCGAGGCGCTGCTCGGCGCCACCGACAACCTCCTCAACAACGTCAGCTTCTCGCTCGACTCCAAGCTCGGCTCGCCGGTGGCGCTGACGCTCGACGGCACGATCGGCGCGCTCGACGTCGCCGCCGGCCCGTCGATCGGCCTTCAGCCCGGCCACATCACCGTGCGCCAGGGCGTCTCGATCACGACCGACGCCGCGATGCCGGTCCACGCCGACTCGCG
>Ga0316628_100002606_pt1 | contig 13481 bp, 13 predicted proteins | sample OWC_Aug_M2_C1_D5_FD_207648 | JGI IMG/M metagenome (GOLD analysis project Ga0316628, IMG submission 207648) | Wetland soil microbial communities from Old Woman Creek delta, Ohio, United States - OWC_Aug_M2_C1_D5_C | ecosystem: Environmental > Terrestrial > Soil > Wetlands | place: USA: Ohio... | reverse complement strand
AATATTGGTCATTGCGCTGATAGCGTCAGTCTGTTCCTGACGCTGGAGTTCCATATTGCGTACATCAATGTCTCTAAGTGCACTAGCTTCTTTACCACCAATTTCACTAGCTGCACGGACATAATTTTGCGCTGCTCTACCTTGAGCAGTAGCATCACCAGCCATCTGACTGAGCCCGCGCCCCACATCACGCATACTAGTCCCGTATTGCTCCCTAATATCACCTTTCATCAGGTTCTGCTGTTCGGGAGAATACCCCCCCAAGAGTTGTGCTCTCTTGAACAAGGTGTCCATATTCTGCACCATCTCAGGAGTATCATACCTATTCTGAGCCGCAGTAAAACCTTCTTTCATAGCACCCAAAGCTTCTTGACCACCCTGTTGGAGTTGCTGTCTAGCCCCGCTAAATCCACCAGTTACATTCTGCCCAGCCTCAGTGTATCCCTTGTTGACGGTATCCATAGCTCCGCCAAACCCACTTTTGAGTGTTTCGCCAGCAGCAGTATAACCTTTGCTCAGATCCTTCTTGCTTTGCTCCGCTGCTTGCCACTGTCGGTTAGCAGCTTCATTGGTGGCTTGCCTCTGGGGTGCACCCCAAAGATTTGATACCAGTTTCCCAAATCCCATTTTCTTCTCCTATAGTAACTTCTCTAGTCCAATCATTCCAGCCAGAACTGATATTGTTGAGTTCCCCGTCTCATCATGGACATACAACGATACTTGGTCACCTTTTACTAAGTTTATACATGCTGTAGCACCTATATACGCAATGTCTGACGCATTACCAATCTTAACATGACGTTCTATCGCTTCTACCATCACATCATTCACATGAAGATGTATGTGATACTTATGATTTGCAGAAGAACTAATAAAATTCAAATCCCAACATGCCCTATAGTGTCCGTCTTCTACAACTTGTAAGTAAGAATCTGAATGTTCAACATTAAGTAAAGATTCCCCAGTAGTTTGCTGTGTCTTTTCGAAACACTTAACCTCAGTATGAACATCTTTTACTATAGCAAGGGTATATGGAGCAGTATCGTTGTGATACCAGATTTGACCAGCAATCTTGTGATTCACATAATCAACAGTAGCCAAAATTTGGTCAATTAGGTCAGAAATCCACTTGCTTTTCTGCGCTGGTTTTGTGAAATCGACATTCTTAATAAAATATTTTTTAAGGAGCATGATGTTGTCCTACATCTTTGAACCACACTTGCCAGCCACGAATTACAATCTCACCTACTTGAGAACTTTCCGAGACATGAATGTAACAGCGTCTGCCAACCATATTGAAGTGAATGTGGTCAATTCCCGATGGCTTAGTTAAATCTACTGTTCCTATCAACAAAGGAGTACCGTCAGGGTCATTCTTATGAGCGTACACAGATGCTGTAGCTGGACCCGGACTCACTGGTTTAAACCACACGAAACAATGGTAAAACTGCTTATTATTCGTAGGGTTAGGGTCTTGTTTAGGATGCCCTCTATCCATAGCTTCGCAGAGGATATTTGACCCATCATCACTACCCGAAGTATCACCCTTCCACACATATCCACCACCAGTTGCCAACGCAAGATCATACACACCAGCCACATAGAACATTGGTTTGTTGTCAGAATCCCGCATTGTGGTACAGAAGTTCGCTATCGTGTTAGGGATAAGGGTTGTTCCCCATTTATCTTGAAGATAGTCATACCAGACAATCATATTGCAGTAGGTTGAATTAAGGTAAGGCACAATCCAACGAACTTGATTCATCGAAGGCACAGCAACGCCAACTGTTCGAGAAAGCTGAACAAAGTTAAGGTTTTTCAGTATTGGCTCTAATCCTATTGCTGTAGGAGTTACACTAGTGCCATCATAGAAGAAGAACTTACCAGCATTAGTAATTGCACAGAGGACGTTCTTTGTGGGAACGTCAACAATACAAGCATTATTCACTGCTCCTACCGAGGAAACAACTTTCAGGAAGGCAAAGTTATCTCTGTTCTCTCCAACCGCATTCCAGATAGAGTTGTCTTTGAATACGACAATTGTACCCTGATATCTCTTGATGCCCCTGATGATGTCACCGTCGTTAGGGTCTAAGTCGAAGTAATCATTAGGATCTACGGCATACGGTTTGCTATTCCCAGAGAACCACACCCTACTCTTATTAGTTATTTGTGCAGAAGCGGGGGTGTATGTAGAGTTATTGTTCGCCATGAAAGCGACACCCTGATAGATGTCCACCATGTTGAATGGTAAAGGTACACCATTAGAGAACTGTTCTACAGCTATACCTAAAGCGGCGTCACTTTGTGTATCACTATAGGTCGTTGTGGTATTATCAGCAATTGTGCCGAGGTAGAGATATGTTCCACCATTTGCTGCTGTTCTGTAAATATTCCTTTTAGTTACCTGTACTTGCGCTGACACAGGGATTCCCGAGAGAGTTACAGACGCAGTAGTTCCAGTACACGTTGCAACCGCTGAGATTAAAGTGCTCTGTAAACCATATATATCAGTCAAAGAACCCGGATTCGACTCCATATTCCTATCATTCTCAAACGTCACAACGTAACGATAAGTACCCGCAGTTATAAGACCGCCAGTAGTTGCCGATGTTGCTGTAAATGCAGCCATTTCTACTGATGTGGGATAGTCTTCCCCCATCCTGAACAGTTTAGGAGTTGCAGCTGTGCCATCCCAACGAAGGTTTCTATCTTGACCATTACCAATGTACATCTGGTCAAGTAGGGTTACAGCATCACTCAGAAAGGTGCTATCTGCAACTGTACGTTTCAGAACAGCTCTATCCGAGATTATGTTCCAAGATAAAGCAGACGGAGTATTGTAGACATATACATCAGTCAAACCCACAGCGATCTGCCTACGTTGACTTGGAGAAGTTGCTGTTGAAGGAGAATATTCCCAGAGTCCAGTGAATGTAGTATTGTGAGTACCGGCTGTGCCCGGATATGTCTCCTGAGAAACAAACGAATTGAACTTCTCGAATCCCAATCTCTTTGTCAGGGAAAGGGATTCTCCAAAGTATAGTCCGTTAAGTTCGTAAAAGTCGTTAGTAGGCAAATAGGGGTTGGTCTTTTTATCCAAGTCTCCCGCTAGTCCCAAAACGCCCGATATTTGCTGAGGTTTAGCCATCCATTCTCCTTACCACCAAATTACTACTATACCGTTACCGCCAACTCCACCAGCTCCGCCAGTTGTGCCAGAAGAACCACATCCGCCTCCGCCTCCTCCGCCGCCTCCAACTGCGCCGCCACTGCCGGGATTTGATGCAGATGCCCCAGTAACTCCAGCTCCACCGCCACCACCATAGCCGTCGAGGGACCAACCGCCAGCTCCACCCCCGCCGCCATTGTTCGTTCCAGCAACACCACCAGCAGCACCATTAGTGCACATTACTAGTGAAGATGAATTGCCTCCAGCAGCAGAACCACCACCAGTACCAGCTCCACCTGACGAAGTTGATGCAACAGCTGACGCCCCCGCAGTACCACCAGTAGCTCCTAGCGCTCCAATACCACCACTGCCACCAGCTACAGAATAGCCAGCAAAAGAAGATGTACCACCAGTGCCGCCCGTGCCACCTGTTGATGGAGTACCACCCTCTGCCCCACCTGTTCCAGATGTACCTCCAGCACCAACAATAGCAGAAGATGTTTGCCCAGCAGTAAAAGTAACAACACCAAAAATTACGTTACCCCCGCCGCCACCACCACCTCCAGCTCCTGCTATTGGACCAGAACCTGTACCAGCACCACCACCCCCACCGCCACCACCAGCTGATATCATAAAAGAATATTGACCCGTTACTGGGGCGGTAAAAGTATTTGTACCAGAAGTATATATTACAACCCTATGTGGAAGATTAGTATTCGGTATAAGACTACTGGCATCTAATGGGCAAAGACCACTAGCTTGTGCTTTTGAAGCTATAAAGGCATCAATCGTTGTGTGTGCATTTGTGCCAATATTTGAAAGACTTGTATGGCTAACTACACCACCAGAAGCTCCTGTTGCTGTATGATTATGATCTGCATTGATTGTAAGTACTCTATGCTGACCATCCACCAAGTCTGCGTCTAATCCACTACCAGTACCCTGATAACCAGAATGCCATATCGTTCTAGTATTGTTGCTTTGTGTAACAAAATTTAAAGTATTCTCGGCAGTCCCAGCTATGATAGCAATGTAACCACCAATAGTTCTATTCACATCTCCAATATTTTGTGTGTTGGAAGTGTTGACGTACAACATAGCAACACTTGTTCCACCGCTACTTTTGATGTAAAAAGCTTTATTATTGGGGATATACACACTGCCCGTGGCTGAAAGATCTCCGGGAAGTACAACATTACTCGACGTATTCACAACAACCACTTGGCTTGCTGTCGGAGCTACAGACGCATGAAACCCATCAAGTTTATCCGCATCAAGATTAGTAACCTTTGCAGCAGTTACAGATGATACAACAAAGGGGTAATCCGTTGCATTCGCTGGGGTAAAAGTATGGATAGCCGTGATAACTGTGGCAACGTCTTTGCGCACATAGTTAGAGAGGTCAGTCGTAATAAGAAACTGCTCCCATCCCATCGTAGACGGATTAAGAACGTGCAACGTATTCGTGTCAGTTTTATAATAAAATTGCGGAGTTGCAGACGGAGTCGGGGGGAGTGTAGTTCCCTTATTGATTCCGCCATCAGTGCCTGTATTGACCAGCAAACGAGTAGCAAGGTCAGCTAGTGTTCCCTTGAGACCGACACCAAGTTCATTCTCAATAGCCACAATCGCAGAAGCTGGACCATTGATATTCATAGCTACGATGTCATCAGTAAGATTAGCCAACTGTGTAGCTGTATCTTTGATTGTTGGGTAAGAAGTTAATTCTGATTTTAAGTCGCCCATTTTATTCCTTTGTGTAAGTAGGACTTGACGCTGTATCTGCTACAACGGTTATAGCTGCTGCTGTTTCTGGTGTTGTTGTTATAGTTACATCGGCTGTTAGAACACGGGAAAAGGGGAAGTATTCCAGTGGGTTAGACTGTGAAAGACCTCCCCATTTCCACCCTGCTCCAAAACGTATTCCAGTTCCATACTTGATTAAAACATCAGCATCAAAGATGTAAGAATCAAATATTACTGGGTCAAAAGGAGTTGACATAGTTTATAGACCGAACCAAGTCCATGTTGGAGCAGCAGAATAAGTGATGCTAATAGCCCATCCCGGACACAGATAAAAACTGCCATGTGTAAGACCAGAAGGTTGGTTATTCAAGTTTACGTCGGTCACTGTGCCACCAGCAACATTCACCAAGCATGGATATGGGAATGGGTTGAGTATCGGGGTAGTTGATGCTGGAACGGCTGGTGCACTAAGAAGTCCAGCTTGATTAAACCCGAGTACTCCTTGTATATTCATCGTTCCGGTTCTGCTATGGAAGTTAAAAGCCCCACCAGACCACGAACCATCTACTTGCCCGCCAATAATTTCGATAACTGGTGTACCAGAGCCACCAGACTTAAAACTGCAAAAGCTTCCTCCACCAGCAATGCCACCTGTTCTTGAAACGACATTGGTGAAAATCCACGCAGTTGTTCCTCTCGTAGATTCTATTTCGATACCATCATTCACACTATCAAACTCTATCTGGTTGCCAGTTCCGTAGCTTTCGGTAATACCACCGACACTTGCGTCAGGTGATTGATATATGGCAATACCCTTATTTCTTAAATAGATAAAGATATTATTGCCTTTAAAATCATCACAACGATAGAATAGCAGACCATAGCCATTCGCCATAATCCAAGTATCTAAGTTGGAAGGAAAACCTACAATAGTTGCCCCAGTAAAATCAGGTATGTTCCCGATGTAAACATTGGTCATGTAAGATACGTCATTTACGTGATCGTAGCCGATACCAACATAAATTGGACCAATATACAAATCTTCGATAATTCCGCTACCATTGCCTGAACCATACATAGTTGTATCGTATGCGCCAGAGGGAAGAACATCCCAACCAATACCAATACCGACATACGGGTTTAAAAGGAAACAGTTTCTTATCTTATATCCATAACTATTTGTGATACGAATAGTTGCGGGAAAGACCATCGGATTTAATGTACTTGATGCCTGAATTTGGCTGGGGTAATAAAACATTAGGTTGGTTACCCCGGGTGAAATCATACCAACAGCCACCGTTACAGCACCAGTAAAGGTAGCTGTGTAGCCCACATTTATATGGGTAGCGTCTGGTATATCTTGAAGACCAACGTATCTTTGAACTACCGCTCCGCTATTCGCAGTGTAAGACACCTGTTGCCCTTTAAAGAATTTACTAGAGTCAGCAACTGCCACAAGATTACTGCCAGATGTTGCAGTCCCAGACACATTTTGACACATACTGATAAATGCTTGAGAAGTGTTTGTTATCCATAATTGACTTAGAGACGGCATAACATTAGGGACGTTACCCCAAGTTAAAAACGGACCTTGAGCTGCTCCCGTCAGAGTAATACCACTCCAAAGATTTAAAGAGCCAGAACCAAGATACTTCCCAGCAGGCAGCATAACACTACCAATACCACCATCACGAGCTGCATCTATAGCATTTTGCAGTTTATTATCCCCAGACTTGAAATTGTCTGTTCCATAAGCAAATATAAAGTTACTACCGCCGGGGAATGATAGACTATTTGCCATAGTTATCTGCGTAGCGGAAACATAGGAAGCAATTGTTGAAATAAAATGTGTTCCATTTCCAGAAATACCACCTAGACTCATGTTGTTAGAATAACCACTACAAACACCAGTCCCGATATCGCTAGCGCTTGTCATACCATAGACATAGCGGTAACCTTGCACAGAATGGAGTGTTATAGACTGTGGAGAAGTACCAACTTCCGATGTTCTAGCTGCATCTGTATAAACATGAACCGTTGCGGTTGTGCCAGAACGGATAATAGTAAGGTAATAATGGGTGTTACCATTAAGAACAATAGCGGTCGTATTATACTGCGTACCGCCATATCGCTCAATGAGATAGATATAAGTACCATTTGCACCATTCCCAGCAGCAGCTATTTGGACAAATAGATTAGTGCCGTTTGTTCTTGGTAATCCAAGCGTGTCGCTCACAGCCCACGGGAACATATATCCAGTACCAGACACTTGAGTAGCAAGAAAATCAAAATAATGCGTAAAATCGCCGGAGATAAAGTTCGTTCCACCGTCAGCATATAAATATGATGTCACGTTTGCTGGCATGTTAGTAGCAGTAACTTTATTTGTAGTTTCTGAAAGATAACCGCCGGTGTCTTGTTCTGTATAACCAGTAAAAACCTCGTAAGGAGAAGTTCCACCAGTAATAACAATCATCTTACCAACATCAGCAGTGGTAAAATAAGAACCAACCGTAGTTACTGTTGCAGAATATTCTGCTACTGTAGCGTCTAAGTATTGTTTTGCGTCTCCCACACAACCATAGGCAGCAGCATTGATGACAGCACCAGATGCGAGGTCAACGTATGCTTTCGATGCAAGACCACCAGTAAGGTCAACAGGTAGTCCGCTACTCAATGTCTTACTATCTGTACCATTCCACTGCGGGATATAAAGATTAGTATTTGTAGCCGGTCCAATTACATCCCCAGTACCAGCCCCAGAAACAGCCCAAGTTCCATCATCTTTCAAGAACTTACCAGACGGAGTACCGGTTTGTGGCACAGCACCCTGTGCATTTGTAGATATAGCTGGTAACAAAGTACCAGAGATTGTTCCAGAAGTAATATCAGAAGCCGCATGTACGTGAGTCACAGGGGTACGAGCATCAGAATTGCGAGGGTCACTATTAGTAACATAAGCGTTAGCTGTGCTAGCTGTACCATTAGTTCCAACAAGTGCACCCTTCTCAGAGGCAGAAGGGTCATTGGCGTTAGAATGGTCAAGAGCATTGCTATGTGTAGGAAAATTAAGAGAAAGTTTGCTCTCTACAATAGCAGCATTGGTGGCTACCTCGGAGTTCACGATAGCAGTATCGTGGTCATCTACCCACGCATTTTTACTAACAGCTTTAGCGGGGTCGTTTACATATCCGACCAGTTTTTCTTTGTGGGTAATTGCCATTAAATAATTCCTTCCAAGAATGCCTCAGCAGTTTTTGAATCTTCCCCGCCTCGGTTAATCAAAGTTTCAATCAATTCAATCCTTCTTGCATTAAACAAACTAGCAAAGCCAGCGTCGTCTTCCTCATTCTGTTTCTTCGCCAACATTGCACCCCAGTAGACTATCATATCATGGAAGTCAGTCGGTGAAGTAGGAACATCAGCATCAGTAGCAAGATCAACAGGCTTGCTATCATAGTAAATCCTTATATTATAGATACCATCGGGGATGGGATAAATATCAAACTGTTGACCCCTCGTAATGTACCGTTTTGGTTGCTGATTTTGGGTAAAGGGCCAATCTGAGTTCGCCTCAGTCCGGGGCCATCTTAATTCGTCAAGTTTAATGATGTAGTTAGGGTCAGTCGGGTCGTAGATTTCCATTCTCCGAATGAACCGACAGTCGGAAGGGAAGGTGTAAGATTTAGTACCAGCAACTGTTACAAAAGTTGCGGAGATAGTAAAATAGTCCTCACGAGTAGCAGAAATGATCGAATTTAGTCTCTGCATCGCAAGATTGATATATGTATTCAGCTGGGCATCGGTCCAAAAACCCGCTACTTCCTCATTTAGAAGTGCCCTTATTGCTGTTCTGATTTCGCTTCGATTCATTTAGTGCCCTCTCCGCACAAAAATACCTAAGTATGCGACGGCAGTGTGAGCACTTGCCGTCACAATTAGGTTTGAAATTACTGGTTGCTGTCTGCTTCAAGGATGACTGTGCAAGTTGCCGCTGTTCCAGTTTTTACTGCTCTTATCCATCTGAAAGAGACGGATGGTTGCCAACCAATCACCGTTGTTGAGTTAGCCGTACCTGTGAGAGTAGTGCCAACTGTAGTGCCTTGATAGAAAGCGAAAACACCGCCAGATGTAGTTGAGGAAGGACGCGAAATAGCATTACTCACCTGAATCTGAACAGTATCTGTCCCAAGGGCATCGGCATGAAGCGACCAGATGCTATATTGGGGTGGGACTTCAATCCAAGGTCCAGCTACAGTCGAGTTGTGAGCGTCGAGTAGCTTTACCGAGAATTTGTGTGCATCTAATAGAATGATATCTCCATCAGCCATTTAGTGCCTCCTTAGTAATCCACTTCGATTTGCACAGAAAGAGCTGTGAAGGCAGTACCATACGTTGTAGCCTTAACATACAGACGTTCACCCTTAGTAAGATTCTGTGAACCGTCGCTGTTTGCAGCAGAATTATACACAGTATCAGCCGCTGCGACAGTAATCGCCGGTGCTACAAGAACAGTTGAATGAGCCCCTGTGTCGTCAGCCGTATTGGTGGAGCTGGAGTACACACCAACTACGTTGGTTGAGCCAGTCCCAACCGCAATTGCACTAACTTTCTTAACTTTGCCGTCAGCAGGCATCGCAAACGAAGCGACCACAAGACCCGTCTGGGTTTGTGCCACAGCTACCACACAATTAAAACATCTACTTCTAATACTCATTTGAATCCTCCATCGCCCACTATGGGGCTGCCGTTGCTATCTAGTTGTTATGCGGTAATACGCCGCTTGTCAGTGATGACTATTTCTTCTTTAGTTTCAGGCACATGGAATGAAAGCCTGTGCCCCCTTCTATACTGAAAATCTACCCACGCATCCTTTGCCCTATCTTCCAATATCTGTCTTGTTTCTCTTTCTTCCTGAGCTTCCTCAGCTGCAATAAGGTCATCAATACGCCGGTTTAATGCTTTTGCTCCACCTTGTTTAATGGGAGAGCACTCATACAATTCTTGAATAGTATGCAGACCTAGTTTGGTCATCTGCCCTAGTGGTATCTTCTTGATTAGATAGCGTTTTCCTTGCAAATCATAACCAACAATCTCCCACCGTGCCTTCCTACCGTTATACTCAATATCTAGGTTTGGGTCAAACCGTTGAAGTTCTTCTCTAAATCGAGATGGTGTCATTTACGCCTCTGGATCAAGATCGATAGAAGTCATATTCACAAACTTACCATCAACCATGATTTTACCTGAGCCAAGTCCGCTTGTGCGCTTAAAAGCCTTTACTTCTTCCTCAGTTAGCTTCTTCGGGGGCGCTGCACCATTGAGGTCGTCTTCAATATAGACTTTTGCCTCTTTTACTGCACCAGTTCCTTTTTCCCACGTAAGAGCATTTTGCGCTAAAGCGTATTCTGCATACGCCCTTGGTATTCTTGCACCCTTCTTTCCATCGATAACAATTGTACCACCATTTACTACGAACTCCTCGTTTTTCCCAGTTCTTGTTTTGAGTACTACTGTGTCAAACATACTTCTCCTTAAAAAAGAAGCTCAGGGAGGCTTACGCCTCCCCAAGCATCAGGCTTAGTAACCAGCCACGTACACTGCATTCGCCGTGATACCGTCCATACGGAAACAGGTATTCGGACGAGAGCAATGGTAGTTTTCCCAGAGCCGGTAGAATGCCGTCCAAACGTCCTGACCAGTTACCTGTCTCAGAATCGCACCAGACTCATTCGCCCATTCGCCCTTAATCTGAACGTACTTCTTAAAGTACCTAGAATCCAGACCGAAAAGCATACCATACGGGGCATACTTGTCTTCAACGATATTCACATCACCAAAGGTGACATAAGAGCGTGAAGACCGCTTCTTCGCTGCAACAGTACCGCCATCCGGCTTCTTGAGGTCGCCCGCAGAGTACCTACGGTCAGCTTCCAGAAGGGCAAGGTATGCCCGACGTACTGAGTGATGGCAAGCCAGAGTATCAATCTCTGCATCACCGAGCTGATCGGCAATGTCGAAGTTGAGTTGGATTGCATCGAGTGAAAGCGCACCCACCGAAGACTGAACACGAGATTTCAGCTGGGGATACGTGTCTCTGGACAAACCAGAGAGTGTAGTGAGATATGTACCGTCATCGACAAGACCGAGCAAACCCATCGGTTCCTTACCGTAAGACGTTTCTCCAATGGTCGTAGGAGCAGCTACCGAGGATTTCACAATCCAGTAGTTGTCCAGACCAGCCGTCGCAGTGACAGCTGTGGTAACGGTGTAGGAAGTACCCGTTGCGGATACTGCCGTTACAGCTCCACCAAGAGCCTTACTGAAATCGCCCTGAGTGGTACCAGCAGTTGAAACTACGAGAGCCGTGTACATGCCTTTACGAACGAAACGAGTTCCACCCGTAGAGCCAGCCACGTTACCCGGCGAATCAATGCCGATAATGGTAGTCGTATCGACAGAACCATTCAATACGCCAATAACACCCGAACCATTACCCCACATCATCCGAGCACGTTCCCTCTTGATGTTGCGGATAAGGCTGTCCATAGAATAGTTCATCGCATTCTTGAACGAGCCCTTCGATGTCTGAGCAGATTCCATCATCTGCTTGGTCATCTGGAATGAACCATAGACATATTTCATGCCAATGGTGAACTGCTGCGGATCGAAGTTGCCAGCAGTAGGAAGCGTTCCAGCTTCGCCAACTGCACCCACACCTTCGTTGAGGCTCATAATAGCCGCCTCACGAGCAAGCCTACCGTCGAACTCGAACTCGGTAACTTCCTCGAACTTCTCCGCAATCGGAGAGAACATAGCGATCTGCTCCGTTACAACATTTTGGTAGACATCTTTCAGAATACCATTTAGACTAGTTAAATCTTCACCCACTGTAGGGTCTCCCAATAATTATTCCCGTCTTACCCTTTTGGGGTAAGTAGTGGTTATAATCTTGGCTATTCTCGGTTGCTTATCATCCCAAATCCAATGTCAGCAGCCTCCTCAAGCGTCATGGCTTTCTTAGCCGGTTGCTTGGGCGGTGTGCCACCCGGAGTATGCCTCAGGGCTGGGGTCGGAGGGGCTTTTCGCATGGTCGAGAACAAGCCTTCCTTAAGTTCGTTAATAAAAATACGTTCAGCGACTTCGTAATTACCATTTACGAACTCCTGACGCTCCTCATCCGTCATCTGGGATACGATGTAATTCTCAATCTTATCCTGAAACTTCGGGTCAATCTTTGCTGCCTTGAGCGTGTCCGTGAACTTCGTAGACATATTCTTGAGTATGGCATCCTGCTCCTTTTCAGTAGCAGAAGACTCATACTGCTCAAGTTTCTTCTCCAAAGCCTCAATCTTTTCAAGGGCTTTCAGATTGGGCATAACCTTATAGAGTTCCTTCTGAATCTGGAGTGCTCTTTCGGCTTCTGCCTTCTCATCCGGTGTACGAGACTGTTCCTCACGATACCGCTTGATTGCATCCTCGTACTGTTTAAGCTGGTCAAGACGGGATTTCAGAGAGGTAGGGTCACCGTACTCTTTGTACGCTGCCATCTGCTTCTCATATTCCTTCATCTTGCCGTACACCTGTTCAAACCGTTGACCACCCGGTTCTAGGGGACTTGGCTTAGTTCCCTCTGTAGGTTGATTCTCTGTTCCTGTCCCTTCTACGTCTACTACTGGTTCCTGTCCCGCACTCTCAAGTGTTTCCATTCTATTCTCCTACGCCCTTAAGGTTGGCGACCCCATATACGCTCCTAACGTGTAGCGGTACGGTGGTTATTAACGACCTTTAACGGTTGTCGGCACCGATTTGGCTAACCACTAGCTTTGAGATAAGTTATTGCTTTTAATAGTGTTTCTGTGTTTTCTTTAACCATTCCTATCGCAGTATTACAAGTATTGCATAAGAGTCCACGAACTTTACCCGTCCCGTGGTTATGGTCTACATATAGTTTTTCTTCGTTTCCACAGATAGCACATTTACCATCTTGTTTCTTAGCTAAAGAATTGTATTCTTCTTCACTTATGTCATAAAGTCTCTTAAGAATGTACTTTCTTCGTGCTTGTTTAGTATACTCTTTGTTCTCCTTACGCCATTTGGCTGCTCTTTGAAGAATCTTTTTCTTATTTTTCTGATAATACTCTTGGTTTTTAGTCATACTTGCACAATTTGTATTTTTGGCAGGGAATCAAGGGCTCGAACCCTGTCCGGCAATTTTGGAGATTGTCATGCTGCCACTTACACTAATTCCCTGTCTCTACTGGATCCCCGGAGGTAGCTGTCCCTTTGCAGGAGCCCCAGGGTTGAGTGCATTTTGGTCAACTGGACCTCCGCTACTACCCGAAGGCTGAGGCCCGCTTTGGGCCATCTGGGACGGTCCTGGGGTCATTTCTGCTTGCATGAACATATGATGTTGGGTAACATGGTACATGATCTGCTGTCTGAAAGCAGCCCCTTCCTCGGAATTTGCAAATTTGTTATGCTGGTAGATGTGAATTGGGTGATTATCCAAGAATTGTGTCACTTCTGGCATCATATTCTGCGGAAATCCCTCATTTTCGGT
>Ga0316628_100002605_pt1 | contig 13483 bp, 6 predicted proteins | sample OWC_Aug_M2_C1_D5_FD_207648 | JGI IMG/M metagenome (GOLD analysis project Ga0316628, IMG submission 207648) | Wetland soil microbial communities from Old Woman Creek delta, Ohio, United States - OWC_Aug_M2_C1_D5_C | ecosystem: Environmental > Terrestrial > Soil > Wetlands | place: USA: Ohio... | reverse complement strand
AGGTGATCGCGCAGGTAGGCGACGCGCGCCGGATCGTCGACGCCGTCCGCAGCGGCGTGCGGCGGGTCTGCAAAGGCGGCGCCGTTCTCGGTCACGTACAGCGGCAGCGCGCCGTAGCGCTCCTTCACCCACAGCAGGGTCTCGGCGAGGCCATCCGGGTAGACCTCCCAGCCGGTCTCCGTGTAGGTGGCCTGCGGCTGGGGCACCGCCGCGGCGCCGGTCGGCCAGGCCTGCGGGTCGGCGCACACGACGCTGCGGGTGTAGTAGTTCACGCCCAGGAAGTCGATCGGCCGCCGGATGCGCTCCAGATCGGCGGCGGCAAAGCGCGGCCAGGCCGGACCGAAGATCTCCTCCATCTCGGCAGGATACGAGCCGAGCAGGAGCGGATCGAGGTACTGGCGATTCATGTAGGCGTCGGCGCGCCCGGCGGCGCGAGCGTCCTCCTCGGATCGCGACGCCGCATGCTTGGGCTCGAGGTTCACCACCACCCCGATGCGGTGGCGCCCCAGCGCACGATACGCGTCGACCGCCGTGCCGTGGGCGCGCAGCAGGTTGTGCGCCGCGAGCGGCGCCTCGAAGAGGTTGCGATGGCCGGGCGCCAGCACGCCATGCAGGTAGCCGCCGTCGGCCACCACCCAGGGCTCGTTCAGCGTCGTCCAGTCCTCGACCGCGCCGTCGAGCGCCCGGAACACGACCGTCGCGTACTCGGCGAACCACTCCGCGATGTCGCGGTTGAGCCAGCCGCCGAGATCGTCGAGCGCCGCCGGCAGGTCCCAGTGATAGAGCGTCGCGAAGGGCCGGATGCCAGCCTCGCGCAGCGCCTCGACCAGGCGCCGGTAGAAGTCGAGGCCGCGCTGGTTGACCGCGCCGCGGCCGCCGGGCAGCACCCGTCCCCAGGCGATGCTGAAGCGGTAGGCGCCGAGGCCCAACTCGCGCATCAGCGCCACGTCGTCGCGGAAGCGACGGTAATGATCGCAGGCGACATCGCCGTGGTCGCCGTTCGCGACCAACCCCGGGGTGTGCGCGAAGCGATGCCAGATGCTCGGACCGGCGCCATCGGCGAGCGGCGAGCCCTCGATCTGGTAGGCGGAGGTCGCAGCCCCCCAGAGGAAGTCGGAGGGAAACCCGCTCAATCGCACTCCACGCGCACCGCGAGGCTGCCGCCGGACGGCGCCTCGCGCAGCAATCCGTCGGCCAGCGTCACACCGCCGGCGGCGACGGCCGCCGCCTGACCCGTCGCCCGCGCCCGGCGCACGATCTCCACCTCGAGCGTCGCTCCCCGCCAGGGACGCTGCAGCCTGGCGCCCGGCCAGCCCGCCGGCAAGCTCGGATCGAAGAGCAGGCCGTCCCAGGTCGGACGCACCCCGAGGACCCATTCGGCGAGCACGCGCGGCAGCCACGCCGCCGAACCGGTGTACCAGGTCCAGCCGGCGCGCCCGGCGTACGGCGACGCCGGTCCGTCGACGTTCCCCGGCAGGACGTACGGCTCGGCCCAGTAGCGCTCAGGGTCCTTGAGCGCGGGGTTGATCGCGCGCAGCAGTCGGGCCAGGGTCTCGCCATCGCGCCGCTTGGCGGCGGCGGCGATTGCCCAGGTGGCGGCGTGCGTGTAGACGCCGCCGTTCTCGCGCAGACCGGGCGCGTAGCGCGTGATGTAGCCGATCGACTCATCGGGCTCGTCATAGGCCGGGGCGAGGAGCAGCGCTCCGGCGTCGCAGACCAGATGCTCGACCACCGCCGCCCACGCCGCGGCGGCGCGCTCCGGCGGCGCGACGTCGTTGAGGATCGCCCACACCTGCGGGTTGAGGTAGACGCTGCCGGTCCGGTTGCCGGCGCTGCCGATCCAGGTCCCGTCGTCCTTGGTCGCGCGGCGATACCAGGCGCCGTCCCAGGCATGGCGGTTGATCGTCTCGATGAGCGCCGCGCGGCGCGCCGCGAGCTCGTCGCCCCGCGCCGCGTTGCCGCTTCGCCGGTGGATCTCGGCCCAGTCGGCGAGCAGACCGACCAGGAACTCGGCGAGCCACACCGACTCGCCGCGCTCCTCGAGCCCCACCGCCGAGAGGCCGTCGTTCCAGTCGCCGGCGCCGATCAAGGGCAGGCCGCGCGCGCTGCTGCGGCCGAAGACGCGGCGAAAGGCGCGCTCGACGTGGTCGACGAGGGGAGCCGGCTGCGCGTCGTCGAGGAACGGCGCCGGGTCGTCGAGCACCGTGAAGTCCGCCGTCTCCTTGAGATAGCTGGCGGTGACGAACCCGAGCCAGAGCAGGTCGTCGGTCATCGTCGTGACGTGGCCCTGCTCGGTCAGCGGGTGCCACCAGTGCACGACCGAGCCGTCGCCGAACTGGTGGGCGGCGTGGAGCCGGATCTGCTCGCGGCAACGCTGCGGGGCGATCGTCAGCCAGACCTGCGAGTCCTGAAGCTGATCGCGAAAGCCATAGGCGCCGCTCTGCTGGTAGTAGCCGGCGCGCCCCCACAGCCGGGCCGCGATCGCCTGATAGCGCAGCCAGTCGTTGACCAGAACGTCGAGCGACGGCTCGGGGGTGGCGCAGCGCAGCGCGCCGAGCCGCTCGCGCCAGGCGGCGTCGACCGCGGCGAGCGCCGCGTCCATCGCCGCCGGCGTCGTGAAACGCCGCGCGACAGCGCAAGCTTCGTCACGGCTGGCCGCGGTCGCCAACACGAAGCCGCCCTCCCAGGCGCCGCCCGCGCCGAGGCTCACCGGGCAGCGCAGCGCGGCGATCGGATCGTGGTGGCGACCGAAGCGCGGCGTCCAGGCTGCGGCCGTCAGTCCCGCCGGCGCGCGGTACTCGCCGGCGCGGCCGAGGAACTGCGCCTTGTCGCCCTGCGCGGCGTCGACTTCCTGCGCGGCCGCGAACGCGCTCCAGTAGGGGAAGCTGGTGTTCCAGTGACCCCAGCGCCGCGAGGCGACGTCCCACATGTGGCTGCCGGCGAGGATCGCCCGCGCTCCCTCGTCCCAGGCCGTCTCGAGGAACAGCTTCTGGAACTCTCGGCGCGGCGCCGGTGAGGTGCCGCAGTTCCACTCCAGGAAAGGGACCAGGACCAGGCGGCGGGCCCGGCCCGAGAGGTCGCGCAGGCGCAAGCGCCACAGCTCGGCGGCGTCCTCCGGCGCGACGCACAAGGTCCACTCGGCGACGATGCCGTGACACTCCGTCTCGAGGACCGTGTAGCCGATACCGTGACGGCAGGCGAAACGGTCGTACTGCGGATGGCACGGCGCCGGCGCCAGCGACCACACGGATCCCGAGTCGAGGTCGCGGGCGTACAGGAAGCGGCCCGAGCCATCCGCCGCCAGCTCCTGCTGCCAGCGCACCAGCGCGGCGAGCTGCGAGTTGTCGATCCAGGAGAAGCCGGCTCCGGTCTGCGACACCGCGAGACCGACCCGCGGGTTGGCGATCAGGTTGATCCACGGGCGCGGCGTGCGCCAGTCGGTGATCACGTACTCGCGGCCGTCGGCCGCGAAATGGCCGTAGGGACCGGCGAAGCGCCGTTCCTCGGCCGGCTTGCGATTCATTGCGCCTCCCCCACGCCGACGGTCGGAGAAACCTCGATGGCGACCTCGCACGGCAGCGAGCGCACGCGCAGCTCCTCCTGCGCCCCGAGCTCGACCGGACGCCCACAAAGCGTCGCCCGCGCGCGTCCCGGCGGCCGCGGCCCGGCCAGGAGCAGCCCCCCCGCCGGCACCCGCAAGCCGGCCCCCAGCCGGTAGCGCACGACACCCGCCTCGGCGCGCAGCGAATAGCGCAGCGTGCCGTAGGCCGTCGCCAGGCCCTCGACCGCGACGCCGCCGTTCTGCAGCCACTCGGCGGGTATGCCCGCCGCGACGACCAGGGTCTCGTCCAACTCGCGGCGGTACGCGAACAGATCGGTGAAGGCGCGCAGGAAGTCGGACTCCACCCAGGCGTGGGGCAGGTCGCCGAGGAATCGCGGCGTGCGGCGATCGCTCCACACCACCTCCGGCCACTGGTTCCATCCGTCGGGTCGCAGATCGGCGACGAAGTGGCGCAGCATCTCGATCGCCGCCGAGCGCTCGCCGAGGCGGACCAGCGCACCGACGATGCGCAGCTCGTACGGCGTGTAGAGGTAGGGCGCCGGGCCGGCGAACCGCGCTCGCGCCTCGGCGAGGTAGCGCGCGAACGTGCGACGCAGCGCCAACTCCGGCAGGTCCGCTTCCTCGCCGGCCGGATCGAGCGCGACGGTCGAGGAGGTGGGATCGAAGTCCGCCAGCTCGACCGAGCCCGGCAGGTAGTCGATGTGGCGTTCGGCGATCACCCGCTCGATCGCCGCCCGGACGTCGGCGCGCAGCTCGTCCCGCGAGCGCGCGAAGCGCTGCGCGTCCGCCGTCTCGCCCAGGGCGCGCGCCAGCTCGACCGCATCCTTCAGGCCGCGCACCGCCCAGAAGTCGTCCCACAAGGAGTGCTCCGGGTGCGCCGAGTAGCCCTCGTGGCTGATCGACTCGGGCAGCAGGCCGAAGAAGGCGCGCTTGGCCCCGCTCCGGTACTCGGCCGTCCGGCGCTCGGCACGCAGCCGGTCGATGTGGTCGGCCGCCCGCCGCAGCCGCGGCCACAGCGAACGGACGGTGGCGGCGTCGCCGGTCAGGCGCAGGTACTCGCCGGCGAGGTAAAGCAGCTCGCCGTCGCTGTCGTTCTCCGGCACCGGGTCGGCGCCGCGCTCGTCGACGCAGCACGGCACTCGTCCGTCGGGGAGCAGGTACGTCGCGTACCAGCGCAGGTAGTCGCGCGCCGCGTCGGCGCGCCCGAAGCGCAGCAGGGCGGCGCTCATCAGCGCGCCGTCGCGGATCCACGAGCGCGCGTAGCTGCGCGCTCCCGGGTGCAGGGCGGCGCCGGCCCGCAGCTCGAGGATGTGCCCGAGCGCCGTGGTCGCCAGGCGAGCCAGGCGCTGGTCGTCGCCAGGCAAAGTGAAGCGCGCGGTACCGAGCGCCGCGCGCCAGCCGGCGCTCACCGCCTGCAGACGCCGATCGAAAGCCGCCGCGGGCCGCGGCGCCGGGCCGCCGCCGAGCGCGGCGACCAGCTCCACGTCGCGCTCCTCGCCCGGAGCAAGCTGCCAGCGATAGGCGAGGACCCCGGAGGCCAGGCGCTGAGCATCCGCGGCGGACGGCGCCGCCGGAAGCTCGCCGCGAGTCAGGCGCTCGCCGATCTCGCCGCCATCGAAGGCGGTCGCGGCAACCCGGTCCGGCCACGGGATCGGGCGCAGGCCGCCGCCCGGCTCGAGCCGCACGACGTCGCGGTCGGGCACGATGCGCTCGATCTCCGCGGCGCCGCCCGGCCGGTTCAGGAACTGGGTGGGCGGATTGACCTGCAACGGACGCAGCCCCAGGAGCAGCTCGACCTCATGCGCCACCGCCGCGGTATTGCGCACCACGTACCGCGCCCGCAGCTGCGGCGGCGGCCCGTCGGCGAGGGCGGTCACCACGAGCTCGACCGGCGCGCCGCGCCAGCGCAGCGACGGGATCGGGAGATCGCCCTCGGCGAGCGACGGCTCGGTCTCGACGTCGGCCCACGTCCACAGCTTGCCGTCGACGCGCAGAAAGGGCTCGATGCTGGGCCCGCCCGCCCAGGGCTCGATCGCTCCGTCCTCCGACAGCAGGGCCTGCAATCCGTCGCCGTCGCGCGCCGCGATCGTCCAGTAGCCCTGCTCGCCGTGCCAGGGGCGCGGGAAGGCGCCGCGCGGCAGGTCGGCCGCGACCGCGGCGAGGAACGCGTTGCGCGTCGCCGCGAACTCGAGCGGGCGAACCGCCGCTTCCGCCAGCGCGAAACCGTGGCCGCTGGCGCTGCGCAGCAGGCGAAGGCGCACCCGTCGCGCCGTCGTCTCGGGCAGCGCCAGCCAATCGCGTCCCCCGTTGCCGCCGCTCACCTCGCGCAGCGACCGCCACGGACCGGCCGCGTCGTCCTGCACGTCGACGGCGTAGTCGGTCGCGAAGTCGGGTCCCATCCAGTCGAGCACCAGGCCGCCGAAGTCAAAGCGGGCGCCGAGGTCGAGCACCAGGTCGGCCCGCGGTGCCGGAGCGCGCCAGGCCGTGGCCGCCTGGCCGTCGACGGCGAGCGGCGCGCTCTCCTCCCCCGCGCTGGCCGTGGCACGGACGCGCGGCGGCCACGGCGGCGGGGGCGCCAGCGGGTCGAGCCGCAGCCCGGCGATCTCGAGCGTCCCCCGTCCACCGGCGCGGGCCACCACCGCGAGCTCGATCGCGCCCAGGCGCTCGAGCACCCCGCCGCCGCGCGGCCCCCAGGCGAACTCGACCCGGCGCTTGGGAATGACCAGCTCGCGCCACTCGCCGCTCGGCGAGTCCGCTGCCGCGGCCGGATAGCGGCGCCACCAGACGTTCTCGCCCCCGGGATCGAGGAGCTTCACCTCGAGGTCGTTGCCGCCGCCCTCGAGCCGCGCCCAGAAGCGGATCTCGTAGTTGGCGGGCAGGTCGATCGGCCAGGTTCGGCGCACGACCGCCCAGCCGCCGTGGCCCTGAAAGTCGAAGGCCAGCCGCAGCGCCTCTCCACCCGCCGGCCCGTGCGTCGCGGCCACCGTCGCGACGACGCCGGGCGAGCCGGATGTGGACCACGCGGCGGCCGCGGTGAGCTCTTCGCCGCCCGCCGGCCCGGAGGCCGGCGCCGCGCCTGCCGCTGTGGCGAGGACGAGAGCGAGCGCCGCGCAAGCCGTGACGCGGGTCATTCCTTGACGCTTCCCGCCAGAATCCCGTCCAGGTAGTAGCGCTGGAGGAAGAGGAAGACGAGGAGCACGGGCAGCACCGTCACCACGGCGCCCGCCATCATCAGCTCGGTGTCCTGCACGTGCTCTCCCGCGAGATTGGCGAGCGCCACCGGCAGCGTGTACTTCGCCTGGTCGGTCAGCACGATCAACGGCCACATGAAGTCATTCCAGGCCGACAGGAACGTGAACACGCCGAGGGTGACCAGGATCGGGCGCAGCAGCGGCAGGACGATGCTGCGGTAGATGCGCCACTCCGACGCACCGTCCACCCGCGCCGCGTCGAGCACCTCGTCGGGGATCGACTGCGCGAACTGGCGCACCAGGAAGATGCCGAACACGGTCGCGATCCCCGCCACCAGGACGCCGCCGTAGGAGTTCACCAGCCCGAGCGCCCGCAGCTCGAGGAACAGCGGCAGCACGCCGACCTGCGGCGGCACCACCAGCGTGAGCAACAGCAGGCCGAACAGCCGGTCGCGACCGCGGAAGCGGAGCTTGGCGAAGGCGTAGCCCGCCATCGAGTTGCAGAGCAGCGAGATCGCGGTGATCGCGCTCGAGAGCAGCAGGCTGTTCAGGAAAGCGCGGCCCAGGCGCAGGCGCGCGAAGAGCTCGGTGTACTGCGCGAGGGTCGGCCGGGCCGGCACGAGCGGCGGCGGCAGCGTGTTCGCCTCGCCGCTCTGCATGAACGAGGCGGAGACCATCCAGACGAGCGGCGCCAGCGTCGCCAGCGCGGCGCCGGCGAGCGCCAGGTTCAACGCCACCGCCCGCCAGCGCCGGCTCACCGCCCGCCCTCCTGACGCCGGCGCACCAGCGCCTGCGCCACGCTCACCGTCAGGATCAGCCCGAACAGCACGAAGGCGATTGCCGAGGCGCGCCCCATGTTCCACCAGCGGAAGCCCTGCTGGTACATCAGCAGCGCGATCGACAGGGTCGCGTTGAGCGGTCCCCCGCGCGTCATCACATAGGGCTCGGCGAAAATCTGGAAGAAGCCCACGGTGGTGAGGATGGCGACGAAGAACATCGTCCCGCGCAGCTGCGGCAGGGTGATGCGGGTGAAGATCTGCCAGCCGCCGGCGCCGTCCAGGCGCGCCGCCTCGTACAGCGAGCCGGGAATCGCCTGCAGGCCGGCGACGAAGATCACCAGGCTGTAGCCGAAGGCCCGCCACACCGCCATCAGGGTGATCGCCACCATCGCCCAGCGCGGGTTGCCCAGCCAGTCGACGGTGGGCAGGCCGCAGGCCTCCAGCGCGCGATTGATGAGGCCGAAGCGGGGGTGGTACAGGTAGCGCCACACCACGGCGGCGGCAACCAGGGTCGTGACGACGGGCGCGAAGAAGATCGTCCGGTACACGGCGCGCAGGCGAGCGAGCGGCGAGTTCACGAGCAGCGCACCGGCGAGCGCCACGCCCATCGACAGCGGCACGCCCAGGCCGACCAGCAGCAGCGTGTTGCCGAGCGCCTTCCAGAACAGCGGGTCGCGCAGCAGGCCGACGTAGTTCGCCAGACCCACGAAGCGGGCGTTGCCGGGATCGGCGATCGCGTAGAGGTCGAAGTCGGTGAACGACAGGATCAGCCCACCGACGACCGGCAGGGCGAAGAACAGGGCGATCGCCGCGAGCGCCGGAGCGAGCAGGCCCCAGGCCGCCCGCGCCTCGCCGCGCACCGATCTCATCGCCGCCCCCGCGCCGCGGCGCGCGCCAGCAGGAAGCGGCGCTTCTCGAGGATGCGATCGATGTCGGCATCGAGGTCGGTGAGCGCGGCGTCCAGCCCGCGAGCGCCGCGCATGACCTCCTCGGAACGGTCGGCGATGCGCGCCGCGATCTGCTCCCACTCGGGCACCTGTGGGGTTGGCACGGCGCGCTCGAGCTGGGTGAGGAAGGCGGCGGCGCGGGGATCGCTCGCCAACCCGGCCGCCGTCCACGCCGCGCGCCGCGCCGGGAGGTTGCCCGACAGGCGATAGAACTCCGCCTGCTGGGCGGGCTCCGAAAGATAGTCGATCCAGGCCGCGGCCGCCGCCAGCGAGCGGCACCCACGCAGGACCACCAGGCTCGAGCCGCCGGCGAGCGAGGCGCCCGGGTAGCCGAAGCTCGCGTCCGGCGCCGGCAGCGGCACGGTCGCCCAGCGATCCTGCATCTCCGGCGGCAGGCGGCGGCGGAACTCGCCGAGGTTCCAGGGCCCGGTGATGTACATCGCGAAGTAGCCCTCGGCGAACTGCTGATACAGGTTCGCGACACCGGTCGCGTCGAGCGCCGGCGCCAGCCGGGCCGCAAACAGATCGGTGTAGAAGGCCATGGCGCGCCGGCAGCGCGGGTCGCGAAACGCGCCGTAGCGCCCGCCGTCGCGCAGCAGCCCGCAGCCGGTCTGCAGGCTCAGAATGACCGGCTTCTCCCACTCGTCGATCGGCAGCAGGATCGCGAAGCGGCCGGGCGCGAGCGCCTTCACCGCCTCCATCGCCTGGCGCCACTCGGCCCAGGTGCGCGGCGGCCACGGCACGTGCGCGGCGGCGACGAGGTCACTGCGATAGAAGAGCACCCGGGTGTCGACGTACCAGGGCACGCCCCAGGTCACGCCGTCGAGCATGTTGGTCTGCCAGATGCCGGGGAACCCATCGTTGCGGTCGATCGCTCGCGAGCGCGCGATCCAGGAGTCGAGCGGCTCGAGCGCGCCGAGCGCCACGAGCTCCGGGATCCAGGTGTTGCCGAGCTGGGCGACGTCGGGCGTGGTGCCGCCGACGTACGCCGTGAGCAGCTTCTCGTGCGCCGCCGTCCACGGGATCTGCTGCACCTCGAGAGCGATCTCGGGATGGCGCCGCTCGAACTCCGGCACCAGCTTGCGGACCACCTCTCCCTCGCGCCCCATGGCCCAGAAGCTGAGCGGCTGGCGCGTCGCCGGCGCGCGCGCGCAGCCGGCGAGCGCCACCGCCCCCAGGGCGAGCGCCGCGATCAGTCGCGCAGCCATCCGCCGGTGAAACCCGCCCGCTCGAGACCGCGGCGCACGTGCGGATTGCGACGCAGCAGCCGCCAGACCAGGCCGCTGCGGTAGTTCTCGACCATGACCAGCAGGATGCCCTGGTCGATCCCCAGGTAGTCGGTGTCGAACCAGCCCACCCCGGGCACCACCTTGCCGTGGTGGAGCGGGATCGCGGTCACCAGCGTGGGGTTGAAGGCGTCGAGGAAGCCGTAGCGTCCGTACAGGTCGTCGCCGTAAGCGCGCATCGCGGCCAACGCGGCGAGCGACTCGGCGGGCACGAACGGCATCGAGCCGAGCGCCGCGTGCGGCGTCAGGGTGCCGTCGTCGAGCACCTCGGTCGCCGCCGCGCCGCGCCCGGCGTAGGTCTGGAAGTGACGGCGGCGGCCCTCGACCTCGACGTCGGTGTCTGCCGGCCCGTCGCAGGCCGAGAGACCCCAGAGCTCGGCGCCGTAGCCGCGGAAGCCGCCGGGGTTGGCGATCGCGTAAGCGCGCTGCGCCAGCGCCGCACGCCGTGAGTTCTCGAAGTAGTCGAGGCCGTGCGCCCGCATGTAGTCGTCCTGGATGCCGCGAAAGTCGATCCAGGCCTGCGAGAACTGGTGGCCGAAAAGCGGCGGAAACGCCACGTTCGACTGACCGTAGAACTCCGCGAAGCGATACGTCCGGGTGTACTCCTTCCACGCCGCCGGCGCGATCGCATGGCTCGGCGAGCCGAGCGCCAGCACGTACAGGATCATCGCCTCGTTGTAGCCCCGCCAGTCCCAGCCGTGGAAGCCTTGCTCCGGCGTCCAGCCCATGGCGACCAGCGGCGGCCGCGGCTGGATCCAGGTCCAGTCGGCGCGGCGGTACAGCTCCTCGGCGAGGTCGCGGATCTCGCGCTCGGTCGGATCCTGGCGGTCGAAGTACGCCTGGCTCGCCAGCGCCCCGGCGATGAGCAGCGCGGTGTCGATCGTCGACAGCTCGACGTGCTCGAAGCGCGTGCCGCTCGCCATGTCCAGGAAATGGTAGTAGAAGCCGTGATAGCCGGCGCGCCCGGCGGGCTCCGGCCCCTGCGGCGCGCCGACGAAGAAGCGCAGGGTGCGCAGCACGCGCTCGGCCGCCGCGGAGCGGCTCACGTAGCCGCGCTCGACCCCGATCGGATAGGCGGTCAGGCCGAAGCCGACCGCCGCGATCGACGAGAACGACGGGGTCGGCCAGCGGTCGGGGACGAGACCGCTCTGCGGGCTCGTCGTCTCCCAGAAGAACCCGAACGTACGGCGCTCGAGGTCGTCCAGCCGCCGCTGGTCCGCGGCGGCGACGGTCGCGACCGGCGCCGTCCGTGGGACAGGGACCGGCCGGCTGACGTCGGCGCAGGCGCCGGCCAGGGGTCCGACGAAGAGGGCGAAAAAGAGGAGCGCCCGCCGGGCGAGGAGACGAGGGACGACCCGGCGGGCGCTACGAACCGGCGGCAGCGAGGGAGACGGAATCCTGCCGCCGGTCATGACTCAGAAGGTGACCCGCAGGCCGACCTGATAGCGCCTGGAGTTGAAAGCCGCCGACGGCTTGTTGTAGTTCGAGTTCGCGTCGGGCGGCGGCGGGATCAGGAACGAGAACCACGGATCGTAGGTGTAGTTGGCGTAGTTGAAGATGTTGAAGCCCTCGGCGATCAGGCTGAGGTGAACCGCGTTGCCGATCGCCGGCGCCTGCCACTCCACCCGCAGGTCGACGCTGCGATAGGCCCATTCCTTGAGGCCGAGGAAGGTCTGCTTCTTCGGGTAGACGTTGTTGTAGCGGTACACGAAGCCCGCGCCATACGTCGAGCCGTCGCCCCAGCCGTTCGAGGCGTCCGGCTGCTGATACGGGGTGCCGGAGCCGAGCGTGATCAGGCTGGAAACCGTGAAGCCCGCCGGCAGGCCGACCGTGCCGCTCATCACCAGGTGGTGCTTCTCGTTGCCGTTGGCGGGGAAGCGGTACTTGTCCCACTGGTTCTCCGGGAAATCGAAGGCGAATGCCGCACCCTCGTCACCGGAGGCCTCCCAGTAGCCGTCCGAGTACGTGTACGCGAGATGGAAGCCCCACCGGGAGTCCGGCATGTACGGTTTGTCGAGGGTCAGGTAGTAGCCATCGTACCAAGTGCGGCGAACGTCGAAGGCGCGGAAGATGCCGGCGTAGCCTGGGATCTCGATGTGGTCCCAGCGGTGGTCCCAGGCGGCGCCCGGCGGCTGTCCGGCCCAGCTCCAGATGACTCCGTTGTAGCCACGCGAGTTGGCGTAGGCGAGCGAGCCGTTCCACGAGCCGAGCTTCTGGCGCAGGCCGAGCGACCACTGGTTGGTGTACGGCGGCCGCAGGTTGTTGGGCAGCAGGAACACCTCGCCGCCGACCTGCCCGGTGTTGACCAGATTCAGCAGGCCATCGCGGGTCAGATAGTTGGGATTCCACTGGAACTGCGTGCCGCCGCAGCCCGGCGTCGGGCTGCCGTCGGCCGAGAAGCAGAAGCTGTACGTCTTCCACGACTGCTTGAACTTCTCGTCGACCACCTCGGTCAGGTTCACCCGGTCGTAGTACTTGCCCCAGCCGCCGAACACCACCGTCTCGCCCTTGCTGGTGACGTCCCAGGCGAAGCCGACGCGCGGCTGGTACATGCCCTTGTAGGAGCTGCGGTTGTGGCCGTTGCTGATGTAGTTGTTGACGTTGAACAGATCGGTGAAGCACCACGTCGACTTGCCGCCCACCGTGTAGGGGAACGTCGTGCAGTCGTTGCGCAATCCGTCGGCGATCGCCTGCGGCGTGACGTAGTCGTTGTTCGCCATGTTGGTCTCGTAGTCCCAGCGCACCCCCACGTTGATGGTGAGGTTGGAGAGCACCTGCCAGTCGTCCTGCAGGTAGAGACCGTACTGATTGTTGCCGAACACCGCCTTCGGATCGCCGGCGCCGATGCGCGCCGAGTATGGGAACTGCCAGCCTTCCTGGGCGCGGAAGCTGAAGGTCGGGTTGAAGTCGTTCAGGCGCCGGAAGTCGTAGTCCGCCTTGGCGTAGGTGACGCCGGTCTTCAGGCTGTGGGCACCATGCCAGTCGACCATGTAGCTGAAGTCGTCGCGGAACGAGGTCTTCTTCTGCTGCAGGTCCTGCGTCGAGTCCTTGCCACCGACGTCGAGCAGGCCCTCGTAGACCAGGTGCGGCACGCTGGTGTTGGCGCCGGTCGGGTTCCAGACCTGCCGCTGCCAGGCGAGAGAGGCTTCGTTCAGCGCGCGGCTGGCGACCATCTGATGGCGCGCCACCAGGGAGTCGGTCTTCACCACCATGTCCTCGGCCCCCTGCTCGACCCGCTGACCGCCGAAGCCGCGGATCTCGCTCTCGTCGCGCTTGGTGTAGCTCACGTCCAGGGTCTGCCAGGACGCCGGCTGCACCGAGAGCTTGCCGAAGTAGAGCTTCTCGTCGAACGGCTCGGTCACCGTGCCGGTCTTGTAGGGATCGAGCAGGGAACGGACGTTCGCCGGCGCCAGGTCATACGCCGAGCCGCGGAAGACCGAGGTCGCCCGGTTCTGCTTGTTGCGCTCGGCGGTGATGAAGAAGTTCACCTTGTCGCGCTGGATCGGTCCGCCGAGCGAGAAGCCGTACTGCTCGCGCTTGTAGTCGGGCTTCTTGTCGCCGCGCGCCTCGGAGATCGGGTCCTGGGCGACCATGCCCTTGGTCTGGTCGAGCCCGAAGGCCTCGCCATGGAACTCGTTGCCGCCCGACTTGGTCACCGCGGTGATCACCGCCGCGGCGGCCTTCTCGTACTCGGCCTTGTAGTTCATGGTCAGGACCT
>Ga0316628_100002604_pt1 | contig 13483 bp, 13 predicted proteins | sample OWC_Aug_M2_C1_D5_FD_207648 | JGI IMG/M metagenome (GOLD analysis project Ga0316628, IMG submission 207648) | Wetland soil microbial communities from Old Woman Creek delta, Ohio, United States - OWC_Aug_M2_C1_D5_C | ecosystem: Environmental > Terrestrial > Soil > Wetlands | place: USA: Ohio... | reverse complement strand
TTTCCAAGAATCGGGAGGAGTGGCTTCGGCAGGTGGTTCGTGATAGGCCGGAGCCGCTCGCCGAGACCAGCGGCGGGGAGAAATATATTGATTGGAAATTTTGGCATGGAATTCCGAAAAGCTATTTCGCCACAGAGGACTCAGAGGAATCAAAAAAACACGAGGATGACATTGCTCCTTTGACAAGATGCCAGGATAAAGTCGGATCAATCCATATAGATCTTCTTAATCTTGATAATCCTGTCTAGGCTTTTGTGATATTTCATCCTTAGTTCTAGAGTTCATCTACGTCCAAAAAGTATATTCACTTATACATTAAATATTTTTTCCTTATTTTCTCAAATCCCCTCACTTCTTCCTTCCACCACCTCTCCATCGCATGGAGCTCGGTCCAGGTCTCGATCTCCTTCCGCAGCCTGTTTGTACCGGCGAGGATGTCGATCGGGAGATTGATCTCCTCGTACTCGTAGGGCGGCTGTTTCCATACAAGGTCCCGCGGATAGGTGTTGTGGATTGCTTTCAGGATGGCCACGCCGGTCTTGAAGGGCTTGAATCTTTCCCGATCCGTGACGTGAATCTGCGCGCCGTTGCAAAGCTTGTTTGCGTGTTTCTGGAATGTGGGCTGGAACGACAGCGGCCGGAACGCCACTCCGGGAAGCCTGAACTCATTCAGAACCTTCACGATGGTTCCGGGATGGACAAAGGGCGCGCCGAACATCTCGAACGGTCTGGCAGAGCCCCTTCCTTCGGAGATGTTCGTGCCTTCGAGCAGGCACATGCCTGGATACACGAGCGCCGTATCGAGTGTGGGCATGTTGGGCGATGGAAGGACCCATGGCAGTCCTGTTTCATCGAACCACATCCTTCGCTTCCAACCCTGCATAGGAATGACGCGATAGTCAAGGCCAGGATAAAAAGTATCCCCAACATACAGACCGATCTCGCCGATCGTCATGCCATGGCGCACGGGCAGCGGCCGCAATCCGACGAACGACGCGAACTCCGGCTTGAGTACCGGCCCCTCAGTAATATGACCACCGACGGGGTTCGGACGGTCGAGTACGATCACGGTTTTTCCCGCTTCATGGCAGGCCTGCAGGCAGAGTTCCAGCGTCCATATGAATGTGTAATATCGGCTGCCTACGTCCTGCAAGTCAACGATAAGTACGTCGATATTCGCGAGCATTCCGGGGAGGGGCTTGCGCGTCTTGCCGTAAAGGCTGTAAACCGGCAGACCTGTGACAGGATCACGAAATCCCTCCCATTCGATCATGTTATCCTGGGTCTGGCCCAGGATGCCGTGCTGGGGGCCGAAGAGTGTGGTGAGCTTGAACTTTTTCGATTTTATGCAAGCGGTAACAGCATATTCCAGCCTGCGGTTGACCGATGCAGGGTGCATAACGAGGCCAACGCGGGCACCTCGCAAGTCTTTGGGCCAGAGCTTTTCAAACAGGTCGAGTCCGGTGAAAGTACCTCTGTTTTTCGCCGACATGCGCAGATTATAGTGATAATCAGATCAAATAGCAACAGTAAGTTACGGGACTGATGGACTTTTTGCACATTGAAAAAAAACTTTATCTCAATTATAATACCGTCATGGAATACAAGGTCGTAGAGACGAGCACGGTGACCGATGAGGAGATCGAAAAGGTCTTGAACCGCTGGACTGCGCAGGGATATGCGTTCGAGAGTGTTCATTTCGTCACGACAGAGTCGTCCCGCAGGCCGAAAATGGCATTTGTGTTCTTCACGAAGAGAAGATCAGAGGAACACTTTGCAACGGGTGAGCAAAAGAGCATAGAGAAAAGCTGAGAGTTGAATCCCGAGGGTTCTTAAACTCCGTGATTCCGCTGCTACAATGAAATCATCGTATGAACGTACTGATCATAAAGAACATCGCCAGCGAAGGACCGGGCACGATCGAAGAACATCTCCGCACAGAAAAACTGCCCTATTCCATAATCAACCTGAAAAAGGGTGAGGATGCACCGCCTATAAGCACCTTTACGCATCTCGTGATCATGGGCGGACCCATGGCGGTCTACGAGATGGAACAGTATCCCTTCCTGAAGAACGAGGCGCTTCTTATCGAGAGGGCGGTCAAGGCGAACAAACACGTTCTCGGCGTTTGTCTCGGCGCGCAGATGGTTGCGCATGCTCTTGGCGCACGCGTCTATGCCGGCGGGCAGAAGGAGATCGGCTGGTATGAAGTGGCGTTGACGGATGACGGAATGCGGGACCCCTGCCTATCGCAGTTGGCCTATGGCGACAAGAAATCCGCCCGGGTTTTTCAGTGGCATGGGGACACCTTCGATCTGCCGACGGGCGCCGTGCTGATGGCGTCATCAGGCCTTTATCCCAACCAGGCGTTCCGCTATTCTGATCGGGTGTATGCCCTCCAGTTCCATATCGAGGTCACACCCGCAATCGTTCTCGACTGGCTCAAAAATGAAAAAGGGATAGATCCGAACAAAGTAAGTGCTGAATCAGCCAGGTTATACGATCCCTACCGCGTCAGAGCTATGAATTTTTACAAGGGCTTCTTCAAAACGTGATCCGAGACAAGTGACAACAGCAGGATTTTTGAAATTAATCCTCTTTGTCGGCACGTCAGTTAGAATAATCCTTTTGATGTCATGCGGTTAACAATTGACAACGGCCATTGTAAAGAGTATAATTTTTTATTGAGGTTCTTGGGCACAAAGTGGAAGTTTGCAGTGTACTATGAAAGAGAATAAGACCTTATATACGTTGCTCCTTGTTGCGCTCCTTACCGTTTCGGCTTATTTTCTCGCCGATACTGTGGACGCGATGATCGGCCGGAGCCTGGAAGCGGCGCCTCGCCTTACCGCGCCAATCGGGCAAGATCGGGCGCCCCTTGAGCCGCGGCGCGAACTGAGCGATTATTCAACGATTCTTGAACGCGGCCTGTTCGGCGAAGGCAAGGGGCCGTCAAGCAGTCCAACGGTCGAATCTTCCGTTTATCGCCTGATCGGCACCATCGAAGGCGGCAGCTTCTCGGGTGCGGTGCTCGAGGACGCGAGCGGACAGGCGTTCTACCGCATCGACCAGAAGCTGCCGGACGGCTCCCAGATCATCAAGGTCCAACGGGACAAAATCATCCTCAGAAGGGCGGACAGCAGTACGACCGAGATCCAGATTATCGATGACACGAAGATCGTGAACGTATCGAAACCGGTCGTAAACCCCGCGGGCGTGCGGAAGCTTTCCGAAGGCAAATGGATGGTCGACCAGCGGGAGGTTACGGCCAACACCGAGAATTTCAACCAGCTTTTGACACAGGCCCGGGCGCTTCCATATATGGAGCAGGGCAAAACCGTCGGCTTCCGAATCAGCGAGATCGTGCCCGGCAGCCTTTATGAGAAGATAGGGCTCCAGAACGGCGACGTAATCCAAAAGATCAACTCGCAGGACGTGGACGACCCGGGCAAGTTCTTCCAGATGTACCAGAACCTGAAAGAAGAGCGGAGCATTTCCATCGACCTGATGCGGGGCGGTCAGCGTCAAACACTGAACTACGAGATACGGTAAGCGCACCACGTAATAAGTTCAAGTATCAAATTCCAACGCTCACGTGAAATCCAAATTTATAATGTCGTCATTTTGATGCTATATCAAGCGAGCTTGATCCGTGACGGGGATTTGGGCATTGGGAATTCATTGATTGCTTATGGAGGCTGAGAGTGAATAAAACAGCAGCCCTGCTGCTTGCCGGGCTTGTTACCGTCAATGTTGCAAACGCCCAGGAAAAATCCCTGCTTCCCTCCGGCACCCCACCTTCCGAACAGCAGGCCGATATCAAGAAGATAAAATCCGGGGAAGATTTTGTAACCCTTAACTTCACGAACATCGACATCACCGCCCTTGTCAAGGTGATGAGTGAGCTCAGGCGCAAGAACTTCATGCTCGACGAGCGTGTGACCGGCAAGGTGACGCTTATGACCCCCACGCGGATATCACCGGACGAGGCCTACCAGGTGTTTCTATCCGCACTGGAGATCAAGGGCTTTACCGCTGTGGAGGACGGCAAGATAACCCGCATCATTCCCGCCGCCGGTGCCCGGCAGAGCGGGCTCAAAGTGTTTAAGGATGATGATTTCAGCGGAGAGGGGTTTGTGACCAAACTTTTCCGCTTGTCCTTTGTCGCTCCCCAAGAGATTGTACGCACGCTCACCCCGCTTATGAGCAAGGATGGATCTATGATCCCCTATTCTGCAACGAGTTCCCTTATTATCACCGACTCGGTCGCTAATATCAGGAAGATGGAAAGCCTGATCCGATTGCTCGACGTCGCCGCGCCTGAAGGGAGGGGGAAGATCAACGTCTACTACCTCAAGCACGCGAACTCCGAGGAATTCGCCAAGGTGATGTCAGCACTCGTCAGCAGACTGCCGGTACCGCCGCCGGGTGGCGCCCCCCAGCCGGTAGGCCCTTCGACCATCCTCGAAGGAACGGTCACCATCACTTCGGATAAGGCAACGAATGCTCTCATCATCGTGGCCTCACCGGGTGATTACGAGACCATCAAGGACGTGATCCAGAAGCTCGATATCCGGCGCCGTCAGGTGTACGTCGAGGCTGCGATCATCGAGATGGGCCTTTCTAAGGCCCGTGAACTCGGTTTCGAGTTCCAGGCCACTAACCTCAACAGTATCGAGAACAGTAACAACATACAAGCCGTCGGCGGCACGAACTTTGGCAACATCGGCAATGTGATAGCGAACGGGCCTGCAGGCCTGGCGGCGCTGACCGGCTTGAACGTGGGTGCCGTGAAAGGCACCTTCACGTTCAAGGGCGTTGAATACCTGAATGTGGGTGCGCTCCTGCACGCTCTGCAAACCGATACGGACGTGAACGTTCTCTCCACGCCGAACATCCTTACCACGGACAACCAGAAGGCCGAAATCATGGTGGGCGAGAACATTCCGTTCGTCACCGGCCAGAGCCAGACCGCTGCGACGGGAGGTCAGATCTTCTCCCAGATCGACCGGAGAGATGTGGGCATACAGCTGAAGATCACCCCGCAGATAACATCGGAAGACAATGTGCGGCTCGACGTCTACCAGGAGATTTCGGACATCACCACCACACCGGGACTGAATCCCAACATCGTAGGACCCAGCACGACCAAACGCTCGGCGAGCACGGCGGTCGTGGTCAGGGACAAGCAGACCATGGTTATCGGCGGCCTTATCCGCGACAACGTCACTTCATCGACTTCGAAGGTGCCGCTTCTGGGCGATATCCCCATTCTTGGATGGCTCTTCAAGTTCAAGACCACCAAGGTCGAAAAGGTGAACCTCATGATCTTCATCACGCCGTATATCATCAAGAACGAGTCCGACGTGGCCGAGCTCACGAAGAAAAAAGGGGATGCCCTCGAGCAATTCCGTGATAAGTACCGGATTGAGAAGAAGGATGTGGGCGGTCTCATCGAATCGAAGAAGCCCGAGCCCACTTCGACAATAACCGCTCCAACAGGGACCACACAGTCCCCGCCCAAGCCTGCTGAAGAAACCGGCGCCACTGAAAAAACGGGAACCACTGCTCCTGTGCAGTCTGCGCCCAGCGGTACGACTCAGATCGCACCGGCGGAGGGCGTGCGGTGAGACGCCTGCTCGGCGAGATACTCGTTGAGTCCGGACTTTCCGCCGAGCGGCTCAAGAAAGCCCTCGATCTTCAGAAGAAGCGGGGCGGCCGGATCGGCACGCTTCTGATACGCCTCAGTTACGTGACCGAAGAAGAGGTGCTCAAGGCCCTCGGCGCCCAGCTCGGCCTGCCGGTCCTTTCGGATTTCGGTGACATAGACCGGGAACTGGCGCTCAAGCTGCCGATCACCTATGCAAAAAAGGCAGTCGTGCTTCCCCTCCGGCGGGAGAACGGCACCGTCATTGCCGCCACAGCAGAACCGCTCATGCTAACCACGGTTGATGATCTGCGCATCCTCTTTGGCGCCGACGTCGCGCTCAGCCTTGCACCGACCGAGAAGATCCTCGATACTGTAAACCGCCTCCACAGCGAGGACATGAACAAGGCCGAAGATACTGTCCAGGAGATGGAAGAGGACGACCTTTCGTTCCTCGCCGCCGAGCTGGAAGAACCGACGGACCTGCTCGAGGTCACCGACGACGCTCCGATCATCCGGCTCGTGAACTCGCTCCTGTCGCAGGCCATCCGAGAACGCGCGAGCGACATCCATATCGAGCCCTTCGAGAAGGACGTGATCGCCCGGTTCCGCATCGACGGCATCCTCTACAACATCCTCACGATCCAGAAGAGGTACCAAGCGAGTATCGCATCGCGCGTCAAGATCATGTCGGGCCTGAACATCGCCGAGAAGCGGCTCCCGCAGGACGGCGGAATGCGGATCAAGATCGGCGGCAAAGACGTGGACATCCGCGTCTCGATCGTGCCCACGGCCTTCGGCGAGCGCATCGTGCTCCGGCTCCTGTACCGCGAAAGCGCCCTGCTTCCGCTCGAGCAGATCGGGTTCTCCGGCGAGTACCTCAAACAGTTCAACGAACTCATTACCCGCCCGCACGGGATCATCCTCGTGACGGGACCGACGGGAAGCGGTAAAACCACGACGCTGTATGCATCCCTCTCGAAGATCAATTCACCGGACAAGAACATCATCACCATCGAGGATCCGATCGAGTATCAGCTCAAGGGTATCGGCCAGATTCAGGTGAATGCCAAGATCCAGCTCACCTTCGCGGCCGGGCTACGGTCGGTTCTCCGGCAGGACCCGGACGTGATCCTCGTGGGCGAGATCCGGGACTCGGAGACGGCTGAGATCGCGATCCAGGCGGCGCTCACCGGCCACCTCGTGTTCTCCACGCTCCATACGAACGATTCGGCTGGTGCCGTGACGAGATTGATCGACATGAAGATCGAGCCCTTTTTGATATCGTCCTCGGTGATGGCGATTCTGGCCCAGCGGCTCGTTCGCGTACTGTGCAAGGAGTGCCGTGAACCCTATGAAATAACGCCCGCAGAGATAAAGGAACTTGAGTTTAAGACCGCGGCAGGTGCAATGGCGTATCGCGCGAAAGGATGCGAGACCTGTTTCAATACGGGCTATCTCGGCCGCAAGGCGATCTATGAGCTGCTCATCGTGGACGACGATATCCGTCAGCTCATCATGAAAAATACCGACGCGGCCACCATGAAGGCCGCCGCCATGCAAAAGGGCATGCGTACGCTCCGCCAGGACGGCGCGGACAACGTGCTAAAGGGCATTACGTCCGTCGATGAGGTCGTGCGCGTGACGCAGAAAGAAGTGTAAGAGGCGGTGAAAGCAGGTTCAGGTCAAGGTTAAGGCTTAGATTTTTTTTCAAATTCATGCTTAACCTTGGTCCCTGCCCACCGCATTTCGAAACTATGCCTGTCTACGAATATAAAGGCGTTACCGCTCATGGCAAGAGGGTCTCCGGTGTGCAGGATGGCGACGGCCTGAAGACGGTCCGTGCGAAGCTGAAAAAGGACGGTATCGTGGTCCTCGAGATCCAAGAGGGCGGAACACTGAGCGCCGCCAGGCGGACGCGGGAGTTCAAGCTTGGCACCGGCAGGGTGCGGCTCGGCGACCTTGCCAATGCGACACGCCAGCTTGCTACGCTTATCTCCTCTGGTCTTCCGCTCATGGACTCGCTCACGGTGCTCGTTGAACAGGAAGAGGCCCCTGCCCTGAAATCGGCGCTGTCGTCGGTCCGTGATGCGGTCCGTGAAGGCGCGTCGCTCGCCGAGGCTCTCAAAGCGAACCCAAAAGCCTTTTCGACGCTCTATGTCAACATGGTCTCGGCCGGTGAGGCAAGCGGCACGCTCGAGATAACCCTTGCCCGGCTGGCCGACTTCCTCGACGAGCAGGTCAGGTTCCGGGGCAAGTTCGCGGCAGCGCTCGCCTATCCTGTCCTCATGACGGTGATCGGCGTGGGCGTGCTCTTTTTCCTGTTCAGCTTTGTGCTTCCGCGCGTGGTCGGCATGTTCGAGGACATGAAGCAGCAGCTTCCCTTTATGACCCTTGCGCTCCTCTGGTTAGTGAGGGTTATCTCTTCGGCATGGTGGGCGATCCTGATTGCCGTCGGAGGCGCCGCGTATTATCTTCGGCGGTACTTCGCGACGACCGAGGGTAAGGCGTGGCGCGATGCGCGGCTCCTGCAGCTCCCGGTGTTCGGAAACCTCATCAAGATGATAGCCGTATCGCGCTTCACGCGCACGCTCGGGACGCTTCTTCAAAGCGGCGTACCGGCGCTCACGGCGCTCGATATCGTAAAGAGCGTGGTGGGGAACACCGTGCTTGCCGATGCGATCCATAAGGCGCGGGAGAACGTGAGGGAGGGTGAATCGATCGCCGACCCGCTGAGAAGGAGCGGTCTGTTCCCTCCGGTCGTGATCCAAATGATAGCTGTGGGAGAAAGGAGCGGCGAACTCGAAAAAATGCTGCTTAAGATCTCCGATTCCTTCGACCGCACCGTCGAAACGCGTATCACGGCGCTCATGTCGCTGCTCGAGCCGGTGATCATTCTGGTGATGGGTCTGGTCGTCGGTTTTATCGTGATTGCCATCATGCTGCCGATCCTCCAGATGAGCTCTGGAGTGAGGTAGTCGAGGGACGAGATAAGTCAGCTCATGACTGATAGTTCATGGCTGATGAACATCATAATGTTAAGGAGATTAAAATGAATACTCTGTCATCATACAGGAAACGAGAAGAGGGTTTTACGCTTATTGAGATCATGGTAGTGGTCATCATCCTCGGCCTCCTCGCAGGTTTGGTGCTGCCCAGGATCCTGGGCCAGGAAGATAAGGCGAGAGTCGAGACCGCGAAGGTGCAGATCCGATCGCTCGAAGGCGCGCTCGACGCGTACAAGCTTGATAACGGTTTTTATCCGACCACGGACCAGGGGCTTGATGCACTCATCAAGAAGCCGGAAGGCGGCCGCATCCCGACCAAGTGGCGCGAGGGGGGCTACCTAAAGCCTGCACGCATCCCCAAGGATCCCTGGGGAAAGGATTTTGTTTATCTTTCTCCCGGGAATGAAGGCAGAGAATACGATATCATCTCATACGGTGCAGATAATGAGCCGGGCGGTGAAGGATATAACGCTGATATCGAAAGTTGGAAGATGTAGTACAATGCAAAAGATGCTATGTCGGATTTCGGATTTCGAGTTTCGGGATGAAAACAGAAGAGAAAATTCGCAATCCGCAATCCGCAATCTGCGATCGAAAGGCTTTACCCTGATCGAGCTCGCGGTCGTCGTCGCGATTCTCGGGGTCATGATCGCACTCGTCGCACCACGGCTTGGCGAAATCGGCGAAGCCAATCTAAAGCGGAGCGCCAGGCACCTCACGAGCACGATCCGCTTCCTGCACGAGGAGTCACAGGCGAAAAAGACAGTTTACCGCCTTAGGTTCGACATCCAGGATGGACAGTACTGGGTCGAGGCTTTGACGCAGCTATCAGACAAGACGTTAGAGTTCAAACGGTACCAGTCCGTTATCGCCGGCGAAGGAAGCCTTTCCGGTCAGACCACGTTCCGCGATGTGGAAGCAGGCAGCCACCACGAGGACCCTTACATCTTGTTCACGCCGGACGGATGGGTGGAGAATGCAATCATCCATCTCCGGGACGGCAGTGATCGTGATTATTCCCTGCTCGTGAAACCGCTAACCGGGAACACCGAACTCCGCGAAGGCTATGTGGAGGAGCGGTGAGTAGAGAAACTTGCATGGGGCATGGCGCAGAGAGCAGGGAAAAGACTTTAAACCGCGCGCAACCAGGCTTTACGCTTCTCGAGGTCATGGTAGCAGTCGCGATCCTTGCCATGGTGCTCGTGACGCTCATGGGCGTGCAGAACAGGAGCATGGAGGATGTGATGCTCGCGGACCACATTACGACTGCGACGCTGCTCGCAAAGCAGAAGATGTATGAGGCTCTTGTGACCGCGGGAACAAGAACGATCGTCGAGAAAGAGGACGAAGGAGAATTCCCTGAGGATGAGTTCAAGGGCTTTACCTGGAAACAATCGATCTCACAGGTGCAGTTGGCAGAAAATGTAAAGATTACTGAGGTTCGCATGGCCGTGCTCTGGAAAGAAGGCGAACGGCAGGAGATGGTGGAACTGCTGAGCTATGAGTAGAATCGCTGAATGGAACAGGCCGGATTGGGAGAAAGGGAGAACGCCGAATTCCGACTTCCGGACTATGCACTCGCAAGGATTCACACTCCTCGAAGTGCTTCTTGCCATGGCTATCCTTGCTGTGATCATGACGGTGATTTATATGAGCTTTTCTACGGCAGGGAGGAATGTAGAACAGGCTGAGGCGATCCGGGACGAGACTGATCTAGCACGCACGCTAATTTCGCGGCTATCGACCGACATCGCCAATGCTTATATTAATCCCAGCATGAATTCGCCGGCAGTCTTAACGATCTTTTACGGGAAAAAAGATGAAGCTGGGGGTGGGGTCGGCGCTGGAAACGAAAAGATAAGGCATGACAGTATATCCCTTACCACACTGTCGAATTGGCGCAAACCCGATTCCAACGAAATGGAACTCTGGGAAGTGGGCTATTTCTTCAAAGAGAAAGCGGACGGTAAAGGGTATTCGCTCTTCCGCAAAGAGAAGCGGGAACTGAGCAAGGACGTGCCGGCACTCGATGGCGGTGTTGAGTACGAGATCACGGACCGGGTGGAAAGCCTTCACTTAACCTATTCTGATGACGGATTGAAATGGACTGACAACGGGTGGGACAGCAGATCATTGAATAAGCCGCCAAAAGCGGTGGAAATAGCCCTCACCCTTGATACTGGCAAAGTATACACTACAAGGGTGGATGTCGGGAACTAACCGTGATGATGAATGATGTCCGAGGGGGGAAAAAGAGATTGCCGGTGGCGCGGAACGATCGAGGCGTAGCGCTGCTGATCGTGCTCCTTGTGACGGCTCTCCTGATCGCGCTCATCTTCGAGTTCTCTTATGCAACGCGCATCAGCCTGAACAGTGCGGTCAATTTTCGCGACAGCCAACGTGCCTTCTTCCTTGCCCGCGCCGGAATTAATGCTTTTATAAAATACGGGCAACGGCTTCGGGATATTATTCCCCCGGGCGAATGGAGTCCGGTGCCGATGATCGGCGAGGGAGATGCCTCAATCATGATCAAATGGGAAGACGAATCTGGGAAGATCAAGATTAATGATATAAAAAAAGATACCGCAACGCTCATGGTTGCGAGAGCGCTCTTTGAAAACGTTAATGGCATCGACACGGCAGTCGTTGACAGGCTGGCTGACCCGCAAAGCGATATCAGCAACCTCACCTTATTGTCGGGCCTCCATCAGTACATGAGCGACGAATATTTTAATAAGGTCTATGAGAGTTTGACAGTGGCATCTGTAAGCCAAAACAAAGTCTCTATCAACATAAACACTGCCTCTGCCGATGTCCTTCAGAGCCTTGGGATAAATGCCTTGGATGCGCAAAGAATCATAACGGAGAGAAAGACTACACCATATACTGATGCTGATCTCGGGATCACCGGGAAATTATCGAGTATCATTGGAAACATACAGATTAACCGATTAAATCTGTCGACATATTTAACTACGAAATCGAGCGGATATTATAAAATCTTCACCTATGCCACTGTGGGCGGCTATACAAAGCAGGTAGAGGCCATTGTCAACGGAAATACCTTCTCCTATTGGAGATCATTGTGAAGATCGTAGGTCTTAAAATAGAGAAGGGGCTCGTTGCCGCGGCAGTAGTGCAGAGGGACTTCCGCCGGACAGAACTGGTGGATTTTTTCAGCCAGCCTTTTGCCACTGATGCCGAGCTTGTGGATATCTTGAAGAGCAAGTCCGGGGGCTGGGCCGGCGCGAAGATCGTTTCGTCCATTCCAGGCCACCTTTTCACCCAGCGTCTCGTGCAACTACCCTTTGCCGACCGCAAACGCGTGGAAAAGGCATTGCCCTTCGAAATCGAGGACAGCGTGCCATTTCCGCTCGACGACGTCGTCATCGATCATCTCATTCTTGATCGCGGAAAAACAGGTAAGGGCGGCGAGGCCGCGAAAGAGACCGACGTTCTCGGCATCATGCTGCCGAAGGAGGTCCTGAAGCGACATCTTGAGTTGCTCGCCTCCGCCGGTATCGACCCCCAGGTCATTGTGCCGTCATATAGTGGTCTCGATGCTCTTTCAAAAATGATGAAGGCTGATGGGTGCACGCTCCTGGCCTGCGGCAACGACCTTTGTCTGCGGTGCGGCGAAGCCGTGAAGGGGCTCAGAAGCTTCTCTGGCTCCGCGTCGACCACCGGCATCCGCCATACGATTCAGGCCCTCGAGATCGAGCAGAAGGAACGGGTGGAAAAGGTGTTGGTCCTTTGCCCGGACAACGGCTCACAAACTGCATTCGCGGAACTAGGCATTGCCGTGGAACAGGTCGCTCCGGAGCTTGGCGGCAAAAAGGCCACTGATCCCGTGAGCCTAGGGCTTGCCCTGTCCGAGCAGATCAATTTCCGCAAAGCTGAATTCGCCTACCACCTGGCGGATGAAGGCACGCGCCGGAGAAAACGTACAATCATCATCGCTGGAGTGGTTGCAGCAGCACTGCTTGTAGTGAACCTTGGTGTGAAATTCTATGTAGTCGAGACGTCGTACAGCAAACTGGACAAAGAGATCAGGGACATCTACCGGCAGGCTGTTCCCGATTCGAAGGTTGTGGCCGACCCGGTACGTCAACTGCGCAGCAATCTTGAGGAAGCACGGAAGAAATTCGGCGTGCTCGGCACGGGGACCTCGGCGCTCGATGCGATGAAAGCGGTGACCGACGGTATACCAAAAGACGTCCGTGTCGGTTTTCAGGAGTTTAACCTCGAAGGCGACAGGCTCAAGCTCCAGGGTGAAGCGGCTTCTTTCGAGTCTGTCGACAAGATCAAGGCCGACCTTCAGAAGGCGGAGATGTTCAGCGAGGTCACGGTGCTTGACACGCGGATGGGTACGGACAACAAGGTCAAGTTCCGACTTGATATCAAGTTGAAACAGGGGATCTAAATGAAGGCTGAAGGCAAGGCCAAGATGGGATAATCCCTGCCAGAATCTGAACCTTAGTGATTCTGTTCCAACATAGAGGCATTTCTTGAAACTCGAAGAAAGAGATAAAAAGGTTCTCATTACGGGCGGTATTGCTGCAACGGTGATCCTGCTTTACGCACTCGTGCTGTCCCCGCTATACGCGGATCTGTCCCGTAAACGGGATTCGATCCCAAAGAAGGAACGAGACCTCGTGGAGATGCGCATGCTCAAGGACCAGTATCTTGAGATGCAGCAGAGGCTGCAGCAGCTGCAGATCGCCGCATCGAAGCGCGGTCCCTTGCTCACGGAGATCGAGAACATCACCAAACGGACGAACCTGAGCAGCAAGATCGTGTCGCTCAAACCACAGACCGGCGTTCAGGC
>Ga0316628_100002602_pt1 | contig 13487 bp, 11 predicted proteins | sample OWC_Aug_M2_C1_D5_FD_207648 | JGI IMG/M metagenome (GOLD analysis project Ga0316628, IMG submission 207648) | Wetland soil microbial communities from Old Woman Creek delta, Ohio, United States - OWC_Aug_M2_C1_D5_C | ecosystem: Environmental > Terrestrial > Soil > Wetlands | place: USA: Ohio... | reverse complement strand
GCGTACTGCAGGCCGACGGCTCGGTCGCCCCCGAACCCACCATGGACGTCCAGGCCGTGGCCGAGGCCGTGCTCTACATGGCCTCCCTGCCCCTCGAGGCGAACGTGCAGTTCATGACCGTGATGGCCACGAAGATGCCGTTCATCGGCCGAGGCTAGGGCGGGTCGGCGTCGGCGCCGGAGGGCTGCGTTCCCACGCCGTGAATCCCGGCGAAGGCCGGGGATCCAGTTGCAGTATCTGAAGGGTCCACGCGCCTCACCTGGGTCCCGGCCTTCGCCGGGACCAGCGGGCTATCCAAGGCGGGTACCTCGCCCAACCCGACCTAGTCCGCGAACACGGGCTCCCGCTTCTGCAGGTTGGCGGTGACGGCCTCGACCTGGTTCTTCGAGCCGATGAGGGCCACCTGCTCGCGGCTCTCCTCAATCAGGATCGCCTTCTGGTCGGCGCCCGAGGCCATGAGGTTGAGCAGCCGCTTGCCGGCGCGGATCGCCTCAGGGTTCTTCGAGGCGATATCGCGCGCCAGCGCCAGCGCCTCGGCGCGCGGATCGGCGCAGACGCGCGTGGCGAGGCCCATGGCGACAGCCTCCTCGCCGTTGAAGATACGGCCGGTCCAGGTGAGCTCGCGGGCGACGTCGTCGCGCACCAGGCCACGCATAAGCACCATCCCGGCCATGTCGGGCACCAGGCCCCACTTGATCTCAAGCACGGCGAGGCGGGCGTCGGACGTCACGTATCGGAGGTCACAGCCCAGGGCGAGCTGGAAGCCGCCCCCGAACGCCACGCCGTGGATCGCGCCGATCACCGGTACCGGGATCTCGCGCCAGACCATGCAGGCCTGCTGCGCCCGGTTGGCGCCGCCCGGCGTGCGATTGGCGGCGACGAGATCGCCGCTCGCGCCCTCGCGGCTGCGCCGCTCACCCGAGGCCATCTGCTGGAAGTTGCCCATGTCGAGGCCTGCGCAGAAGGCGCGGCCCTCGCCAGAGAGGACGACGGCGCGCAGGCCCTTCTCGGCCTTGAGCCGCTCTCCGGTCTGGACGAGCGCCTCGAACATGGCGTTGTCGAGGGCGTTCATCTTGTCGGTGCGGACGAGGCGCACGTCCGCGACGCCGTCCTTAAGGTCCACCGTCACGCGGTCGTTCATGGCTTGGCTCTCCTGCTCAGGCCCGCGCGACGATATAGCCGATGCGCGGGAAGTGGACGTGGACGCGGCCGAGCTCGCCGGCGTCACGGGCGATCACGACGCGGTCGGGATTCAGGGCGACGAGCGCACCCGCGATCGGATCGCGGCCGTAGTCGTCGGCGCTGACTGCGACGGCCTCGCCCGGCCGCATCCCGAGGGGATCGTTTCGATCGTGAGCGGGGGCGGGACCGGGTTCGGCGGCCCGGGCGGCGTCGAGCGCCTCGGCGGGCGCCATCTCGCTGCGGCGGCCGTGCCCGACAGCGGCCACGCGCTCGCGCCAGGCGCGGGTCCTGGGGAAGTCCGACAGCAGCGCCTCGGCTGCGCCGCGCGCCGCGGCGGTCAGCCACCAGACGTTCATGTAAGCTGCGACATCGGCGAGCGAGGCGCTTGATCCGCCTAGGAAATCGGATCCTTGCAGGCCGTGCTCGACCCAGGCCGCGTCAGCGCGCCACTGTGAGCGCATCGGAACGGCGGCGGCCTTCATGGCGGCCATGTCGAAGGGGCGCCCCGACAGCTTCTCGCGGTCCTCTACGAAGCTCTTCGGCACGCTGTCGCCGATCTCGCCGAACACCACGCCGACGGTCGCCTGGAACCAGAGCCGGTCGGCCCAGATGTTCACCGCCCAGTCGCCGCCCCGGGCGACCCGCGGCTCGGGCGCGCGCGCCTCCAGCTCGGCCAGGATCACCTGGGTGTCGCAGTAGACGTCGGCGCCGATCTGCATCACCGGGATCCGCCGGTAGCCGCCGGTCAGGGGAATGAGGTCGGGCTTGGGCATGATCACAGGCTGGATCACCGAGCGCCAGGCCAGGCCCTTGAGCCCGAACATCACCCGCACCTTCTCCGAGAAGGGTGACGTGTCGTAGTGGTGGAGGATGATGTCGGCCATCAGACGAAGTCCGGCGCGAAGCGGATGTTGTCGCGCTCGACGCCGCGGATCACGACGTCCAGGCCGCCGCTCTTCACCATCCATTCGAGGCGGTGGTCGCGGTATTCGCGCTTGAAAAGTCCCTTGGCGACGAGGTCGGCCACGTCGGCGATCGTCCCCGTCCGGCTCCATTCTGATATGTCCTGCGCCGCCTGCGCGACGGAGGGGCGCCCGTTGGCGCGGGCGAGCCAGGCCGCGAGCCTTGAGCCCTCCTTGGGCGCGTGGCCCTGCGAGACGGCGCCGTTGACGAACGGGACGACGCAGAGATCGCCCCATCCGAATTCCGGACCATTGAACCAGGCGCGATCGCCGAGCTGCCGTTCGAGCCAGGAGAAGAATCCGTCGAGCTGGCGGGCCGCCCGGCCGCGGATCGCTTCGGCCTCGGCGCCTTCGGCCCTCCGGAACCAGGACAGCTCGGCCAGGCCCCAGGTGATCGCCTCGAAGTGCGTGTCCATGATCTCCTCGAGCATGCGCACCCGCGCCCGCTCGGTGGCGGAGGCGGGCCGGAGCGCCGGCGTCGGGTAGGCGTCCTCTAGGTATTCAAGGATCACGGTGGAATCGAAGACGCGCACCTCGCCGTCCACGAGCGCCGGAACCTCGGCGCGCGGATTGGCCTCGACGAAGGGCCCGCTGGCGCCGCCTGCGCCCATGCCGTCGGGGAGCACCGCCTTGAAGGCGAGCCCCTTCTCGCGCAGCATGATCTTCACCTTCTGGGCGTAGGGCGAGAGCGGGTGGTCGTAGAGGGTGATGGTCATGGGAGGATCTCCGAAAGCTCCGCCTTTTGCGCGCGCTTGGCGGCCTGGAAGGCAGGCCGCGCCTTGATCCGCTCCCAATAGGCGTCGATCGAGGGGGCGACGCCGCCGAGGAGCTTGAGCTGATTGGCAAGGAGAAGCGCGTAACCCACCGAAATATCTGCGGCCGTGAAGCGATCCGCGCAGAGCCACTCCGCCCCGTCCTTGAGCGCGCGGTCCACATGCTTCAGCCGCGAAAGGAACCAGCGCGCATAGTCGTCGGCGACCTCCTCGGCCCGGCCCGGCTCCAGCGTCCGGTATCGGAGGACAAGCGTCTGCGGGAAGGTGAGCGTCGCCTCCCCGAAGTGCAGCCAGTTGAGCCACGGGCCGTAGGCCGGATCGTCCACGGCGACCGCCAGCGGACTCGGGCCGTAGCGGGTGACCAGGTACTGCACGATCGCCGCCGACTCCGTCATGAACGTCGCCCCGTCGATCATCGCCGGGATGGTGCCCAGAGGATTGACCTGCAGGTATTCCGGCGCGCGGACGCGCGGCGGGAACGGCAGCAGGTGGAGCTCGTAGGGGAGCCCCAGTTCCTCGATCGCCCAGAGCACTCGGAACGATCGGGCGTCCGGGCAGTGGTACAGCTCGATCATGCTCAGGTTTCCCGGGCCACATAGTTGGGCCGGCGCTTCTCGAGGAAGGCCCGCACGCCCTCGGGGAAGTCGCCGTCGGCCGAGCAGAGGATCTGGTTACGGTCCTCCATGGCGATCGCGGCCTCGAGGCCCTGGGCGTCAACCGCGTGGTTCAGGGCCTCCTTCGTCAGGCGAAGGCCGAGCGGCGTCGCGTGGAGCATGTCCTCGACGAAGCCGCGCGCCTCGGCCTCCACCGCCTCAGGCGCCACAATCCGGCTGACGAGCCCGAGCTGGTAGGCGCGCTCGGCGTCGATGAAGCGGCCGGTCAGCATGTATTCGGCGGCGACCGAGCTTCCGACCATCCGCGGCAGGAAATAGCTCACCCCGATATCGCAGGCGGAAAGCCCGATGCGGATGAAGGCGGCGTTCATCCGCGTCCTCGGCGTCGCGATGCGGACGTCGGACGCAAGCGCCAGCGCGAAACCGCCGCCGGCCGCTGCGCCGTCGACGCAGGCGACGATCGGTTGCGGGCAGCGGCGCATGGCGATCACGATCTCACTGATCCGCCGCTGGCCCGTGAGGCTGGCTCCGATCGAACGCTGGCCCTGGCTCTCGTTCCGCTCCTTGAGGTCGAGGCCGGCGCAGAACGCCCCGCCTGCGCCGGCGAGCACGACCACGCGCACGTCGCGCCGCCAGTAGAGGCCGACGAAGAATTCCCTGAGCGCCTCGACGAGGGCCGGGTTGAGCGCATTGAGGCGCTCCGGGCGGTTCATGGTCGCCCAGACGACCTCCCCTTCCTGCCTGAGTTCGAGCTCCGCCATGACCGTCTCCTTCAGAGCCCCTTCAGCCAGTCGAGAAGGAGCGCCGTCACTTCAGCCGGGCGCTCCTGCTGGGTCCAGTGCCCGCAGCCGGGAAGGACATGGACGCCCCGCAGGTCGGTCACATGCTCCGCCATCACCGCGCCGGGGTCGGCGATGCGGCCAAAGCCGTTGAACGCCGGGTCGCGGTCGCCGCCGATCAGCAGCGACGGCTGCGTGATCTTGCGGTCCTTGAAGGCCTGCAGCCACTCGTAGTCGCGCTCATGGTTGCGGTAGCGGTTGATGGGGCCGCGGAAGCCGGAGCGCTCGAACTCGCCGACGTAGTAGTCGAGGTCGGCCTCGGACAGCCAGGCCGGGAACGGGTCGGGATCGACCATCCTCTCGAGCAGGGTGGCGTCGGCCGGCTTCATCGGCCAGCTCCCGTCTGGCGCCTCGCCCGAGATGCCGTAGTAGAACTTGCGCAGGAATCCGCGCACATCCGCCTCCGCCTCCGCCTCGGGCGGCCCGACCTTCTGGAACCAGGCCTGGTAGAAGAAGCGGTTCTTGGCGGTGTAGAGCGCGTTGAAGACCTCGGTGAACGGCCGCGCCGGAACCCCCGTGTAGGCGACCGACAGGCCGGCCACGGCGGCGATGCGCTCGGGCCGCGTGAGCGCGGTGTTCCAGACAATCGGCGCGCCCCAGTCGTGGCCGATCAGGATCGCCGGGCTGTCGGGCTGCAGCGCCTGCGCGAGCCCCGCCACGTCGGCGGTCATGTGCTCCATGGCGTAGGCTTCGATCGGCTCGGGCTTGTCGGAGCCGCCGTAGCCTCGCACGTCGATGGCGCAGGCGGTGAAGCCCGCCTCGGCGATCGGGCCGATCTGATGCCGCCACGAATACCAGCTCTCCGGGAAGCCGTGCACCATCACGACGAGCGGGCCCTCCCCCTCGATGGCGCAGCGCAGCTTCACCTCGCCGGTGTCGACGGTGCGGAACTCGGGCATGGGCCCTCCTGGCGAATTTCCTTGTTCTCCGGGGCGGGGGCCATGGCAAGCCTCACGCCGCGTCAGCGTTGACCTCGACGCCGGGCGTGACAGCATCCCGCACGAAAGGGGCGCCCCATGGCCAGCTTCGCCGAACGTACCCAGCCCTTCGAGACCGTCGCCTGCCGTACCGAGGGCCACGTCGCCGTCATCGCGCTGAACCGTCCGCACAGGCGCAATGCGCTGAATTTCCAGGCCTACGACGAACTCGAGACCGCCCTGCGCGCCGCCTCCGCCGATCCCGAGGTGCGATGCGCGATCGTGACGGGCGTCGACCCCGCCTTCTGCTCGGGCGACGACGTGGGCGAGATCATGGCCGGTCCGAAGTCCGTTTCGGCGGCGCCGGCCCCGCGGGAGCCCGCCCCGACGCCAGCGGCCATGGCGGCGCTCGAGTGCGAGAAGCCGCTGATCGCGGCGGTGAACGGCCCCGCGGTCGGCTGGGGCATGGAGCTCGCCCTGTTCGCCGACATCCGCATCGCCTCCGAGAAGGCGCGGTTCGGCGAGCTGTTCGTCAAGCGGGGCCTGGTCTGCGACGTGGGCGGCTTCTACCGGCTGCCGGCGGTGGTCGGCCCCGGCAAGGCCGCGGAGCTCCTGTTCACCGGCGAGCTCATCGATGCGGCCGAGGCGCTGAGGATCGGGCTCGTCAGCTACGTGACGGCGCACGACGAGCTGATGCCCCGCGCGCTCGACCTCGCGCGACGGATCGCCGCCAATCCACCGCTTGCGGTGCAGGCGCTCAAGGCCGGCCTGAAGCGCTCGGCCCATGGGGATCCACGCGAGATCGGAACCTGGGCGATCGCCGAGATCCGCCGGCTGATGCGGACCGAGGACCACAGGGAAGGCGTCGCTAGCTTCCTCGAGAAGCGCGAGCCGTTGTTCAAGGGACGTTGAGCGAAATGAGCGAGCCACTCAGCCGGTCGGTCCGCGACCTGACCGTCCTCGTCACCGGCGCCGCGAGCGGCATGGGCCGCGCCACCGCCGAGGTATTCGCCGCCGAAGGGGCGAATGTCGCAGTGACCGACGTCTCCGAGGCGGCCGTCCGCGAGATAGCCGAAGGGCTCAAGGCCAACGGGCTGAGCGCGCGCGGCTGGGCGCTCGACGTGAGCGACCCGGCCGCCATCCAGCGCGTCACCGTCGAGATCGCGGAGCAGTTCGGCGGGCTGGACATCCTGGTCAACAACGCCGGCATCTCGGGCTTCGCGGCCATCGACGCGGAGAACTACGAGGCCGTTTGGGAACGCTCGTTGGCCGTGCTGCTCACGGCCCACCAGCGCCTCGTGCGCGCCGTGCTGCCGTACCTGAGGCGCTCGTCTTGTGCGCGTATCGTGAACATCGCCTCCACCGAGGCGCTCGGCGCGACGGCGCGTGACAGTCCCTATGCCGCGGCCAAGGCGGGGGTGACCGGCCTGACCCGCGCGCTCGCGGTCGAGCTGGGCAAGGAAGGGATCACGGTCAACTGCATCTGCCCCGGGCCGATCCTCACGGGCATGACGCGAAACATCCCGGAGACCGACCGCCAGACCTTCGCCAACCGGCGCACCGCACTTCGCCGATACGGCCGGCCCGAGGAGGTGGCGCACATGACGCTCAGCCTCTGCCTTCCGGCGGCTTCCTTCCTGACCGGCGCGGTCATCCCCGTGGACGGCGGACTCATGGCCCGGAACGCCTGACCGCCGGCGGCGCCTGCATGGGCCCCTCCCAGGCCTGGACGACGCCGGCCGCCGCGAGCGTCCGGAACATCCGCGCCATGTCGATCCGGTTCTGCCGGAAGAGATCGTGCAAGGGCCCGCGCTCCAGCACCTCCGCCGGCACGATGAATCCGCGCCGTGAGCGCACGCAGAGCCCAGCCTCCGCGAGTCGATTCATGCGCCGGCGCACGCTTTCGTGGCTGAGCTTCAGACGGGCGGCCACGAGGGCTACGGTCGCGGGCCGTTTCTCGGAATCGGGCACAAGACTCGACGGCAGCGCGGCCCACCGCGTGCGATCGTCGGGAAGGTGGTTGGTGTTCTCCCGCAGGAGCTGCATGAGGATGAAGGCGTCGGTCGCATCCCGCAGGTGCTTGTTCATCAGCACCAGGCTGCGGAGGAAATAGTCTCCCGCGGCGCGGGCTATGACCCGCAGGGGATCCGGCTCCGCTTCCGCCGCGGGCGGCGAAAGCGTGACCACGCTGAAGAATCCCACCTGCTTGAGCCGCTCGAAGACGTCGCGCACGAGCGCCGCCGTCCTGCGAAGCGCCGCGGCGTGCAGCTCAGATCCCAGGAACCGCGAGGGCACCATCACGCCGTCCGGCATGACGTTGCAGACGCCGCGCGCATGAAGCCGCCTCACGCGGCGCCGAACGGTCTCGAACGGCAGGCCGAGCATCGCCGCAAGGGCGGAGACGCTCACCGGTCTGCGCATGCTGTCGGGTGGGATGGCGTCCAGCCTGGCGAACCGGCGCTGCAGGGCGGGTTGGGCGAGGATCGGCCCGACGTTCGTCTGGACGATCGCCACCAGAAGCACCGTGTCCAGAAGGTCGAAGTCGGCGCGTCCTACGCTCAGGAGGCCGAGCGTCAGGTCCTTGGCGATGATGAAGGCGGAAGCCGCCACGCGCGGCGGAAGCGCAGCGCCTGACTCTTCGCCTTTTTCCAAGACATCCACGATGTGAGTAAGCTCGAAATTGCCGCCCGGCTCATTGCGGCCGATCAAAGGGTGGCGCGACGGGGTCAGCAGGGCCGGCGTCGCTCGGGTTTGACCATGGCGCCGCCGTTAGTCGACAGCTTCGTCGTCCGGGCCAACATCGCCCGCTTCCGGCTCATGCTCGAGACAGCGCTCGAGCCGGAGGTGCGCAAAACGATCGAGCGGCTGCTTTCGGAAGAAGAACGGAAGCTCGACACGCGGGCGGGCGCCACGCCCGAGGCGTTACGCGAGCTCTAGGCTAGGCCCAGAAGCGGCGGCGCCGCGGACGCGCGATCTCCTCGATCGAGCGGGGCTCGTCGATGAGGACTTCGGCCGCCTCGCCACGCTGCCGGAGCGCCTCGGCGAAGCCCTTCGCATGCTTGATCGCCATGCCGCGCGAGCGGAAGGGGGTCATCATCCCCTCGCCCATCCGCACCGCCCATCCGTAGGGCTCCTTGACCACGCGGAAACAGATCATGTGTGACTGCATGGGTCGCCTGCAGAGTCGATCCGGGCCTTTGCCGCCCTCGTGAAAGCGGCACGGTTAACGGTGGGGCGCGGCCGCGCCTTGATCAAGGTCAATGGGCCGCGCCCGAGCGCCGGGCCGGCTTTGCGCGCGTGTATCCGAGACGCACGCGCAGCCTGTGCTCCCGGCCGTCGTCGACGAGTCTCACCGCCACGGGCGCCACCTCGAGCGGCGCGCCGTCCAGCTCGGCCGCCCCGACCTCGCGTCCCGTCCCGTCCGGGTTCTCGACGATGATCTCATAGCGGCTGGCGCCGACGCGGACGACGGCCTGGAACCCCGGCCAGGCCTTGGGGATGCAGGGATCGACGAGGAGCGTCTCGCCGCGCCGTCGCAGCCCCAGGATCGCTTCCACGCCAGCCCGCTGCATCCATGCGGCCGAGCCCGTGTACCAGGTCCAGCCGCCGCGCCCGACGTGGCCCGGGGCCGCATAGATGTCGGCCGCGACGACGTAGGGCTCGACTCTGTAGCGATGCACCGCCGAGCGGCTCAGGGCGTGGTTGATCGGGTTGAGCATCGAGAACAGGGCGGCCGCCTTGTCGCCGTCGCCCAGGGCGGCGAAGGCGATCACCGACCACGCCGCGGCATGGGTGTACTGCCCGCCGTTCTCCCGGATACCAGGCGGATAGGCCTTGATGTAGCCGGGGTCGAGCGGCGAGCGGTCGAACGGCGGAGCGAACAGCAGCGCCAGCTGTTCCCCCTCCAGGATAAGCTCGCGATCGACCGAGGTCATGGCGGTGCGCGTCCGGTCCGCCGCGCCCGCGCCCGAGATCACCGCCCAGGACTGGGCGATCGAGTCGATGCGGCATTCGTCGCTGGCCGACGAACCGAGGGGCGAGCCGTCGTCGAACCAGCCGCGCCGGTACCATTCGCCGTCCCAGCCGGTCCGCTCGAGCGCGGCCCCGAGAGCCGCGATGTGCGCCCGCCAGGCGCGAACGCGCGCCGCGTCGCCACGGGCCTGCGCGAAGGGAAGGAAGGCCGCGAGCGTCGCATGCAGCATCCAGCCGAGCCAGACGCTTTCGCCCAATCCCCGCTCGCCGACGCGGTTCATGCCGTCGTTCCAGTCGCCGCCGCCGATCAGCGGCAGTCCATGCCCACCGAGCTCGAGACTGACATCGATCGCGCGCGCGCCGTGCTCGTAGAGGCTGCCGGCCTGCTCCGCTGTGGGCGGCTCGAAGAAGCTCTCCGCCTGCCCGCTCTCAAGCGCGGGCCCGTCCAGGAAGGGCGCGAATTCGTCGAGGACGGCTGCGTCGCCGGTCGTCTCCACGTAGTGCGCCGTCGCGTAGGGGAGCCAGAGCCGATCGTCGGAGATGCGCGTGCGCACGCCCTGGCCCGAGTGCGGCAGCCACCAGTGCTGCACGTCGCCCTCGAGGAACTGGCGGCCGGCCGCGCGCAGGAGGTGCTCCCGCGTGAGATCCGGCCGGATCGCCGCCAGCGCCATGCCATCCTGGATCTGGTCGCGGAACCCGTAGGCGCCGCTCGCCTGATAGAAGCCTGCGCGCGCCCAGACTCGGGAGGCGAGCGTCTGGTAGAGGAGCCAGCCGTTGAGCATCAGGTCCATGGAGCGGTCGGGAGTCTGCACCTGCACGACGCCCAGAACATCGTCCCAGTGACGGGTCACCCCGAAAAGGACGCCGTCCGGGTTCTCGCTCCGGTAACGCTCGACCACCGCGCGCGCTTCGGCCTCGCTGGCCGCTTCCCCCAGCAGGAACAGCACGTCGCGGATGCCGTTCGGCGGCAATTCGATCACCGTCCGGAGCGCCGCGCAGGGGTCGAGCCCCGCGCCGAGCGTCCCCGAAAGCGTAGCCGTGCCGGCCAGCGCCGCCGGCGCGGCCACGCTGCCGTTTCGGCCGAGAAATTCGCGACGATCGCCGGTCCAGCTCAGTTGCGCGCCGCCGAGGTCGGCGAAGGCCGTCGGCTGGCCGAACCCCGGGTTCCAGGCGTTTTCGGCGAACAGGGCGCCGGTGGCCGGGTCGCGGCGGGTCACGGTGAAGGGAGCCGTCGCCGCGCGGTTCGGTCCCAGCACCCACTCGGCGTAGGCCGTCACCGAGATCCGCCGGGTCCGGCCGGAAACGTTGCGCAGTCGCAGGCGCGACACCTTCACGGGATCGGCGAGGGGCACGAACTGCAGGAGCTCTGACTCGATGCCGTGCGATGTGTGCTCGAAGCGGCTGTATCCGCGTCCATGGCGGCAAAGGTAGCTCGCCGTCTCATCGCGCAGCGGGGCGGCGGTCGCGCCCCACAGCTCGCCCGTCTCCTCGTCCCGGATGTAGAGCGCCTCGCCGGTGGGCTCGCTGACCGGATCGTTGGACCAGGGCGTCAGCTGATGCTCGCGGCTGTTCAGCCGCCAGGTGGTCGAGGCGCCCTCCGCCGAGACCAGGAAGCCGAAATCGGGATTGGCGACGACATTGATCCAGGGCGCAGGCGTCCGCTGACCGGGGCTCAGCAGGATCACATACTCGCGGCCGTCATCAGCGAAGCCGCCGAGCCCGTTGGCGAACTCCAGCTTGGGCGCAGCCTCGGCGCCTGCCGGCTCCGCCGCAACAGCGCGCCGCCGCGCGGGCGGGCGGTAGGCCGGGCGCTCGGAGACACGGTCGAGCTGCTCGCTCACCGTGCCCTCGTGCGCGTTGAGCACGACCCGCGCGACCGAGGTCAGCAGGTCGCGCGTCTCGGGCGCGATGAGGTCCGCCCGCAGCACGATGGTGCGGCCCTGCGGCGAGTGCTCGGTGAGCGCGGCGTGCGACTGGCCGGAGCGGACGATCGATTCAAGCGCGACCTGCAGGTCCTGGACATAGGAGGTCCCACGCTCGTTCAGCAGCACGAGGTCGAAGGCGAGCTGCCGGGAACGCCAGTACTCGCTGGCCTTCACCAGTTGCCGCGCGACGCCGAGCTCGTGGACGTCGGAGATCCGTAGGAGCACGATCGGCAGGTCGCCGGAGACGCCCACCCGCCACAGGCCGGGCTGGCCGCCCACGCCCTGCTGCAGCACCTCCGAGCCAGGCCTCAGCGCCGGCGTCGCATGGACCACGTGCCCGGCGAGCCGCTGGAACAGCGAGGCTTCCGTTCGCGAGACACCGAGATGGTGCAGCTGCACGAGCGCCTGGGTCCAGGCGAGGTTGGCGGCGCGGTCGAAGGCGGCGGGATCGTGGTGCTTGTCGATCAGGTCGAGGAGCCGCTTGCGCGTGGGCGCGACCAGAGTCCAGAACGAGATCCGGGCCGTTCCGCCCGGTGGTATCCGAACGCGGCGACGGAGCACGAACACCGGGTCGAGCACCGCACCGGTGGCGCCGCCGAGCGGCCGGCCCTCGACAATTCGCTGCGGCGAGTGCAGGTCGCGGCCGCGGCCGAGCACTTGCGCCCGGTCGGTGTCGAATTCCTGCGGGCCCACGGTTTCGCCCTCGACCACCGCGAGCTGCGCCGCCCACACCTCCGGATCGGACGGCGAGCGGCGACGGCGAGTGGCCAGGAGAGCGCCCGCGCTCGGCAGGTGCTCCGTCTCCACGAACATCTTGGAGAAGGCCGGATGGGCCACGTCCGCCGCCTGGGGCGCTAGGACGATCTCGGAATAGGCGGTGACTTCGATCTCACGAATTCCGAAGCCGCCGTTCGATATCGAGACGCGGCGAACCTCGGCGTCGTCCTCGGCCGAGACCAGGACCTCGGTGACCGTGGTCAGCGAGCCGTCGCGGCGGGTGATCTCGCAACGGTCTTCGCTGAACACCGCCTCATAGCTGTCCGCCTCGACGCCGGTCGGCTGCCAGCCCGCGGACCAGACCGCGCCGGTGCGGGCGTCGCGGAGGAACACGAAGGACCCGGTGTCGTCGCAGGTCGGATCCTCGCGCCAGCGGGTCACGGCCAGGTCGAGCCAGCGGCTGTAGCCGGAACCGGCGGCGGTCAGCATCACCGTGTAGCTGCCGTTGGAGAGGAGCTGAATGGCGGGCGTGGGCGTATGCGGCGAGCCCACGCGCCGCGCGCCGGCGGTGTCGAGCTCCCGCGGCCGCGCCGCTCCGCCCTGCTTCGAGACCCAAGGCTGGCTGATCACCACCTCGCGCGGCATCCGCTCCTCGAGCAGCAGTTCGGTCGCCTGGACCATCGGCTCGGCGTGGAAGTGGGTCCGGAGCACCCCGCCCAGCAACGCGTCGGCGAGCGCGACGATGGTCATGCCCTGGTGGTGCGCCATGAAAGCGGTCACGACTGCGAACCGCTGACCCTCGGGCACACGGGCCGCGGTGTAGTCGAGCGCCTCGTAGAAGCCAAAGCGGCCCTGGGCCCCCAACGCCTGCATTTGCTCGAAATTCCGCGCCGCCGCCGGGGCGTCGACCATCGCCGCAAGCGCCGTCGCATAGGGCGCCACGACCACGTGGTCGGCCAACCCCCGCTTGAGGCCGAGGCTCGGGACGCCGAAGCTCAGGTACTGATAGGTGAGCTCGAGGTCGCGAGCGTTGTAGGCGGACTCTGACATCCCCCACGGGACCCGAAGGCTCGCGGCGTATTCGATCTGCCGGCGGACGACCAGCCGGTTGGTCTGCTCGACAAGGCTGCCCGGCGGCGCCCGCATCACGAGCGACGGCATGAGATATTCGAACATCGAGCCCGACCAGGAGATGAGCGCCGCGCCATGGGCGACCGGCGTGACGGCGTGGCTCAGGCGGAACCAGTGGCGCGTCGGGGCGTCGCCCTTGGCGATGGCGACGAAGCTGGCCAGCCGCGCCTCGGAGCCGAGCAGGTCGTAGCAGCTGGGGTCGAGCTCGCCCTCCCCCGCCTTGTAGCCGATCGAAAGCAGCATCCGCTCGGAATCGAGCAGGAAGCTGAAGTCCATCTCGTGCGCGAGGCTGCGGGACGTCTGCGCCACATCGAGGAGCCGGGCCGTGACCTCGGCGCGCAGGCCGAAGTCGTGCCGGTGGCTCGTGAGCGTGCGCCCGATCGCCCGGACCCAGAAGAGCAGCGAGTCTCCGGCTTCGCCTTCATGCTCGATCGCCACGGCCTCGGCTGCGTCGA
>Ga0316628_100002601_pt1 | contig 13487 bp, 8 predicted proteins | sample OWC_Aug_M2_C1_D5_FD_207648 | JGI IMG/M metagenome (GOLD analysis project Ga0316628, IMG submission 207648) | Wetland soil microbial communities from Old Woman Creek delta, Ohio, United States - OWC_Aug_M2_C1_D5_C | ecosystem: Environmental > Terrestrial > Soil > Wetlands | place: USA: Ohio... | reverse complement strand
TGGCCGGCGACGAGCAGTGGTTTCTCGACGAGGCGAGGCGGGCGAACGTGCGCATCACCTACGTCATCGACACGCACGTCCACGCCGATCATTACTCCGGCGGCCGCAGGCTGGCCGAGCTCGCCGGCGCCCCCTATTGCCTGCATGAAAGCAACCGCGGCAAGGTCAACTACGAGTTCTTCGCGCTCGCCGACGGCCAGATGCTCGACGTGGGCAACGTCAAGGTGAAGGTGCTGCATACGCCAGGGCACACGCCCGACAGCATCTGCCTGCTGGTCACCGACCTGCGCCGCGGCGAGGCGCCGTGGTTCGTCGTGACCGGCGACACGCTGTTCGTGGGTGCGGTCGGGCGGCCGGATCTCCTCGGCCGCGAAACCGAGATGGCGGCCCAGCTGCATGAAACGCTGCACGCGAAGCTCCTTTCGCTGCCCGATGAGATCGAAATCTTCCCGGGGCACCAGGCCGGCAGCGCGTGCGGGGTCGGGCTGTCCGGGAAGCCGTCGTCGACGCTGGGCTTCGAAAAGCGCTGGAACCCGCTGCTTGCCAAGGGACGCGACGAGTTCGTCATGGCGGTGCGCGAGGTTCCGCCGAAGCCGGTGGGGATGGAGCGGATGCTGCGCGTCAACTGCGGCCTGGCGGCGTAGCCGCGATGACCGCGTCGGCCATCCGGCTCGGCCTGCGCGAGAACTTGCCGCAGTTCGCGCTGCTGGTCGTCGTCAATGCGTTCGTCGGGGCGATGGTGGGCCTCGAGCGCAGCATCCTGCCGGCGATCGCCGAGCAGGAATTCCATGTCGCCGCGCGTGCCGCGATCCTCTCCTTCATCGTCGTGTTCGGCGTCACCAAAGCCCTGACCAACTATGGTGCTGGACGGTTTGCCGATCGTTTCGGACGCAAGCACGTCCTCGTCGCCGGATGGCTGGTGGCAACTCCCGTCCCGTTCCTGCTGATGTGGGGCCCGGGCTGGTCCTGGATCGTGGCGGCCAACGTGCTGCTGGGTGTCAGCCAGGGCCTGACCTGGTCGACGACGGTGATCATGAAGATCGACCTCGTCGGGCCGAAGCGGCGTGGTCTGGCGATGGGGGTCAACGAGTTCGCAGGCTATGCGGCGGTCGCGGCGAGTGCCTTTGCCACCGGCTGGATCGCCGCGCATTACGGCCTGCGGCCGCAACCCTTCTATCCCGGCATCGCGTACGTGGCGCTGGGGCTCCTGCTCTCCGTGCTGATGGTGCGGGAAACCAAGCACCATGTCGCGCATGAGTCGCATCTGCGCGCGGCCGAGGCGCCGGAGCAGCCGCTCTCGCAGCGCGAGGTGTTCTGGCGCGCCTCGCTCACCGATCGCAATCTGTCGAGCGTCAGTCAGGCCGGGCTCGTCAACAATCTCAACGACGGCATGGCGTGGGGGATATTTCCGCTGTATTTCGCGGCGGCCGGCATCGGGCTCGAGCGGATCGGCCTCCTTGCTGGGCTCTATCCGGCGGTGTGGGGCATCATGCAGCTCTTCACCGGTGCCTGGTCCGACCGTGTCGGTCGCAAGGGGCTGATCGTCGGCGGCATGTGGGTCCAGGCCGCCGGCATCGTTGTCACGGCGGCGACGTCGAGCTTCGCGATGTTCGCGCTCGGCGCGGTGCTGCTCGGCGCCGGCACGGCAATGGTGTATCCGACGCTCCTCGCCGCCATCGGCGATGTCGCGCATCCGCGCTGGCGGGCCTCCGCGGTGGGCGTCTACCGCCTGTGGCGCGACCTCGGCTACGCGATCGGTGCGCTGATCGCGGGCGCTGTCGCGGACGCGTTCGGGCTTGCCGCGGCCATATGGCTGGTGGCGGCCGTGACGTTCAGCTCCGGTGTCATCGCAGCGGTGCGCATGGGCGAGACGCTGCCCGCTCGCCATCACCAGCCGGTGCGTTAGTCCTGCATCGACGAATGCGCAAGCGGCGTGGCACGCGTCCCGCCAGGCGCACTCAAACGCGTACGAACTCCTTGCCCTTGTTGGCGGCCACGAAGCCGTTGAACACCTCGTTCACCTGGTTCCAGGACTTCAGCTGCTTGATGTTGTCGAGCCAGCGCCTGACGTTGGGATAGGCGGCGAAATCGCAGCCGATCAACTCTCCGATCGACACCAATACGGCCCCGAAGTAGTCGGCAATGGTGAGTTCGTTGCCGCAGAGATATTGATTTTTCGGCCCGATCCAGTTGTCGTTGAGAATCTGCAGCCAGGTCCTGGCACCTTGCTGTCCCCACGCGATGGCACCCGCGTGTGCCTCGTCGCTGCGGCGCTTGTGGTGCGGAAAGAGCTGCGGATAGACGAGCCCGTAACCGAAATCGCGATAGAACTGGGTATTGAGCCAGTCCATCGCCTCGTTGACCTTGGCGCGCTTCTTCAGGTCCTTCGGGTAGGACGGCAGGTCGTACTTGTCGGCGAGATACTTCAGGATCGCCGAGCCTTCCGTCAGGCGGAAATCACCATCCTCGAGCATCGGCACCATCCGGTTGGGGTTGAGCGAGGCATACGGCTCCGCGTAGTGGGCGCCCTTGAGGATATCGACCATCTCCTCGTCGCATTTGATGCCATTCTCGGCGATGAGCAGTCGTACGGGGCGGGTCGCGGTCGATACCGGGTGCATGTACAGTTTCATCGTTTCACCTCCTTTTCGTTGGACCTGCTTCGTGACGGACAGGACGTCCGATTTGCGCGTCTGCGGGATTCCGCTGCCCGGTCGGTCGGGTTGCAGATACTGAACGCTCCTGCCCGCACTGTCCAATCCGGCTCGGGTCAATTCCGGGGGCGTGTCGGACTGAATCCGCCGGGCTTCATCCGGATCGTCGATCGACGCGATGACGGGCAGCGTCGCGTGGCGGCACGGGGTGCCGATCGGTCCGCGCGATGCCGGGGAGGGCGGCAGGGCCGGGGCGGGGCGGCTGAAGGCCGAGGCCTCCGCGTTGACCACGTGGAAATGGTCGGCAACCAATGGTCGGCAACCAATGGTCGGCAACCAATGGTCGGCAACCAATTGGTTGCTCTTATTTGCGGCTGCTCACGCCGAGACGGTTGGCCGCCCAAGCGCACCCGGCGGGCTATGTTCGATAGCTTGAATCTGCGCGATCGAGTTTGCGCAGCAATGCGGGCCAAGCGAGTCCGCCGCCGGCACCCTTGGTCACCCGTTCCCATTGGGCTTGTGCGCCGTCCACGATCGATACTCCAATTCGCCGCAACCGTTGGCCACCTCCTTGAGCTCGCACTTGAATCATGCAGCTTGTCTCGAAGAAGTACATCGCCACAAAGGCCTCGGCCACCGACCCCCCTACTGTGAGCAAACCATGGTTGCGAAGCATGAGGAAACGCTTTTCGCCGAGATCGTGCACCAACCGCAGCTTCTCATCGTCTTCCAGGGCCACGCCCTCGTAGTCATGGTAGGCGAGCGACGAGAGCACAAAGATCGAGTGCTGCGACAGCGGCAGTACCCCTTCCTCCTGCGCCGAGACCGCGACCCCATTCACACTGTGCACATGCAGGACGCAGTTCGCATCCTCGCGGGCCGCGTGAACGGCGCTGTGAATGGTGAACCCTGCCGGGTTGATGTCGTGCGGGCTGTCGAGGACCTTTCGACCCTGTAGATCGACCTTGACCAGATTCGAAGCGGTAATTTCGCTGAACATCATTCCGTACGGATTGATGAGAAAGTGATGCTCGGGGCCCGGAACGCGAGCCGAAATGTGGGTGAAGATCAGATCGTCCCAGCCGAACATGGCTACCAAGCGGTAACAGGCCGCCAAGTCAACCCGCTGCTTCCATTCCGCCGCGCCAAAGCTCGAATGCAATCTGATGGCCTGGTCCGTCATGGGGGCTCTCCCAGCGTCACTCGTCTGCACGCAATTGCTGGTATTATATAGACTGGTCGATATAAGAAGTCAAGATGAAGAGCGATTCTGGATTGGGCAGCCGTGAGCGCATGATCGAGGCGACAATCGCACTGATGCGCGGGTCCGGGCTCTCGGGCGCGGGGATCAACGACATCGTTCGCGAAAGCGGAGCGCCCAAGGGCTCCGTCTACCACTATTTCCCCGAGGGCAAGGTGCAGATCGCCACCGAAGCGCTGGCGGTGTATTCCGAGCGCGTCATGGTCTTCATTGAACAGGCATTGGGCAGGAAGCGTCTTCCGGCCACCAAGGTAAGGGCCTTGTTCGATGCATTTGCCCGGCGCGTCGAGGAAGGCAACTATCGCAAGAGCTGCGCTGTAGGTACGGTCAGCCTGGATCTGGACGCCGACCTGGAGAATCTGCGCGTCGCCCTGGCCGCGGCATTTGCCGACTGGGCCGCGCTGATCGCAAGGCATTTCGACCTTGGAGACGTGCAACGGACCAAGTCGTTCGCGGGTTTGGTCCTGACCGCCATCGAGGGTGCTTATGTTCGTTGCAGGGCCGAGCGCTCGAGCCGGCCGTTCAAGGAAGCCGGTGCATGGCTGGCAGAGCTTGTTGCGCGGCGAGACCCGGATTGAACTCGAGTCGTGAGTTCGCCTGCCCGTCAGCCGGGCTGCGTGCGATGGGCGCGCACGCGAGGCTCGGGTTCGTCGGTCGGTGTCGGGCGGTTTTCGGTGTGCCGGGGTGTGCGATCGGCATGTCGAGGCGACGCCGGCGATCAGCGCCGCAGAGCAAGCGCTCGGCACAAGTCAGGGAAGTCCAGAAGGTCAGGGGGCGTCATCGCCGACGCCCCCCAAGCATTTGATCATGGTCGGGGCGAGAAGATTCGAACTTCCGGCCCCCTGCACCCCATGCCGAGGGTTCAGGAATATAAGAAATTGACATAACCGAGGGATCTCCGGCAGCTGTCTAACGAATCGGCTGGTTTCGAGGGGGATTGCGCCCTGTTTCGCCCAGTTTCGAACTCAGGAGATGGGGGCCTCCTTCGCCTTCGACAGCGCACAAGCGGTGCCACCTCCGGTCGCGGTCGACGAAGTGGAGGGCGCCGTGGTTGATGGAACCCCGCTTATAGCTCTAGCCCGTCTTGCTCATCCGAATATCTCTCGGACGGTGCGCGCTCTATCGGGTTTGGGCGGAGGCGGCTGCGCTACCTCGAGGTGCGCGGGGATGACGATAGCCCTCGTTTGCTCCATTTACGAATGCGCGGACGCCAGTAGTGCTCGGCAACCGACGCGATTTGATCCCGCGGCCGACAAATGACGCGTCCGACTCGATCGACGCCGGTTCGGCTTCGGCTTCGCGGCAGCCACGTCGATGCCGTCAAGCTGCGACAGGCGGCCGCCTCCCGGCGTGTTTGTGCGGTCGCGGTCCTCACGGCGTAGTCACGATACTGACCGGATCGTTGGTAAGCATCTGAGCCAGCGCGCTTTCCTTCCCTTCATCCCCTGGGACGTGGTGCCGAATAGTGCCCGAGGGTCGATCGCCTCCGCGGTTTGGCCCGCTATCCGTGGATCCTTTCGCCTTCCGTTAGATAGCCGTTAGACGGCATCCGCAAAACTTACCCACAGGTTTGCGCCGTCTCCCACGGTAAGCCTCATCGGTCAGGGGAGCACGGCGGATTCACCAGGCGGGAATCAGCTCGCCAGGCTGCTCTTGCCGCGCGACCGGCGGCGCAACCGGTCGCCGGCACCAGGCAGGCCGGCGTGCCGACGAAACTCGAGACGGCGACGATTGACGGTCATGGCGAACGGTCGGGGGGATCATGGGTAACTGGGTAGGCCGAGCTTGTGCTGCAGCGCTGTTGGCGGTTGCCTTCGGTGTACACGGCGCGACCTTCACCGTCACGAACACGAACGACAGCGGTCTGGGCAGCTTCCGGCAGGCGCTCGTCGACGCCAACGCGGCGGTCGGTCCGGATACGATCACCTTCGCCATCCCGGGAGCCGGCGTCCACGTCATCACCCCGGCGACTGTGATTCCGGCGATCACCAGCCCGGTCCTGATCGACGGCTACACGCAACCGGGTGCAACGCCCAACACGAATGCACTCAACGCCGGCATCAATGCCGTGCTGCAGATCGAACTCGACCTGACCAACACGAACCTGCAGATCAGCCCGGGCGGCGCCGGCTCCACCCTACGCGGGCTCGTGATCCATTCGGGAAGCAGCGACAGGATCGAGGTCAACGCGGCGGACGTGACCATCGCCGGCAACTTCCTCGGGACCAACGCGACCGGCACCGCTGCGGTGGGGGGGGCCGGCTGGGGCGTGCTTCTCCAGGATGGAAGCCGCCTGACGGTCGGTGGCCCGAATCCGGCAGACCGCAACCTCATCTCCGGCAACGGCTCCGGCGGCATCGTCATGACCCCCAGCTTCACCGGTGCGAACGGGCACCTGATCCAGGGCAACTACATCGGCACCGATGTGACCGGGACCGCAGCTCTCGGCGCACCTTTTTCCCAAGGCCTCCTCGGCGTGTATCAGGCGACGGTCGTCGACAACCTGATCTCCGGGAACCCGGGAGGGGGCGCCATCATCGACGATGGCGTCGTTTTCCAGCGCAATCTCGTTGGCACGCAGCGGGATGGCACCAGCCCGTTGCCCAACGGCAACTACGGCGTGGACGTGCAGGGCACCGTCAACGACAGCGCGATTGGTGGAGCGAGTCCGGGTGCCGGCAACGTCATTGCATTCAACAGCGGCCCCGGCGTCCACGTGTATGCCAGCGCAAAGAACAACCTCATCTCGCGCAATTCCATCTACGGCAATGCGCTCCTCGGCATATCGCTCAATCCGCTGGACCCTTCCACACCGCTGGCGAACGACCTCGGCGACGCGACGACCGTCTTTGGCAATTTTGGCCAGAACCGCCCGATCATCACCGCGGTAGCGCTCGCGGCCGGAAACGCAACCGTTTCCGGAACGCTCAACAGCCTCGCGAGCACGACGTTCACGCTCGAATTCTTCGCGAACGCGGCGTGCGGGTCTCAGGGCTACGGACAGGGTCAGACCTACATCGGGTCGGCTTCGGTCACGACCGACGGCACGGGCAACGCAATCTTCGGTCCGTTCACCTTCGTGATTCCAGCAGGCCAGTCGGTGATTACGGCGACGGCGACGCGCCCGACGAACAATACGTCGGAGTTCTCCCAGTGCCTGGCGGCGTTGCCACCAACGACGACGGCCGTCACTTCGTCGCTCAATCCGTCGATGTACGGGCAGTTCGTCACGTTCACGGCGACGGTGACGGGGGCCAGCCCGACGGGTACGGTCCAGTTCCTCGACGGCGCGACGTTGCTCGCCAGCGCAACGCTGTCGGGCGCCCAGGCGACGCTGGCCACCGACCTGCTCGCGCAGGGGTCGCACAACATCACCGCGGTGTATTCGGGCGACGCCAACAACCAGGGCAGCACGTCGCCCATTCTCGTCCAGGTCGTCAATGCCGGCAGCCCATCGCCCACGACGACCGGTCTGACCTCGTCGCTCAATCCGTCGATGTACGGGCAGTTCGTCACGTTCACGGCGACGGTGACGGGGGCGAGCCCGGCCGGTACGGTCCAGTTCGTCGATGGCGCGACATTGCTCGGCAGCGCAACGCTGTTGGGCGCCCAGGCGACGCTGGCCACCGACCTGCTCGCGCCGGGATCGCACAACATGACCGCCGTGTATTCGGGCGACGCCAACAACCAGGGCAGCACGTCGCCCGTTCTCGTGCAGGTCGTCGATGCGATCGCGCCCCTGCCCGGTCCGCCGCAGGCGATCCCGGCGCTCTCGCTGCCACTGCTCGCGCTGCTCGCCGTCGCGCTCGGCGCGCTGGGCGTCAGGGGCTTCGGTCGCCGCCGGCGATAGCGTGCGACGCGCCCTGAACATTCTCCGTCGGGTCGAATTTCGATTACAACAGATCACTCGGCTCCCACCTGTGCCTGGACGGTGGCGTCTCGTTTGCAGCGCGCCGCCATCCGCTTCGATGAGGAGGTTGCCGTTCGCATCGATCACGTTGGGAATCGTAAGCATGAAGCTCGCGGGCTCGGAACCGAGCGACTCGCCCGGCCGTGCGACGACTTCGCCGATATTGGACGACGCGTCCGCGTTCGCCGCGCCCGGCTCGCTTCGCGAGGTCGTGGCGGAACACCGGATCGCTTCAGCCCGAGCGCTCGCACGCGTCCCACTGCAGTTCGAGCGCCCCGAGATGCAGGGCGGACGGCACGTGGGTCGTGGATGGCGCACCGGACGTGGACGACGTGCCAGACGTGGATGGCGTGCCGGATGCGATCGCGCCGCGACAATGCTTGAAGCGTTTGCCGCTGCCGCAGGCGCAAGGGTCGTTGCCGCCCATCGATGCGTCGAGCAGGAGGTACGCGGAGACGCGAAGCAGGGGCTTCGAACGGCGAAGATGAAGCAATTGGTCGGGGCGAGAAGTTTCGAACTTCCTGCCCCCTGCCCCCTGCACCCCATGCCGTGGCGTAGCGTTCCATCCTGTGGATATTTAATGAGTTATCCACTAGACCGCCTGACGAATCGACCGGTTTCTGCCTTGTTGACGGGCGTTTCCAACCAGTATCAATAGCTCTTGTTAGACAGCCTTTCTCGCCTTCGGGGGGGCGAGCCCGAGGTTCGCCTCCTTCAGCTCGAAGCCGCGCATGCCGCCCTCAGTGGCGGATGTCGAGCTACATCCGGCAGCGCCGCGGACGTTCTCGAGAGAGAGCGCTTGCCGCTTCGCGTCCGAGAGCGCCTTAGGCCGCATGTCTCGGAACCAAGCGTCCTTGACGCCGGATGGGATACCGGGCCGACGTGACGGCGGACGCCCACACGCATGGAGTGGCAGGGGCAGCTTGGGAGAAAGCCCTAGGCTGGGTGTTCGCGACGCAGCACTTCGCGAGAGTCCCAGACCGGCCAGAAGCCGCCGTATAGCTCCGTCGCTCAAAGCGGTCACAGCGTTCACCCTCGACCCGCGCCGCGATTGCCATCGCAAGTCGAAACGAGCTTTCGCGTCAGTCCGCCAGCCCCATCTTGCGCAGGAACGCGCTCCATCGCGGATCGGCGTGCAGCGAGCGAAAGAAGGGGTCGGGCTTCATCTCGGCGAGCCCCGAATCGCGCTGCACGTACGCCCGCTCCAGCCAGTCGAAGGCACGATCCGCCTGACCGCGCATTGCGTACACCTCGGCGACCTGGGAGGCCGCTTCCACTTGGTACTTTGCGATCAGCGCCTGCAGCGCCGCCTCCGACTCTTCGCGGCGCCCCGCGGCGTGGTGGATGACCGCCGACGCCCAGAGGCGTGCCCACTCCTCCGGCTCGCGCAGTACCTCGGCCAGCGCCTCCTCGCCCCGGCCTTGCGCCAGCAGGACGAGCGAGAGGAATGCACGCGCAATGGGTTGCTGAGGGGCAAGCTCCAGCACCTGCCGAAACGCCGCCTCCGCTTCGGCCAGGCGGTCGGCCGCGTAGAGCGCGAGCCCGAGGTTGTGGTAGGCCGGCGCGCTCAGCGGGTCCTGCGCCAGCGCCTGGTGATAAAGCGCGATCGCCTCGTCGAGGCGACCCAGGTTCCCGGCCACGCTGCCGGCCCGGCGAAGCATCACGGCGTTGCCCGGAGCCAACTCGAGCGCGCGGCGCAACGACACTTCCGCGCCACGCCAGTCCCAGTCGTGGTGCATCTGGATCCAACCCATCTCCGCGTGTGCCTCGGCCAACTCCGGCTCCAGCGCGAGCGCGCGCGCCACCGTCTCGCGCGTCCGTGCAAATCCCTCGGCCAGCGGGGCCCAGCCGGAACCGGCTTCGGTTGCGTAGGCGCGTCCCAGCTCCGCCCAGGCCAGCGCGAAGTCGGGGTCCAGGGCCAGCGCCTGCTGCAGGTACCCGATCGCCTTGGCGGTGTCGTCGCGGGTGCGTCGATCGACGAGGTGTCGCGCCTGCAGGTAGAGCCGGTGCGCCTCCGGGTCGGTCGTACGTCCTTTCATCGCCATCGCCACCTGCGCCGTCACCTCCCGGTCGACCTTGCCGTCCGCCACCTCGCCCAAGAGTGTCGTGCGCAACTCCTTCACCACCGCCTGCGCGATGTCGTCCTGAACCGCGAATATGTCCTCCAAAGTCCGGTCGTAGGACTGCGACCACAGGTGATAGCCATCGGCCACCTTCACCAGCTGCACCGAAATCCGAATCCGGTTGCCGGACTTGCGCACGCTGCCTTCCAGCACTGTGGCGACGTTGAGCGCCCGGCCCACCTCGGCAATCGTGGTCTGCTTGCCCTTGAACGAAAATGCCGAGGTGCGTGCCGCCACCCGCAGCCCGCGGATCTTGGTCATGACGTTGAGCAACTCGTCGGCGAGCCCGTCCGAGAAGTATTCGTCTTCCTCGTCGTGACTGCGATTCGCGAATGGCAGCACCGCGATCGACGTCACGTCGTGGCTCGGGGCGGCGGCATGGCTGCCTGCCGGAGCAGGGTGCGCAGGCAGGGCGGCGGCTGCGCCGCGGACCGGCGCCGAGACGGCGTGCACCGCAGGCACCGACCCGGCACCCCCTGCCAGAAGCCGCTGCACCCGCTCGGCAAAGCCCGCCGCCGCTTCACCCCCCGGCAGATGCGTCCACTGCACCTCCCGGAACTTCTCCGGCACCCGCGCGTTGACGTCGATCGTGGCGTCGATCACCACCGGCAGCAGGAATGCCTGATCGTCGGCCATGTCTAGCGTGCGATTGACCGCCAGATTCCATTCGCGGCGGAAATAGCCTTCGGCACGCACCTGCGTGTTGGCCGAGATCACCGGCACGAACAGCGCGCACTCCTTGATCTGGCGGCGGATCGATGCGTCCCAGGCATCACCCCCGCGCAGCGCGCTCTGGTCGAACCACACCTCGACGCTCAATGCACGCAGCGCGTCGCAGAGGCGCCGGGCAGCCTCCGCATCCTGCGAGGCGTAGCTCAGGAAGACCGCTTTCGGAGAACCGCTCACGCAGGATCGAATCGGAATCGGAGCTTGCGACCCAGGGAGGCCAGGGTTGCCGTGCCTCGGGGTGGAGGCGGTGCCGATTGTCGCCCGGTTCACCCCGGGCTCGCAATCACCGGCGCCGGGACCCGGGCAGTGCATCAGTCCAGGATATTTCCGTAACGCAGGGCTGGGCGCGGGCGCTTGGCGCGACTGCGGCACCGGCCGCTTCCCAGCCGCGGCTATGGCTGCTCCGGGTCGACTCCGGTCTGTCGACGATGCCGAAAGCAGCCGCTCGCCGATCAGGGCCTTCCAATCAGCCGGTCTTGTTGCCCTTGGGCAGCGTAAGACCAAGGTTCGCTTCCTTGACCTCGAAGCCCCTCATGTAGCCCTCGGTCGTCGACACGGAACTGTGGCCGGCGGCGTCGCGTACCTTCTCAAGGGAGAGTCCCTGACGCTTTGCGTCCGAGAGCGCCTTCGGTCGGAGGTCGCGGGGATGCCTGGCGCGCGACGGCAATCTCAGGGGATTTGTCGAAATTGCGAGTTCAGGTCGGTTCCAGACGCAGCGTCGGCAAAACCATCGAAGCGACCCTGTTCCGCAATCAGCCTGGCGGAGCGCATGAAGCCGCCCCAGGCGCTTCGCGCGAGCGCACCGCCGACGCTGACGCGCCGCACCCCGAGCTCGGCGACGTCGGATAGCGTCATGTCACTCGCCCAGCCGATCAGCAGATTCACCGGCTTCGGCGCGACGGCCGTCACCACTGCCGCGATCTGCTCACGCGAGCGGATCCCTGGCGCATAGAGGCAATCGGCGCCCGCGTTCGCGTAAGCCTTGAGTCGCGCGACTGTTTCGGCGAGGTCGGGACGGCCGACGATGAAGCATTCGGCGCGACCGACAAGCAGGGTGTCACCGCCGGCACGGTCGATCGCTCGCCGCGCGGCCCCCATCCGCTCGACCGCAACTGCGATTTCGTAGAGCGGCATCGATGCGTCGCCGGTCGAGTCCTCGATCGACAGGCCCGCGACACCTGTCTCCACCGCAAGACGAACGCTTTCCTCGACTCCTGTGGCATCGCGCGCGAACCCGCTTTCGAAATCTGCGTTGACTGGCAGGTCGGTTGCCGCAACCATCTCCTGCAGGTGCGCGAGTACCGTGTCCCGTGAAACACCGTTGTCGGGGACCCCACGCGACCATGCGAAGCCGGAACTCGTCGTCGCCAGCGCCTTGAATCCGAGGCTCTCGAGGTAGCGCGCGCTACCCATGTCCCAAGGATTCGGGATCACGAAGCAGCCGCTTGCATGCAACTGGTGAAATGTGCGCCGCTTGTCGGAGATGCTAGGGGAGAACTCGGCCATATGAATCCTCCTTATTCGCGCAGTGAGAACAGCTACAGGAAGTCACGTAATGTGACCGGGCGCTCGGTGCGACGGTGGTTGATCGCGAAAACGTCACAACGCTTATCACCGATAGCCACCCTCAGGGCCTTGAGCATATGGCCACTATGGTCGCGGGAACGCGCGCCATGTCCGGGCCGGCGAGAGATGTCGGGCACTTTGCCCACGCGCAGACAGATCAATCGAGCGCCCGGCGCGTGTGCCGATACGCGAAGGCCCGAGACGGCATCGCCTATTCACGCGTCTTGAAGTACCTCGGACGCGTGCGGACAGAACCGGCCTTCGATGAACGCACCGGGGCTTAGATATGGCTGCCGACGCTGGCTAGCGTCCGCAACTCTTCTGGCTCAAGCCTGGGGCCGTCGAGAGTGCAGCGCTTGTCCTGTGTTTCATCGGTGCGGAAGCGAGCGATGATCGGCTTTAGCTCAGGCTTGACGTGCTTCTCGCTGTAACCGTTGAAAAGGTGACCCAGCAGGCTACGATTGAGGTCGCTCGTATTCAAAAGCCAGTCTGCGATGGGAAACGTGAGGTTCATGTTGAAATGCATCATGATCCCCATGTTGTGGTGCGCTGTGTGGTGCCGGCGGATCGTGTTTATGAATGGCATATTGCGCACGAACCAATTGTCATGGACGTGGCAACAATAATGGAATGTCTCATACGTCATGTAGTAGCCGACCATCGTCATGAACACGATATAGCCGGCATTGGCGTTCACGACGAGCCCGGTAAATGTGCCGATGATCGTTCCAAAGACGCCTAGCACCATCAGCACGCGCCAGGGGAAGAACACGATGCGGAACTCGCGTGTGGTGTCGTGGGTGGCATCGTTATCCGTGAAATATTGGTGATGCTGTCGCGTATGCCGATCATAAATCGCGCGCAGCGCAAAGACGTCGATCTTGCGATGCATGACATACTTGTGCATCGCCCATTCAAGGAGGTTGCCGGCGATGAATGTGGGGACGACGAACAGCCATTCCCCCCTCGCGTCCTGGAGGCGCGTCGCGCAGTACCAGATCGCCGTGATACCGGCGGCGTACATCACGCCGATGTGAACCAGCCCATTGTAGAGCGGGCTGATGTTCGACTTGTATTGCTCCCGAAATTTGCGCTGGCGTTCGGTCATCATGTGCGTACTCCAACTTGAACGGCGCTGAGATTGGCTGATATATTAGTCGTCGATCACCTCAACTGTCAATCAGCATAGTGCGCATCCTGCACCCGGGCGATGACCTCAAGAAGCGTGATTACGGATCTGCGAC
>Ga0316628_100002600_pt1 | contig 13489 bp, 7 predicted proteins | sample OWC_Aug_M2_C1_D5_FD_207648 | JGI IMG/M metagenome (GOLD analysis project Ga0316628, IMG submission 207648) | Wetland soil microbial communities from Old Woman Creek delta, Ohio, United States - OWC_Aug_M2_C1_D5_C | ecosystem: Environmental > Terrestrial > Soil > Wetlands | place: USA: Ohio... | reverse complement strand
CCACGCCCCGTCGCAGGGACTTCCCCGCCAGGCAATATTCCCTCGGCCGGCAAATGGTCGACACCTCCCGCGAAGTGACGGATTCCGAGCTCCTGCGGCGCAGCGCCGCCGGGGATCCCGGGGCGCTCGAGGTCATTCTCGGCCGCTACTGGGCCCAGGTCGTACGCTACGCGGCCAGTCTCCTCGACGACGTCGACCAGGCCGAGGACGCCGCCCAGGAGTGCTTCGTCCGTCTCTGGGAACGCCGTGAGACGTGGAAGCGGGACGGCTCCCTGCGCGGCCTCCTCTTCCAGATCGTCCGCAACCTGGCGCTCGACGAGCGCAGGCGCGTGCGCGCAAGGGCCCGGGCGGTGGAACAGGCGAGAGAGGCGCGGCCGCCTCGCACGCCGGCGCAGGACGCGGAAGCAGCCGAAGTGAGGTCGCTCCTCGCTCGGGCCCTGCGCGCTCTTCCGGAGCGGCGGCGCGAGGTGTTCACCCTGGTGCGCATCCATGGGATGTCGCATCGGGAGGTGGCCGAGCTACTCGCCATCGCGCCCCAGACCGTCGCCAACCACCTGAGCATGGCCCTCGCGGAGCTTCGGGACGCCCTCGCCGCGGCGAGGGACCGCCCCGTCGGGTAGGAGACGATAGTGGCAGGATCCGTGGCTGCGTGGCCCGGGAAGGAGGGGGTCCGGTGGACGATCTGATCGCGAGCGTGCTCTCCGACGAGGCCGGCGAATTCGAGATCCGGCGCCTCGACGAGTGGCGCCGGGCATCCCCCGACAACGAGCGGCGCTACCAGGAACTCGCCGAGGTGTGGCGACTCTGCGAGGCGGCGGATGCCGGCGTCACCGTTCCGCCCGCTCCGAGCGCGGCGAGGATCGTCGCGGAAGCCGAGCGCCGTCGCGCGCGGGCGATCCCGCTGGCGGCGCGGCGGGCGCGGCCCGCACACGGCTGGTGGTGGGCCGGTGCGGCGGCCGCCGCTCTCGCCGTCTTCGCGGCTGTCGGGCGATGGCGGTCGGCGGCGGTGGACGAATTCGCCACCGGGCCGGCCCAGACGCGAAACGTGGTGCTCTCCGACGGGAGCGTCGTGCGCCTGGGACCGGGTAGCGGCCTGAGGGTGCGGCGGACCGACGAGCGGAGGATGGAGCTGCGCGGCGTGGCGTTCTTCGCGGTGGCGACGGACTCGACGCATCCGTTCGTGGTGAGCACCGAGGTGGGGGCCGTCCAGGTGCTCGGGACGCGGTTCGAGCTGCGCGCCGGCGCGGACTCGCTGCGGCTGGTGGTGGTGGAGGGCAGCGTCAGGTTGAGCGGCTCAGGCGGCCGCGTGGAAGTCGCCCGGGGAAGTGTCGGCCGGATCGCCGGCAGGTCGCGGCCGATCGTCTCCGCCGCGCCGGACGTGCTGGCCCTGCTCGACTGGCCGCAGGGCGTGCTGCTCTTCCAGGCGACCCCGCTGGAGGAGGTGTTGCGCGAAGTGGGTTCCCGTTTTGGGAAGCCCTACTCGATCAGGGAACCGGAGCTGGCGCGGCAGACCGTGACGGCGTGGTTCGAGGACGAGCCGCTCGAGGAGGTGGTGAACACGGTCTGTCTGGTCGTCGGAGCCCGCTGCGTCGTGGGCGACACGGTCGTGGTCGGCAGGTGACTGATCGGCCCCGGGCGACGGCCGCCGGGGGCTGGACAATCCGCTGCGCGCTGTCGTCGCTCCTGGCTTGCGCCGCTGCCGCCGGCGCGGCCTCGCAGACCTCCCCGCCCTCGACAGCCGGAGACCTCCTCAGGCAGCCCGCGCGGCTCGAGATTCGCGGCGCGCCGCTGCTGAGCGCGCTGGAGCGGTTGAGGCTGCGCTCAGGAGTGGCGCTCGCGTTCAGCCCCGGCCTCCTGGCCGGCGCGTCGGGGGGACGCGTCATCCTGCGGCGCGAAGCTCGCACCGCGAGCGGCGCCCCGACCGCACGGACGGGTGCGGCGCGCCCCCGGACGGGGGTGCTGGTGATCGAAGCGCTCAGCGCGCAGGACAGCCAGCCGGTCGCCGGCGCGGAGGTCGCAGTCGCGGAGACCCGAGCGGCTGCCGGCCTACCATCGGATGGACCTGCGCGTGTCGCGGCACATGCCGCTCGGCCGGGGGCGGCGGGCGCCGGTCAGCCGCAGGGAGAGCCGCCCGCGGGGGGTGGCCTGGGGCCGGCCCGCCCGCTTCCCGTTTGACGCCGCGCCTCCATATCGGCAAGTTACCCTTGCGGTTTCACTCCGAAGCGAGGGTGTCCTGTGAGGCGCAAAGTACTTACTCTGGTTGCGGGGCTCGCCGTCTGCGCCAGCGCTGCGGCGGCGCAGAGCCGCAAGGAGCTCGGGCCGGCCGTCCAGTGGGTCGCGGCCCAGGGCGGGGCGGTGCCCAGCGGCGCGCTGCCAACCGGCTTCGACGAGAGCGGGTTCCTCTACAGCTGCCGCGCCTCGATCGAGGGCGGCACGCACCCCGGGAAGGTCAAGCCGGGTCTCACCGGGTGCATCGTGCCCATCGGCGGCGAGGAGCAGAGCGTCCGCAACTACGAGGTCATGGTGGGGCCGCCGCAGCGCTGGGCGGCGGCGCAGGACGGGCAGGTCCCCGATCGCGCCATCGACGTGGGACGAACCCGCCAAAGCCAGCCGCTGTACGTGTGCCGCGCCGTCCGCCGCGGCGAGTACGTGCCGGGCAGACTCGGCGCGGGCCTCAGCGGCTGCAGCATCGGCGCGTCGGGGCGGGAGAACACCATCGCGATCTACGAGGTGCTGGTCCGCTAGGCGGCGCCGCGGCGGCACTACATCCGCGGGACAGCGGCCGGGATGGCGACGCCACTCGGCCCGAGGACGCCCGCCCGGAGGGGAGCCCCCCGCCGAGCGGGCGTCTTCACCGTGCCCGCATGTGCATCCGGGTGAACAGCCACGCCCCCACGCCGCAGTAGGCGGCCGCCAGTCCCAGTATCACGGCGACATCCCCCGTCACGTCCCCCAGCCCCTTGCCGAGATTGAGCACCTTGCCGAACGCCGCGACGGTGTGCGTGGTGGGCAGAATGTCGTTGGCGTGAACCGTGACCCCCGCCACGGCGGCCAGCGGCACGTCGGGCAGCGGGAACATGCCGCCCGAGAAGAACATCATGACGAAGAACGGGAAGCACCCGATGGTCGCCAGGTCGAAGACCGTGCGCAGGAACGCGGCGACCAGCACGCTGACGCCCACCAGCGCCAGACAGGATGCCGCCGACACGGCGAGCAGCGCCGCCGCGGAGCCGGAGCTGCGGTACCCGAACGCCATTGCGGTCGCGTACGACAGGGCGACCGTCGCCAGGCCGATGACGACCTGCGTCACGGCGACCGCGGAGAGCCACTCGAACGGCGTCATGCTCGACATGCGGAGCCTGACCAGCGTGCCCTTGTCCTTCTCCCGGATGAGGGGCGCGGCGGCGGTGAACATCAGCATCATCACGGCCAGCCCCAGCAGAGCCGGCACGTACAGCGCGAAGTCGTCCAGCCCGCGCGCCGGGCTGATCGTGCGCGGATCCAGCTGCACCGGGCTCCGGATCCCGGTGACGCTCGCGGCGTGTTCGAACGTCAGGTAGTCGGAGTATGCCGCGGCGATCACGTACCTCACGTTCGACGGGTCGCCGAAGCTCGTGACGGTTGGGGCCGCCCCGCCCTGCCTCACGGCCTCGAGCGACGCGGAGAAGTCCGGCGGGACGCGCACCACCAGGTCGGCCGCGCGGTCCTCGAGCAGCCGCATCGCGGCAGCCGAATCCGATTCGACGCGCACGCTCAGGGCCGCGGAGCCCGGCGCCGAGTCGGCGGACGTGTCCCCCGACCGGGCCGCGCCCGAGCCGCCGCGAGAGCGCATCCGCGCGACCAGCGCCGCCCCCTCCCGGCCACTGTCGCGGTCGAGGACCGCGATCCGGTACACGACCTGGCCGCCGGCGAAGTAGAAGTGCATCAGCACCACGAAGAACGGGGCGAAGGTCACGGTGAGGATCAGTATCTTCCAGTCCCGCACGCTCTCGACGAGCGCCTTTCGGAACAGCGCGGCCCACCTCATTCCCGCAGTCCCCTGCCCGTCAAGGCGACGAACACGTCCTCCAGCGTCCTGTGCCGGACGGCGATGTCCTCCACCGTGGCTCCGTGGCGGCCGACGCGGTCCAGTATCTCCGGCAGGCGCCGCAGGATCTCCAGTCCGACCAGGCGCACTTCCGCCCCCGTCGCAGGCAGGGCGCGCACGCCCGCCACCCCCTCCACCCCGGGCGCGCCGCCGGGGATCGCCTCCCTCAGCAGCCGCAGCCGCTCCTCATCCACGCCCCTCACCGCGATCTCGAGGACGTCGCCCTCGCCGACTCCGTTCTTGAGGCCCTCCGGAGTGTCGAGCACGAGAAGCCTGCCGCGATCGATGATGGCGATCCGGTCCGACAGGCGGTCCGCCTCGTCCATGTCGTGCGTCGTGACCACCACCGTGGCGCGACCGGTGAGGGCACGGAGGTGCTCGCGGATCATTATCCGGCTCTGCGGGTCGAGCCCCGCCTGAGGCTCGTCCAGGATCACCAGCTCGGGCTCGTGCACCAGCGCCAGCGCGATGCTCAGCCTGCGCTTCATGCCGCCGGAGAGCGTCCTGGCCAGGGCGCCGCGCCGGTCCGCGAGGCCCATGGCGTCGAGCAGATCGAGCGCCTTCTTCCGGGCGGCCCGGCGCGGCACGTCATGGACCAGCGCCACGAACTCCAGCTGCTCCAGGCAGGTCAGCGTCTCCCAGACGACGAGATCCTGGGGACACAGGCCCAGCCGCCCCCGCGCCGCGTGCGGATGCGCGCCCGCCGGCCGCCCGCCGATCACGATCTCGCCGGCGTCGGGCCTCACGAGCCCGCAGATCATGCCTATGGTCGTGGTCTTGCCGGCGCCGTTGGGGCCGAGCAGGCCGAACACCTCGCCGCGGCGCACGTCGAGGGACAGACCGTCCACCGCCACGAGGTCGCCGTACCTCTTGCGGAGGCCCCGGATCGAGAGGATCGCATCACCGCCACCGGCCATCGAGGTCCCTCGGCGCTCTCGCGCGGCAGGATGGCCCAACGATAGCGGCCTACACCCTCAACAGGTAGCTCAGCTTCACGAAGAACCCGTCGGTGACGCGCCGCAGGCCCCGGAACCGGAACGCGTCGGACTCGGCCAGGCCGCTGCCGTAGCCGGCGAAGAAGACCGTGCCGGGCGTCGGACGATAGGAGAACAGCCAGTCCACCCGGAAGTCGTTGCGGGCGGAGCGCGAGGTGCGCGCGAAGTACGCGCACTCTCCCGCGGCGGCGTCCCACGCGGCGCACACCAGGAGCGGTCGCCCCGTGCGCGAGTCGTCGCGCAGCGAGTCGGTCTCCTCCGCGTCGTACTGGCCCACGAACCGCAGGAAGATCGAGCGGGTCAGCTGGTACTCGACCTTGAGCCGCGGGACGCGCCGCACGCCCACCGTGCTGCCGTCGCCGGGGCGGATGTACTGCTGGTGGTTGTACAGCAGGCTGGCGCGCAGCTGGTCGGACGGCCGCCAGTTCACACCCACCGTGGCGAGCACGATCGTCGCCGAAGCCCACTCGTAGAAGTTCTCGTCGCGCCCCACGATGAGGTTGGCGTCGGCAGAGAAGCTCTGGAACCGCGGCGTAGAGAGGTTGAGCACGAGGTCGAGGTTCTGGAGCCGGTCGGTGCCGGTGAACGGCTGGGCGCAGTGCGCCGGCACGGAGTCGGCGGGCCAGCCCGGGCTCGAGCCGCACGAGTCGATGGCGTAGTCCGAGTACAGCTCGGCGGCGTACTTGAACGACTCGAGCAGCAGCGACGCACCCAGCTGCCAGCCGCCCCGCAGGGTGAAGCCGCTGTTGAAGTGGAGCCGCGGGTCGTTGGGGATCGAGCCGTCAAAGAAGCGGTCGTAGTCCCAGCGGCCATCCACGTTGACGTTCAGCGACCAGCTCTCGAGAAACGACCCGGGCGACCCGTGGTGCGTGAAGGTCGGCGACACGGCGGCGTAGACCGTGCCCACCCGCGAGACGTAGCCGCTCGAGGCGCGGAAGTCGGGGTCGTACCCGCGGAAGATGCCGTAAACGGCGAAGGACCGCCCCGCCCGGTTGAGCGTCGCCGTCCAGAACGGCGCCCACGCCGTGGAGCCGGTGGTCCGCGTGGCGCTCCCGCCCGTTTGGAACGACAGAGTGTAGGCGCCGCCGAAGACCAGCCGGCCGTCCACCGCGCCGACCCGGTTGAAGCGGCTTCCCTCGATCCGGTCGGTGTACGTGAGACCCAGCGTGCTCTGGCCCCCCAGGTCGCGGCGGAGACGCAGCATGTTGTAGACGGGGTTCTCCGTGCCGGTGCGCGAGCCGACCTCGCCGTCCACCCCGGACAGGAGAGCCACCGACGTCGCCCCGACCTTCCCGGTCAGCTTCACCGCCGCGACGGGGTCCACCAGACGGCGCGTGTAGATCAGCTGGATAGGCGTGCGGAAGTACTCCAGGCCGTCCAGGAAGAAGGGCCGCGCCTCGGGGAAGTAGAGCGCCTCGCGAGGGTCGTACTGGATCTGGGCGACGTCGGCCTCGACCTGCGAGAAGTCGGGGTTGGCGGTCCCGTTGAGCGTGAGGTTGTTGGTGATGCCCCACCGCAGGTTGCCGCCGACCTCGGGCCGGCCGCCTCCGTATTCCCAACCCGAGGGCGAATCCGCGCCGGTCAGCGACGACGTCATCTCGGGATTGACGTCCACCACGACGCCCCGACGCAGGTCGGTGAGTCCCCCCAGCGCGCCGCTGCGCGCCAGGAACGAGGCGTCCGACTGGAGCACGCGAGTCCAGGTGTGCTCGTGCCCCGTCGCCTGCACCCGCCGGATGACGTTGACGCCCCAGTCCTGCGGATCGAGGGCCTGGTAGCGCAGGCTCTTGAAGGGGATCCGCACCTCCACCTCGTAGCCCCAGGAGGTGAGCCGGCCCCGCGACTCGAACACGAAGTCGGGACTCAGGTCGACGGCGTACGCTCCGCTGCCGCCGGCCGACATCATGTTGACCGCCACTAGGACTGCGTCCTGCAGGGTGCCGTCAGCCTGCACGCCGAGCGGGTTCACGGCGAACAGGAAGGCGCGGCGCTGGTCGTTGAACGTGTCGAGGAGCAGCTCGACGTAGTCGTCGCCGAAGATGCGGTCGCGATCGGCCATGGTGGCGCGCACACCGGCGGAGTCCTGGTAGGCCCTGATGCCGAAGTAGACGGCCGTGGGTGAGTACCACACCAGAACGGTGGTCGAGTCCTCGGCGAGCCGGTCGTCGGTGGGCAGGTACTGGTAGAAGCCGCGCAGCGACGCCGCCCGCCGCCACACGTCCTCGTCGAGGCGGCCGTCCACCGAGGCCTGAGCCTCGGCGATGCGAGGAGGACGCACGGGCTGCGTCGGGTCGGCGGGAGCCTGCAGCACGGCCAGGGACGCGAACAGGGTAAGCAGCATCGGTCGATTCCGGAGGCGATGGGTGCGAGCCGAGGTAACGGGGGCCGAGTCTCGCCGTCAACTACGTGCGCCGGGGTCGTCCAGGTTTCAGTCCGGCCCGACCGGATCCCTCAACGGGCCGGCCCGCCGCCCCGTACCTAGTCCAGATACCGACATCGGACGCCTACTCTCTGGAGGAAGCGATGAAGATCCGTCTGACAGCAGTCGCCGCCGCGATGGCGCTCGCGTTCGCGGCGTCGCCGGCCCTGGCTCAGGTCCCCGGCCCCGGGGGTCCCGGCGGCGGCCCGGGCCGCAGGATGCAGGCGCTCCTCAACGGCATCACCCTCACGCCGCAGCAGCAGGCGCGCGTGGACTCGATCCAGGCGAGCTTCCGCTCCCAGATGCCCGCCTTCACGCCCGGCCAGCCGCCTGATTCGGCGGCGATGGCGCAGCGCCGGCAATTCATGCAGCGGCAGGACAGCCTCGTCCGCGCCGTCTTGACTCCCGAGCAACAGGCGACCTGGGACCGCAACCTCCAGAGCATGCCGCAGCGCATGCCGCCGCGGCCACCGGGGGAGTAGCCGCCACCCAGGTTCACAGCCGGGAACGCGACGCCCCGCGGGAGAAGCCGCGGGGCGTCCGATTGTCTGTCCGGCGCCGGCCCCGGGCCGGAGCCGCGCCCTCGGCGACCGCGGGGGTGTCCAGCCCCCGTGGCGCGGCCCTACCGCAAGCCGGCGCCCACGCCCTCCGGTCCCAGGTGCCGCCAGGCCGGGTCGGGGAACGCGCGTTGCCTCGGCCAGACCTCGTTCAGCGTGAGGGCCTCGTAGAGACGTCCGTTCTTCATCACGTAGCGGAGCCGCGTGGTGTTGCGCAGGTCCGCCAGCGGATCGGCGTCGAGCACCAGGAGGTCGGCCAGCTTCCCGGCCTCCACCGTGCCCAGGTCCGTGTCCATGCCGATCGCTTCGGCGGCGAGGATCGTCGCGGCCCTGAGGGCGTCGTGGTTAGGCAGCCCTCCGGAGCCCATGGCCCACAGCTCCCAGTGATGCCCGAGGCCCTGGAGCTGCCCGTGGCTGCCGACCGCGGCCCGGCCGCCGCCGGCGATCAGGTCCCGGACGAACTGCGCGTGGCGCTGGAAGACGTGCTCCTCGTCCAGGAACCACCCCGCCTGTCCGGGGCTGCCGCCGGCCCCCGCGCCGCGGCGCCGGGCGCGCGCGTCGAGCACCTCCTCGGGGGTGAAGCGGCGCAGCATGGGATCGCCGTGCACGTTCTCGCGGGCGTAGAAGTAGTTCTCGGCGAACGGACCGCCGTACGAGACGATCAGCGTGGGGCTGATGGTGGTCCGCGAGGTCCTGAAGAGCTGCACGACGTCGTCGAAGATCGGCGTCACGGGCAGCGCGTGCTCGATGCCGGGGTAGCCGTCCAGCGCGTGGGTGATCTCCAACCGGTAGTCCAGTCCGCCCTCGGTGGTCGGCGTCAAGTGGAGCTCCCGCGCGGCCATGATGACCCACTGGCGCTGCTGCCGGTTCCCCGTCATGTACATCTTGAGCGTCCGCGTGTCGAAGTACTCGCTGTAGCGCCGCAGCACGCTGCGCGCGTGGTTCAGGTCGCGGATGTTCTCGCCGATGAAGACGCCCGGACCCGTCGAGTAGATCCGCGGTCCGAGCATCCCGCCGGTGGCGACGCGGTCCTCGTAGCTCAGTATGTCGGTCGAGGCGGTCTGGGGGTCGCGGGTCGTGGTGACGCCGTACGCTAGCGTCGCCAGGTACTGCCAGGCTTGGCTCGGGTGGATCTCCGGAACGAGCCACTGGGCGTGGTAGTGGGTGTCCACGAAGCCGGGCACTATGGTCTTGCCCGTGACGTCCACGATCTGCGCCCCCTCCGGCACGGAGACGGTGCCGGTTCGGCCCACCGCAGTGATGCGGTTGTCGGTGACGACGACGTCGGCGCTGTCCACGATCTCGGTGCCCTTCATCGTGAGCACGCGGGCGCCGCGCAGCACCACCGTGCCGCGCGGCACGTCGCGCGGCATCCGCACTTCGATCCGCGTGCGCGCCGGGCGGTACGCCGCCGTGTCGGCGCGGGCGCTGTCGAGCCCGGCGGCGATCGTATCGGCCAGGGCCCGGATGCGCGCGGCCCGCGCTCTCAGGTCGTCGGCGGCACGGATGAGGGAGTCGGCGCGCACGCGCACCGAATCGGCGACCAAGCGGTTGATGCGCTGGCGGAGCGAGTCGGGCACGGCCGCGTTCGCCCGCGTCAGGCTGTCGCTCGCCTGGCGGGCTGTGCGCAGGGTGTCCAGCGTGGCCCGCGCGCGCAGCGCCCGGGCCACGGTCTCCCGGGCCGCGCGCGTGGTGCTGTCTTCGAGCGCCTCCACGCGAGCGAGGTCGTAGGTGAAGAGCGCGTTCCCCAGCGCGTATGTCACGCGCCGCCCGTCGGCGCTCCAGGCGGGGAACTCCCCTCCGACGTCGGTGAGCTGTCGGACTACCACGGGCGCCGCGGCGGGGCTCGCCACCGACACCGTGGGCACGGGGCCGCCGACGTCGGGGATGTCGACCGTGTAGATGTGCGAGCCCACCTGGGCGATCGCCCGCCCGCCCGTGGGGGAAACCAGGATGAGGCCGGCCGCCGGAGGCGGCCCGCCTCCCTCGGTCGGATCGGCGCCGCCTGCCGCAGGCTCGGGAAAGACACGGCGCGGCAGCATGGGCTCGTCGCCGGGACTAGGGGTCCCACCCTGGGCGGGCGCTCCGCGGACGATGAGGTGCTGCTTCACGTCCGTCCCGTCCCAGCGGAACGAGACGAGGCCCTCCACGGGGCTGTAGGCGTAGATGCGGTCGGGCTGATCGGTCCGGAAGTGCGCGGCGTCCCGCGTGCCGATGGGCGCGATGAGCGTAACGGCCCCGCCGCTCGCCGGAACCCACACGAACTCGCCGCCCAGCGGGCCGAAGAAGGTGGCCGGTGCGGAGCGCAGCTCGCGCGCCGCAGCCCGGGTCGCTACGATGCGCTGCCCGTCGGGCGACCAGGCGAGGTTGTAGTAGAGCGCGGGCAGCGTCGTCAGCTGCTGCGGCCGGCCCACGCCGTCAGCACGGGCCTTCACGATGTGGCCGCCGGCGTCGTCGTCCCACGTCGCGAAGGCCACCCACTGGCCGTCTGGCGAAAACGTCGGGTGGTACTCCCCGACGTCGGCGCTGGTGACGCGACGCGACTCCCCCGTCGCGGTGCTCCGCACCCACAGGCGGTCGAACGCCGTGAACGCCATCCACCGGCCGTCTCCGGAGAACACCGGCGAGCGGATTTGATGCGCGCTGACCAGCGCGGTCGTGTCCTCGCGATACGCGAACCGCACCTCGGGCCCGACGTCGAGCTGCACGTCGGCCTCGAAGGGGATCTTCGTCGCGGCCGTGCCGTCCGTCGGCACCCGCCAGATCTCGCCGCCGTAGGAGACAACGATCGCGCGCGAGTCGGGCGTGAAGCTGTAGCCTGGCAGGACGTCCAGGTTGGCTCGCGACTCCATCTCGTCGCGCTGGATGGGAAAGGCCAGCCACCGCTCGTCGCCGGTGCTCAGCTCGCGCACGCGCAGGCCGGTCTGGGCCTCGTGCCGCGTGCCGTAGACGAGCCAGCGCCCGTCGGGCGAGAGGGCCGGGCGGAAGCCCGAGCCGTAGCGCGAGGTCATCTGCGTCGAGATGCCGGTGGTGCGGTCGTAGCGGTAGAGCTGGTGCTGCGGGAACAGCGCGTTGTACGACCAGTCGCCCTGGCGGCCGCTGAACCAGATGTACCGGCCGTCGGGGCTCACCGCGGCGCCAAGGGTCTTGAGCGCCGCCGGGGCGCGGATGACCGGCACCGGCGAGCGCCGCCGCACGTCGAGCATCTGCAGCTTCGCGGCGCCGCCCAGGCCGCCCGACTGACTCACCACGACGTGCTGCCCGTCGGGCATCCACTCGGGCGAGACGTACAGGCTGGTGTTGCCCTGGCTGATCTGCGTGGTGTCGGTGAAGTCCAGGCGCAAGGTCCAGACGTTGTCACCGCCGCTGCGGTCGGAGACGAAGACGATGGACTGTCCGTCGGGACTGAACCGCGGCTGCGCGTCGAAGGCGAGGCCTTCGGTGATGCGTGTCGCCCTGCCACCTTCGATGGGGAGCGTGTACAGGTCGCCCAGCAAGTCGAAGACGATCGTTCGGCCGTCGGGGCTCACGTCGAGGGACATCCAGGTGCCGCGCGTCGCGGTGAAGGTCGCCTTGCGGGAGGCCTGGAGCGGCAGCGGACGCTCGCGCTCGGCGGACCCGCCGGCGGGCCGGGCCTGGCCCGGCGCGGAAGCGGCGGTCGCGGCGGCGAGCAGCGCCGCCACGGAGATCGCGCGAGTCGCGCGCGAGGGGATGCGGTTCATCGGGCACCTCCGCGGATGCCGGCTTCGGTGGCGGGCGCCGTGTGTCGCCACGGCTCGTCGGGGGCGGGCCGTTGTCGCGGCCATACCTCGTCGAGGGTGTTGCCGTCGTACAAGCGCCCGTTCCTCATCACGAAGCGGATGGTGTTGGTGTTGCGGATGTTCTCGAGCGGGTTCGCGTCGAGCACCACCAGGTCGGCGAGCTTCCCCGGCTCCAGCGACCCGAGGTCGCGGCCCAGGCCGATGGCCTCCGCGCCGAGGATCGTCGCGGCCCGGAGCGTCTCGTGCGGCGACATGCCGCCGCTCTGCATCGCCCACATCTCCCAGTGATAGCCCAGGCCCTGCAGCTGGCCGTGACTGCCCACGCCGGCGCGACCGCCCGCCGCGAGCAGGTCGCCGAGCCAGGCGGCGTGCCGCCGGAACGCGTACTCGTCCGGCATGAACCACGCCCCGGGCCCCGGTCCGGGATTGCGGCGGCGCATCTTGGAATCGAGCTCCTCGGCCGGCGTGAAATGGTGCAGCTTGGCGTCCGCCGTGAGGTTCTCGGTCGTGTAGAAGTGGTTCTCGGCCCAGGGGGCCCCGTAGGAGACGATCAGCGTCGGCGTGTTGGTGGTCTGCGAGGTGCGGAACAGCTGCACCACGTCCTCGTAGGCGGGAACGATCGTCAGGTTGTGCTCGATGCCGGGATACCCGTCCATCGCGTGGGTCAGGTCCAGGCGGTAGTCCAGGCCGCCCTCGGTCGTCGGCATGAGGCGCAGCTCGCGGGCGGCCATGATGAGCCACTGCCGCTGCCGGCGGTTCCCCGACATGTACATCTTGAAGGTGTTCGTGGTCCAGTAGTCGCTGTAGCGGCGCAGCACGTCGCGGGCGTGGTCGAGGCTGCGGATCCCCTCGGACGAGAACACGCCGGGGCCCGTGGAGTAGACCCGCGGACCCAGCATCTCACCGGCCTCCACGCGGTCCGCGTACAGCAGCACGTCGGTCGTGGCCGTCTGCGGGTCGCGGGTGGTGGTCACCCCGTACGCGAGGTTGGCGAGGTAGATCCACGGCCGGCCCCAGTGCAGACCCCACAGGTTCCACATGTGCGAGTGCGGGTCCACGAAGCCCGGGACGATCGTCTTGCCGGAGACGTCTATCACGCGGGCGCCCGCCGGCTCGGCGGCGCGGGGGCCGACGCTCACCAGACGGTTGTTGCGGACCACCACGTCGGCGTTCTCGACGACCTCGGTGCCGCGCATCGTGACGACGCGGGCGCCACGGAGCACCACCGTGCCCTGCGGGATGTCCCGGGTGGCGGTCGCCCGCACCCGGGCCTCCTCGGGCCGGTATGCGAGGCGGACGGCGGCGGTGTCGGCCCCCGCCCGCCGGGCGCTGTCCTGCACGGCGGCCGCCCGGTCGAGCCGGTAGGTCAGGAACGCGTTGCCGACGGACCAGTGCACGGTGCGGCCGTCCGACCCCCAGGCGGCGAACTCGCCGCCCACGTCTGTCAGCTTGCGCACCGGCACCTCGGAGCTGTCCGGCCTGGTCACCAGGACCGTGGGCGCCTGCCGGCCGATGGTCGGCACGGTGACCACGTACGCGTCGTAGTTGACCACCGCGAGGGCGAGATCGCCCCGCGGCGCCATCACCACGAGGTCCACGGGGTTGCGCGGCACGGTCGGCTCGCGGCTCCAGTCACGCGGCATCGGGAGGTCGAGCCGCGGCGAGGCCTC
>Ga0316628_100002599_pt1 | contig 13490 bp, 7 predicted proteins | sample OWC_Aug_M2_C1_D5_FD_207648 | JGI IMG/M metagenome (GOLD analysis project Ga0316628, IMG submission 207648) | Wetland soil microbial communities from Old Woman Creek delta, Ohio, United States - OWC_Aug_M2_C1_D5_C | ecosystem: Environmental > Terrestrial > Soil > Wetlands | place: USA: Ohio... | reverse complement strand
GACGGACAATCAGGGCACGGACGGCGATGCACTCTTTCAGCAGGTGTCCCAAGGCAACATTCGCTCGGGAGGCTTCGACCTCAACGGCATGTGGTCGCCGTGGTACACCCTGCACAAGACCTACGCGGGTTTGCGCGACGCGTACCGCTACGCAGGCAATAAGACGGCCCTGGAGGTCGAGATCAAGTTCGCCGCCTGGGCGGAGGGCATCGTCTCCAAGCTCAACGACGCCCAGGTCCAGCGGATGCTGAACACCGAGTTCGGCGGCATGAACGAGATTTTCGCCGACCTCTACGGCGACACGGGGGACAAACGCTGGCTGGACCTCTCGTACAAGTTCGAGCATCGCTCTTTCATCGAGCCGCTCCAGCGTCACCAGGATAATCTCGAAGGCAAGCACGGCAACACGCAGGTGCCCAAGCTCATCGGCTCGGCGGATCGCTTCGCCTACGAAGGCCAGGCGGCGGATATCATCGCGGCCGGCTTCTTCTGGGATCGCGTCGTGCAACATCACAGCTTCGCCACCGGCGGCCACGGCAAGGACGAATACTTCGGCAAAGCCGATGCGCTAAACGATCGCGTGGACGGCCGCACAGCCGAGACGTGCAACGTCTACAACATGCTCAAGCTGACCCGCCGGATGTTCTCGCTGCGACCCGACGCTCATTACGCCGATTTTCACGAGCGGGCACTATTCAATCACATCCTGGCCTCCATCGATCCCAACGACGGCCGGACCTGCTATATGGTGCCCGTCGGCCGTGGCGTGCAGCACGAGTACCAGGACATGTTTCGCTCCTTCACCTGCTGCGTGGGCTCGGGCATGGAGAGTCACGCACTCCACGGCGACGGAATCTACTACGAATCCGGCGACAGACTCTGGGTGAACCTGTATACCCCTTCCACGGCGGATTGGACCATAGCGCATGTGAGACTGGCGATGGAGACCGACCTCCCGGAAGGCGAGTCGGCGAAGCTGACGCTGACACTCGAATCGCCAGACGAATTCACACTGGCCCTTCGGCGCCCCTACTGGGTGGGCGACGGTTTCGCGGTCAAAGTCAATGGCGAAGCTGTGCCCCAGGACAGCGTAGGGCGAGCGTCCCCGCTCGCCCCCGACGTTGGGCGAGGACGCACGACTTACCAGCCGCCGAAGGTCGGCTCCTATGTTGAGTTGAAACGGACCTGGAAGAGCGGCGATGTCGTGGAGCTGACCCTGCCCAAGACGCTGCGGCTGGAACCGTTGCCCGACAACCCGCGTCGTGTCGCCATCCTGTGGGGTCCGCTGGTGCTGGCGGGCGACCTGGGTCCCGAGGTCCAAAGACGAGGCCGAGGCGCTCGCGCGGAGCAACCGAGGGTACCCGTCTTCGTCGCGGCCGACCGGCCCGTGACGCAGTGGCTCAAGCCCGTCGCCGATAAGCCGGGCCAGTTCCGCACCGACGGCGTCGGGCGTGAAAACGACGTGGATTTCGTGCCATTTTACCGTCTGCACCGGCGCACCTACGGCGTGTACTGGGACCTGTTCACACCCGCCGAATGGGACAAGAGAGCAGCCGAGATTGCCGCCGAACGGGAACGACAGCGTAAGCTCGAAGCAGCCACCGTGGCCTTCGCGCAGCCCGGCGAGATGCAGCCTGAGCGCGACTTCAACTACCAGGGCGAGGATAGTTCCCCTGACCGCGTGATGGGCCGCCCCTGCCGTCGCGGGACGAAATGGTTCTCCTTCGATCTTCCCGTAGAGCCCGCAAAGCCAATGGCCCTGGTTGTGACTTACTATAGTGACGAGTGGCGCAAGCGCACGTTCGATGTCCTGGTCGATGGGCAACGCGTCGGCGAACAGACCATTGAGAGAGGCGGCCCCGTGCGGTTCTTCGACGTCGAGTACACCGTACCGGCGGAACTGGTGAAAGATAAGAAGACGGTGACTGTGCGTTTCCAGGCCACCAACGGCAACGAGATCGCCGCCGTGTTCGGCATCCGCATGATCCGTGCCGATGCGGAGCGGTAGAGTCTTTTCCAGGCAGTATGATGGACACAGGAGATTGCCAATGAGAATTGCGTTAGTATCGGTGTTCGCGGGCGTGGTCTTCTTCTGCACGGCTTTAGCCCAGGAAAAGCCGGCCGCTGAATCCGCAGGCGTGAATCTGGCTGTCGTGGCGCAGCCCTCCACCTCCTATGTATCCGGCGACACAACACCCTCGGCGCTCAATGATGGTTTCGACCCGCGAAGCTCGCGCGATGCCCGCCGGGGCTCGTACGGCAACTGGCCCAGAAGAGGCACGCAGTGGGTGCAGTACGACTGGAGCCAGCCTGTCAGCACAAACAAGGTTGACGTGTACTGGTGGGCGGATGGTCAGGGCGTCAATGTGCCGAAGGCGTGCCGGCTGCTGCGATGGGATGGCAATGCGTTCGTGTCGGTGGGCAATCCATCCGGCCTCGGCGTCGTGAGGAATCAGTACAACACGACGACGTTCGATGAAGTGTCCACATCCAAGCTCCGGCTCGAGATCGACTCCAACGACACGTTCTCCACGGGCATTCTCGAATGGAAGGTCTATGACAGCGGCAAATCGCCCGAATTCCCGCCGCGAGTGACAGCCGGCATCGACCGCTGCGTCGTGCTGGGAGGAAAGACCTATCTCAGTGGAACAGTGAGAATGTTGACCAGCAAAGGCGGGACATCACCGGCGGTGGCCTGGGGCAAGGAGTCGGGTCTTGGCGAGGTCACGTTCGCCAATGCCGGCGAGCCGACGACGACAGCGACCTTCTCCGCCGTGGGCGATTACGTCCTCAGACTGACGGCGGGCAAGGGCCCGCTGAGTGCATCATCCACATTGGCCGCCAAGGTAGTCCTGCCGCCACCGAAGGATCGCCTGGACGTGGTCTACACGAAGAAATACATGATCGATAACCCGCTCTGGAACGCCCGGGCAAAGGCGCTGATCGTGAACTGGATCCCCCACTGCGTCGACAAGATCAACGACCCCAACCTGCGAGAAGGCGGCATCAACAACTTCGTCGAGGCGGCCAAGAAACTGAAAGGGCAGCCCGCCAAATCTCATGTCGGCTATCCATTCTCCAATGCGTGGGTCCATCAGACGGTCGAATCGATGTGTATCGCGCTGATGGTCGATCCGCGGGGCGATCCGGAAATCATCAAGGCCCAGGAGCGGATGAAGGCGACACTGGAGGATTGGATCCCCAAGATCCTCGCGGCCCAGGAGCCTGATGGCTACCTCCAGACGCGTTTCACGCTCGGCACCCAGCGAGAGCGCGGCACTCTGGAGCACTGGGCACCGCGCACGCGGGGCGAGCATGAAGGCTACGTCGCCGGGTACTTCATCGAGTCGGCGATCAATCACTACACGCTGACCAACGGCACGGACCAGCGGCTGTACGATGCCGCCAAGAAGCTGGCGGACTGCTGGGTCGCCAACCTCGGACCCGGGAAGAAAGACTGGTACGACGGGCATCAGGAGATGGAGCAGGCATTGGTGCGGTTCGGTCGCTTCGTGAACGACATGGAAGGCCCGGGCAGTCACGGCGACAGCTACATCAAGCTCGCCAAATTCCTGCTCGATTGCCGCCGGGACGGCAGCGAATACGACCAGAGCCACGTCCCGGTCCAGCAGCAGTATGAGGCGGTGGGTCACGCCGTCCGGGCAGCCTACAACTACTCCGCCATGGCCGATGTGGCCGCCGAGACACACGATCCAGACTACCAGAGCGCCGTCATGAGCCTGTGGGACAACATGGTGAACAGGAAGTACTACGTCACCGGCGGCATCGGCAGCGGCGAGACCTCCGAGGGCTTTGGCCCGAACTACTCGCTGCGGCACGACGCCTACTGCGAATCCTGCTCGACGTGCGGCTTGATCTTCTTCCAGTACAAGATGAACCTGGCCTACCATGATGCCAAGTATGCGGACCTCTACGAGGAGTCGCTGTACAACGCCTTGCTGGGCTCGGTCGATCTGGAAGGCAAGAATTTCTATTATCAGAACCCGCTGGATTCGCGCGAGCCTCGTTACCCGTGGCACGGGTGCCCCTGCTGCGTCGGCAATATTCCCCGCACCCTGCTGATGCTGCCCACCTGGACGTACGTCAAGGGCACCGACGGGATCTACGTCAACCTGTTCATCGGAAGCACGATGATGGTAGAGAAAGTCGCCGGCACCGATGTACAGATGATCCAGAAGACGGATTATCCCTGGAGCGGCAACGTCTCCATCACCGTCAATCCCGCCGCCCAGAAGAGCTTCAGCATCAGGGTCCGTGTCCCGAACCGCAGCGTCAGTGAGCTCTACACCGCCACGCCCGAATCCAATGGAATCACGTCGATCAGCGTCAATGGTTCCGTGGTCACCCCAACCATCGAAAAGGGTTACGCCGTGATCACGCGGACTTGGAAGGCCGGCGACAAGATCGACTTGGTACTGCCCATGAAAGTCCAGAGGATCAAGGCCAGTGATAAGATTGCCGCGACGACCGGCCGGGTGGCTCTGCGCTACGGCCCGCTGATTTACAGCGCTGAGCAGGTGGACCAGGACATTACGAAGGTCCTCGATCCCAAGTCTGCCCTGACCACCGAGTGGAAGGCCGATCTGCTCGGCGGAGTGCTCGTGATCAAGGGCGTCTGGGCCGACGGTTCTGCACTGACGGCGATCCCCAACTACGCGAGGAACAACCGCGACTCCGCGCCGTCGCGCGGTCCAGATGGCGGCGGTCTCGAGCGTCGCGGCCGCCGTTCTGTCAGCTCCAGTGTCTGGCTGAGGGACCAATGAGGCGCACCCGGGGACCATCTTCATTAAAATTCCCGAGAAAATCACGCATTTTGCAGCATATTCCTGCTTGACAGATGCGGCAAAAGCGCATATCCATGTTGTGAACTTCCGCGGTGACTCTGCGGAGGCCGTGACGTGTGTCAGATAGTTTTCGTGTTCTAATTAGTGTAAGGAGGCCATGAGTTATGGCAAAAGAGAAGCCAGCAGGAAAACCGATGACCAAGAGCGAGATCGTATCGGGCATTGCCGAGACGACTGGACTGACGAAGAAACAGGTGGCCTCTGTGTTTGAGGCGATGGCCGGTCAGATCAAGAAGAGCCTCGGCCGCAACGGTCCCGGCTCGTACACGGTCCCAGGCTTGATGAAACTGCTCGTGATCCGCAAACCTGCGACCAAAGCACGCGAGGGGATCAATCCCTTCACCGGCGAGAAGACCATGTTCAAGGCCAAGCCGGCGCGAAACGTCGTGAAGATTCGCCCGATGAAGAGCCTCAAAGAGATGGTCTAACCATCAAGAGCACAAGTCATCAGGACGGGCCCGCACCGGACGATCCGCAATGTGGGCCCGTCTTTCGTTGCTCTGTTGTCACGCTCGCCAGGGACGTGGTCTGTTCTGAGCCTGGACTACCGCATCCCTGGCAATGATGGCGTTCTCCCGGACCTGGAAATCGAACATACCTACGCAGACGAAATCCGCTCCGTTGTCGAAGGCGTATTTGAATCCATCCCTGGGGTGAATGGCCCCCGCCGCCAGGACCTTGAAGGCAATCCAGGACCGCGGCACGCTCCTCATGAACTCGATGTCCTTCTCCGGTGTGATCGACCAGATGTTGTCATGGTCATTGAGCCCGCCACTGTCGACATTGAATTCGACTCTTTCCTCCTTGGGCGTCGCGGACCAGTAATCACCGTGGTGCAAGGTTTTCATGTAGAAGTCGGGCTGGATTCCGGCCTTCTCCACGGCCATCGGCACCTGGAGGGAGTGCCCGCCGATACCCGCGAGCACACGGTTGCTCTTGATGAACTCGACGGCTTTGCCGAGCAGGTCCACGCGGCCGCCCTTGACGAAACTGTCTCCCACACCGCCCTGCACGTAGGCGCCGATGGCTCCGCCATCGATGGCTCTCTTGATATCGCTTGTCACGTCGTCCGTTTTGGGGTGGACCTGGGCAATCCACTGAATCTGTCCGCCGCGCTCCTTCCAGTACTTGCTCAGGTAAGCCGATGAGGACGTGATGATTGTGTTGATGCCGTTCTCCTCCGCCAACTGAAGCGTGTCCATGATCTTCGCCTCGGTGGCGTAGGCTTTGAACAGCTCCCGCAGATACTTCAGGTCTCTGCTGTGGGACCAGCCGCTGAACTGATTGCCTCCAATAATCAGTCGGCCGATCGTAACGTTGCCGATCCTGCCCGTGGGCATGCCATGGTCCGACATTCTCGACCTCCATCAACAAAGCCTTCACAATCCTGCAATCCGGATGGACAGTATCTTACCACATCGGCATTTCAGTTTCCCGCCAGAAAAATCAGCTATCAAATCCACGACGCAACATCGCCTTTACACAGCCTTGTATTCCACTACACTGTGGGTAATGGCGACCACCATAACAGGCAAGTCCGACGGCCAACCGCACGGAGCTATGGAGCAGCTCAGCGGCTTGATCGAGCGTGTAACCTTCCATAGCGACGAATCGGGCTTTTGCGTGCTCCGGGTCAAGGCCAAAGGTCATCGCGACCAGCAGACCGTCGTTGGCACGCTGCCGCAGGTGCGTGCCGGCGAGTGGTTTGAAGCAGAGGGCCGATGGACGGTTGATCGAAATCACGGCCCGCAGTTCAAGGCGGAGGTCCTGCGAACGACCGCGCCGGCAACCGCAGACGGCATTGAGAAATACCTGGCTTCCGGCCTGATCAAAGGGATCGGCCCGGCGTTTGCGGAACGGCTCGTGAGTCGCTTCGGCACACGGGTGCTGGATGTCATCGAGAACACTCCCAAAAGGCTCTTCGAGGTCAAAGGAATCGGCGAAGCCCGCCACTCCACGATCGTCGCCGCCTGGGCCGAACAGAAGATCGTGCGGGAGATCATGGTTTTCCTGCACAGCCACGGCGTGAGCACCAGCCGGGCCTTTCGCATCTACAAGACCTACGGGACCGATGCCATTGAGAAGGTCTGCGAAGACCCGTACCGCCTGGCCCGCGATATCCACGGGATCGGCTTCAAGACCGCCGACAAGATCGCCGAGAGCCTGGGCATCGATAAGCAGTCCCCCCTTCGTGCACGGGCGGGAATCGAGTATGTGCTTCAGGAGATGACCAATGAAGGCCACTGCGGGTGCCCACGGGAAGAGCTGATTGAAGCTGCTGTCAAGGTCCTGGAGATTCCCGTGACGATTGTCGAGTCCGGCCTTGAACAGGTCTTGCAGCAAAGTCGCGTCGTTCTACGTCATGCAGAGGGCGGCTCCGTCCTGATCTGTCTCGCCACCCTCGATGTCGCTGAACAAAAGCTCGCCGCTGATTTGTCCGAGTTATCCCGCGGGTCTCATCCCTGTGCGAAGATCAAAGCGGATAAAGCCATCGAGTGGGTCGAACAGAGAGTCGGTCTGGAACTCGCTGCCCAGCAGCGAGAGGCGATCCGACTGGCCTGCCAATCCAAGGTCCTGGTAATCACGGGCGGGCCGGGAGTTGGCAAGACCACGGTGGTCAATTCTATTGTCAAAATCATGCACGCCAAGCAACTCCGCGTGATTCTCGCGGCCCCGACGGGTCGTGCCGCCAAGCGAATGGCTGAAGCGACGGGTGCAGAGGCCAAGACCATTCACCGACTCCTGGAGTATGATCCAGCTACCATGGGCTTCAAGCACGATGCCAATCGTCCTCTCGAAGGCGACATCTTTATCATCGATGAAACCAGTATGCTCGATCTGATGCTGGCTCATCAACTGGTTCGGGCAATCCCGCCGCATGCGACACTGATCTTGATCGGCGACGTGGATCAGCTTCCCTCGGTCGGCCCCGGGTGCGTGCTCCGGGACATCATTGAATCCCAAGTCTTTCCCGTCTGCCGGCTCACGCAGGTCTTCCGCCAAGCGGCACAGAGCGCCATCATCACCAACGCCCACAAGGTCAATCAGGGCGAAATGCCGGTGTTTCCCAAGGGTAAGACCGATCAGCCGGACGACACGGACTGCTATTTCATCGAGGCAGATGATCCGGACAAGGCGGTCGGCCTGATCATTCAACTGGCAGCGCAAGCCATCCCGAAGCGATTCGGCTTTGACCGCGTCAACGATATCCAGGTGCTCACGCCCATGCAGAAAGGGTCACTGGGCTGTCGCAATCTGAACCTTTCGCTGCAGGCCGCCCTCAATCCGAGCGGCCTATCCATCGAGCGGTATGGCTGGACCTTCCGCGTCGGCGATAAGGTCATGCAAACGGTCAACAACTACGATAAGGATGTGTTCAACGGCGACATCGGCCGCATTGTGCGGCTCGATGATGTCGAGCAGGAGTTGGCCGTCCGGTTCGACGGGCGGGACGTCGTCTACGACTTCAACGAGCTTGACGAGTTGATGCTCTCCTATGCCGTGACGGTGCACAAGAGCCAGGGCAGCGAATATCCTGCCGTCATCATCCCCATTCACACACAGCACTACGTCCTGCTGCAGCGCAACCTGCTCTACACTGCCATCACTCGCGGCCGTAAGCTCACTGTCCTGGTCGGGACCCGAAAGGCCATTGGCATAGCCGTCAGGCAAGTCGATTCCCGCCGGCGCGTTACCCTGCTAAAGGAGCGTCTGGCCGCCGGATTGTGTGCTAGTTCGTAGCAACGGTTGGCCTGGGACTGGCAAGCACATTCAAGCCCTTTACCTCAACGGCCGCGTCGAACGTGCCCGGGATCTCCCAGCCGAGATTCATATTGGCGACCGCATAGTCGTGCGAGTTGTCGCTTTTCAGGTACCCTCTCTTCACCGCCTCCTGTAAGCCGCTCTTGATCTGCGGCAGCAGGTCGGTTTGCACGGTGAGCCACTGACCAGGCTTCAAGACTGTGACACCCACGGCTTTGCCATCCACGGTGCAGATGAACTTGCCTGTCGCGTCGTCCTTGCCTGCATCCTTAGCCATATAGGCCGGTGGAACATCATACCGGCTATCATAAAAAGGCACGCCGAACCAGTAGTAGTTACCGCGCTCGTCCGACGCCGGACTGATGTTCTTGACGATGAAGAACATCTGGAATTGAGCCGCATGAAGGCCGGGATCCGACTGGCCTTCCGCCATGTGATTCGTGCAGTACAGCAGCCGCAGGCTGATCGCAAGCTGAATTCGGTCCAATTCATCCAGCGGGTACAACTTGACCGCATCCTGTTCCACCAGCAGGTGGGGCCAGCTCTCGCCGTACTTCCTGGGCCTGGCGCCATACTCGGCCTTGCCGCGTACCTCCAGAGTGAGGCTCCGAGCGTCCGGTCCCCCAACGGCCACCCTCTTCCCGTCGTTCGCGTACGACAGGTTTCCGTTCCCGTCCCGGGCGCAGCGAGCAGTGGCCAGAGTGTACTTCGTGCCCCACTGGCACAATCGCCAGACAGGGACGTTGCTCACATCATCGAAGTTGAGGACTGCCTCGACGGAACGTCCCCTGGACGAGTCCGGATAGCTCAGGAGGAATCCGCGTTCGAACTGCATATCGGCGAACAAGGACTCGGTGCCCGTCCCCTGCCCGCCCCAGGCGGCGGCGCCGTACAGCAGAATCATCAGGACGAGCAGGCTATTCTGGATGATGCTCATCACCTTTTCCTAAGCGACTCCTCACAGCGTCCAGCTTTCGCGGTACGGGGTCTGGATATACTTCTGTGCCTGCGGCAGATTCGTCACCTTCATGCCGGGCCCGTCCCATTCGATCCTTGTATCCACGCGTTTGGCGACGTTGCCGAGCAGGCAGATCTCCGTGAGCATCGCGGAATACCCAAAATCGGCGCCCGCGCGCTGCCCGCTCTTGCAGGCCCGGACCCAGTCCTGCTCATGGGACCCTTCCACGCGCGGGATCGTCTTGGGCGGCAGCTTGTACTCCTTCATTTTGCTTTCGGGAATCAGCCGCGGGCTCTCTCCATAAACACCGCCGACCAGCTTGCCCTTAGTACCCTTGAACAGCACGCCCCCTTCTGTGTGCCCCATCTGCCGGCCGTCCTCCAACTCCGCCGGCCGGGGCGGACGCAGACCGTCGTACCACGTCAGCTTCACAGGAGGGAAGCTCTCACGGGCCGGGAACTCGTACGTCACGATGGACGCCAGCGGATGCGTATCGGGATTGAGGTCCAGCGACGCGGCCTCGATGCTCGTCGGATACCCCAGCTTCAGAGCCCAGACCGCCGGGTCGAGCGTGTGAGCGCCGCGATCGCCCATCATTCCGCAGCCGAAATCCCACCAGCACCGCCACACGGCCGGATGGTACGCGGGATGATAAGGCCTCTGCGGGGCTGGCCCCAGCCACAGGTCCCAATTCAGCGTGGACGGAACCGGCGGCGTATCCTCGGGCCGACGGCTCCACTTCGAGCTCCAGTACGCGTGGCCATAGGGATAGTACGACAGGCTGCACCAGGCATCGACCTCGCGCACCTCGCCGATGGCGCCATCCCAGATCCACTCGCAGATCAGCCGGGCGCCTTCGCCGGAATGGCCCTGGATTCCCATCTGGGTCGTGACGCCGGTTTCGCGTGCCGCCTTCGCGAGCATCCGTGCTTCATAGACATCATGCGTCAGCGGCTTCTGACAGTAGACGTGCTTGCCCCGCCGCATCGCTTCCATGGCGATGACCGCATGGGTGTGGTCCGGCGTGGCAATCATCACCGCATCGATGCCCTTCTCCTTGTCGAGCATCTCGCGAAAGTCACTATAGACCTTCGCCTGCGGATACTTCTTGAATGTCTCGGCGGCATACGCGTAGTCCACGTCGCACAGGGCCACGATATTCTCCGTTTCAAGCTGGCTCAGATTGCTCTTGCCCATGCCCCCCACGCCAATGCCGGCGATATTAAGCTTCTCACTGGGAGCCATACGCCGCGGTCCGCCAAGGACATGCCGCGGCACAACGGTGAAGACAGCGGTCGCCGCGGCTGTTGTGGCAAGGAAATGACGTCTGCTGATCTCTCGTTTTGACATCGCGATACCTCCCGGCGGTTGAGCCGCCATCATCAGATACAGGACAGCCTGGCCCGCGCTCGCCAGGAGAATATCGGCTCTCGCCCCTTGCGTCAACATGCCCGGCGCTTTATATTCGATAGCCGGCCGCAGTCGAGTGAGATGCCGCGGCCACGAACTTCAAGGGGTGAAATCATGGACGTTGCACAAGCCATCCGAAGCCGATACTCGTCCCGGAACTATAATGATAGGCCCATAGAACAGGACAAGTTGCGTGCGGTCCTTGAGGCGGCGAGGCTCGCGCCATCGGCCAAGAACCTGCAGGACTGGCGATTCGTCGTCGTCACGGACAGGCAGACGAAGAAGAGGCTGGCCGCTGCCGCAAACAACCAGACATTCCTGGAGACCGCCGGCGCGATTATCGTGGCGTGCACGGTCAGCGACCACGTGATGCGGTGCGGCCAGGCGGTCGGACCTATCGACGTCGCCATCGCCCTTGAACACATCTGCCTGCAGGCGACCGAGCTCGGCTTGGCGACCTGCTGGATCGGCTCCTTCTATCCAGATAAGATCAAACAAGTCGTGGGCATCCCCGAGAACGTGATGATCGTCGAACTGCTGGCGCTGGGTTACCCCGCGGATACACCCAGGCCGCCCAGACGTGAGCCCATGGAGCAGATCGTCAGTTTTGAAAGCTGGCAGTTCTGAGGCACACTAAGTGATTCTCGCAGAAGAATTTAATTGATCGTTGACTTTGCGCGGACAGGCCGTAGAATACGAATGAAAATGGTTCCTGGGGACGTGGTGTAACGGGAGCACACGGCGTTCGCAATGCCGGAATGAGGGTTCGATTCCCTTCGTCTCCATCCCCTTGCTCTGCAAGGACTTGCGTTCATTCGCACCCGCAAGCGCATCAGTGTTTTCGGGGCATTCCTCTGAGGTCCGGCCCAACTCACTGCAATTCATAGCAAGAGGCTGCTGCGCCTCAGAATGCGCCTCGCGCTCGTCGTGCGCCTGATTTTGCGCCGCCTCCTCGTAGATCGAATCGGGAATCTGCAGTGGTGCCGCTCGGCTCTCCGGGCCACCCGACCCTCACAATGGCCGACTCTCCTGCACGCGGGCGCAGGCAACCGAATCGTGGTCTGGACAGGCGCATCGTGGTAGACTGTCCCCGTAGTGTCTCAGCCTTCTGTAAAAGAAAGGAAATGGGAATGAGAACTGGCTTCGCTCGTCTTGCGGTGATCCTCCTGTCTCTCGCCGCCAGTCACGTCGCTATCGCGGATTGGCATGTGTGGACTGTCACGCAGACCATGCACGTGCTGCGCAGCGACTCGCCCGGCGATGACGTGGCAGTCAAAGTGGCCGCCGCACGCAACGAATGGGTGAGCTTCCAAATCCTCGTGCGCTGCGATGAGCCAGTCAAGGCTGTGGCCGTGGAAGCCGCCGAACTGCATGGGCCGGAAGCGGCGGTGTTGCCCGCTTCGGAAAGCCGGCTCTATCGCCAGCACCAGCTCTATCTCGACGTGGGCACGTATCGAAACGAGGCGTTCAAGCCGGATTGGTATCCTGATCCGTTGATTCCCGTTCGTAGTGTGCCCGTAAGGGCATCAAACCAAACGCCTTACGGCGTCACTACGAACTTGCGCGCCATGCCTTTCGATCTGCCGGCCGGTGAGACGCACGGCTTCTGGGTGGACCTCCACGTGCCGGCAGAGACTCCGCCGGGCGATTACCATGGCGTCTATCACGTGACCGCAGATGGCGGCAAGAGCCTTGAAGTCCCTGTCACGCTGACGGTGTGGAGCTTCACGTTGCCGCGCACTCCCACCCTGGTCACAGCCTTCGGCTCGCCGGCCGACCGGATGCGTGGTTATTACCGCCAGCGGGCCAAGGAAGGCAAGGGTGCGGAGCCGTCTGACTGGCAAGCGGTCGAGACACAGTGTGCACAGTTGCTCAGCGAGCATTGCGTCAACGCCACGCCGCCAGGTGAAATGCTCCGGCCGGTGGCACAGAGCGACGGCTCGTTTCGAATCCCTTCCGAGCAGGTGCGGGCGCTGCGCGAGTTCGTGGATCGCTACCACGTCAACGCCCTTGAGATTCCGCATCCGTCGAGCGTCATCAAGGACCCTCTCAGCGAGCGTGACAAGCTGCGTGCGTGGCTGGCGGCGTTCGACCGTGCCGCCAGGGAGCTCGACCGGCCCCAGATTGTCTTCTACGTCTACCTGAAGGACGAGCCGAACACGCGGGAAGATTACGAGTACGTGCAGAAGTGGGGTCGGCCGATTCGTGAGGCCAAATCCGTCGTTCAGGTCATGGTCGTCGAGCAGACGTGGACGGAGCCGGGCAATGGCGGGGCCGACAGTGCCTGGGGCGACCTCTACGGGGCGGTGGACGTCTGGTGTCCGCTCTTTTCGCTGCATCGCCAGGACAGTGCCGCCAAACGGCAGGCGATGGGGGAGACAGTCTGGACCTATACCGCGCTATGCCAGGGTCCGCCCACGCCGTGGTGGCACATCGACTATCCGCTGCTCAATTACCGTGTGCCAGGTTGGATGGCCTGGCGCGACAGCATGAAG